>Ga0172372_10000288_pt1 | contig 78515 bp, 70 predicted proteins | sample LakKiv5m_2_FD_114544 | JGI IMG/M metagenome (GOLD analysis project Ga0172372, IMG submission 114544) | Freshwater microbial communities from Kabuno Bay, South-Kivu, Congo - kab_092012_9.5m | ecosystem: Environmental > Aquatic > Freshwater > Lake | place: Democratic Republic of the Congo... | reverse complement strand
GTGCGCCCCCCCTCAGGGGGCATGATGACGATGGTCCAGCGCCGACGGTCCATCCCCCAAAGTACCAACGGAGCCCCCCCGGGGTTCCCAAAGGGACCCCGAATCAGCGGGGCGCGGTCAGGGGGCGGCGGTCGGTTCGGGGCGGGGGAAGAGCCCCTCCCCCTTCGTCACCAGCCACCCGGTGCAGTCGAGGGCGTCGGCGGCGGCGAAGGAGGTCCCTGCGGCGGTCCCAGGGCCTCCTAGGGCGGTCCAGAGGGCCTCGGCCTTCCCCGGCATGAACGGGGCCAGATAGACCGCCTGACGGGCCAGCTGGCGCACGAGGGAGGCCAGGACGCGCTCGAGCTCGGCACGGTTCGCCGGATCCTTGGCCAGGACCCAGGGCTTGGCGTCCTGGATCGCCTGGTTGGCGCGCCCGATCGTCCGGACGATCGCCGCGAGCGCTTCGTGCAGCGGATAGCCGTGCGACCCATCGAGGGCGGCGCGGGCCTCGGCGTAGTCCGCGAGGTCGGCGGCATCCTCCGCGGTGCGGGACCCGGCGGGCACGACGCCGTCACAGTACTTCTCGACCATCGCGGTGGTGCGGCTCGCGAGATTCCCGAGCCCGTTGGCGAGCTCCGCGGTATAGACCGCCTCGAAGCGCTCCCACGAGAAGGCGCCGTCCCCGTCGAAGGGGATGTCGCGCATCAGGTAGTAGCGGAAGGCGTCGGGGCCGAAGCGCGCGATCGCCTCACTGAGTTCGAGTTTCACGCCAGCCGACTTGGAGAAGCGCTCCCCGCCGAGGGTGATGAAGCCGTGCGCCCAGACCTGGGCGGGGAGGGGGAGCCCGGCGGCCATGAGCATCGCGGGCCAGATCACCGTGTGGAAGCGTGTGATGTCCTTGCCGACCACGTGGACCGATGCCGGCCACGGCGCGCGCGAGCCCGGGAAGAACTGCGCGGTCCAGTAGTTGGGGAGCGCATCGAACCAGACATAGGTGGTCTGCGTCTCGCCCGTCGAGATCGGTCGTGGGAAGGGGACGCCCCAGGCGATGCGCGCGCGGCTCGCGGAGATGTCCTCGAGCCCCTGCTCCAGCAGCGAGAGGATCTCGTTGCGGCGATGTTCGGGCTGCAGGAACGCGGGGTGCGCGGCGAAGTGGGCCTTGAGGCGCTCGGTGTAGGCCGAGAGCCGGAAGAACCAGTTGCGCTCGGTGACCTCCTCGAGCGTGCGCGTCGGATGCAGCGCGCACCGCCCCTCGTGGAGGTCGGCAGCCTGCTTGAAGCTCTCGCACCCGACGCAGTACTGCCCGGTGTACGAGCGCTCGTAGAAGGCGTCGGGGGTCTGCGTGAAGATCCGCTCGAGGAGCTCGGTGACCGCTTTGTGATGCGCGGCGTGCGAGGTGCGCATGAACTGGTCGTGCGAGATCCCGAGCGTCGCCCACATCGCGGTGAAGCGCTCGGCGACGCCATCCACGAACTGCTGGGGTGCCACGCCCGCGGCCTCCGCGGTCTGCGCGACCTTCTGCCCATGCTCGTCCATCCCGATGAGGAACCAGACGTCGTCCCCGAGCTGACGGTGCGCGCGGGCGATCGCGTCGGCGCCGATCTTCTCGAGGGCGTGGCCGAGGTGGGGATCGCCGTTGGCGTAGTCGATGGCGCAGGTGATGAAGAACGAGGACATCGCGTGGGTCAGGTGGAAGGGGCGTCGCCGCCGGAGGTGCCGTCCCCGCGTCCACGACGCCCGCCGCGGCGACCGCGGCGGCGCTTGGGGCGACGGGATTCATCGCGTTCAGGCGATGCGGGAGGTGGCGGCGAGCTCACCTTCGGTGGTGGAGGAACGGCCCGCGCGAGCGGCACGACGGGAAGTCGCGGCTCCTCGTGGTCCTCCCCCTCGTGATCGGGCTCGGTCGTCTCATCGGGCTCCGGCATCGGTCCTTCGCCGAGCTCATGCCGGAGCAATGCGAGCGCGATGGTGCGGTATTCCCCGGCGGCGGTGCGCAGCGTCACACGCTCGCGGAAGATGTCGTTCGAGATGACCTTCTCCTCGCCGACCGCGGTGGTGAGGAGCTTCCCCTCCTTGGGGAAGCGCTTGCGCTGCTGCACATAGAACTCGTGCTCGTAGCGCAGGCAGCACATGAGGCGGCCGCAGGTGCCGGAGATCTGCCCCGGGTTGAGCGTCGAGAGGCGCTGGTCCTTCGCGGCGCTCGACTTCACGGGATTGAGCTGCGGCAACCAGGTGCTCGAGCAGAAGGGACGACCGCAGCGGCCGACGCCATCGAGACGCTTGGCCTCGTCGCGCACGCCGATGTGCCACATGTGCACGCGGGTCGAGAAGCGCCGTTCCATCTTCCGCACCAGGTCGCGGAAGTCGACACGCTCCTCGGCGGTGAAGTAGATGGTGAGGCGCCGACGATCCCACTGCCACTCGGTGTCGGAGACCTTCATGTCGAGCTTCAGCTCGCGGACGAGCTCGATCGCGGCGCGGCGCACGGCGTCCTCGTCGGCGCGGAGCCGGACCGCGGTGTCGATCTCCTTCGGGGTGGCGAGCCGGAGGATCGCCGGGAGGGTCTCGGGCGAGGCCTTGCCGTGCGTGGTCCCCGCCTTGCGCTTCTCGGCGAGTTCGCCGGTGCTGTGGACGCGCGCGAAGTCCTCGCCGCGTTCCACCTGCACGATCACCGGGGTGCGCGGCGCCGGCGCCGTCTCCCCTGACCAGGTGCAGAAGGCCCGACGATTCCCCTTGAACTCGACCTCGACCAGATGGGTCGCCACCGCCACGGTCACGTCGTGAAGCTCCCCATGCGGAGGTACTTCTCGCGCCGCTTGCGGACGAGCTTGTCGGGCTTGAGGCGCTTGAGTTCGTCGAGATGCCGGAGGATCACGTCGTGCACCGCCTTCGCGGTGGCCTCATGGTCGGCATGGGCGCCGCCCGGGGGCTCGGGGATCACCTCGTCGATCACCTTGAGCGCGAGGAGCTCGGGGGAGGTGATGCGGAGCGAGCTCGCCGCCTTCTCGCGCATCTCGGGGCTCTTCCCATCCTTCCAGAGGATCGCCGCGCACCCTTCCACGGTGATCACCGAATAGACGGAGTGCTCGAGCATGAGCACGCGGTCGGCGACGCCGAGGGCGAGCGCGCCACCGGAGCCCCCCTCGCCGATCACCGTCGCGATGATCGGGACGGTGAGCTGGCTCATCTCGAGGAGATTGCGCGCGATCGCCTCCGACTGCCCACGCTCCTCGGCGCCGAGTCCGGCCCAGGCGCCCGGGGTATCGATGAAGGTGAGGACCGGGACCTGGAACTTCTCCGCGAGCTTCAAGAGGCGGAGCGCCTTGCGATACCCCTCGGGGTGCGGCATCCCGAAGTTGCGGTGGATGTTCTCCTTGGTATCGCGCCCGCGCTGCTGCCCGATGACCATCACCGTGTCCCCATCGAGTCGCGCCCATCCGCCGACGATCGACGGATCATCGCGGAAGGCGCGGTCCCCATGCAGCTCGATGAAGTCGCTGAAGGCGAGCCGGATGTAATCGAGGGTGAAGGGGCGGCGCGACGAGCGCGCCACCTGCACGCGCTGGAGCGGGGTGAGGTTCTTGTATGTCTCCCGACGGAGCTTGGCGAGCCGCTCCTGCAGGGGCGCGACCTCTGCGGAGAGGTCGAGCTTCTGTGCCTCCGCCTTCTCCCGGAGCTCCTGGATCTGGCGCTCCAACTCGGCGATCGGCTTCTCGAATTCGAGGAGCGAGGTTCCCATGGTCAGCCTCCACGGACGAGGCGCACCCGCTCGTCCCCGAGCAGTGCGCGAAGTTCTCCCAGCGCGGGGCCGGCGGCGGCCACCTTGAGGGAGGTCGAACGGAGTCGCGCCGGGAGCCCGTCGCGACCTTTCCAACGTAGCTCCAGGGGCGCCGACCCGGGATGGGCCTCCGCCACCGCGCGGACATCGCGGACCACATCGGCGGGGAGCCCCGCCTCGGCATCGAGCTCCAGGGCGATGGCGAACTGCCCGGTGGCCCGGAGCTCGGCCAGGCGCGTGATCTTCTCGACGATGAAGGTCGGGTTCTCCGCGTCCTGGTCACGGCGCGAGTACCCCCCGCTGATCAGGACGGGGATATCAACCTGGACGCGATCGCCGATCGCCGCCCAGGCCTCGGGGAAGACCAGCAACTCGGCCGAGCCGGCGAAGTCCTCCACGGTGAGGCGCGCGAACTCGTTCCCCGACTTCTTGCTGACCTGCCGCTTGATGGCGGTGATCACGCCGGCCAAGGTGATCGCCTCCGAGGTCCAGCTCCCCAGCTGCGCGACGGTGTGCGAGGCGAGGAGCTCGCACTCGGCGCGGAAGGGGGCGAGCGGGTGCCCCGAGATGTAGAAGCCGAGGATCGCCTTCTCCTGCGTGAGGCGCGCTGACTCCGAGAAGGGCGGGATGTTCGGGAGGACGGGGAGCAGCGGGGCCTTCGACGCGCCGTCGGCTGGGGCATCGGCCACATCACCGAAGAGGGATCCCTGCCCAGTGGCGATCTCCGCCTGGGCGAGCGAGGCCGATTGGATCGCGCCATCGAGGGCGGCGACGTACTGCGCGCGATGCCCGCCGAGCCCGTCGAGCGCGCCGGCGTGGATGAGCGCCTCGAGCACCCGCTTGTTGCAGGTGCGGAGGTCGATCCGCTCGCAGAGATCGTAGAGTGAGGTGAAGGGCTTCTCCGCGCGCGCCGCGAGGATCGACTCCACCGCCGAGTGCCCGACGTTCCGGATGGCGCCGAGACCGAAGCGGATCCGTGTGTCACCGACGACGGTGAACTTCCACCCCGACTCATTCACGTCCGGCGGGAGGATCTCGAGGCCGAGGTCGCGCGACTCGTTGATGTACTTCACCACCGCATCGGTGTCGCCGATGCAGGCGGAGAGGACCGCCGCCATGAACTCTGGCGCGTAGTGCGCCTTGAGATAGGCGGTGTGGTACGAGAGGATCGAGTAGGCGACCGAGTGCGACTTGTTGAAGCCGTAGCGGCCGAAGGTCTCGATCTGCCCCGCGATGTCGTCGATCACCTTGGGCGGGAAGCCGTTGGCGACCGCCTTGGCGGTGAACTTCCCGAGCTCCTGCTTGATGAGCTCGGCGTCCTTCTTGCCGACCGCCTTGCGAAGCACGTCGGCCTCGGCGAGGGAGATCCCCGCGAGCCGCTGCGCGATCCGCATCACCTGTTCCTGATAGGTGATGACGCCGTAGGTGGGGGCGAGGATCTCCTCGAGCTCGGGGAGCTGGTACGCGACCGGCTCCTCCCCCTTCTTGCGCCGCTGATAGACCTTGTGCATCCCCGCATCGAGCGGGCCGGGCCGCATCAGCGCGTTGGAGGCGACGAGGTCGTCGAAGCGGTCGGCGCGCATCGCGCGCACCATGTCGGTGGCGAGCGGGGATTCGAACTGGAAGACGCCGGCGGTGCGACCCGCGCGGAGCATCCGGTAGGTGGGCTCGTCGTCGAGCGGGAGGGCGTCAAGGTCGATTGTGACCCCGCGCCGGCGCTGGATCTCCGCGACCGCGTCGGTGAGGATCGTGAGCGTGGTGAGGCCCAGGAAGTCCATCTTGAGCATCCCGGCCTTCTCGAGCGCGACCATGTCGTACTGCGTGACGACGACGCGCTCCTCGCTCCCCCCGCCACTCCCCTTGGACTCCGCCGTGCAGACGGGGACGTAGTCGTCGAGCGGGCCCGGCGCGATGACGATCCCCGCCGCGTGCACCCCCGCATGACGCGAGAGCCCTTCGAGGGCGATCGCGAAGTCGAAGAGCTGCGCGTGCCGCTCGTCCTGCTCGTAGAGCTTCCGGACCTCGGGGACCTTCTCGATCGCCTCGGCCACGGTGAGGGAGAAGTTTGGCTGATTCGGGATCAGCTTCGCGATCGCATCGGTCTCGCCCGGGGTGAAGCCCAGCACGCGGCCGACGTCTTTGATGCAGGCGCGCGACTTGAGGGTCCCGAAGGTGATGATCTGCCCCACCGACTCGCGGCCGTACTTCTCGCGCACATACTCGATCACCTCGCCGCGCCGCTCCTCGCAGAAGTCGACGTCGATGTCGGGCATCGAGACGCGCTCCGGATTCAGGAAGCGCTCGAAGAGGAGATCGAACTTGAGGGGGCAGACGTTGGTGATCCCCGTGGCGTAGGCGACGAGGGAGCCCGCGGCGGAGCCGCGCCCCGGCCCCACGGGGATCCCGCGGTCGCGCGCCGCCTGGATGAAGTCGGCGGTGATCAGGAAGTAGCCGGCGTAGCCGGTCTTGGTGATCACGCCGAGCTCGTAGTCGAGGCGCTCCTGTACCTCCGCAGGGAGTGGCGTCCCGTAGCGCGTCTTCGCGCCCTCGGTCGCCAGCTTCACGAGCAAATCGTTCTCGCTCTTCACTCCCTTGGGGAGCGGGAAGGCGGGGACGAAGTACTTCTTGTCGAAGACGACGTTCACCTGATCCGCGATCGCGACCGTCTGCTCGAGCACGTCGGGGCGATCGGGGAAGTGTGCCTGGACCTCGTCGGCGCTCTTGAAGAAGAGGCCGTTGTCGTAGCGCATCCGGTCGGCATCGAGCCGGTCCTTCTTGAGTCCGATGCAGAGGAGCACGTCGTGCGCATCGTGATCCTCGGCCTTGAGGAAGTGCGCGTCGTTGGTGGCGAGGACGGGGAGGCCGAGGTCCTTGCCCAGTCGGAAGATCTCCGCGTTGAGGCGGCGCTGGTCGCCCGCGTCGTGCGCCTGGACCTCGAGGTAGTAGCGGTCCTTGAAGACCTCCGCGTACCAGGCGGCGACCGCCTTGGCCTCGTCGTAGTGGTCCTCGAGGAGGTGACGCGCGACCTCCCCCGCCATGCAGGCGCTCGAGACGATCAGCCCTTCGTTGTGGCGCGCCAGGAGCTCGCGGTCGACGCGCGGCTTCCCGTAGAACCCCTCGGTGTAGGCGAGGGAGGAGAGCTTCACGAGGTTGCGGTAGCCGGTCAGGTCGCGGGCGAGGAGGACGAGGTGGTAGTAGTTCTTCTCCCCCTGCTGGGCGCGCGTCTTCTGCCGGCGGTCCCCGGGGGCCACATAGGCCTCCATCCCGAGGATCGGCTTGATCCCCGCCTTCTTGGCCTTCTCCTGGAACTCCCAGGCGGCGTGCAGGTTGCCATGGTCCGTGACCGCGAGGGCGGGCTGCTCGAACTCCTTCGCCCGGGCGATCAGGTCGTCGATCCGGTTCGCCCCGTCCAGCAGGGAGTACTCGGAATGGCAGTGCAGGTGCACGAAGGACATGGGAGAGGAAGGATAGCGCCTCGGGGCCCCCCTCGCGATCTTCCGCTCTATGGTTGTGTCATCGGGGAGGTGGCGACGCTGGCGGTGGGGGCGGATCCTGCTCGGCGTGCTGGTCGGGGGGCTCCTCGTGGGGGCGGTCACCCCCTTGGGGTGGTTCGTGATCCGGGCGGGGTGGGAGGAGGCCCGGATCCTCTGGCGGCGGGAGCCGATCGCTGTCTTGGTCGCGAATCCGGCGGTGGACGCGACGACCAGGGGGAAGCTCCAGCTGGTCCTGGAGGCCCGGGCCTTCGCGGAGCGATTGGGGCTCCCCACCGAGGGGGCCTTCACCCAGTACGCCGATATCGGGCGCGACACCCTGGTGCTGGTGCTCTCCGCCGCGGAACGGGATCGGCTCGTCCCGATGACCTGGTGGTTCCCCATCGTCGGGCGGGTGCCGTACAAGGGATTCTTCCGCTGGGATGAGGCGACGCGCACCGAGGCGGGACTCCGGGCCGCGGGGCTTGATATCTACCTGCGACCGGCGCCGGCCTTCAGCACGCTCGGGTGGTTCGAGGACCCGGTGCTCAACACCACGCTCCAAGGGGACTCGGCCTCGATCGTGGAGACGGTGCTCCATGAACTGACCCATGCGCGCTACTTCCCGAAGGATGCGGTGCCGTTCAATGAGTCGTTCGCGAACTTCGTCGGGGCGCGCGGGGCGGAGGCGTTCTTCCGCGCACGGGGCGATGCGACGAACGCCGCCCGCGTGGCGGCGCGCTGGGCCGATGAGCGACGGCTCGCCGAGTTCTGGCGGCGGCTCTATGAGTCGATCGACTCGGCGTTTGCTTCGTTCCCCGGGGAGGCGTTCCGCGACCGACGCCTTACGCTCCGCGATTCGCTGTATGGCGTGGCGCGACGCGCGCTCGTCGACTCGGTGGCGCCACGCTTCCGGGCGATCGACCCGCGCTACGCCGAGCGGGTGCGATTGGACAACGCGGCGCTGATCGCGCGGCGGATCTACCTGACCGACCTCGAGGGGTTCGAGGAGGCGTATGCGCAGGTGGGGCAGGATCTGGCGCGCGCGATGGCGGCGATCATCCGGCGGCACGCAGCGGGGGGGGGCGGTAGCGGGGCAGTCGCTGCGCGGGCGCGCCTCACCGTGATCTGGCTGACGCATTCCCCTCCTGGGCGTTCTGGCCCTCGTGCCCGGTCGGTGCCATGTTCCGAGGGCAGGTTCCACCTCAGGAGACCTCCCGCATGCGTCGACTCGTCCGCTCGTTCGTCGCCCTGCTTGCCATCGGAGCCCCCGCGCTCCTGCCAGCCCAGCGCGACTCCGTCCTCACCGTCGCCTCCTATCTCGACCTCGAGACGGTCAGCGATCCCCAGCTCTCCCCCGACGGGAAGCAGATCATCTACACCCGCCGCTTCGTAAACACGCGCGAGGATCGGTGGGACACCGCGCTCTGGATCATGGACGCCGATGGGGGGCGGCAGCGCTTCCTCACCAATGGGAGCGGCCCCCGTTGGTCCCCCGATGGGACGCGGATCCTCTATCTGGCGTCGGGCGAACCGGCGGGGACGCAGCTCTTCGTGCGGTGGATGGACGCCGAGGGGGCGACGAGTCAGGTGACGCGCCTCGAGGAGGCGCCACGTGATCCTCGGTGGAGCCCGGATGGGAAGTCGATCGTCTTCGGGCGATTCGTCGCTGCACCGTCGCGCTGGTCGATCCCGATGCCGGCGGCACCGACGGGGGCTCGCTGGGACGAGGGGCCGCGGGTCATCGAGGATCTGCACTACCGCCAGGATTATCGCGGTTTCATGCGTCGCGGCTTCGTCCATCTCTTCACCGTGCCGGCCGAGGGCGGGAGCGCGCGCCAGCTCACCTTCGGGAATTGGAACGTGGGCTCACGCTTCGATGGGCTCGAGGCTGCGGTGAACTTCGACTTCACCCCCGACGGCCGCACGATCGTCTTCGACGGCTGGCAGGGGGATTGGGACGCCGTCTATCGGCGCTCGCACCTCTACGCGCTCGACGTCGCGAGTGGTGCGGTGCGGCAGGTGACGCGGACGGAGGGGAACTGGACCAACCCGGTCGTCTCGCCGGATGGCCGGCTCGTCGCCTTCCTCGGTTACCCCGCAGCGCCGGATACCTATTCGCAGCCCGATCTGCAGGTGGCGCAGCTCGATGGGAGCAATCAGCGCAATCTGAGCCGTGTGCTCGATCGCCTCGTGAGCGATATGCGGTGGGCGCCCGACAACAGCGGGATCTTCGCGAGCTATACCAACCACGGGACCACGAACGTCCGGTTCTTCCCGCTCACGGGGGCCTCGCGTGAGGTCACCACGGGGCAGCATGTGCTCGGGCTCTCGTCGATGGCAGGGGGCCGCGATGGGTTCGGGGTGGGCGTCCGGTCGGCGCCCGATGCCCCCTCGGATGTGGTGCGCTTCGCACTTCGCGGCGGGACCCCGTTCCAGCAGTTGACCCGTGTGAACGACGATCTGCTCGCCGGCCGGACACTGGGCGCCCAAGAGGAGCTCTGGTTCACCTCGAAGGACGGGACCAAGGTGCAGGGCTGGATCGTGAAGCCCCCGCACTACGATCCCGCCAAGCGCTATCCGCTCATCCTCGAGATCCATGGTGGCCCCTTCGCCGATTACTTCGCGCGCTTCAACTTCGATTATCAGGCGTGGGCGGCCATGGGCTACGTGGTGCTCTACACGAATCCACGCGGCTCGACGAGCTATGGGGAGGCCTTCGCGCGCGGGATCAACTTCCGCTATCCCGGCGTCGATCATGAGGACCTGATGGCGGGGGTTGATGCCGCGATCAGGACGGCCTCGATCGACACCGATCGCCTCTATGTGGGGGGGTGCTCCGGCGGGGGGGTGCTCTCCAGCTGGGCGATCGGGCACACCGATCGCTTCGCCGCCGCCGCGGTCCGCTGCCCGGTGATCAACTGGATGAGCATGTTCGGACAGACCGACATCCCCTTCTTCACGATGAGCTTCTTCAAGCAGCCCTTCTGGGAGGATCCGACGCGCTGGCTCGAACAGTCGTCGATGATGCATGTGGGGAAGGTCACCACGCCGACGTTGTTGATGACGGGGGAGGCCGACCTCCGCACCCCGATCGCGCAGACGGAGGAGTACTACGCGGCGCTCAAGTATCGTGGGGTGCCGGCCAAGATGCTTCGCTTCCCCGGGCAGTTCCACGGGACGGGGACCCGGCCCTCCAACGCGATGCGGACGATCCTCTACATGCACGACTGGTACGACCAGTGGGCACGCAGTGGAGGGAAGGCGCAGTCGCGCCGGACCAAGTGACGTGCGCGCCCTGAGGCGCGAGGCCTGACCTAACCGGTCAGGTGGTCGACGGGGCGGGGGAGGCGCTGGAAGACCTCCCCCCACGCGGCGATCACCGCCTCACGGACGAGACGGGACAGGGCGGGGGGGATCGCCTCGGCGGTTCCCCCCGCGTTCCGTTCGATCTCCGCCGCCACCGAGGTCATCGTCACGTCGGCGATCCCACAGGGGACCATGAGGTCGAAGTACGAGAGGTCGGTGGTCACGTTGAGGGCGAAGCCATGCCAAGTGACCCACTGGCGCGCATGCACCCCGATGCTCGCGAGCTTGCGCCCGTCGGTCCAGATCCCGGTCTTCCCCGCGATGCGCTCGGCCACGATCCCGAAGGGCGCCACGGCGCGGATCAGGACCTCCTCCACCTGCCGCAGATACCAATGCAGATCCTGCTTATGCTCGGTGAGATCGACGATCGGGTAGCCGACGAGCTGGCCCGGCCCATGGAAGGTGACGTCGCCGCCGCGCTCGACCTCGAAGAGCTCCACGCCGCGCGTGGCGAGGACCTCCGGCGACTCGAGGAGATGCGCCTCCTTCGATGACCGCCCGAGGGTGATCACCGGCGGGTGCTCCACCAGGAGGAGGACATCGTGCGGAATCGCCTTGCTGATCCGCTGCGCCGCCACCTCCCGTTGGAACGACAAGGCCTCCGCATAGCTGCGGAGGCCGAGGTCGTGCACCAGGAACTCGTTCACTGCGTGGATGCCGCGCGCTTACGCGTGCAGCATCTTCCCCATCGAGTCGAGCACCGCCTCGGCGATCGCCTCGCTGAGGGTCGGGTGCGCGTGGATGGCGAGGTCGATCTCCTCCACCGTGTACTCGTTCTCGCGGGCGACGGCGAACTCGTGGATCATCTCGGTGGCGTGCGCCCCGATGATATGCGCGCCGAGGATCTCGCCGTGCTTCTCGTCGCGGATGACCTTCACGAAGCCCTCGGTCTCGCCGCTGGTGCGGGCGCGACCGTTCGCCGAGAAGGGGAACTTCCCGATCGTGTACTTTAGGCCCTTCTCCTTGCACTGCCCTTCGGTGAGGCCGATGCTCGCGACCTCGGGGTGGCAGTAGGTGGCGTTGGGGATGTTCCCGTAGTTCACCGGGTGGTGCGTGTGGCCGGCGAGGATGTCGGCGACCACATGCCCCTCGCGCGAGCCCTTGTGTGCGAGCATCGGCGGGCCGGCCACGTCGCCGATCGCGTAGATGCCCTTGACCGAGGTCTCGAAGCGCTCGTTGATCTTGATGAAGCCGCGCTCGGTGGTCTGCACACCAGCCTCCTTGAGGCCGATGTGCTCGATGTTCGGCGCGCGTCCGGCGGCGACCAAGACCTTATCGAAGGTGAGCTCCTTCTTCTCGCCATTCACCTCGACGGGGATCGTGACGTTGGTCTTCCCCTTCTTGATGGTGCCGAGCTTGGCCCCGGTGATCACCTCGATCCCGCGCTTCTTGAACGACTTGGCGAGCTCCACCGAGCAGTCCTCGTCCTCGACGGGGAGGATCCGCGGCATCACCTCGAGGATCGTCACCTTGGAGCCGAAGGCGTTGAAGACGTCGGCGAACTCGCACCCGACGGCGCCGGCGCCGATCACCGCGAGGGTGGCGGGGGCCTTGTCGAGGGTGAGCGCCTCATCCGACGAGAGCACGAGGCTCTTGTCGAGCTCGAGCCCGATCTGCGGGAGTCCCTTCACCCGCGAGCCGGTCGCGATGACCACGCCCTTGGTCGCGGTGTGGGTCTCGACGGTGCCATCGGCGGCGGTGACCTTCACCGTCTTGTTCGAGCCCAGCACGCCCGTCCCTTTGAGCCAGGTGATCTTGTTCTTCTTGAAGAGGAACTCGACCCCCTTGGAGTTCTGGGCCGAGACCTGACGCGAGCGCTTCATCGCGACGCCGTAGTCGAGCGTCACCTTCTCCGCGGTCACGCCGAACTCCTTCCCCTTCGCGACCTTCTGCGCGATCGAGGCGGCCTCGAGGAGGGCCTTGGCGGGGATGCACCCCCAGAGGACGCAGGTGCCGCCGAGCCCTTCGCGCTCGACCACCGCGACCGACTGCCCGAGCTGGGCGGAGCGGAGGGCGCCGACGTAGCCGGCGGGGCCGCCGCCCAGGTAAATCACGTCAAAGTTGGCCATGGGAGACAGGTCTCAGGTGGGAGGGGTCAGGGATCAGAAGGAGAGTAACAACGGGTTCTCGATCAGGCGGCGTAGGGTCTGCAGGAAGGCCGCGCCGACGGCGCCATCCACGGCGCGATGGTCGCAGCTCATCGTGACGCGGAGCCGGGGCTGCACGGTGAAGCCCCCATCCGGACCGACGACGACCTTCTCCTCGATCGCCCCGATGGCGAGGATCCCGACCTCGGGGGGATTAATGATCGCGGTGAACTGATCGATCTGCATCATCCCGAGGTTGGAGACGGAGAAGCTCGATCCCGTGAACTCCTCGGGCTTGAGCTTCCGCTCGCGCGCCTTCTTGGCGAGGGTCTTGGCCTCGGCCGAGATCTCGCGCAGGCCTTTCTGGTCCGCGTCGAAGATCACGGGGACGATGAGCCCGTCGTCGGTGGCGACCGCCATCCCGAGGTGTACACCGCCGAAGCGCCGGATCCGGTCGCCGAGCCAGTGGGCGTTCACGTCGGGGTGCTGAGTGAGGGCGGTGGCGACCGCCTTCAGGATCACGTCGTTGAACGAGACCTTGAACGCCTCGCCGAGAGCGAGCGCCGCGGTGCGCATCTCGGCGACGCGCGAGAGGTCGAACTCCGCGGTGAGGTAGAAGGTCGGGATCGGTCCAATCGACTCGCTGAGGCGCTTGGCGATCGTCTTGCGGATCTGCGTGAGGGGGATGTCCTCGAACGCCTCACCGGTGCGGACGGGGGCCGCCGCACGCGCCGGGGCCGACGGGGTCGATGCCACCGGGCCACGGGCGAGCGCGGCCTCGATGTCCCGCTTCACGATGCGGCCCCCGGGGCCGGAGCCCTGGACCGCCCCGAGGCTGACCCCCGACTCGTCGGCGAGGCGCCGAGCGAGGGGGGAGACGAGGGCGCGGCCGGCTGAGGCTACAGGCGCAGCCGGAGCTGCCGGGGCCGCTGCACGCGGGGCAGGGGCCGCTGGCGCGCTCGCTGCGGCCGCCGCAGGGGCACTCGCTGCCGCCGGAGCCGCACTGGCTGCCCCGCTCGGTGCCACACCGCCGAGCAGTGACGCGATGTCCTCATCCGCCGCCGCGATGATCCCCACGAGCGTACCGACCGCCGCGGTGGTCCCCGCCGCGACGACCTGCTTGCGCAGCACGCCATCGCCGCGCGCTGTGAGCTCCATCACCGCCTTGTCGGTCTCGACCTCAGCCAAGACCTCGCCGCTCTTCACCGCATCGCCTTCCTGCTTGAGCCAGGTGACGAGGCGCCCTTCTTCCATCGTGGGGCTCAAGGCCTCCATGAACACTTTGGTCGCCATGGGATTTCTCAGTCGAGGTACATGACCTTCCGGACCGCCGCGATCGTCTTCTGCAGATCGGGCTTGGCGAGCTTCTCGAGCCCCTTCGCGTACGGCATCGGCACGTCGGCCTGATGGACGCGGATCACCGGGGCGTCGAGGTGATCGAAGCACTCGCGCTGGATGTAATCCACCACCTGCGCGCCGATCCCCGCGATCTCCCACCCTTCCTCGAGGACGACGGCGCGATTGGTCTTCTGCACCGAGGTGACGATCGCCTCGACGTCCATCGGGCGGACGGTCCGCAGGTCGACGACGTCGACGCGGATCCCGTCCTTGGCCAGCTGGTCGGCGGCGTTCATCGCGACGAGGACCATCTTCCCGTTCGTGATGATCGAGCAGTCGCTCCCCTCGCGCTTGAGCTCGGCCTTCCCGATGGGGACGATGTAATCGTGCTCGGGGACCTCGCCCTTGGTGTTGTAGAGCATCTCCCCCTCGAGGACGATCACCGGATTGTCATCGCGGATCGCCGCCTTGAGGAGCCCCTTCGCGTCGTAGGGCGTCCCTGGCGTGACCACCTTGAGTCCCGGGATGTGCGCGAGCCACGACTCGAAGGCCTGCGAGTGCTGCGCCGAGAGCTGGAGCGCCGCCCCGTTGGGGCCGCGGAAGACCATCGGCATCGGGTACTGGCCCCCGGACATGTAGAGCATCTTGGCGGCGGCGTTCACCACCTGGTCGATCGCGAGCAACGCGAAGTTCCAGGTCATGAACTCGATCACCGGGCGGAGGCCGACCATCGCCGCGCCCACGCCGACGCCGGCGAAGCCGAGCTCGGTGATCGGGGTGTCGACGACGCGCATCTCGCCGAACTCATCGAGGAGGCCCTTGGAGACCTTGTAGGCCCCGTTGTAGACGCCGACCTCCTCGCCCATGAGGAAGACGCGATCGTCGCGGCCCATCTCCTCACGGAGGGCCTGATTGAGCGCTTCGCGGTAGGTGATGATCGCCATGGTCAGCTCACCGTGTCCACGAGGACGTCTTCGTACAGCGCCTCGGCCGAGGGTTCGGGGCTCGCATCGGCGAAGTCCCAGGCATCCTGACAGATCGCCTTGATCTCGCGCTCCATCTCCGCGACGTCGGCCTCGGTGCAGTCGCCGGCCTCGAGCATGCGGGCCTTGAGCATCCAGACGGGATCGCGCTTGAGCTGCTCGTCGAGCTCGGCCTTGGTGCGGTAGGTGCCGCTGACCGCGTCGGACATCGAGTGGCCCATGAAGCGGTAGGTGCGGATCTCGAGCAGGGCCGGCCGCGACTCCTTCCGGCAGATCTCGAGGGCGCGGGCCGTCGCCTCGCGGACGGCGAAGACGTCCTGGCCGTCGACGTGCTCGCCATGCATCCCCTGGTAGGCGTCGGCGCGACGATCGAGGTCCTTGATCGCGGCCGCCCGCTCGACGGCGGTCCCCATCCCGTACTTGTTGTTCTCGATGAGGAAGAGGCAGGGGAGCTTCCAGAGCGCCGCCATGTTGAGCGCCTCGTGGAAGGCGCCGGTGTTCACCACCGACTCCCCCATGAAGCAGACGATCACCTGATCGCCGCCGCGGTACTTGATCGCGAAGCCCACGCCGGCCGCGACCGGCACATGCCCGCCGACGATCCCGTGGCCCCCGAGGAAGTTGAGGTTCCGGTCGAAGAGGTGCATCGACCCCCCCTTGCCGCGCGAGCAGCCATCGACGCGCCCGAAGAGCTCGGCCATGATCCCGCGCGGCGACATCCCACGCGCGAGCGCCTGCCCATGATCCCGATAGGTGGTGATCACGTAGTCGTCGGGACGGAGCATCGAGAGGACGCCGGTCGAGACCGCCTCCTGTCCGATGTAGAGGTGGCAGAAGCCACCGATCTTCCCGAGGGCGTAGGCCTCGCCGACCTTCTCCTCGAATCGGCGCTGGAGCAGCATCGAGTGGAAGAGCTGGCGGCGCAGGGCCGGATCGCCGGGGAGGGCGCGGGGGTCAGGGCGTTTCTTGGGCGGCATGAGGGCAGGGGTCAGGTTACAGGGGTCAGGGGACAGGGACGGCGAGTCGGCGGGGGGGTGGGATCGTCAGAGGACAGCGGTCGTTGACCTGACCCCTGGCCCCCGTTCCCTCACCCCTGCACTCCCGCGGCCTGCACCTGCTCCCAGGCGTGGTACGACGAGCGCACGAGCGGACCCGACTCGACGTGCTTGAATCCCATCGCCATCCCCTGGTCATAGAACAGGCGGAACTCCTCGGGGGTGACGTAGCGGTCGAGACGGATATGGTCATCCGACGGTCGGAGATATTGGCCGAGGGTGAGGATGTCGACGTCGACCTCGCGCAGCTCGCGCATGGTCTGCAACACCTCTTCGTTGGTCTCGCCCATGCCGAGGATGATCCCCGTCTTGGTGGGGATGTCGGGGGCGAGGCGCTTGCTGAGGCGGAAGATCTCGAGCACGCGCTCATACCGACCACCGGGGCGCGCCTTCTTGTAGAGGCGCGGGACGGTCTCGGTGTTGTGGTTGTAGATCTCGGGGCGGGCCTCGAGCACGGTGCGGATCGCGTCGGCATCCCCCTGGAAGTCGGGGACGAGGACCTCGACGGAGCACCCGGGCACCGCCTCATGGACCTGGCGGATGGTCTCGGCGAAGGCCCAGGCCCCGAAGTCGGGGAGGTCGTCGCGGTCGACACTCGTGATCACGAGATGCCGGAGACTCATCTTCTGGGCCGCCTCGGCCACGCGGCTCGGCTCGGCGGGGTCGAACTTCGGCGGACGTCCATGGGCCACGGCGCAGTAGGCGCAGTTCCGGGTGCAGACGTCCCCCAGGATCATGAAGGTCGCCGTCCCATGCTCCCAGCACTCGCCGACGTTGGGGCAGTGCGCCTCCTCGCAGACCGTATGGAGGTCGAGCTCCCGCATGAGCTTCTTGAGCCGCAGGTAGTTCTCACCCCCAGGGGCCTTCACCTTGAGCCACGAAGGCTTCCGCTCCGGGAGGGGCTCGGCGCGATGCCGACCCATGATCTGGTAGAGGACCTCAGCCACGACTCACCTGCCGGTCGAAGGGGGGGCGGAACCGCATTGGGGGGAGGATAGGGGGTGGTGGAGGATAATGGGAGGTGGGGTAACCTTCTAAATCCAAATATGAAGGGTATCAAATAAACCGGCCGGAGGGGGCCTTTGGGCGCCAATGTCCCGCGCATCGGGGGGTCGGACCGCCGGGTGGGAGGTGAAACCCGTCCCCGTTGGGTATCGTAGGGCGGGATAGCCTCCCATCACCCCCTCTTCCATCCATGCTCAAGACCGTCATCGTCCTCGGCGTCCTCGCCCTCCTCGCGATCTTCGCCCTGAAGCTGCTCTTCGTCCTCCTGGGCTTCGCGATACCCGTCCTCCTCCTGGGCTTCCTGATCTACGGGGTGCTCGTGGTCTTCGCCCCCGATCGGGCGGCGCGCCTCAAGGCCCGGATCGCCGAGATCTAAATCGGGTCGGGGGGACATCGAGCCTCCCCGGTTGCTGACCCTCCCCGGCCGGCCGTCCCCGCCGGCTCAGCCGGCGTCGAGTGCCTGGGCGACCGCCCAGCCGAGGAGGGGGATCAGGAGCTCATGGTGCCCGGTGATCTCGTAGCCGGTCCCGCCGGCGAGCACCGGGCGTTGCACCACATTCATCCGCGGCCGATAGTGCCGCTGCATGTCGAAGTCGACCGTGGTGAACTCGATCGGGCGCCCCGCCCCGAGGTTCCGCGCCACGGTGAGCGCCTTGAGGAAGACCTCGGGCATGATCACCGCGCTCCCCAAATTGAGCACGACCCCCCCCTGATGGAGATCGTCGCAGGAGGCGGCGAGGCGACGGAAGTCGCGATGGCTCGTGTCGCCGATCGCGGCGCCATCGGCGGCCGGGTGCTGATGGATGATCTCGGCGCCGAGGGCGGCGTGCACCGTGACCGGGATCCAGTGGCGGTGCGCGGCGAGGATGATCGAGTGCTCGGGATGGGCGAGGGTGGGCGCGCCCTCGAGGGCGCGCGCGACCGACTCCCCCATCCCCCACCCATGCTGCATCCCCTGCGTGAACGCCTCGTTGAGGCCACGACCCGTCTCCTCCGCCATCCCGAAGGTCCCATCCTTGAGACCGGCGGCCACATCCTCGGAGGTCCCGCCGAAGCGGGCGATCTCGTAGTCGTGGATCGCAGCCGAGCCGTTCATCGCGAGATGGGTGATCACCCCGCGCTGCATGAGGTCGACGAGGATCGGGCCGATCCCGGTCTTCACCACATGGCCGCCGAGCATGACGATCACGCCCTTCTGGCGGCGGGCGGCGGAGACGACCGCGTCGACGATCGCGCGGAAGTCGTGCGCCTTGAGCGAGTCGGGGAGGGCGCGGAGGAAGGCGGCGAAGGAGCGGTCGCCTCCGGGGGCGCTGGCGAACTCCTCTGCGCGCACCTTGTTCGGGCGCGTCGCGACCGGGATGGTGCGCACCTTGGTGAGATCGGCTTCGCGCGGGGGGCGACGGTCCTGGGTCATGGCGATGGCGTGCCTCGGATGACGCCGGAACCATTCCGGCGGTAGCTGCGCAGGAAGAGGCTCAGGCTCCCGACCGACATCCGCGACTTCATCTGGACCATCATCCGGTCCTCATCGTCGGTCATCCAGAGCTCGGCCTGCCCCCCTTCGGCGAAGATACCACGCGTCTTGATGATCGGCTGGATGACGATCGTGTTGAAGGTGCCGGCGGGGACCTGGATCCGCTCCCGTCGGAGGACGCGGATGATCACCGGGTTCCGATCGGGCTTGAAGTAGCGGTTGAAGGAATAGGTGCGACCGACCTCGAGCGGGACGGTGCGGATGAAGTAGAGGAAGGAGCCATCGTCGAGCGGCTCGCGCACCGAGGCGACCTCGCGGTGCTGCTTCCAGGTCTCCTGGAAGACCGCGCGCTCGGGGAAGATCTCGAAGATGCGCTCTCGCTCGCGCGCGCCCTGGTCCTGGTCCTGACGGAAGCGCAGCGAGTTGAGGGTGGTGACATCCATCCAGCTCTCGTACGCGTCGTTCACCTGATAGAAGAAGGTGCCGCCGCTGATGTCGAAGCGGATGTGCCAGGCACTGCGGTCGCGGATGGGGGTGATGCCCAAGACGGCGAGCCGCGCCGAACCGACCTTGATGGCGCCGAACTTGACGTCGTAGGTCAGCTGCTCGCCGGTCTCGAAGGGGACGGCAAGCCGGGCGCGCTCGGGGCTCTGCGCGCCGAGTGGGAGGCCGAATGCGAGGCCCATCAGGAGCCCCACCATGAGGCCGACGCCGCCGCGAAGGCGTGCGGCGGGGCGGGGGATCACGCGACCGGTCGCGGGCGCCGACGGGCGGCCCACGCGGCGCGGGCGAGGGCCCAGGCATCGGGCCAGGGATCGCGGCGCGTCGCCCGCTCACGGACATCGAAGCGCGTGGGGACCGGCACCGCCTCGATCCGTCTGGCCTGCACGGCGGCGGCTTGGAGCAGCTCGAGGTTGGCTTGCCAGGGCGACCCAGCGTCGGACGCGGGGCGATCGCCCCGCGCCTTGAGCAGGTCCCGCACGACGGTGATGCGCAGGAGGCGGAAGGTCCCGAAGGGATCCTGCACGCCAGGGACGGTGACGGCGGCGCGGATCGGCCAGAGGCGCGGGAGCCAGCGCACGAGGCTGTGCAGCTTGCGGATCGACTCCGGTGCCGTCTCCGCCACGGTGCGCTCCGCGACCACCACGTCGGCGCCTCCTTCGAAGCGCTTCACGAGCTCGGGGATCCCCTCGGGGAGATCGGTGAAATCCCCCTGCATGAGGAGGACCGCATCCCGCCGCGGATAGCGCGTGCGCTGCGAGGCCTCGCGGAGCAGCGCATCGACGGCGCGCGCATAGCCCACCTGCGCCCCGCCGCCCAGGACCGTCACCGGCATGACCTTGGCATAGGGCGCGAGCACCTCGCGCGTGGCATCGGTGCTGGCGTCATCGTAGACGAGGACCTCGTACTCGCGAGGATACTCCTGGAAGAGGGTACGGATCTTCCAGAGGAGGATCCCGATGGTGGGAGCCTCGTCATGGGTCGGGATGCAGACGTACAGCATCCCCAAAAGCTAGTGCCCCTCCCGCTACTTCACACCCACCATCATCCGGCGGATCGGGACGATCATCAGCCCGAGGATCAGTGTCGCAGCGAAGAGCGCGATGGCGGTCCCGCTGAAGACCGCGGGGGTCTGCTCGAGCTTGGTCGGGTCCACGTGGCCGCCGACGAGGCCCGCCACGAGGTTCCCCACCGAGGCGGCGAGGAACCAGATCCCCATCATCTGCCCCACGTAGCGCCGCGGCGCGAGCTTGGTCATCGACGAGAGCCCCACCGGGCTCAGGCAGAGCTCGCCGACCGTCTGCAGCAGATAGCTCAGGATCAGCCACCAGGGGGAGACGAGCACCGTGCCATTGCTGCGTACCACCTCGTTGGCGGCGAACACCATCAGCAGGAACCCGAGACCGGCGAAGCCGAGGCCCAGGGCGAACTTGCTGGGGCTGGAGAGTTCGATCCCGCGCTTTGCCATCCCCACCCAGAGGGCCGCGAAGACCGGGGCGAGGACGATGATGAAGGCCGAGTTCACCGACTGGAACCAGGTCGCGGGCATCTCGAAGCCGAGGATGGTGCGATCGGTGAAGTCGTTGGCGAAGAGCTGGAGCGAGGTCGGCGCCTGCTCGAAGGCGGCCCAGAAGGTCGCCGCGAAGACGAAGAGGACGAAGATCACCGCGACGCGCTTCCGCTCATCGCCGGAGAGCTCGCCGAAGAGGAACATGAAGGCGAAGAAGGCGACGGCGAGGCCGACGAGGACGAAGGTCATCGCTCCGCCGATCGCGACCGGATCCACCGTGACGACCCCGAGTGAGGCGAGGACGAAGAGCAGCGCGATGACCGCCACGCCGCCGAGCGTCGCGTTCCGCACCGTCGATTCGCGGCGGGCCTGCACCGCGGGGTCGGGGTCGCGGACGATGTCCTGCCCTATGGGGCCCAGGGTGGGGCCCGCCTTGAGCCAGAACCAGAGGAGGCCGGCCGCCATCCCGACGCCGGCGGCGCCGAACCCCATGTGCCAGCTGACGCGCTCGCCGAGATAGCCGGTGATCAGCTGCCCGAGGAAGGCGCCGACGTTGATCCCCATATAGAAGATCGAGAAGCCGGCGTCGCGGCGCGCGCCCCCCGCCGGATAGAGATCGCCGACGATCGCGGAGATGTTCGGCTTGAGGAGCCCCGTGCCGAGCACGATCAGCACGAGCCCGAGGAAGAAGAAGGTCTGGGAGAGCGCCGCGCCGGCGAGGCCGGAGAGGCCGATCGCGAGATGGCCGCCGGTGATGAGCACCGCGCCGATGAAGATCGCGCGGCGCAGCCCGAGCCACCGGTCGGCGATCCATCCGCCGGGCAAGGAGGCGAGGTAGACGCAGGCGGCGTAGATGCCGACGATCGCCGAGGCCTGGGTGCGCTCGAAGCCGAAGCCGCCATCGGCGAGGGCGGCCGCCATGAAGAGGACGAGGAGGGGGCGCAGCCCGTAGTACGAGAACCGCTCCCACATCTCCGTGAAGAAGAGGGTGGAGAGGCCACGCGGGTGGCCGAAGAAGCGGGTGTCGTTGGTGTACGGCGCGGCATCGGCCGCGGCGTACGCGGCGGGACGATCGCTGGACTGAGCCATGGGAGCCGGGATGGGGGGAAGGAGGAATCAGGGCGCGTGGGGCGCGCCGCTCCGACCGAGATACATCGAGAGGACGCGCGACGCCAGTCTCTCGACCGCCGATGCATCGTGCGAGATGAGCAGGATCGAGAGCCCCCGGGTGCGCTGGAGCTCGGCGAGGAGGTCGAGGATCCGTGCCCGCCGCGCGGGGTCGAGGTTGGCGACGGGCTCATCGCAGACGAGGAGGTCGGGGCGCGGCGCGAGGGCGCGCGCGATGGCGACCCGTTGGCGTTCGCCGGTCGAGAGGTCGGTGGGGCGCGCGGTCGCCAAGCGGGCCGGGAGCCCGACCTCGTCGAGGAGGGCGCGCGCCTCACGTCGGGCGGGGCCGCCCCGCGCGAGCCCATGCACCTCGAGCCCCTCGGCGACGAGCGCGTCGACGCGGCGATGCGGCGTCAGCGCGGCGCCGGCGTCCTGCGGGATCCATTGCAGGCGCCGCCGCAGGCGGCGCAGCGCACGGCCCTCGAGGGTGAGGAGGTTCGTCCGCTCGAGTTGGATCCGCCCGCTCGTCACCGGGATGAGCCGGAGGATGGCGCGGGCGACGGAGCTCTTCCCCGCGCCCGAGGGGCCGATGAGCCCGAGGACCTCCCCCCGATCGATCGTGAGCGAGAGGCCGTCGACGGCGCGCGTCAGGCGCCCTCACCGAATCGAGGTCGGTGATCTCACTGCGGATCGGCGACCCGTTCGCGGGATCCATGATCTGCTGGTAACCGGTCACGACATCGGCGGCCACCACGGGACGCCCATCGTGCCAGCGCGCCGCGGGATCGAGGGTCAGTGAGAGGGCGAGGGAGTCGGCGTCCCAGGCCCACCGAGTGGCAAGGCGCGGCTCGAAGCCCGCATCACCGAAGGGATTGAGGGTGGGGTCGAGCTCGATCAGTGGATCGAAGAGGAGCTCCGTGACCATCCGCCCGGTGATCGTGGTGCGGAGGGCGGGGAGGAGGGTCTCGGTGTCGGCGGGGCTCGCGATGATCACGGTCCCCGCCCCGCTGCGGTCGGCACCCCCGCACCCAAGGGTCAGGAGGAAGAGGAGGGCGGGGTGGAGCCGAGCGAACCGGGACATGCGGGACTCCGAGTCGCGGGAGACGGGCGGGGTCAGCGTCGCCAGGTCCAGCTCGGATCGGCGACCTCCTGTAATAAAGTGTAGTGGATTGGATGTAGTCGCGAGGGATCGAGGGGGGGCGGGGTGGTGCCCAGCCCCTCCGAGAGGGCGGCGACCAGGGCATCGCGCACCTCGGCGTAGCTGACCGGTCGCCCCAACGCCCCCGTCAGCGTCGCCGCCGGGGCGATCGCACGCGCTGGCGTGCCCGGCGGGCGAAGGCGCGCGATGCGCGGCTGGTCGTCCGCGAGGAGGATCGACCCATGCTGCAGGAGGGCGCCCTCCTCCCGCCACTGCGCCGACCCGATCAGCTTCGCCCCACCGACGACGATCTCGCCCTCCCCCGGCTCCGCGAAGCAGGCCGCCCCCTCGGGGCGCAGGGCGCGCCGCTCGGTGATCTCCCGTCCGACCGCGGTCGCGGCGACGCCCAGACGGGCGAGGGCGGAGAGGAGGAGGGTGTTGATGGCCACGTAGCTCTCCCGCAGGGTCATCGTCCCGGTGGGCGCGGCGACGCTGTAGGTGACCTCGTGATCGTGGAGCAGGGCACGACCCCCGGTGGGCCGCCGCACCACGTCGATCCCCTCCACGCGCAGGGCGGGGGCGTGGATTGTGCCGCGGGCGCGTTCATGCCGCCCGAGCGAGAGCGTCGGGCGCGACCAGGCGTAGATCCGGAGCACGGCGGTGCCCGTCGACCGCGCGTGGGCGAGCAGCGCGAGGTCCGTCGCCATGTTGGCGGGGCCGAGATCCGGGCCGGAATCGAGCACGGACCATGGGAGGGAGAGGAGCGCGGCGCGTGAGAATCCCGACACGCGTAGGAATGTACGAGCGTCGCCCCGCCCTTGTAGTTTTCCCTCGCGGTCCTTCATCCGAGCTTCGAGGTCCCCCCACCGTGACGACCAGCGTGCATCCGCAGCCCGATACCTTCGTCTCCCGCCACATCGGTCCCTCCGAGGCCGACATCCAGGCGATGCTCACCGAGCTGGGGTACGCCTCGCTCGACGCCTTCATCGACGACACGATCCCTGAGACGATCCGCTTTCGTCGGACCCTCGCGATCCCCGGTGGTCAGTCGGAGCAGGAGGCGCTCACCGCCTTCAAGGCCGAGATGGCGACGAACGAGGTGCGCCGGACCTTCATCGGGATGGGGTACTCCGACACGCACACCCCGACGGTGATCCAGCGCAACATCCTGGAGAACCCGGGGTGGTACACCGCCTATACGCCCTATCAGGCAGAGATCGCGCAGGGGCGCCTCGAGGCGCTGCTCAACTACCAGACCGTCGTGAGCGACCTCACCGGGCTCCCGATCGCGAACGCCTCGCTCCTCGACGAGGGGACGGCGGCCGCCGAGGCGGTGACGATGGTGCATGGGATCGTCGGCAAGGAGGGGCGCGATGTCTTCCTCATCGCGGATGACTGCCATCCGCAGACGATCGAGGTGGTGACGGCGCGCGCCGAGGCGCGTGGGGTCGCGGTGCAGGTGCTCTCGCCGAAGGCGATGCGCCCCGATGCGACCACCGCCGGTGTCCTCCTCGCCTATCCGAACACCTTCGGCGCGATCGAGGATCATCGCGCGCTCTGCGACGCGGTGCATGCGGCCGGGGGCCTCGTGATCATCGCGACCGATCTCCTCGCGCTCACCCTCCTCGCCCCGCCGGGTGAGTGGGGCGCCGACGTCGCCGTCGGCAACTCGCAGCGCTTCGGCGTGCCCTATGGCTACGGCGGCCCGCACGCGGCCTTCTTCGCCACCAAGGACGACTACAAGCGGCAGATCCCCGGGCGCCTCATCGGCGTCTCGCGCGATTCGTCGGGCAAACCGGCGCTGCGCATGGCGCTGCAGACCCGCGAGCAGCACATCCGCCGCGAGAAGGCGACCTCCAACGTCTGCACCGCGCAGGTGCTCCTCTCCGTCATGGCCGGGATGTACGCCGTCTGGCACGGCCCCGAGGGGCTCGTGCGGATCGCGCGGCGGGTGCAGCACTTCGCCGAGCTCTTCGCGGCGGGTGTGCAGCAGTTCGGGCACACCCCGACGACCGCGGTGCGCTTTGACACCGTGACCGTCGAGGTGGGGGCGCAGCAGGGGACGATCCTCGCCGCGCTCGACCGCGCGCGGATCAATGTCCGCGTCGTGAACGGTCGCACCCTCGGCGTCGCCATGGGGGAGACCACCTCGGTGCGCGACGTGAGCGATCTGCTCGACGCCTTCAACGGGGGGCGCCCACACGGGCTCGACCTCGACGCGCTCGCGAAGACCCTCGACCCGCGCTTCGATGAGCGCTTCGCGCGCACCTCGGCGTTCCTCACCCATCCGACCTTCCATCGCTATCGCAGCGAGACCGAGATGCTGCGCTACATGCGGACGCTCGAGTCGCGGGATCTCTCCCTCACGCACTCGATGATCCCGCTCGGCAGCTGCACGATGAAGCTCAACGCGTCGGCCGAGATGTATCCCGTCACCTGGACCGAGGTCGGCGGGCTCCATCCCTTCGCCCCGCGCGAGCAGGCCTCGGGGTATGCGTCGATGTTCACCCGCTTGGAGAAGGCGCTCGCCGAGGTGACCGGGTTCGCCGCGGTCTCGCTGCAGCCGAATGCCGGCTCGCAGGGGGAGTATGCGGGGCTCTTGGTGATCCGGGCCTTCCATCGCGCACGGGGGCAGGGGCATCGGCACATCTGCCTCATCCCGCAGTCGGCGCACGGGACCAATCCGGCCTCCGCCGTGATGGCGGGGATGCAGGTGGTGGTCGTGAAGACCGACGCGCTGGGGAACATCGACGTGGCGGACCTGCGCGCGAAGGCGGAGCAGCATGCGCCGAACCTCGCCGCGCTGATGGTGACCTATCCCAGCACGCACGGCGTCTTCGAGGAGAGCATCAAGGACATCTGCGCGATCATCCACGAGCATGGGGGCCAGGTCTATCTCGACGGCGCCAACATGAACGCGATGGTCGGGCTCTGCCGGCCGGGCGACATCGGGGCCGACGTCTGCCACCTGAATCTCCACAAGACCTTCTGCATCCCGCACGGGGGCGGGGGGCCTGGGATGGGGCCGATCGGCGTGGGGGCGCATCTCGCGCCCTTCCTGCCGGGGCACTCGGTGGTGCGCACCGGGGGGGACCAGGCGATCGGCGCCGTCTCCGCGGCGCCGTGGGGGAGCGCGAGCATCCTCCCGATCTCGATGATGTACATCGACATGATGGGGGGCGAGGGGCTCGCGTACGCCACCAAGGTCGCGATCCTCAACGCCAACTACATGGCGCACAGGCTCCGTGGCCATTTCGAGGTCCTCTATAAGGGGAAGAACGGGCGCGTGGCGCACGAGTGCATCATCGACACGCGGCCGATGAAGGGGTCGGCGGGGGTCGAGGTGGAAGACATCGCGAAGCGCCTGATGGACTACGGCTTCCATGCGCCGACGGTGAGCTTCCCGGTCGCCGGCACGCTCATGATCGAGCCGACCGAGTCGGAGTCGAAGGCCGAACTCGATCGCTTCTGCGAGGCGATGATCGCGATCCACGGCGAGATCCAGGACATCGAGCGCGGCGTGCTCAGCCGCGAGGACAACCCGCTGACGCACGCTCCGCACACGCAGGAGGTGGTGGTCAGCGATGCCTGGACGCGGGGCTACTCGCGTGAGCGCGCGGCCTATCCGCTGCCGTGGGTGCGGGAGCGGAAGTTCTGGCCCGCCGTGGGGCGCGTCGAGAGTGCCTTCGGCGATCGCAACCTCGTCTGCTCCTGTCCGCCGCTCGAGGCGTACGCCTCGGCCTGACCGCAGGACGGTGGTGGGCACGCGAAAGGGGCGCCGCGGATGACCGCGGCGCCCCTTTCATCTCACCGTCACTCGCCGAGGTGCGCCTTGTAGGCGTCGGCCGACAGGAGGCCGGCGAGCGCGCTGGCGTCGATCTTGAGCTTGATCATCCAGCCATCGCCGTAGGGGTCGCTGTTCACGAGCGCCGGTTCGCCATCGAGACGCGGATTGACCTCGACCACCGTCCCCGCCATCGGCGCGTAGAGCTCGGAGACCGCCTTCACCGCCTCGATCGTACCGAAGACGTCGTGGTCGCCGAAGGCGGCGCCCGCCTTGGGGAGGTCGAGGAAGACGATGTCCCCGAGCTCGCCCTGCGCGTAGTCGGTGATGCCGACGATGACCACCGAGGGGTCATCGGTCCGCTTCACATACTCATGGTCCTTGGTGTACTGCAGGTCGGTGGGAATCGAAGACACGAGCGCTCCAGGGTGGCTGACGAGGGGCCGCGATCGGACGAAGGCTATGTCTTTCGCGAGAGGGGGTCAAGTTGACGCGGTCGTGCGCAGCGCGGGCACGAGCGCCTCGATCGCGTGGTCCAACGCCGCCAGCGACCCATCGTTCTCGAGGATCCAGTCGGCGCGCGCGCGCTTCGCCTCCGCGGGGCGCTGCGCGGCGATCATCGCCTCGGCCTCCGCGGCGCTGAGGCCGCGATCGCGGAGGAGCCGCGCGCGCCGCACCGCGACGGGGGCATCGACCAGGAGGATCCGGTCGACCGACTCGGTCAGGCCCGCCTCGAAGAGCAATGGGATATCGAGGATCACCAGCGTCTCCCCTCGGGCGGCGGCCTCGGCGACCCGCGCCGACCGCAGGCGTTCGATCGCCGGATGCGTGATCGCCTCGAGGGCGGTCCGTTCGGCGGGGTCCGCGAAGACGATCGATCGGAGCGCCCCCCGATCCAACGTCCCATCGGCCTGTACCACGCCCGGCCCCCAGCGCGCGACGATCGCCTCGAGCGCCGGCGTCCCCGGCGCGACGACCTCCCGGGCCAACGCATCGGCGTCGATCACCGTGAATCCGTGCGCCCGCAATCGCTCGGCCACCGCCGATTTGCCCGCGGCGATGTTCCCGGTGAGGCCGATGGTGCGCACCGGGGGCACGGTCAGGTGAGGGAGAGCTGACTGCCGCCCGTCGGCGGGGCGACGTCGTGGCAGGCGCGGCAGCGCGCCTCATAGCTATCGGCACCGCCGACCATCACCACCGGTGAGTCGTACGCCGCGGGCCGGCCATCGATCAATCGCTGGTTGCGACAGGCCGGCGCCCCGCACCGCACGCAGATCGCGTGCAGCTTGTCGACCACCTCGGCGACGCACATCAGCTGCGGCATCATCCCGAAGGGCTCGCCGCGGAAGTCGGTATCGGTGCCGGCGAGGATCACCCGCCGTCCGCGCGCGGCGAGGTCGTTGGCGAGCGCGACGATCCCCGCGTCGAGGAACTGCACCTCATCGACCGCGATCACCTGCGCCATCGGGTCGAGCCGCAGTGCGATCTGCCGCGCGGAATCGACGGGGATCGCCTCGATGGTCCGCCCATCGTGACTCCCGACGGCGTGGATCCCGCCCGCATAGCGATCGTCGAGATGCGACTTGAAGACTTGGACGCGCTTCTTGGCGATCATCGCGCGGCGCACGCGGCGGATGAGCTCCTCGCTCTTCCCGCTGAACATCACGCCGGCGACGACCTCGATCCACCCGCCGGTGAGTTGGAGCGTCCCGCTCATCGCGGGCTCCTCGGGCCCCCACGCGGCGGGCCACTGCGCGGACCGCGCGGTCCATCGCCACGCGACGGGCCACCACGCCCTGGGCCCCCACGGGGCCCGTCCCCACGGGGCGGACCACTCCGTGGCGGGCCACTCCGCGGGCCGCGCGCCCCGAACCCACCGGGCGTCGGTCCACGATCACGTCCCTCACGCCCGCCACGCGGCTCCCGCTCGCCACGCGGCTCCCGCTCGCGCTCCGCGGTGCGAGCCGCCTCCTGTTGCTGCTGATGCTGCTCGCGGACGCGGCGCACCGCAGCCTGCACCACCTCGTTCTGAGCGGCGCGGGTCTGGTCCAGCAGCCGCAGTGCGGCCGCCGCGATCTCCGCGCCGTCGTAGGAGGCGAGGAGGGGCTCCAGCGCGAGGATCTCGCGCGCGGGGAGCCCGGTGCTCAGGATCGACCGGAGCTCGCTGCGCACCCGCGCCTCCGCGGTGCGCGCCCGCTCGATCGTCCCGGCCGTGCCGAAGGGCTGCAGCCGCACCGCGCCGACCACCTGCTGCAACGCCCGCTGGTGCCGCGGCGCGATCACGACGACGGTCTGCGCGGGGTGCGCGGCGGTCACCGCGGCCCAGCGCGAGCCCGACGGGAGGCCGAGCACGATCACGAGCGCGGCGTTGGGCGCGAGCTCTCCCTCGGTTACGGTCACGAGCGCGCCATCGGTGTAGCCGAGCGATCGGACGAGGTGTCGCGCGCGCTCGGCGCACGCCGGATCGTCGGTCACGATCGCCGTCGAGGGGACGTCGAGCTCATCGAGGATCATCGGGAGCGTCTCCTCGGGGGCGCTCGCGGTGGTCAGCACCAACGCCGATCCCTCGGTCACGCTCGCCGTCGCCTCGGCGGCCGGCACGAGATCCTCGGTCACGCGCCGGGCCTTATGCAGGTGGCGCTCGATCAGGATCTCGACGGTCGGCGTCGCCGCGAGGGCGGTGAGCCAACGCGCGGCGCCCTTCGGGACCTCGGCCAGGACGGTCGCGAGCGCGGGGTCCTCCGCGTCGAGCTCGTCGGCGGCGACGAAGCCGACCGTCGTCACCCCACCGAGGGGGACCACGGAGGCGGCGAGGGCCTCGGCGATCACCGCCGGCGCCCCGATCACGACCGGCGCCGATCCGGCGCCGAGGAGTCGACGGGTGCGGGCCGGGGTCGTCGCCGCGACCACGCGGAGGCCATGGACCGCGGCGTGCGGCGCGAGGGCGCGCGCGAGCGCCGTGGCCGCGTTGGCATCGGGGACCAAGAGGAGGAGCTGCGTACCCGTCGCCTCTGGGGTGAGGCGCTCCAGCGCGGGACGCATGAGCTGCGCGACGCGGGCCCAGTCAGGGGCAAGGAAGTACGCCACGTGGGCGGAGCGGACGGCACCAGCCGTCTCGCGCGGGGAAGGGGTCACGGAGACTCGGTTTTCAATGGCGCCACGAGGGGCGCGTGTGGTACACTCAGGCGAGCGCGGAATATAGCGATTTCGCGCTCGCCCCGTCCGGATCCCCCTCACCGCGTCCCTGCTCGGAGGTCGTTCGTGTCCACCCCCCTCGTCTTCCACCCGTCGGCGAACATCGTGGCGCTCCGGGAGTCGGCCACGATCGCGGTCTCCCAACGGGCGAAGGCGTTGAAGGCGCAGGGGCGCGAGGTGATCGACCTCGGGGCGGGGGAGCCGGACTTCGACACCCCGGAGCCGATCCGCCGCGCGGCGCAGGCCGCGGTCGATGCGGGCGCGACCCGCTACACCGCCACCGAAGGGATCCTCCCCCTGCGGGAGGCGATCGCCGCCGATGCGAATCGCGCCTATCAGGGCCCCGAGCGCGTCACCGCCGCCGATGTCGTCGTCTCCACCGGGTCCAAGCAATCGCTCTACAACGCCTGCATGGTGCTCTTCGGTCCCGGGGACGATGTCCTCGTCCCGACGCCGAGCTGGACGAGCTACTACGAGATGGTCGGGCTCGCGCGGGCGAACGCGATCGAGGTGCATGGGGACCCGGCGCGTGGGTTCAAGGTCGATCCTGATCTGCTCGCGCGCGCGGCGACGCCACGCACCAAGGGGCTGATGCTCAACTCCCCGAGCAATCCGACGGGGTCGGTCTACACGCCGGAGGAACTGCGTGCGATCCTCGATCTCGCGGCGGCTCGTGGGTGGTGGGTGATCAGCGATGAGATCTACGTGCGCATCGCGTACGATGCGCCGGCACCGAGTGCGCTCGAGGTGGCGACTCGCCGCGACAACCTCATCGTCGTGAATGGGGTGGCGAAGGCCTATGCGATGACCGGGTGGCGGATCGGGTGGACCGTCTCGCCGACCGCGGTCGCGAAGGCGATGAACGCCTTGCAGTCGCACACCACCTCCAATGCGGCGGCGGTCTCGCAGCACGCCGCACTCGCGGCGCTCACGATCGGGGAGCCCGTCGAGTCGGCGGTGCGCGCGATGGTCGCGGAGTTCAAGCGCCGGCGCGATGCCGCCTTGCCGATCTTGCGCGAGGCGGGGCTCCGCGTCCTCGATCCCGCCGGCGCCTTCTACTTCTACTTCGAGGCGCCGGGTGCGGGGACGGTCCCCGATGCGGGGGGCGCCTTCTGCGCCACGCTCCTCGACGAGGCGGGGGTGGCGATCGTCCCCGGGTCGGCCTTCCGCACCCCGGACTGGGTGCGCGTCTCCTATGCCGCCGACCAGGCGCAGGTCGTCGAGGCCTGCCACCGCATCGCGCGCGTGGCGCGCGCCATGCGGGCGTGACGCGGTGAGCCTCCGACGACGGGCGCGGTGAGCGGGATGCGCCTCGTCCACCTCTCCGACCTCCACCTCGGCTTCCGCCAGTATCATCGGCAGACGCCCACGGGGATGAACCAGCGCGAAGCCGATGTCGCCGCGACCTTCTCGCGGGCCGTCGATCGGATCATCGCATTCGCGCCGGAGCTGGTCGTGATCGGGGGCGATGTCTTCCACACCGTGCGTCCGACGAACACCGCGATCCTCCATGCGGTGCGGGAGTTCGGGCGGTTGCACGCGGCCCTGCCGGCGACGGTGGTCGTGATCGCGGCGGGGAACCACGACATGCCGCGCTCCACGGAGAGCTCGGGGATCCTCCGGCTCCTCGAACGCCCCGAGCGCTGCCTCGTCGCCGATCGCGAGGCGCTCCGCGTGGCGCTCCCGCAGTGGGACTGCGCGGTGCTCGCGGTCCCCGATCTCCCCCCGGGGACCGTCGAGCTCACACCGGACCCGTCGGCGCGCCACAACGTGCTCGTGATGCATGGGGAGGTGCCGGGCATCGTCCCCGCGGGCGCCGCCGCCGACCGCGCGGCGATGCAGATCCCGTTGGCGGCGGTCACGCGCCCCGGGTGGGACTACGTGGCGCTCGGGCACTATCACGTCTATCGCCGCATCGCCGATCACGTCTACTACTCGGGCTCGATCGACTATACGAGCACCAACCCCTGGGGGGAGCTCGCCGAGGAGCGCGCGACGAAGCTGCCAGGGAAGGGATTCATCGAGCGGGATCTCGCGACGGGGAAGCAGACCTTCCATCCCTTGGCGCCGGCGCGACCGGTGCTCGATCTCCCGGCCATCGATGGCCGGGGACTCTCGGCGGAGGAGCTCGATGCGGCGATCCAGGCGGCGATCGCGCGGATCCCCGGTGGGATCGACGGGAAGATCGTGCGCGTGGTGGGGCATCAGGTGCCGCGTCATATCGCCCGAGCGCTCGATCATCGGGTGCTGCGCGAGCTGGCGCGACGGGCCACGCATCTCCATCTCGATCTCCGGCGGCCCGACCTCGTGCGGCCGCGCGCCGCGCTCGCCCCCGGGCGGCGCCCCTCGCTGGATGAGACGCTGCGGGCCACGCTCCTCTCGCGGGCGCTGCCGCCGGGGCTCGAGCGCGAGGCACTCGTCGCCCTCGGGATGCGCTATCTCGACGCGGCGGAACCGATCGAGCCGATGCGTGGGCTCGACGGGGAGGCGACGTGAGGCTCCGTCGGCTCCGCCTGCAGAACTTCCGGCAGCACGTGGAGAGCGAGCTCGTCTTCGCCTCGGGGCTCACCGGGATCATCGGGCCCAACGGCGCGGGGAAGTCGACGATCCTCGAGGCGATCGCGTGGGCGCTCTATGGCAGCCACACCGTACGAGGGGGGAGTGAGTCGCTCCGCTTCGCGCGCGCCGCCCCGCGCGCCGCGGTGCGCGTCGAACTCGAGTTCGATCTCGCCGGCCATCGCTATCGCGTCGTCCGCGGCCTCACCATGGCCGAGCTCTACCTGGATGAGGGGCCGACGCCGATCGCGAACGCCGTCTCGACCGTGACCGAGCTGCTGCAGCGGCGCATCGGGATGACCCGCACGGAGTTCTTCAACACCTACTTCACCGGGCAGAAGGAGCTCGCCGTGATGCAGGCGCTCTCCGCCTCCGAGCGCGCCCACTTCCTCTCGCGGGTCCTCGGATACGAGCGCCTTCGCCTCGCGCAGGACGCCTGCGCCCAGCGCCGCCGCGATCTGGCGAACGAGATCGCCGGGCTGCGCGTCGGGCTCCCCGATCCGGCGACCCTCTCGGCGCAGGTGGCTGCCGCCGAGGCGACGCTGGCTGGCGCGGAGGTCGCCTGGCGCGAGACATCCGATGCGGTGGCGACGAGCAAGGTCGCGCTCGAGGCCGTCGCCCCGCGATGGCTCGCCGCGCAACAGGGACGCGAGGCGCGGCAACGCCTCGAGACGGAGCAGGCGACGATCGATGGGGAGCTCGTCGCCGTGACGCGTGACCTGGAGCGCCTCACTGGCGAGCAGGCGACGCTGGCCCGTGGGCTCGCGGCGATCGATCCCGTGATGGCCGCGGCCGACTCGCCGGTGCATCGGGAGCGTGTGGGAGCGTTGCGCGCCGCGATCGCCCAGCAGCGAGCGGAGCTCGCGACGCTGGAGGACGACATCGCCCGTCGACGCACCGCCTGGGTCCGCGAGCAACAGGAGGTCGAGACCCGTCTCCGTGCGCTCCGCACGCAATACGCCGAGTTGCGAGACCAACGCGACCGGCTCCTCTCCCTCGGCGAGGATGGGGATTGTCCCACCTGCACCCGTCCGCTCGGCGCGCACTTTCGCGATGTCCTCGATCTCCTCGAGCGCCAGATGGAGACCGTCGAGGCGGACGGCGCCTACTTCCGGAGTCGGCAGGGTCAGCTACAGGAGATCCCGGAGCCGTTGGCGGAACGCGAGGCAGAGCGGCGGGAGCGTCGGGAGCAGCTCGACACCGCGGAGGCGCGTCAGGCGCAGCTGGAGGGGATCCTCGATCGCCTCCAGCTCGTCACACGGGAGTGCGAGGAGCGGTCCACCCGCCGCGCCGCGCTGAGCGACCGCCGGGCGGCGACCACGACCCAGCTCACCGCCCTGGGCGCTCCCTCGGCCGATGACGCGGCGTTGCGCGAGCGCCACGACGCCTGCGCCGCGGCCTTCGCCGAGGCGAGCACCCGGGCGGCGGGCGCCGCCGCCACCTTGGAGGTGGCCCGCGCGGCGGTCGGGCGGGCGCGGGCCGACCAGACGGCCGTCGCCGCGCGACTCGTACAGGTCGAGGCACTCGAACAGGAGCGACTGCTCCACGACGAGCTCCATCGGACCTATTCCGATCTCCGGACCGACCTCAACTACGCGCTCCGCCCTGAGCTCTCCGAGATCGCCTCGCGGCTCCTGAGCGAACTCACCGATGCCCGCTACACCGAGCTCGAACTCGACGACCGCTACCGGCTCGTCGTCCTGGAGGAGGGGATCCCCAAGCCGGTGATCTCCGGGGGCGAGGAGGATGTCGCCAACCTCGTGCTCCGATTGGCGATCTCGCAGATGATCGCCGAGCGCGCCGGGCAGGCGTTCTCGCTCCTGATCCTCGACGAGATCTTCGGGTCGCTCGACGTGCAGCGGCGCGACGCCGTGCTCGCGCTGCTGCGGAGTCTGCAGGCGCGTTTCGAGCAGGTGATCGTGATCAGCCACATCGACGACGTGCGCGATGGGTTGGATCAGGTCTTCTCGGTTGGCTTCGATCCCGAGACGGGCGCCGCGGTCGTCTCCGCCGCCGAGGGGCCGCGGCTCGGCTCGCTCCCGCTCGCCGAGGTGGTGGGATGAGCGGGCCGCGCGTGCGGCTGCTCGGGCCCGAACCGATCGCGGTGGAGGAGATCCCCGCGCTCAACCTCCTCTTCAGCGATGCCTTCAGCGAGCGCTATCGGCGCGACGGGATGTCCGGGGTGCGCGTGCCGCCCCTCAATCCGGTCCTCTGGCGCTTCGCGATCGAGGCGGCGGGGCCGGGGGCGATGTGCTGGCGCGATCCCCAGGGACGGATCGCCGCCTTCAACCTCGCCCACGTCTCGGGGTGCGAGGGGTGGATGGGGCCGCTCGTGGTGCGGGAGGATCTCCAGGGGCAGGGGGTGGGCCGTACGATCGTCACCGCCGGCATCCGTCGGTTGATCGATGCGGGGTGTCGCACCATCGGGTTGGAGACGATGCCGCGCACGATGGACAACATCGGCTTCTATGCGCGTCTTGGCTTCGTCCCCGCGCACCTGACGATCACCGTCAACCTGGAGGCGGGCTCGCCGGCGGGACCCGCACCGGAGCGATTGAGTGCGCATCGCGGGGTGTTCCGGGCGCGGGCGATGGCGGAGATTGCCGCGTGCGCGGATCAGGTGCGGCCGGGGGCGGACTACGCCCGGGAGATCGAGGGGACCCTGCAGCACGGCGTCGGGGATTGCGTGCTCGTCCGCGATCCCGCCGGGGCCGTCAGCGGCTTCGCGCTCGTCCATGAGGTCCCCCTCGTCGAGGGGCGCGTGCTCGAGGAGCTGCGGGTGCTCAAGCTCGTCGTGCGCGACGGGGAGGCGCTCCCCGGATTGATCGAACGACTCGGGGTGGCGGCGCGGCAGGCGGGGGCGTCCCGCGTCGCGCTCCGCCTGCAGGGGGCCTATCCCGACCTGCTCCGGCAGTGCGTCGCGACAGGGGCGCGGGTCCGTTGGACCGATCTGCGGATGACCCTCACTGGCTACGACGAGCCCACGCCGACACGCGGGATCGTCCTCTCCAACTGGGAGCTCTGACTCAGCGCCGTGGGGGGCGGCCCGCGGTGCGCGCGCGCTCGGCGCGCTTGACCGCGCCGAGGACGAGGAGGAAGACGCCGAGGGTGAGGAAGGCGTGGACGACGCCCGGGGCGTCGAGGGCGAAGGTCGCGATCGCCCAGAAGACGAGCATCACGACGCCGATCAGGGTGAGGAGATCCATGATGCGAGGAAACAACGTGCATTGACGCTCCGCTGTCCAGTCTCGTAGCTTTGACGCAGATGATGACGGGACGGAGAGAATTCACTTTTTGAGCCGATAAGTCCTCCGAAGCGGATCCGACATCTCTGCCGACGCCATGCCCGGATGCCGGGAAGACGGACGTAGGGTGAGGGCCTCATGCATTCGACAGGGCTTCAAAAACCTCTCTTCGCTCCCACCTCTGCCGGGGCCTCGTTCCAGTGGGACGGGGCCCCGGCGTCCTTCCCCGCACGGAACCTCGATGCCCCATCGGGGATTCATCTGCTACATGGGCGGTCACGCCCGCCTGACCTCTCGCCCCCTTCGCTCCCCATGGCCGTCGTCCAGATCACCCGCATCGTCCGCTTCAACGCCGCGCATCGCGTCTTCAACCCGGCGCTGAGCGACGCGGAGAACCAGCGGCTCTTCGGGAAGTGCAACAACCCGAACTGGCATGGCCACAACTACACGCTCGAGGTGACGGTGGAGGGGGCGATCGACCCGACGACCGGCTTCGTGGTGAACCTCCGCGATATCAAGCAGGTGGTGGAGCGCGAGATCGTGGAACATGTCGATCACAAGAACCTGAACCTCGAGGTCCCCTTCCTCTCGGGGATCATCCCGAGCACGGAGAACTTCGTGCTCGCCATCTGGCGCGTCCTCGCGCCCGCCGTCGCCCCCGCGCGGTTAGCTCGCCTCAAGCTCTGGGAGACGGAGAATCAGTATGTCGAATACGACGGACGCTAAGCGCCCGATGCATCCCGTGAAGCCGATCACCGGGTCGGATCAGTTCGAGGCCGCCCCGCCGATGCATGCGGATCGCATGGCGGAGTTCCAGGAGATCATCCGCCGTGAGCTCGAGCTCGTCGGGGAGGATCCCGCGCGCGAGGGGCTCGTCAAGACCCCGGAGCGCGTGGCGAAGGCGATGTCGTGGCTCACCCGTGGCTATGCGATGGACGTCGCCGATGTCGTGGGCGATGCCGTCTTCACCGAGGAGCATGCCTCGATGGTGATGGTGCGTGACATCGAGTTCTATTCGCTCTGCGAGCACCATATGCTCCCCTTCTTCGGGAAGGCGCATATCGCCTACATCCCGAACGGGCGGATCGTCGGGCTCTCCAAGCTCCCGCGCATCGTCGAGGTCTTCGCGCGGCGGCTGCAGGTGCAGGAGCGGCTCACGCAGCAGGTGGCGGAGGCGATCGAAGAGGTGCTCAAGCCGGAGGGCGTCGGCGTGGTGATGGAGGCCTCGCACCTCTGCATGATGATGCGCGGGGTGGAGAAGCAGGCCTCGAGCACCATCACCTCCGCGCTCCGGGGGAGCTTCAAGGACGATGCGAAGACGCGCGACGAGTTCCTCCGACTCGCCTACGCGCACACCTCCTCGCGATGAGCCGCCCCCTCGCCGGCCGCACGGCGCTCGTCACGGGGGCCTCGCGCGGGATCGGTGAGGCCTCGGCGCGGGCGCTCGCGGCCCTCGGGGCCCGGGTCCTCCTCGTCGCGCGCGACGCGGCGGCCCTGGACCGATTGGCGGGCGAACTCGGGCATGGCGCCCTCGCGCTCGCGACCGATCTGACCGCCACCGGTGCGACGGAGCGGCTCGCGGCGCGGGTCCTCGCCGCCCTCGACGGCGCTCCCGACATCGTGGTGCATGCGGCCGGGAGCTTCCCGCTCGCCCCCGTCGAGGCCACCACCGATGCCGACCTCGACCTCGCGCTCGCCCTCAACGTCGCGGCCCCACTCCGTCTCACGCGCGATCTCGTCGGCGCGATGCGGGCCCGCGGGTCGGGGGATCTCGTGACGATCGGATCGGTGGCCGATCGCACCGTCTTCCCCGGGAACGCGACCTATGCGGCCTCCAAGCATGCGGTGCGCGCCCTGCACGAGACCCTGCGCATGGAGACCCGTGGCTCGGGGGTTCGGGCGACCCTCGTCTCCCCCGCCGCGACCGACACCGCGCTCTGGGATCCACACGATCCCGATGCCGCGCCGCATCTCCCCTCGCGCGCCGAGATGCTGCGTGCCGCCGATGTGGCCGATGCCGTCGCCTGGGCGGTGACCCGCCCGGCGCATCTCGACGTCGAGGAGATCCGACTCGCGCGCAGCTAGCGCCCGACTCGTCCCTCCGTACCGACTCGCGCACCCCCCCCATGCGCCTCGAGCTCGCCGAACGCCTCCAATGCCCCGGTGATCACCGGCCGACGCCACTCGTCGTCGTCGCATCGGCGATCGTGGACCGTGACCTCCGACGCGGGACCGCGGGATGCATGCAGTGTGGACGCGAGGCACGGTTCCGGGATGGGGACCTCTGGGGCGCCGCGACGGACGGGTCGTCGACCTCCCCGCTCGGTGCCGAGGCATCCGAGGGACACCGCGACGCGATGAGCCCCGCAGCGGCGCCCTCGGTCGACGCGCTCGATCGCCTCCAGGCCCTCCTCGGGCTCGCCGAGTCTGGCGGGGCGGTGCTGTTGGGCGGTCGCTACGCGGCGTACGCGGCCGGTCTCCAGGCGCGGCTCGATCTCATGATCGTGGTGATGGATCCCGCGAACACCACCTTCACCTCGGCCGCGCGGGTCGTCGGGCTCGCCGGCGCCGTCCCCTTCACCGACGGGACCTTCCGGGCCGCCGCGCTTGATGATGCGCGACTGGTCGAGGCCGCAGTGCGCACGGTGCGCGCCGGTGGACGCGTCGTGGCACCCATCACGTGCGCCCGTCCCGCGACGATCACCCTCCTCGCGGCCGATGCCACTGAGTGGGTGGGGGAAGGTGGGGCGACGCCGACCGTGGTCCCGTTGCAGCGGTCCGTCCCGCCTCACCCGATGGTGTGAGCGGCCCGCTGGGCCGCATCCACGTCACACCGGACCGCGGAGGGGCTCAGCGCTTCGGCGCGAACCGGACCCAGAAGCGGATCGGACTCCCCGCCACCGGACGACCATGGCGCCGCACCTCGGCCACGACCTCGAAGCTGTCGGTCGCCACCGGGAGACGGTTCGAGAAGACCCGCAGGCGACGGATGGAGATCCCGCTCGTCGAGGTGGTGTCGATCCCGCCACGGCGCCCGGTATTGCTCTGGAGCACGGCGAGCGTGGTGTCGCCCGGGGCCAACGTGTCGCCGCGGTAGATCAGACGCCAGCGGACGGGCCACCCGGTGACGTTCCCGGGCGTCGTCGTCGGGCCCGAGAGGTTGTGGACCGAGACCCCGATGTCGCCCGTCAGATTCGCGGCGCCATCGGGGAGCACATAGTCGAGCGTGACTCGTGCGGTCCCGACGGCGCTGACGGTGTCGGGGCGCGGGGTGACGACGATCGTGCGCCGAGCGCTCTGGAGTGTGCCGAGGGAGGCGAAGACCCGGATCACCCCACTCGTGCGCGTCGTGGTGACGAGCCCCGTGGGGCTGATCGTGACCCCGCTGTCTGGCGAGAGGAATCGGAACTCGGCGTCGGGGATCACTGCCCCGCGCCCGTCGTAGGCGGTCGCCTGCAGTGGCGCGGCCACCCCGAGGGAATCTCGGAGGGTGTCGCCGATGACGATCGCGGGGAAGGGGATGCCGGAGAACTCGATCGCGTTGAGCTCCCCCTCGGCTCCCACCGGGGCCTCACACCCGACGAACAGGGTGAGGGTGAGGGCGAGGCATGTCGCCCCCCAACGACGCACGACGCGCCGAGGGTCTGGTCGACGTCTCGTCATCCGTACCCCACCCGCTCGCTGAGCCGCGCCGCGAGGGCCACGTAGGCCTGCGAGGCGGGGTCGCCAGGCGTACGCACGACCACGGGGTGACCCGTCGCGAAGGCGTTCGCGACCGCTGGGCTGCGCGGGATCGTCAGGTCCATCATGAGGTGAGCGGGGACCTTCTGTCGGATATAGGTCGCCGTCGTCTCGCAGGCCGGATTCCCCGCCTCGTACATCGTGAGCAGGATCCCGTCGAACACCAGCCGCTCCTGTTGGGTCACGATCGCCTGGATCCCGCGCAGGATCTGCGGGGTGGTCTGGAGGGCGAGGGGCTCCGCCTGGAGCGGGACGAGGACCCGATCGGCGCAGGCGAGGGCCGCGCGGGTCACGGGCCCCAACCCCGGCGGCGTGTCGAGCAGGACGATGTCGCATCGCTCGCTCGCCTGACGGAGGAGGCGCCCCAGCAGGTCGGAGGAAGCGACCCCCTCCTGATAAGCGGTGTGATCCGCCGCCTCCGTCACGCTGCCGGCGAGCATCACGCGCAACCAGGGGAGGGAGGTCGGCAGGAGGATCTCGCGCAGCCCGCGCAGGCCGAGCAGGTAATCGGCGAAGCCGTACTGTGGGTGCCCCCGCCGCAGCCCGACCCCGAAGCGCACCGATCCTTGGGGGTCGGTATCGACGAGGAGGGTGCGCAGGCCGCGGCGCGCGAAGGCGGCAGCCAAGTTGACCGCGGTCGTGGTCTTGCCGACACCTCCCTTCTGACTAACGATCGCGATGGTGGCGCCCATCTCAGTTCCGGATCGGCTCACCCGATCCACCGCTCGTGCCGTGGAGCTGATCGAGGGTGGCCTGGGCGTGCGCGATCCAGCGATCGGCATCGTCCCCGACCGGCGGATGGGCGAGGAAGGCCTCGAGATGCGCGGCCGCGCCGGTGGCATCCCCCCGCTTGATCAACAGGAAGGCCAGCCCATAGTGCGCGCCGCTGGCGGTCGCATCGACCTCGATCGCGCGACGATAGGCGCGGATCGCCTCCTCCACACGCCCCACCTTGGTGAGGGCGATCGCCATGTTCTGGAGGATCCGGAGGTCCGTCGGATGCTCGCGGAGCGCCAGGCGGTAGCTCGTCACCGCCGCGTCGAAATCCCCCTGACGCTCCAGCACCAACGCCTCGTTCAGGAAGTCGAGGCGCTGCCGGGTGAACGAGGACTCAGAACGGCCGCCGAAGAGGCGGTCCCAGAATGCCATGGCGTGTCGAGTGGGGATGCGGGCAAACTATCCGGACGGGCTGGGGGCAGCAACCACGCCGCTGGGCTGCGGGGACGCCCCCCTCAGCGGCCGAGGCGCCGCCGCAATTCCGCCTCGTCGATCACCGGGATCCCGAGGGCGGTCGCCTTCTCCAGCTTGCTCCCCGCCTCCTCCCCCGCGACGACGAGATCGGTGGCCTTGGAGACGGCGCTCGTGACCTTGCCCCCGGCCCCTTCGATCATCGCCGTCGCCTCACCCCGGGCGAGGGTGGGGAGCGTGCCGGTGAGCACGATCTTGAGCCCCTTGAATGGCCCGTCGGCCACCGCGGCCTGCGGCTCGTCCATGCGGACGCCGGCGTGCGCGAGCTTGGCGAGGAGGGCCCGGATCACCGGGTCGTGCCCCCAGGCATGCACCGCCTCGGCCATCGTGCGGCCCACGCCGTGCAGGGCCTCGAGCTCGTCGATCGTCGCGTGGGTGAGCGCCTCCATCGTCCCGAAGGCGCGAGCGAGGAGCTTCGCCGACTCCGCCCCCACGTGCCGGATGCCGAGGGCGTTGAGGAGGCGCGAGAGCGGCTGCGACTTGGAGGCGGCGATCGCGGCCACGAGCTGCTCGGCGCTGCGATCGGCGAAGCGCTCCAGCGCCCCGACCTGGTCGGGGGTGAGGGCGTAAAGGTCGGCGACATCCGCGACCAACCCGGCGGCGAGGAGCTGCTCGAGCCGCTGGTAGCTCAGGCCGCGGATGTCCATCGCGTCACGCGAGGTGAAGTGCGCGAGCGCCTCGAGGCGCCGACCGGGGCAGCCCACGTTGGGGCAGAAGATCGCGACCTCGGTCTCGTCGCGTTCGACGGCGGTGTGACAGACCGGGCAGTGCTGCGGCGCCGCGACCAGGCGCTCGCCACCGGTGCGTCGCTCCGGCACCGGGCCGATCACCTGCGGGATCACCTCCCCGGCCCGCTTCACCTGCACCAGATCGCCGATCCGGAGGTCCTTCTCCGCGATGAGATCGAAATTGTGCAAGCTGGCGTAGGTGATGGTCGCGCCACCGACCTCGACCGGCGCGAGCACGGCGCGCGGGGTGAGGGCCCCGGTGCGCCCCACCTGCACCTCGATGTCGAGCAAGGTGGTCTCCGCGAGGTCGGGGGCGAACTTGCGGGCGGTCGCCCAGCGCGGCACGCGCCCCCCGATCACGCCCAACTCGGTCTGCAGCGCCAGCGCATTCACCTTCACCACGCCGCCGTCGATCGCGAAGGGGAGGGTGGGCCGGATCTCGCGTTCGAGTTCGCGGGCCCAGGCATGGACGGCCGCGAGCGAGGGGCAGTGACGGCGGGCGGGGGCGACGGGGATCCCCCAGGCGACGAGGGTCTCGAGCAGTTCCCACTGGGAGCGGAAGGGGAGCGGGGCGGCGCCGGGCACGGCGAAGGCGTAGCCGAAGAAGCGCAGCGGACGCTTGGCGGTCTCGCGCGGATCCTTCTGGCGGAGCGCGCCGGCGGCGGAGTTCCGCGGATTCGCGAAGACCGCCTCCCCCGCGCGCACCCGCTCGGCGTTCATCCGCTCGAACCCGTCGAAAGTCATATAGACCTCGCCTCGCAGCTCGATCACCGGGGGCCAGCCCTCACCGGCCAGGTGGCGCGGGATATCGGGGATCGTCCGCACGTTGGCGGTGACATCCTCCCCCACGCTCCCATTCCCGCGGGTGGCCGCGGTCACCAGCACGCCATCTCGGTAGGTCAGCGAGATCGCCGCGCCATCGATCTTGAGCTCGCAACAATAGCCGTCGGCATCGACCGCATCACCGGTCAGCTTGCGCAGCCGCTCCTCCCACTCGGCGAGCTCGCCCTCGTCGAAGGCGTTGTCGAGCGATCCCATCGGGATCAGATGCGTGTGTTTCGCGAGGTGACTCTCGGTGATGGTCGCGCCCACCCGCTGCGTGGGGGAGTCGGCGTCGTAGAGCTCCGGGTGATCACGCTCCAGCGCCTGCAGCTCGCGAAAGAGTCGGTCGTACTCCGCATCGCTGATCGATGGGCGATTGAGCACGTAGTAGGCATGGGCCGCCGCCTCGAGTCGATGGCGGAGGGCACTGGCGCGAGCGGCGGGGGTGTCCGCGACGCTCACAGGGCGCGGAGCCGCTCGGCGGCGAGCCGCTTGTAGGTGGCGTCGTTGTACTCGCGCACCGCGGCCCGGGCGATCCATTCGTACTGCGCGCGGGCGGCCGCCTCGTTCCCGCGGTCGGCGAGCACGCCGGCGAGGTCGAGCCGATGCGTGATGCGGTCGGGCTCGAGGGCCACGGCCCGCTCGAGGGCACGCTGTGCCTGCTCCCAATCGGCTTCGGCGAAGACCGAGGCCCCGAGCAACGTCCGCGCCGCGAAGCGGGCCACCGGATTGAGTCGGAGGATCTCCGCATGCCACATTCCGAGCACGTGGTGCGCACCCGCGTGGTCGGGGGCGATCGCAAGGGCGGCGCGCACCTCGCTGCGGACGAGGACGGCGAACTGCACCCGTTCGCGTGGGCCGAGGGAGAGCGCCTTCCGTCCGGCGGCGATCGCCTTCACCACGCGCGCATCGGGATCGCGGGGCGCCAACCGAGCCGCCGAATCGGCCCAGCGTGCCGCATCCGCGTAGAGGCGCGACTGGCGGTCGGCGGGCGCGAACTGCCCTGAGTCGACCGCGGCGATCGCGGCTTTCCAGAGCGCGACCGCACTCCTAGCTTCCTGCGCAGGGAGCGTGGCGCTCCCGATCAGTAGCACGACGGTCGCGTATCCCACCCATGCTCGCTTGGTCATCCCTCTCTCCGTGTCGATCGCGCGCGGGCATCGCGCGCCACGGTCAGAACCTAGTCCGCCCTCCCGCCTCGAGCCAATGCGCTTCCTGGAACTGATCGCAGCCAAGCGGGACGGGGGCCGGATCCCCGATGACGCCTGGCGCCCGATGATGCAGGCCTACGCCACCGGCGAGATCCCCGATTATCAGATGGCGGCGTTCGCGATGGCGATCGTCCTCCGCGGGCTCGACCCCGCGGAGATCGAAGGGCTCACCACCGCGATGCTCGAGAGCGGGGCGCGCTTCTCCCTCGGCCATCTCCCGATGGCCCGGGTCGACAAGCACTCGACCGGCGGGCTCGGGGACAAGGTCTCGCTCATCCTCGCCCCGCTCGTGGCCGCCTGCGGCGTCGCCGTCCCGATGATGTCGGGGCGCTCCCTCGGGCACACGGGCGGTACCCTCGACAAGCTCGAGGCGATCCCGGGCTTCCGCACCGGGATCTCCATCAAGGAAGCCGAGGCGTTGCTGGTGCGTCACCACTGCGCGATGCTCGGCCAGACGTCGGAGATCGCCCCCGCCGATCGGAAGCTCTACGCGCTCCGAGGCGCGACCGCGACCGTCGAAGCGATCCCGCTCATCGCGGCGAGCATCATGAGCAAGAAGTTGGCGGAGGATCTCACGGGGCTGGTGCTCGATGTGAAGACCGGGGCGGGGGCGTTCCTCCCCGAGGCGTCGGACGCCCTCGCCCTCGCTCGGACGATGATCGACATCGGGGAGCGGCGTGGGTGTCGCACCGTCGCGCTCCTCACCGACATGGATGCGCCGCTCGGCGAGGCCTGCGGCAATGCGCTCGAGGTCGCGGAGTCGGTGGCCCTGCTCCGCGGTGGGGGCCCCGCCGACGTGCGGGAGGTGACCCTCGCCCTCGCGGCGGAGATGCTCGTCCTGGGCGGCGTGGCGCCGAACCTCCCGGCGGCGCGACAGATGGCGACCGCGGCGCTCGATGACGGGCGCGCCCTCGCGCGCTTCCGCGTGATCGTCGAGGCGCAGGGCGGGGACCCGCGCGTCGCCGAGGACCCCTGGGGGGTCATGGCCCGCGCCCCGATCACCCATACCATCGCGGCGCCCTCGGCGGGCGTGGTCCAGCGGGTGGAGCCCCGGGCGATCGGCGCGGCGATCATCGCCCTCGGGGGCGGGCGGTCGCACACCGATGACGTGATCGACCCGGCGGTCGGGGTGATGGTCCAGGTGCGGCCGGGGCAGATGGTGCGCGCGGGGGAACCGCTCCTCGTCGTGCACGCGGGCGATGGGGAGCGGCTCCAGGCGGCGCTGGACCTCCTCGCGGGGGCGGTTCCCCTCGGGGTCACGGCGCCGGCGCCGCGCCCCCTCATCTCGCACCGGGTGACCGCCGGGGGGGTGGAGGAACTCCCGGCCTCCCCATCACATTGATACCCTATGAACTTCGACAAGATGGCCGCCCTCGGGGCGCAGGGAGTCGCCGGCGGGACGATCGTCGCCTGGCTCGCATTCGTCTTCGTGACGCGCCCGGTCTCCACGGGCGGGATCGACGGGGTCCTTCATCTCACGCTCGCGGCCGCGAGCTTCGTCCCCTTCGCGATGATCTCGGCGACGCACGCCTGGTTCGCGCAGCAGTTGAAGACGGGGCGGAGCGTCATCCGCGGCTGATCGGTCCCGGCTGACGTGAGACGGGGGGCGCATCCGCTGGATGCGCCCCCCGTCTGTGCCTCGGCCCCGGTCGGGGCGGGCGTCAGATGTCGAGGTTCGAGACGAACTTCGCGTTCGCTTCGATGAACACGCGCCGCGGTTCGACCTCGTCGCCCATGAGGGTCTGGAAGATCTCGTTCGCCTGGAAGGCGTCGTCCATCGTGACCTTGAGGATCGTCCGCGTCTCCGGATCCATCGTCGTCTTCCAGAGTTGCTCGGGGTTCATCTCCCCGAGGCCCTTGTAGCGCTGCACCATCAGCGCCGCCTTCCCCTCGCCCGTGCCCATGCGCTCGGCGATGGTGTCCCGCTCCCCGAGATCGTAGGCGTAGTACTCCTCCTTGCCGCGCGCGACGCGGAAGAGGGGCGGCTGCGCGATGTAGATCATCCCCGCGTCGATCAGCTCCGGCATCTGCCGGAAGAAGAAGGTGAGCAGCAGGGTGCGGATGTGGGCGCCATCCACGTCGGCGTCCGTCATGATGATGATCTTGTGGTACCGGACGCTGTCGAGCTGGAACTCCTCCTTGATCCCCGCGCCGATCGCCGTGATGATCGTGCGGATCTCCTCGTTGGAGAGGATCTTGTCGATGCGGGCCTTCTCGACGTTGAGGATCTTGCCGCGGAGCGGGAGGATCGCCTGGAACATCCGGTCCCGTCCCTGCTTGGCGGAGCCACCGGCCGAATCGCCCTCGACGAGGTAGAGCTCGCACATCGCGGGGTCGGAGAGGGAGCAGTCGGCGAGCTTGCCCGGGAGGTTGCCGACGTCGAGCGCCGACTTCTTGCGGGTGAGGTCGCGGGCCTTGCGGGCCGCCTCGCGCGCGCGCGCCGCCGAGAGCGCCTTCTCGAGCACGATGTTGGCGACGCGCGGATGCTCCTCGAGGTAGGGGGCGAGCCACTCGTTCACCACGGCGCGCACGATCCCCTCGACCTCGGAGTTGCCGAGCTTGGTCTTGGTCTGTCCCTCGAACTGCGGTTCCCGGACCTTCACGGAGAGCACCGCGGTCAGCCCCTCGCGCACGTCGTCGCCGGAGAGCTTGACCTCCTTGTCCTTCTTGGCGAACGACGACTTGTCGAGGTGCTTGTTGATCACGCTCGTGAGGGCCGACTTGAAGCCGGTGAGGTGCGTGCCCCCCTCGTGCGTGTTGATGTTGTTGACGAACGAGAAGACGTTGTCGTTGTAGCCGTCGTTGTACTGGAGGGCGAGCTCGATCCCGACGTCGTCGCGCTCCGCCTCGAGGTACAGGATGTCCGGGTGCAGCGACTTCGCCTTCGCGTTCATGAACCCGACGAACTCCTTGAGCCCACCCTTCGCGTGGAAGGTCTCCGACTTCTCCTGGCCCGGGCGCTCGTCGGTGAGGGTGATCGTCACCCCCTTGTTCAGGAACGAGAGCTCACGCAGCCGGCTCGAGAGCGTCCCGTAGTCGTAGACGAGCTCGGTGAAGATCTGGGCATCGGGCTTGAACCAGACCTTCGTCCCGGTGTCCTTCGCCTTCACGGTGCCGAGGACGGTCAGCGTGGTGGTGGTGTCGCCGCGCGCGAAGTCCATGTAATGCTCCTTCCCGTCGCGCTTCACCCACACCTTGAGCGTCTCGGAGAGGGCGTTCACCACCGAGACGCCGACGCCGTGCAACCCGCCGGAGACCTTGTAGGTGTTCTTGTCGAACTTGCCGCCCGCGTGGAGCACGGTGAGGGCGAGCTCGAGCCCGGGGAGCTTCTCCACCGGGTGGATGTCCACCGGGATCCCGCGCCCGTTGTCCGCGACCGTGATCGAATCGTCGGGGTGGATCGTGACCTGGACGGTGTCGCAGTACCCGGCGAGCGCCTCGTCGATCGAGTTGTCGACCACCTCGTAGACGAGATGGTGCAAGCCACGATGCGAGGTCGACCCGATGTACATGCCGGGCCGTTTCCGGACGGCTTCGAGCCCCTTGAGGACTTGGATGCCGGAGGCGTCGTATGCGGACTCGGAGACGTCGTTGGTCTTGGCCATTTCGGGGGTGGGAGAAGGACCCTGAAAGCTAGCCGTCCCCGTCCCTCCGAGCAACGCGCCAGACCCCCCGTTTTCAGAGGGAAAACGTCCCGCGCTCGGTCAGCGCAGGAGCTCCCACCGCAGCCGGCGCACCGGGTGCGTCACGGCGGCCCCCGCGAGGCGCGCGAGGAGCTGCGGCTCCATCAGCGAGAGCTCCGTCATCCACGCATGCGTGCGCACCCCGACCACGAGGGTCCCATCCTCGGTCAGGAGGCGGGGCTCCGTCACGGCGGCGATGCGCGGCCCGACCGCCGTCGGCCACGCCGCCATCGCCTGCGCGCGGGCCACAGCCTCGGCGAGCCCGGCGGCCGCCAACGCCTCCGGCAGCAGCTCCCCGATCGTGCGCGGGCGCCCCGAGCCCGCGTCGTCGCCGCGCCCGCTCATGCCATCGGGGCGAAGGTGCCCGCGCACACCGTCCAGCGCGCGAGCCGCGTGAACCGCGCCGGGATCTCATCCGCCCGCGGGACGCACACCACATGCTGCCCCGCCCCGATCCCGTCGAGGAGGGTGAGGATCCGTTCGGTGCGGCCGCGATCGAGCTCGGCGAAGGGGTCGTCCAGAAGGAGCACCGGCATCACCCCCGTGGCCCGCTGGTGCGTCGCCGCCTCGAGGAGCCGCAGGACGATCGCGGCGGTGCGCTGCTGGCCCGCCGAGCCGACGATCCGCAGGTCGTGCCCATCGAGGGCGAGCGCGAGGTCGTCGCGGTGCGGCCCCGTCTGTGTGAGCCCCCTGCGCACGTCGAGGGCGCGATGCCGCTGCAGGGCCTCGAGGAGCGCCTCGGTCAGCATCTGGCGCGCAGGAGCATCGTCGGCGCCGGGCGCCACGCGGGCCACCTCGGCGAAGGCGCTGGCGTAGCGGAGCCAGGGGCTCGCCGTCTCGCCGATCGCGGCGCAACGCGTCGCGAACTCCGTGGTGCGCGCCGCGACCCAGGCCTGGCGTTCGGTGATCAACGTCGCGCCATGCTGCGCGAGCGCCGGCTCCCAGGCGGCGACGGCGGCGAGCGCGGAGGCGGACCCGCCCCCCCGAGCCGCCTCGCGCAAGGCGGCGTTGCGACGGCTCAGCGCCGAGCGGTAGTGCCGGAGCGCTTGGAGATAGCGCGGCGAGGTGAGTGCGAGCGTGATATCCAGATAGCGCCGCCGCTCCTGCGGCCCGCCAGCCACCAGGTCCACATCACGCGGAGAGAAGGTGACCGACGGGAGCGCGTCGAGCGCCTCGGTGAGCCGGTCGGGTTCCCGTCCATCGAGCGTGACCTTCTTGCGGCCCTGCCGATCGACCGCCGCGGTCACGCGCGTCGCCGCCACCCCCGCGAGCGACGCACTCAGGTGGAACGCCGGCGCGCCATGCTGGAGGCAATCCCGGTCGCGGGCGCCACGCCCCGAGCGGAGGAGCCGGAGGTAGCCGATCGCCTCGATGAGATTCGACTTCCCCTGGCCATTGTCCCCCACCACGACGATCCCCTCGGGGGGGAGGGTGAGCGTGGCCGCGCCGACGTTGCGGAACGCCTGCAGCGCGAAGGAGCGCAGCTGCGCCGGCGCGGGGCCTCCCGACACTCAGGCCCCGCGGAAGGTCGGCGCGCGCTTCTCGAGGAACGCCGTCGTCCCCTCGCGCATGTCAGCGGTCCGACCGACCGCCCCGAAGTGTTCCGACTCGAGCGTGAGCGCGGCGTCGAGCGAGAGCCCGGCGCCACCGGTCACCGCCGCGATCGCGTGCGCGAGAGCGAGCGGACCGTTCTTGAGCATCGCCTTCGCGAGCGAGCGGGCCGCCTCGGGGAGCATGTCGTGCGCGACGACCTCGTTCACGATCCCGAGGCGCGCCGCCGTCTCCGCATCCACCTGATCCCCCGTGAGGATCATCTGCAGGGCACGCCCCTGGCCGATGAGGCGTGGCAACCGCTGCGTGCCGCCGTAGCCCGGGATCAGTCCGAGCCGGGCCTCGGGCAGCCCGAACTTCGCCTGCGTGCTCGCCACGCGCACGTGACAGGCGAGCGCGAGCTCGAACCCCCCACCGAGCGCGAAGCCATTGACCGCGGCGATCACCGGCTTGGCGAACCGCTCGATCCCCGTGAAGACCGCCGACCCATGCGCCGCCACATCCCGTAAGCCCGCCGGCGTCCCCGCCGCCTCCGCGATCTCCCCGATGTCCGCCCCCGCGACGAAGGCGCGGCCCGCCCCGGTCAGGATCACCGCGCGCACGTCATCGCGCGTCGCGAGCTGCGCGAAGGCCTCGCCGAGCTCGTCGATCACCGCCCGGTTGAGCGCGTTGAGCTTGTCGGGCCGGTTGATGGTGACCGTCGCGATCTGGTCGGCGACGTCGAGGATCAGCGTGGCGAAGGGGGTGACCATGGGAGCGACCTCACTGCTGGAGGGGAGACGACGCAATCTATACGTTTCCGCCATGCCCTCGACCCGGCCCCGCGCGGTCCTCGCGCTCGATCAGGGGACCACGAGCTCTCGCGCCCTCGTCGTGGGGGCGGATGGCCGGATCCTCGGCCGCGCCCAGGTGGAGTTCCCGCAGCACTTTCCCCAGCCGGGATGGGTCGAGCACGACCCCGAGGATCTCTGGCGCACCACCCGCGAGGCCGCGCGGGCGGCGATCGCGCAGGCGATCGCCCAGACGGGGGTGATGCCCGAGGCGATCGGCATCACCAATCAGCGGGAGACGGTGATGCTCTGGGATCGCCGCACCGGGGCCCCCGTGGGGCCGGCGATCGTCTGGCAGGACCGACGCACCGCCCCGCGCTGCGCCGAGCTCCGTGCCGCGGGGGAGGCGGAGATGCTGCATCGCCTGACCGGGTTGGTCCCCGATCCCTACTTCAGCGCGACGAAGCTCGAGTGGTTGGTGCGCGAGGTCGCGCGGCCCCGAGGGCTCGCGCTCGCCGAGCTCGCCGCCGGCACCGTCGACAGCTGGTTGATCTGGCGGCTGACGAACGGCGCGGTGCATGCCACGGATCCCACCAACGCCTCGCGCACGATGCTCTGCGACATCGAGGCGCGGGAGTGGAGTCCCGTCTTGCTCGAGCGCTTCGGTCTCCCGCGGGAGCTGCTCCCCGAGATCCGGCCCTCGGCGGGGGCGTTCGGGGTCGCGGCCTCGGAGCATCTCGGGGCGGCATTGCCGATCCTCGGCGTCGCCGGCGATCAGCAGGCCGCGCTCTGGGGGCAGGGGTGCTGGCGGAGCGGGGAGGGGAAGAACACCTACGGCACCGGGGCCTTCCTGCTCCTGAACACGGGGCGGACACGCCCCGAGGGGGGGCGCGGGATCCTCACCACGGTGGCGTGTGATGCCGAGGGCGCGCCGGTCTACGCGCTCGAGTCCTCGATCTTCGTCGCGGGGGCGGCGGTGCAGTGGCTGCGCGATGGGCTCGGATTGCTCGAGGCGGCGCAGGAGAGCGAGGCCATGGCGCGCGCGGTGCCCTCCACCGACGGCGTCTACTTCGTCCCCGCGCTCACCGGGCTCGGGGCGCCGGCCTGGGAGCCGGCGGCGCGCGGGACGATCGTCGGGCTCACGCGCGGCACGCAGCGCGCGCATCTCGTGCGCGCCGCGCTCGAGGCGATGGCGTACGGGACCGCCGACGTGCTCGAGACGATGCGCAGCGTGAGCGGGGCCGCCCTCGATCTCCTGCGCGTCGATGGCGGCGCGACCTTCAACGACTGGTTGATGCAGTTCCAGGCCGATCTGCTCGGGGTCCCCGTGGAGCGTCCCGATGAGATCGAGACGACGGCGCTGGGCGCGGCGGGGCTCGCCGGGGTGGTCGCGGGGGTCTGGCCCGATGCGCCGGCCTTCCTCGCGGCGCGTCGCTACCAGCGCTTCGCGCCCACCACCGGTGAGAACCCTGCGCGCGCGGGGCTCGGCGGATGGCGTCGGGCCGTCCGGGCGACGGTCGCGTGGGCGCGCGACCGCGACGGGTGATCGATGGAATGGTTCCTTGCCTTCTCCCTCGGGGCCGCCCCGTTCGGCCGCGCCTCCGATCCATCGCCCACGCCCGAGGATCGCTGGTTCGCCGTGGATAAGGCGAAGCATGTCGTGGTCTCCGCCGCGGTGCAGGGCCTGTCGCATCGGGTCCTTCGCGCCAACGGGCAGGACTATCGCGCGGCCGCCTGGAACGCCGCGACGCTCACGATGACCGTCGGTGTCGGAAAGGAACTCTGGGATCGGCACCGCGGCCGATCCTTCTCCTGGAAGGATCTGGGGGCCGATGCGGTCGGGGGGGCGACGGGCGCCGTGCTCATCCGACAGATGGCACCCTGACCGGTACCGGCGGGTATATTCCACGGATCACCTTGAGCAGGAGCAGGTATGCATCCGCGCACCAAGTTCATCATCGGCGGGGTCGTCGTCCTCGGGACGGCGGGGTTCCTCATGGCCGGCAGCATCCAGGACACGGCGGTCTACTTCCTGACCCCGCAGGAACTCGAGGCGAAGGTGCTCGAGGACCCGGGGATGCGCGGGACCGGGGTGAAGGTCGGGGCCCGCGTCGTCGCCGGGTCGGTGGTGCGCGACGCGAGTGGGAAGGCCGTCACCTTCCAGATGACCGATGGCCACGCCACCTATCAGGTGGAGTATCGCGGGCTGATCCCTGACACCTTCAGCGACTCGGTCGACGTCGTCGTCGAGGGACGCTTGGGCGAGGATGGGGTCTTCCGCGCCACCACGCTGCTGGCCAAGTGCGCCTCGCGGTACGAGGCGGCGCCGGACGGGTACTCGAAGGAGACCCGCGAGGGCTATCAGACCGCGGCGCCCGCCGCCGCGGGAGCTGAGCCGCCCCGCTCATGATCCTCGTCGGTGAGTTGTCGCTGTGGATCGCGCTCCTGATGTGTGCGTGGTCCGCGACTCTCTCCTTCGCGGGGGGTCGACTCCGGCGGACCGATCTGATCCTCTCGGGTGAGCGGGGCCTCTACGCCGGCTTCGGCTTCGTGGTGCTCGCCTCGGCGGGGCTCTGGACCGCGCTGTTGACCAGTGACTTCTCCCTGCGCTATGTGGCCTCGTTCACGAGCGCGAACCTCCCCGTCATCTACAAAATCTCCGCGTTCTGGGGCGGCCAGGCGGGCTCGATGCTCTTCTGGTGTCTCGTGCTCGGGGGGTATGCGGCGCTCGCCACCTGGGTGAATCGGCGGGACAATCGCGTCCTCATGCCCTGGGTCACCGGCACGAACGCCCTCGTCCTCCTCTTCTTCGTCGCGACCACCGCGTTCGCGTCCAATCCCTTCGAGCGACTCGAGTGGGTCCCCGCCGACGGTCGCGGGTTGAATCCGCAGCTGCAGAACCCGGCGATGGCGCTGCACCCCCCGCTTCTCTACCTCGGCTACGTCGCCACGGCGGTCCCCTTCGGCTTCGCGATCGCGGCGCTCATCACGCGGCGACTCGACGCCGAATGGCTCGGCGCGGTGCGGCGCTGGTCGCTCGTGAGCTGGGTCTTCCTCACCCTCGGCATCGTCCTCGGGATGTGGTGGGCCTACGTCGAGCTCGGGTGGGGTGGCTACTGGATGTGGGACCCCGTCGAGAACGCCTCGTTGCTCCCCTGGCTCACCGGCACGGCGTTCCTCCACTCGATCATGATCCAGGAGAAGCGCGGGATGCTGCGGAAGTGGAACGTCACCCTCGTGGTGACGACCTTCCTGCTCAGCATCCTCGGCACCTTCATCACCCGCTCCGGGGTGATCCAGTCGGTGCACTCCTTCGCGCAGAGCGCGGTCGGACACTGGTTCGCGACCTTCTTCATCCTCGCCCTCGTCGCGACCGTGGTCCTCGTCGCCATGCGCCTCAAGGATCTCGAGTCGCCCGCGCAGCTCGAGGCGATGATCAGTCGCGAGGCCGCTTTCCTCTACAACAATCTCGTCCTCGTCGGGATCGCCTTCAGCGTCCTCTGGGGCACCCTCTTCCCGATCCTCAGCGAATGGGTGCGCGGGACGAAGATCACCGTCGGCGAGTCGTTCTTCAACGCGGTGAACGTCCCGCTCGGGTTGCTCCTCCTCGCGCTGACGGGGATCGGGCCGCTCATCGCCTGGCGGCGCGCCTCGGTGGCGAACATCCAGAAGCAATTCGCGGGGCCAGCCGCCCTCGGCGTGATCGCCGCGGCGGCGCTCTTCACCCTCGGGATCCGCGAGCTCTATCCCCTGATGACCTGGGGGCTCGCCTCCTTCGTCGCCGGGACGATCCTCCAAGAGTTCTGGAAGGGGATCGGCGCACGCCGGACGATGTACGGGGAGGGCCTCCCCATCGCGACGGTCCGTCTGGTGGCGCGGAATCGCCGGCGCTACGGCGGGTACATCGTGCACGCAGGGATCGTGATCCTCTTCGCGGCCTTCGCCGGGATGGCGTTCCGAAAGGAGTACGACGTCACGCTGCGCGCCGGCGAGTCCACGACCGCGATCGATCCCTTTGGTCGGCGCTGGACCTTCACCAGCGAAGGGCTCTCCGAGTTCAAGGCGCTCAATCGCGATGTGCTCACCATCGCACTCCGGCCCACCGTCGACGGGCAGCCCCGGCCGATCCTCACGAGCGAGAAGCGGCAGCATCGCGATTCCCGCGGGCAGCCCACCTTCCAGCCCTCCACCGAGGTGGGGATCCTCTCGGAGCAGCGGCAGGATGTCTACCTCGTCCTCGCCGGCGCCATCGGCGACCAGGCGGAGATCCGGATCAACTTCAATCCCCTCGTGGTCTGGGTCTGGCACGGCGGCGTGCTCATGGCGATCGGCGGGTTGATCGTGATGTGGCCCCCCTCCATGCGGCGCCGTCGGCAGGAGGGCTATGTGGCCGAGTTGGCGCCGCAGGCCGTCGCGGTGTCGGCATGAGCGAGCGCGCGTCGCGGCGTCGCTTCATGCAGGCGTTGGTGGTCGGGGCCGGCTCGCTCGCCGCCGCCCCCCTCGGATCGCAGTCGGGGGCGCAGCCCAGCACGGTGATGTCCACCGATGCCTATCGCCCCGTGCTCCGCCCCGCCAAGCCGGGCGCCGCACCGCAGGTGACCGACGAGCAGCGCGACGCACTCGAGCACCAGATCAAGTGTCAGTGCGGGTGCATCCTGGATGTCTACACCTGCCGGACCACCGACTTCACCTGCTCCACCTCGCCCGCCATGCATCGCGACGTGATGCGGCTGATCGCGGGCGGCTACTCGGAGCAGGAGATCCTCGACGCCTTCGTCGAGACCTATGGGGAGGTGGCGCTCACCGCCCCGAAGAAGGAAGGCTTCAACTGGGCGGGCTACTTCGCGCCGGGGGTCGTGCTCGCCGTCGGGGGGATCGCACTCACCGTCCTCCTCCGGAAGTGGCGGGCCGAGGCGCAGCTCTCGGCCGCGCGCGCCCCTATCGCTACCGGGGGGGCGGTGCTCCCCGGGGTCAGCGCCGACGAGCTGGCGCGCCTCGATCGTGCGATCCGCGAGGACGGGTGAGATGATCCCGCTCCTCGTCGGAAGCCTCCTCGCCGTCGTGGCGTTGGCCTACGTGCTCTTCCCGATCCTCCGAGCGGAGACCGGGGCGCCACGCCCCATCGTCCAGCCGAGTGCGAACCTCGTCGGTGGGACCGAGGAGGGGTCGAGCGCGATCGACGCGCTCCGTGAGGTCGAGTTCGACCGCGTGACCGGGAAGCTCTCCGACGACGACTATGCGGTCCTGCGCGCGACGTACGCGCCGCAGGCGCTCGCCGAATTGCGCGCACGGGATGGGGGCCATGGGGAGCTGGCCGTCGTCGCACCCGGCGCCTCGCCGTCCGATGCCGCCGAACGTCTCATCGCCCGGATGCGCACGCGTCGCACCGCCTGTGGCGGGTGCGGACCGCGCCCGGAACCGGACGCGCTCTTCTGCTCGTCCTGCGGGGGCTACCTCGAGACGACCTGCCTGCGGTGTCAGGCCCCCGTCCCCTCGGGGGAGGCGCGCTTCTGCGTGAGCTGCGGCGAGTCGCTCGCCGCCTGATCAGCGCGGCGCGACCCCGAGGTACTCGAGCGCCAGCGCGCTCAACGTCCGCACCCCGGCCGGCAGCGCCGACTCATCCGCGAAGAAGTACGGGGAGTGGTTCGACGGCGCCTTCGTATGGTCCTGGTCGCGCGGGGTGACCCCGAGGAAGAAGAACACCCCCGGCGCCTTCCGCTGGAAGAGGGAGAAGTCCTCGGCCCCCGTGATCATCGGTGCGAGGTGCACCCGGTCCGCCCCCACCGCCCGACGCAGCGTGGGCAGCATCCGCTCGGTGAGCGCCGGATCGTTGTCGGTCACGGGATAGCCGGAGTCGATGGTCACGAGCGCCGTCGCCCCCGCGCTCGCGGCGATCTGCGTCGCGAGCCGCTCCACCGAGGCGAAGACCAGCCGCTTCTGCGGCTCGCTGAAGGTGCGGATCGTCCCGCCCAGCACGACGGTATCGGGGATGATGTTCTCGCGCACCCCGCCGTGGAACATCGCCACCGTCACGATTGCGGGGAGCTCGGTGATGTTCACCTGACGGCTCACCACCGTCTGCAACGCGTTCACGATCTGCGCGCTCACCACGATGGGGTCCACACCGGCCCACGGGGCGGCACCATGGGACTGCCGGCCACGCACCGTCACATGGAAGGAGTTCGAGGCCGCCATCGTCGGGCCCCCGCGCACCGTGAGGTCACCGGCGGGGCCTGGCCACACATGCAGCCCGAAGACCGCGTCGACCTTCGGGTTGTCCATCGCCCCGTCGCGGATCATCGGCTCGGCACCCCCCGGCCCCTCCTCGGCGGGCTGGAAGAGGAAGACCACGGTGCCGGGGATCTGCGCCCGCATCCCGGCGAGCACCTCCGCCGCCCCCATCAGGATCGCGACATGGTTGTCGTGCCCGCAGGCGTGCATCACCCCCGTCTCCTGGCCGTTCCAGACGGTGCGGACCTTCGACTTGAAGGGCAGGTCCACGAGCTCGGTGACCGGGAGCGCATCCATGTCCGCACGGAGGGCGACGACCTTCCCCGGCTTCCCCCCCTTGAGCACGCCGACCACCCCCGTCCCACCGACCCCCGTGCGGACCTCGATCCCGAGCGCCCGGAGATGATCGGCGACGAGGGCCGCGGTACGCGTCTCCTGCATCCCGAGTTCGGGATGCTCATGGATGTCGCGTCGCCAGGCGACCACCCGCGGATTCACTGCTGTGACGCGACGGTCGAGCTCGTCATACAGGCGTGAGCCTTGGGCCTGACCGGGAACGGTGGCGGTCGCGAGGAGGGCGAGCAGCAGCACGAGACGAGACATCGGAGCTCCGCAGAAGGAAGGGACGATCGTTCAATCCTGCGCCCAGCGGGGCGTCAGGGGAAGGGCGTGCGGCTACGCGCCGCCGTCGATCCGCGTGGCGACCTTCGCCGCCGTCGCCGTCGCGCTCTCGAGGAGCGGGATCCCGGGGCCGAGGTACGAGCCCGCACACCAGAGCCTTCGACCCGGTTCGGCGTGGAGCGCTTCGACGCGTCGCGCCCCCTCGAGCGCACGCGCATTCACGATCGGACGCTCGAAGCTGGCCCGCGCGTAGACGCGCGACGCCTCCGGCGCCACGATCGGATTCCAGGTCTGAAAGACGGGCGAGCCCCCCGCGAGGGTGGGCTGCACGCGGTTCATCCAGATCGTCGCCATCGGGCGGTCCCCCTGCGGATCGATCACCATGTTCACCGGGGCCCAGCGCCGCCGGTCGCGCGGGGCGAGCCGCGGATCGGTGTGCACCACGACCTCGCTCGACTCGTAGCCGAAGCGCTCGAGCGCCTCACGCTCGCGGGCGAATCCGGCGTCGAGCATCCGTGCCGCCTGATTGGCCTGCGTCGCCAACACCACCTGATCGAACCGGGCTCCGCCCCCCTCCCAATCGATGCGCACCCCGTCATCCACTGGCGCGATCCGCCGCACCGCGACCCCGCATCGTACCTCAGCGAGCGGCTCGGTCAGGCGGCGCACCACCTCGCGCGTTCCCAGCACCACGCGGCGTACCCCGCCGAAGGTGAGGCCTCGCGTGAGGTAGTCGAGGATGATCCGGGCCGGGTACGCGCGCACCGCGGTGGTCGAGCAGGTGCAGACCGCCGCGAAGGTCGGGATCAGGAAGCCATCGGTGAAATCACTGCCAAGGCCGGCGCGCTCGAGCCAGCTCCCCAACGGCTCGTCGCTCGCCCCGAGCATGGCGAGGGCGGTCGGGGCCGTCCGGTAGAAGCGCAGGAGATCGCGATTGATGCGCAGGGCGCGTGGACCCAGCGGGAGCGCGGGCAATGGGATCGACCGGCCGCCCACGATCCAGTTCGTGTACCGGAAGTAGGTCGCGCCATGCACCGTGCTGAACGAGCCCGCGTAGTTGGTGCGCTCCAACTGAACGCCGAGGGCGTGATAGAGCCCGATCAGGGTCGGATAATACCCTTCGTAGATCACGCGCAGCGGGACATCGATGCGGGCGGTGCGGCCGTCGTGCGGGAGGTCGAGCGAGTGCGCATCCATCCCGACCACGGGGTGCTTCTCGAGCAACGTCACCCGATGGCGCGCGCTCAGGCGCCACGCCGCCGAGAGGCCGGCGATCCCCCCGCCGATGACCGCGATGTCGAGTCCGGTACGCATCAACTCGAATAGTAGCTCGCGTTCTCCTCGATGTATCCCTTCGTCAGGTCACAGCCGTACGCGGTCGCCTCCGCCGGCCCGACCCCGAGGGCGATCTCGAGGTCGACCACCTCGGCGGTGAGCGCCCGTCGGACCGTGGCATCATCGAAGGGGAGCCGTTCCCCGGCGCGCACCACCTGGTACCCATTGATCCAGGCATCGGTGCTCGCCGGGTGGATCGTACAATCGAAGCACTTCCCGACCGCCATCAGGAGGCGCCCGACGTTCGGGTCGGCCCCATGCACCATCGTCTTGACGAGCGGGGAGTTCAGCACCGCCTTCGCGATGAAGCGCGCCTCGCGATCGTCGCGCGCCCCGCGCACCTGGACGCGCAGGAGGTGCTCCGCCCCTTCGCCGTCCCGCCCGAGGATCTCCGTCATCCGGATGCAGCCGGCGGTGAGCGCCCGGAGGAACGCCCCCTCGTCGACGGGGCCCGCGAGCCCATTGGCGAGGATCGCGCAGGTGTCCGAGGTGCTGGTGTCGGTATCGACGCTCAGCATGTTGAACGAGCGCCCGATCGCGGTGCGGAGCATCGCGTCGAGCGTCTGGGCGGGGATCGCCGCATCGGTGAAGATGTACGCGAGCATCGTCGCCATGTTCGGCTCGATCATCCCCGAGCCCTTCGCGACCCAGGTGATCGTCGCGTCACCCACCGTGCAGGAGAGCGCCTTGGGATGCGTGTCGGTCGTCATGATCCCCTCCGCGCCGACCAAGGGATCGTCCTGCAGGTCACGCGACATCCCTCGCACCCCCGCCTCGATCTTCTCCACGGGGAGCGGGACCCCGATCACCCCGGTGGAGCTGACGAGCACATGATCGGACGTCGTCCCGAGCTCGGCCGCGGCCGCGGCGGCCATCCGACGCGCATGCTCGACGCCCTGCGCCCCGGTGGCGACGTTGCTCACCTTGCTGTTCGCGATGATCGCGCGGAGCACCCCCCCACGGATCGTCTCCCGGCCGAGGATGATCGGCGCGCCTGGGAAGTGATTGCGCGTGAAGACCGCGGCGGCCGCGGCATCGACCGCGCTCACGAAGAGCGTCAGGTCCTTGGCCTCGGGCTTGAGTCCGACGTTGCGGCTGGCGCAGCGGAACCCGCGAGGGAAGCGAGCGGTGGGGTGAAACGCAGTCATCACGGCCTGGGGTGAACGGGAAGGGAAGATAGGGGGCGCTGGACTCCGGCCGCCATCGGCTTAACATCCTGAGGAGCGGAGCGTCTCCTCTGGCAGCGCGGCACCTCCGCCGCCGTCCTTTCTCTGAAGCCCTGCAATGATCACCGCACGTCGCCTCGCCCTCACCGCGGCCCTCGCGGCTGCCCCGGCCCTCGTCGCCGCGCAGCGCCGGCAGCCGCCGGCCCCGCCCATGCCGCCCACCCCCGGGATGACGATGGAGATGGCGCCCGGGATGCAGGGGCGACTGCCGGAGCGCCTTGTGATGATCCGTGAGCGCCAGATGGGGCGCGGCCCCGGCGCGGGGCTCCCGCTCGGCGTGACCCGCCTCCTCAACCTCCGTCGGCAGCTCGAGCTCACCTCGCGGCAGGTCACCCAACTCGATTCGATCGAGCGCGGGCTCTTCACCGAGCGCAAGGTGCTGATGGAGCGGATGCAGGGGCAGCGGCGTGCGCTGACGCAGCAGGGACGGCCGATCTCCCCAGACTCGATCCGCGCCCGGATGCAGCCGCTCCAGCCGCAAGTGGCGCAGTGGCGGCAGCGGGATTCGGTGGCGCTCGCCTCCGCGGAGCGGCTCCTCACCGAGCCGCAGCGGCAGAAGCTCCGTGAGATCCGTGCCTATGCACGGGGTCGCGCCGATGCCATGCGGCAGTCCCGTGGACCGCGTGGCGGCCAGCGTCAGGTGTTCATCCAGGGGCCGGGCGAAGGGTGGCGGATGCCGTACATCCAGCAGCGCCCCCGCCAAGGGATGCCGCGCGGCACCCAGGAGGTCGAGGTCGAGATCCGGCGGCCCGGGGCCGGCGGTGAGGAAGAGGTGCGGATCGAGCGTCGGATGACCCGTCCGCCGGTCTGATCCAGAGCGCAGGGGGTTCGACCGAACGGCCCGGGGGTTCGCCTCCGGGCCGTTCGTTATGCGGTCAAGCGGATGGCGAAACAGTGCTTCTCGCCGACCTCGATCTCCGTCCGATCCACCTGCTGGTAGCGGGTGATCTTCTCCGGATAGGTCGGGAGGGGGACCCGCTCGAACCCCGCGGCGAGGAACAGCTCGTCGGAGAAGGAGACCGCGAAGAGCTCACGATACCCGCGTCCCTTGGCCAGCTCGACCGCCGCGGCGATCAACGTCCGTCCATGACCCACCCCGTGGGCATCGGGATCGACCGCGAGCGAGATCAGCTCCGCCACGCTCGGGCTGTACTCGTCGAGCGCCACACAGCCGATCACCCCACCGTTCGCGTCACGGAGCACGCGATAGTCGGCGAGATGATTCGCCGCGAACTCCGAGGAGCGGACGAGGGTGAGCCCCGCCGCCGCATAGCGGTTGTTGAGGGTGAGGAGCGCCGGGATGTCGGTCTCGTTCGCGGGCGTGATGCGCAGGGTCATCGGTCGACTCGGAGGGGTCAGGCGCGCTGGGCGTCGCGCGCACGGCGATAGAACGGGGCGGCGGCCTCGGGGCGTCCGAGACGGTCGTACACGATCCCGACCCCTTTGAGGGCACGCCAATGGGTCGGATCCAACTCGGCGGCGCGCTCATAGGCGGCGAGGGCCCCCGCGAGATCGTCGCATTGGTTCAGCGCCTCACCCAGGTGGTAGTGCGCCATGGCGTGATCGGGGAGGCGGCCCGTCGCTAGCCGCAGCGGCGCGATGGCGTCCTTCCACCGCGCTCGGCGGCAGGCGAGGATCCCCGCGTACAGGGCGATCTGCGGCGCATCGGGGGCGGCCCGCTCGAGCTCGCGCAGGGCGCGCTCGGCCTCATCGTACCGCAGGGCGGCGGCGAGGGCCTCGATCCGTGCCCCATGGGCGCTGATCGGATCGGTGGGGGGCGCGGGGGAGGGGGTGGTCGTTACGACCCGGACCGTGGGCGCCACCGGCGGTACCATCGGCGGCACCATCGGCGCGGCCATCGGCGCGGCCTCCACGATCGGTGCGGTGGGGCCCTCCGACGGTGCCGGCGTGGGCCGCATAACCGCCGTCAGCACCGTGCCTCCCGGCTCCTCCACCTCGCGATCGTCGTACGACCACTCCCCACAGACCGGGGGTTCGCGCACCGCGATCATCATCGGGGTCGCGTCCGGTCCGTAGGCCTCCACCGGGACGAGCGGGACCCCCTCCGCCGCCCCGAGCAGGAGCTGCGCCGGATCGTGGGACCGGAGAGCGGAGGGAAGGGAGGGGACGGTCATATCCGTGCGGCGTGTCGAGGGGCGCGCGGACCGCGCCCCGCGCAATCTAGTGACCTGCCTCCCTTCCATTCACCCGCCGCCCCCTCGAACTTGCAGGACTATGTCCGGTGACGCGCTGATCGTCCGGGGGGCCCGCGAACACAACCTGAAGGGGATCGATGTCACGATCCCGCGGGACAAGCTCACGGTCATCACCGGCCTCTCGGGGAGCGGCAAATCCTCCCTCGCCTTCGACACGATCTTCGCCGAGGGCCAGCGACGCTACGTCGAGTCGCTCTCGGCCTACGCGCGGCAGTTCCTCGGGCTCATGGAGAAGCCCGATGTCGATGTGATCGAGGGGCTCTCCCCCGCGATCTCCATCGAGCAGAAGACCGCCGGCGCCAACCCACGCTCCACCGTCGGCACGGTCACCGAGATCTACGATTACCTCCGCCTCCTCTATGCGCGCGCCGGGACCCCGCACTGCCCGCAGTGCGGCCGGGGCGTCGCGCGGCAGACCCCGACGCAGATCGCCGATGTCGTGCTGGGCTGGCCGAAGGGGACCAAGGTCGAGGTCCTCGCGCCCCTGGTCCGCGGTCGCAAGGGGGAGTTCCGCGACCTCTTCGAGCAGGTGCGCAAGCAGGGCTTCGTTCGGGCCATGGTCGACGGCGCGCTGATCGACCTCGCCGATCCGCCGACGCTCAATCGCAAGTTGAATCACGACGTGTCCGTGGTCGTCGATCGCCTCGTCGTGCGCCCGGAGGATCGCGGACGCCTCACCGATTCGCTCGAGACCGCGCTCCGACTCGCCGAGGGATTGGTCGAGGTGGTGCGGCATGAGACGAAGCCGGTCACGCAGCTCTTTTCCGAGCGCTACGGCTGCCCGGATTGCGGGATCTCGATGCCGGAGCTCGAGCCGCGGCACTTCTCGTTCAACTCGCCGTTCGGGGCCTGTCCCACCTGCACGGGGCTCGGCACCAAGCGCACCGCGAGCGCCGAGCTCGTCTTGGGGGATCCTTCGATCTCGATCCTCGAGGGGGTCGTCCTCCCCTGGGGCGAGCCCGATGGGTATCTGCGCCGCGTGATCCTCCCCGGGCTCGCCAAGCAGCTGCGCTTCGAGCTCAACACCCCGTGGGGGCAGCTCCCCGATCGCGTGAAGTTCGAGCTCCTCTTCGGGAGCGCGAAGAAGAAGGGGGAGGAGGCCGCGAAGTGGGAGGGGATCCTCGCCAACGTGCAGCGGCGCTACACCGAGACCACCTCGGATGCGATTCGCACCGATCTCGAAGCGTACATGGTCGTCGCGGAGTGTCCGGACTGTCACGGACGTCGCCTCAAGCCCGAGTCGCTCGCCGTCACGGTGCATGGGCGCAACATCGGGGAGTTCACCGCCGACGCGGCGATCGACGCCCTCGCCTTCGCGGAGAGCATCCCGGTGCGGGGTCCCGCCGGCCCGGGCCTCGATCCTGGCATCGCGGGCCCGATCCTCAAGGAGGTGCGTGAGCGTCTCCGCTTCCTCGTCGACGTCGGCCTCGACTACCTCACCCTCGATCGCTCCGCGGAATCGCTCTCGGGCGGTGAGGCGCAGCGCATCCGCCTCGCCACGCAGATCGGCTCGCGGCTCGTTGGGGTGCTCTACATCCTCGACGAACCCAGCATCGGGCTCCATCAGCGCGACAACGCGCGGCTCCTCGAGACCCTGAAGCGGCTGCGCGACCTCGGGAACACCGTCCTCGTCGTCGAGCACGACGAGGAGACGATCCTCGAGGCCGACCATCTGATCGATCTCGGACCCGGTGCCGGCAAGCATGGCGGCGAGGTGATCGCCGAGGGCACCGTCGATCAGGTCAAGCGCGTCGCGCGCTCCATCACGGGGCAGTACCTCACCGGGACGCGCACGATCCCCACGCCAAAGACGCGGCGGCCCCGCGACCCCGAGCGCGTGCTCCGTGTCGAGGGGGCGCGCGAGCACAACCTCCAGCGTGTCGATGCGGAGTTCCCCCTCGGCTGCTTCGTCGCGGTCACCGGCGTCTCGGGCTCGGGGAAGAGCACGCTGGTCGAGGACATCCTCCAGCGGACCCTCTCACGCCATTTCTATCGGGCGCGGGTCCTCCCCGGGGCGCACGAGCGTGTCGTCGGGCTCGAGCATCTCGACAAGGTCATCGACATCGATCAGACCCCGATCGGTCGCACCCCGCGCTCCAACCCGGCGACCTACACCGGGCTCTTCACCCCGATCCGCGAGCTCTTCGCCGAGATGCCGGAGGCCAAGCTCCGCGGCTATGGGCCGGGACGCTTCTCCTTCAATGTGAAGGGGGGACGGTGCGAGGCCTGTCAGGGGGATGGGCTCGTGAAGATCGAGATGCACTTCCTCCCGGATGTGTACGTCACCTGCGAGCAGTGCCGCGGGAAGCGCTACAACCGCGAGACCCTCGACGTGCGGTTCCGCGGGATGAACATCAGCGAGGTGCTCGACCTCACCGTCGAGGATGCGCTCCCCGTCTTCGAGAACCAGCCCCGCATCCATCACAAGCTCCAGACCCTCCACGGGGTGGGGCTCGGCTACATCCACCTCGGCCAGAGCGCGACCACCCTCTCCGGCGGTGAGGCGCAGCGCGTGAAGCTCGCCACCGAGCTCGCCAAGCGGGACACGGGGCGCACCCTCTACATCCTCGACGAGCCGACCACCGGGCTCCACTTCGAGGATGTGCGCGTCCTCCTCGAGGTGCTCCACACCCTCGTCGATCGCGGGAACACCGTGCTCGTGATCGAGCACAACCTCGACGTGATCAAGACGGCGGACTGGATCGTCGACCTCGGGCCGGAGGGTGGGACGGGCGGCGGGACGATCGTCGCCGCGGGGACCCCGGAGCAGGTCGCCAAGACCCCGGGGTCGCACACCGGGGCCTACCTGAAGAAGATCCTCGCCGCGCGTTAGCTTCTCCGCATGGTCTCCCTCCTCGATATCATCGGCCCGGTGATGGTGGGCCCCTCCTCGAGCCACACCGCCGGGGCCTGTCGGCTCGGGCTCATCGCGCACGATCTCGTGGCCGGGACCCCCGAGCGCGCCCTCATCGAACTACACGGCTCCTTCGCGCGCACCGGCGAAGGGCATGGCACCGACAAGGCGATCGTCGGCGGGCTCCTAGGTTTTCGCCCGGACGACGAACGGCTCCGTGATGCGCTGCAGGTCATGGAGAAGGAAGGGCTCGACTATCGCTTCGAGAAGACGACGCTGGGTGAGGAACCTGAAGTCCATCCCAACACCGTCCGCATCACCGTCCACCGGGCGCATCGGCACCATGTGATGCTCGGGGCCTCGCTCGGCGCCGGCCGCATCAAGGTCTCGGAGATCGATGGGTATCCGGTGGAGGTCGACGGCTCGCACCACACTATCGTGATGGTGGCGGAGGACATCAAGGGATCGATCGCGCGGATCGCGGGGATCCTGAGCGAGGCCGACGTCAACATCGCCACCCTCCGCCTCTCGCGGAAACACCGCGGGGGCGATGCCTTCATGGTGATCGAGGTCGATGAGCGGCCCGCGGAGGAGGTGGGCGCTGCGCTGAAGGCGCTCCCCTGGGTGCGTTGGACGCACCGGATCGAGAAGGTGGGGGGCTGATGTATCACAGCCTGCATGAGGCGATCGCCGACGCCGAGGCGCGGGGCGTCTCCCTCGCCACCGCGGCGCTCGACATCGAGGCGCGCGATCAGGGGCGCCCCGTCCACGAGATCCGTGAGGCGTTGCGCCGCGCCCTGCACGTGATGCGGGGCGCGGTGGAGCAGGGGCTCACCGGGGACCTGCGGTCCAACTCCGGACTCGTCGGTGGCGATGCCGCCAAGTTGCGGACCGGCCCCGAAGGTCCGCTCGCCGGCACCGTCTTCCGTGAGGTGCTCATGCGCGCGATCGCGGTGCAGGAGGTCAACGCCGCGATGGGGATCATCGTCGCCGCGCCCACTGCCGGTGGGGCGGGGGTGCTCCCGGGCGTGCTGCTGGGGCTCGCGGCCAAGCAGCCGTTCGCCGATGAGGCGATGGTCGATGCCCTCGCCACCGCGGGACTGATCGGGGCCGTCGTCGCGCAGCGCGCCTCGCTCTCCGGCGCCGAGGGGGGATGTCAGGCGGAGACGGGCGCCGCCGCCGGGATGGCGGCCGGGGCCGCGACACAGTTGCTCGGGGGGACGCCGACGCAGGTCGGGCACGCCGTCGCCCTCGCGCAGCAGGGCACCCTCGGGCTCGTCTGCGATCCCCTCGGCGGGCTCGTGGAGCTCCCCTGCGTCTTCCGCAATGCGACGGGGGCGGCGATCGCCCTCGCCGCCGTCGAGATGGCGATCGCCGGCATCACCTTCGCCATCCCGGCGGACGAGGTGATCGATACCATGGGCGAGATCGGCCGCGAGATGGATGTGCGGTATCGCGAGACCGCCGGTGGGGGGCTCGCCGCCACCCCGACCGGGCGTCGGCTCGCCAAGGAACGCCTCACCCAGATCAAGCGCGCCTGATGTGCCAGTGGCGCCCGCCCCTCTCCCGTCGCACCCGATGAACGACGCGCTCACGCGAAAGGTCTGGATCCTCCCGGGATTCACCGCGATCCTGATCACCGTCCTCCTGCTCTGGCTCGCAGGGTCGGTCGCCGATCTCCTGCTCCTGCTCTTTCTCGCGGTCCTGATCTCGGTCTACCTCTCCGCGGTGACCGACCACCTGGTGGCGTGGACCCGATCGCCGCGGGTGCCGGCCTTCCTGGTCGCGATCGTCCTCTCGATCGGCGCGCTCGGTGGCATCGGGGCGCTCCTGATCCCTCCGGTGATCGACCAGACCCGACAGCTGGGGGCGGCGCTCCCGGCCCTCGTCCCCGCCTGGGAGCAGGGGCTCGAGCGGCTCCTGCATCGGATCCCCGGGATGGCCGATGTCTTCGCCACCGGCGAACATCGCATCTTCAGCGTCGCCCTCGAGGAGGGGGAGAAGCTCGTCGCGGCGATCGTCCCCCGCCTCTTCGACACCCTGCACCTCGTCGTGAATCTCGTCGCGGTCCTGGTGATGGCGATCTATCTCGCCGTGGCGCCGCAGCGCTATCGCGAGTTCCTGCTCGCGATCACCCCGCCGCGCCATCGGGCGACCGCCGCCGATGTCCTGGACGCCCTCGCCGAGACGCTCCGCGCCTGGACCATCGCCCAGCTCATCGCGATGACCACCCTCGCTGCCCTCACGGCGGCGGGGCTCTGGCTCCTCGACGTCCCGTACTGGCTCGCCTTCGGCATCTTCACCGGGCTCGTCGCCGTCGTCCCCTTCTTCGGGACCTTCGTCTCTACCCTCCTCCCCGCGCTCTTCGTCCTCCCCACGGAGGGGGGTGGGGTGCAGGCGCTCCTCGTGATTCTCCTCGGGACGGTCATCCACGTCATCGAGAACCAGTTCGTGATCCCGGTCATCATGCATCGGCGGGTCGATCTCCCCCCCGTGCTGACGATCATGAGCGTCCTGATCTGCGGGCGACTGCTCGGGCCCTTCGGGCTCCTCGTCGCCGTTCCGACCCTCGCCGTGGTGATGGTGCTCGTGCGGCGCGTCCTCATCGCGCGGGTCTACGACGATGTCGCGGCGGCACCGGCGGTCGTCCAACCGGTGCTCTCGCGACGCCAGCGCAAACGGATGCGAGACGCGATGCGGTGATGCTGGGGGTGAGGGGCGCCGCGTGCATCATGACGTCATGACCTCCTCACCCATCCGCTCGATCGCGCCATCGCCGATCGTCGAACTCCTGAACGTCTCGCGGCGGTGGCGACCCGGGCCCCTCGGCGCCTTCCCGGCGGTCGATGCGCTGCGCGGCGTCACCCTGCAACTCTTCCCCGGTGAGCTCGTCGCCCTCACGGGCGCGGCCGGGGCGGGGAAGAGTGCGCTCCTCCTGCTGGCGACGGGGGAGGTGGCGCCCACCTCCGGCGTGGTGCGCTGGGGCGATCGGGAGGAGCCGAGCGCCGTGCGCCCGCAGCGGATCGGGGCGCGCTCCTGGGAGTATCCCTCCCTCACGGTGCGGCAGGCCCTCGTCTTCCACGCTGACCAGCTTAGGCGCCTCGATGCGCCGCCGCGGCCCCCGGCGCGCTATCAGCCACTGCTTCGTCGCGTCGGTCTCCTGGGGCGTGCCCGGACCCCGCTGGGGGCGCTCTCCGCCCTCGAGGCCTTCCGCGTCGTGGTCGCGCAGGCATTGCTCGCGCGGCCCGCGCTGCTCTGTTGTGACGAGCCCTTCGCATACTGCGGGCCGAATGAGCGGGTGGAGGCCGTGCGACTCCTGCGTCGGCTCGCGGGGACGGGGATCGCCGTGCTCATCGCCACGCGCGAGGGGGACGGGCTCGTCACGCGCCCCGAGATCGATCGGTCGGTCGCGCTCGTCCAGGGGCGAATCGTGCCGAGCGGCCGTGCGCGACGGACGCGGTTGCCGTTGCCGCTGCCCGGGCTCGAGGTGCGTCCGCCGCGTCGGCGCGCGCGGGTCGCCGAGGACGCACCACCCGTCTAACTTTCGCACGATGGCTCCGTTTCGCCTCTTCAACACCCTCACGCGCACCATCGAGCCCTTCGCGCCAGCGGATGGGCAGACCGTGCGCCTCTACACCTGCGGGCCGACGGTCTACAACCCGGCGCACCTCGGGAACTTCCGCACCTTCCTCTTCGAGGACCTGATGCGGCGGGCCATCCGCTTGCGTGGGTGGCAGGTGGAGCAGGTGATGAACCTCACCGACGTCGATGACAAGATCATCGTCCGCGCCGCGCAGCAGGGGAAGACGATCCGCGAGATCACCGACCCGGTGGTCGAGGGGTTCCACGCCGATCGGCGCTATCTGCGCATCGAGGATGCGGAGCACTATCCGCGCGCGACGGCGTTCATCCCGGAGATGATCGCGCTCGTCGAGCGACTCGTCGTCAACGGGGTTGCGTATCAGGCCGAGGATGGTTCGGTCTACTTCGCGATCGACAAGTTCCCGGCGTATGGGCGGCTCTCGCGCCTCGACACGCGCGAGATCCAGAGCGGGGCGCGCGTCGCGCAGGACGAGTACGCCAAGGAGAACGCGCAGGACTTCGCTCTCTGGAAGGCGGCCAAGCCCGAGGACGAGGCCTGCGCCGCCGCCTGGGATTCACCGTGGGGGCGTGGGCGTCCGGGGTGGCACCTCGAATGCTCCGCGATGGCGATGGCCCTCCTCGGGGAGACCCTCGACATCCATGCCGGCGCGGTCGACCTCATCTTCCCGCACCACGAGGACGAGATCGCGCAGAGCGAGGCCGCCACGGGGCAGCCCTTCGCGCGCTGCTGGTGCCATGGGGAGTTCCTGCTCACCGATGGCGCCAAGATGGCCAAGCGCGTGGGGAACGTGCAGAACGTCGCCGATCTGCGCACCAACGGGGTGAGCGGGGCGGCGGTGCGGCACTTCGTCTTCTCCACGCACTATCGCAAGCAGCTCAACCTCTCGGCGGAGGCGCTCGAGGGGTCGATCGAGGCGGTCCGGCGGTTGCGCGACTTCGCCGATCGGCTGGCCGCGGCCCCGGGAGGGACCGCGGCGCTCGAGGAGGCCGCCGATGCCTTGGAGACCGCGGTGCGCGAGGCGATGGCCGACGATCTCGACGCGCCGGCCGCCGTCGCCGCCCTCTTCGAGTTCGTGCGGGCGGCCAACCGGGAGCTCGATCGGGGGGGGCGGGAGGCGGGGCCGCTCGCGCGGGCGCGCGAGGTCTTCGCGCTCGTCGACGGGGTGCTCGACTTGATCCCGGAACCGGCGCAGGCCGACGCCGAGCTCGCGGCGTGGGTGGAGGAGCGCCTCGCCGCGCGGCGCGACGCCCGGGCGCGCCGCGACTTCGGGACGGCGGACGCGATCCGGGACGAGCTCACGGCGCGGGGGATCGTGCTCGAGGATGCCGGGGGGACGACGCGGTGGAAGGTCGGTTGACCGCCTCCCCCTCGTCCTACTATCCTTCGAAGCTCGCGTAGGACATCGGTTTCGCCGACGTAGCTCAGCTGGTAGAGCACCCGATTTGTAATCGGGCGGTCGCGAGTTCGATCCTCGCCGTCGGCTCTGATGGGATCGAGTCGGAGACGGGGTCTGCGGGGTGGGGTACCCAAGTGGCCAACGGGAGCAGACTGTAAATCTGCCGGCATCCGCCTTCGAAGGTTCGAATCCTTCCCCCACCATTGGCATGTAGGGCAGACGGTGAGGGGCAGGGCAGGGTCAGGAGATCGCGGGAGTAGCTCAGCTGGTAGAGCGCAAGCCTTCCAAGCTTGATGTCGCGGGTTCGAGCCCCGTCTCCCGCTCTGGAGGGACCAGGTGTCAGGTTCCAGGGATCAGAGGTCGCTGTCCCCTGATCCCTGTCCCCTGACCTCTGTGGTCGCTGCACGCATAGCTCAGTCGGTAGAGCACATCCTTGGTAAGGATGAGGTCACCGGTTCGATCCCGGTTGCGTGCTTTGGATGGAGGCGGGGGCTTCGGAGCAGACTCCGGGGTCCCCGCCTTCGCCGTTATTGGCAGGGCAGGCTCAGCCAGTCGCTCGCAACCTGATCCCTGACCCCTCCGACCTGGCACCGGGGACAAGCCCCCCCCTCCGCCACCCGTAAGCCATCTCAGGAACGGGACTTGCAAGCGGAAGCCCCCCTATCTACGTTTCAAGGCTCGCCACCCTTTTCCCGATTCGGGGTCAAGGGGGGCCCGGCATGTCCCAGTCGGAGATGCCTGCGAACCCGTGACCGAGAGAAGCCGCCATGCCACGCGACAAGATCATCCTGGCGTGCAACGACTGCAAGAACCGCAACTACTTCACCACCAAGAACAAGCGCCTGCACCCGGAGCGCGTTGAGTGGAAGAAGTATTGCCCGCGCTGCAACAAGCACGTGGTGCACAAGGAGACGAAGTAAGATGGCGCAGGAGATCGCGACGCCCACCCCGGGACTCGCGGCCCGGCTCGTGACGTTCTATCAGGACGTCATGGCCGAGCTGCGTAAGGTCACGTGGCCCGATCGGCCGCAGGTGCAGCAGCTCGCGATCGGCGTGATCGTGCTCTCGCTCGCCATCGGGGCGCTCATCGGCCTCCTCGACGTGATCCTCCAGGGGCTCCTGGTCCGGTTCATCCCCTCGCTCTTCGGGGCCTGACCGCGTGACCCACCGCTGGTACGCCATCCAGACCACGTCGGGCCACGAGAACAAGGTCCGCTCGTTGCTGCAGCGCAAGATCGACGCCGATACGGCGCCGGCCGAGGCGCGGCGCATCCGGCAGGCCCTCGTCCCGACCGAGCAGGTGGTCGAGATCAAGAACGGCAAGAAGGTGACGGTCGACCGCAAGGTCTACCCCGGCTACGTCCTCGTCGACATGGTCCTCACCGAGGACACCGCCCACGAGGTCAACGCCATCCAGGGCGTCATCAAGTTCGTCGGGAGCAAGGATCGCGAACCGCAAGCGCTGCGCGAGGAGGAGGTCAAGCGGCTGTTGGGCATCGCGGTCGAGGAGGAGGTGGCCGGTCCGAAGGAGGAGATCCCCTTCCTCGTCGGGCAGGCGGTGCAGATCACGGATGGACCGTTCACCGATTTCAACGGCACGGTCGAGGATGTGATGCCGGACAAGGGCAAGGTGCGGGTCTCGGTCTCGCTCTTCGGGCGACCGACCAGCGTCGAGCTCGACTATCTGCAGCTGAAGGGCCACTAGCGCCACGTAGAGCGCCCTTGCGCGGGGCAGGCGTGCGAACCACGCCGAGGAGCGCACCGTCGGAGACCACGACGACGTAAAACAGACGGTGGGAGTCAGCGGAGCCTCGCCAGCGCCTCCATCGGGAGGGCGCCCGAGCCCGCTTCACGTTCCAGAGGGAAGCACGATGGCTAAGAAGGTCACCGGTTTCGTCAAACTGCAGATCCCTGCAGGCAAGGCGAATCCGGCCCCGCCAGTCGGCACCGCGCTCGGTCCGCAGGGGATCAACATCATGGCGTTCTGCAAAGAGTTCAACGCTCGCACGCAGGGCCAAGATGCGATCCTCCCGGCCGAGATCACCATCTATGCCGACAAGTCGTTCTCGTTCGTCCTGAAGACGCCCCCCGCGGCGTTCCTCGTCAAGAAAGAGGCAGGGATCGAGAAGGGCTCGGGTCAGCCGAACCGCAACAAGGTCGGCTCCATCACCCAGGCGCAGGTCCGGAAGATCGCCGAACTCAAGATGCCCGATCTCAACTGCGACACGATCGAGTCCGCCATGGCGATGGTCGCCGGCGCGGCCCGGTCGATGGGCGTGGAGGTGAAGGGATGAAGACCCACGGCAAGAAGTACCGCGCCGCCGCGGAGAAAGTCACGGCCTCGAACTACGCCCCCAAGGCGGCGCTCGAGCTCGTCAAGTCCGCGGCCTTCGCGAAGTTCGACGAGTCGGTCGAGGTGGCGGTCCGCCTCGGTGTCGACCCGCGCCACGCCGACCAGGTCGTGCGCGGCACCGTCGTCCTCCCCGCGGGCACCGGCAAGACGGTGCGCGTCCTCGTCATCGCCGTCGGTGAGAAGGCGAACGAGGCCACCGCGGCCGGCGCCGATTTCGTCGGCGCGGAGTACATCCAGAAGGTGAAGGACGGCTGGACCGATTTCGACGTCATGATCGCGACCCCGGACCAGATGGGCCAGGTCGGTCAGCTCGGGCGCGTCCTCGGCCCCCGCGGCCTCATGCCCAATCCGAAGGCCGGCACGGTGACCTTCGACGTCGGGCGCGCGGTCAAGGAGTCCAAGGCCGGCAAGATCGAATTCCGCGTCGACAAGGCGGGGAACGTCCAGGCTGCCATCGGCAAGGTCTCGTTCGGCGTCGACGCCCTCGAGTCGAACTTCGCCGCCTTCATGGACCAGATCCTCCGCTCCAAGCCCTCCGCGGCGAAGGGCGTCTACGTCCGGACCGTCGCGGTGTCCAGCTCCATGGGCCCGGGCGTGCGGATCGACACCACCCCCTACCGGTAACCGACGATGAAGCGATCCGACAAGGACCAGCTGGTCGCCGACCTGAAGGCCAAGCTCTCCGGTGCCGACGGGGTCTTCTATACCGACTTCACGGGCCTCAACGTGAAGCGCATGACGGAGCTGCGCCGCCGCTTCAATAAGGCGGGCGTGGAGTACGTCGTGATCAAGAACACCCTCGCCCTGCGGGCGGTGAACGAGGCTGGGCTCACGGGGCAGAAGCTCCGCGGTCCCACGGGCGTCGTGGTGACGAAGGACCCCATCACCGCCGCCAAGCTCCTCTCCGACTTCGCCAAGGAGAACGACCAGAAGCCGACGGTGAAGGGCGGGATCTACGAAGGCGCGGTGATCGACGAGGCGATGGTCAAGAAGCTGGCCTCCCTCCCGACCCGTGACGAGGCGTTGTCGATCCTCGTCGGCACGTTCAATAGCGTGCTGATGATGTTCGCCCTCGCCCTTGAGGCCAAGAAGACGCAGCTCGAAGGTTCGAACTAATCCCCCAGGCTTCGGCCTGAATCACCAGCCCCAGGATGTCCTGGGGGACTATACACCAAGGAGAATCGGTACCATGGCGAACACGACTCTGAGCAAGGACGAGATCCTCGACGCGATCGGCGGGATGTCGGTCATCGAGCTCACCGAGCTCATCGATGCATTCAAGACGAAGTTCAACGTGACCATCGCGGCCGTCGCCGCGGGCGCGCCGGCGGGTGGCGGTGGTGCCGCTGCGGCCGCGGAAGAGAAGACCGAGTTCGACGTCGTCCTCAAGGACGCCGGCGGCAAGAAGATCCAGGTCATCAAGGTCGTTCGCGAGCTCACCGGCCTCGGCCTCAAGGAGGCGAAGGACATGGTCGACGGCGCGCCGCAGACCCTCAAGACCGGCGTGTCGAAGGCCGACGCCGACGCCGTCAAGGCCAAGCTGGAGGCCGAGGGCGCGGTCGTCGAGATCAAGTAAGCTGGCCCCCAGCTTGCAGCACCTGCAGGACTCCTGATGTTCGTTCGCCTCCCTCCGGTCGGGTCCTCCGACCGGGGGCGAGGCGGTTTCGGCCTGTACCCGGGCCCGGCCCGAGGCACATATGATCACGCAGATCTCGTTCGGTAAGCGCGAGCACGGCATGCAGATGCCGCATTTGCTCGATATCCAGACCCGCGCGTTCGAGTCGCTCCTCCAACTCGACGCCGCCGCCCACGACCGCGAGGACGTGGGGCTCGAGCGGGTCTTCAAGGACCTGTTCCCGATCACCGACGTCCACGAGAACTTCTCGCTGGACTTCAAGCGCTACACCCTCGGCGAGCCGAAGTACACGGTCGAGGAGTGCATCGAGCGCGACATGACCTACTCGGCGCCCCTCAAGGCGACCCTCGTCCTCACCGTGTTCGAGGTGAACCCGGCCGACGAGAAGACCAAGCGGGTCAAGAATCAGATCGAGAAGGAGGTCTATCTCGGGGAGCTGCCGTTGCTCACCGGACTCGGGACCTTCGTGATCAATGGCGCCGAGCGCGTCATCGTCAGCCAGCTCCATCGCTCCCCGGGCGTGGTCTTCGAGGAGGCGACGCACCCGAACGGGCAGCGCCTCATCTCCTCGCGCATCATCCCGTTCCGCGGCTCGTGGGTCGAGTTCACCGTCGACATCCACGACATCGTCTACGTCCATATCGACAAGAAGAAGAAGTTCCCGGCCACGGCGCTCCTCCGCGCCCTCGGCTACGGGACCAACGCTGATATCTATCGCCTCTTCTTCGGCGTGCGGGAGCTCGACCTCACCAAGCGCAAGGAAGGGCGGGACCGTGAGGTCATCGGCGCGATCATCGCCGAGGCCGTCGAGCTCCCGGGCGAGGCCACGGCGGAGGATGCGCCGAAGGCCAAGACCAAGAAGGCCCGCGCCGAGCGCGAGCGCGCCGAGGCCAACCTTCTCGTGAAGGAAGGGGACGAGCTGACCGAGGAGGTGTTCAATCGCCTCCGGCGGCAGAAGATCGACAAGATCAAGGTCTTCGCCTCGTATCAGAGCGTCGACCTCCGCGACGAGCTCACCGCCTTCGAGAGCGAGGAGCGCCCGCAGCCGCGGACCCTCGCGATGGACGTCGTCGACCCGACCACCGGCGAGATCCTCGCCGAGATCGGCCAGGCGCTCAACGTCACGCTCGTCAAGCGCCTCCGGAAGGCGGAGGTCGGACAGGTCTCCTGCTTCGTGGCCTCGGGCCGCGCGGAGAGCATGCTGATCAAGAACACCCTCGCCAAGGACCCCACCAAGTCCAACGACGAGGCGCTCAAGCAGATCTATTCGCTCCTTCGGCCGGGCGACGCCCCGAACAAGGAGACGGCGAAGCAGGCCCTCGAACGGCTCTTCTTCAGCCCGAAGCGCTACGACCTCGGCCGCGTCGGCCGCTATAAGATCAACCAGCGCCTGCGTCTCACCACGCCGGCGAACCACACCGTCCTCACCACCGAGGACTTCGTCGCCATCATCCGCTATCTCGTCGAGCTCCATGAGGGCCGCGGGTACGTAGACGACATCGACCACCTCGGCAATCGGCGCATCCGTTCGGTCGGCGAGCTCATCGCCAATCAGTTCTCCGTCGGCCTCTCGCGCATGGCGCGGTTGGTCAAGGAGCGGATGAGCATCAATCAGGACAGCGAGAAGATCTCGCTCGACGACCTCGTGAACGCCCGCACCGTCTCGGCGGTGATCCAGGCCTTCTTCGGCTCGTCGCAGCTCTCGCAGTTCATGGACCAGACCAACCCGCTCGCCGAGCTGACGCACAAGCGGCGCCTCTCGGCGCTCGGCCCGGGCGGCCTCACCCGCGAGCGCGCGGGCTTCGAGGTCCGGGACGTGCACTTCTCGCAGTACGGGCGCATGTGCCCCATCGAGACGCCGGAAGGCCCGAACATCGGCCTCATCACCTCGCTGGCCTGCTTCGCGCGCGTCAACGACCTCGGCTTCGTCGAGACCCCGTACCGCATCGTGAAGAACGGCAAGGTCACCAACGAACTCGCCTGGCTCGACGCCACGCGCGAGGAGCAGGCGGTGATCGCGCAGGCGAACGCCCCGCTGAATCCCGATGGCACCTTCATGGATGAGCTCGTGCTCTGCCGCCAGCAGGCGGACGTGCCGCTCCTGCCGCCGTCGCGCATCGACTTCATGGACGTCGCGCCCGAGCAGCTCGTCTCGATCGCCGCGGCGCTCATCCCCTTCCTCGAGCATGACGACGCGAACCGCGCGCTCATGGGCTCGAACATGCAGCGCCAGGCCGTCCCCCTCCTCAACCCGCAGACGCCGTTCGTCGGCACCGGGCTCGAGGAGAAGGTGGCGGTCGACTCCGGCGCGGTCGTGATCGCCAAGCGGAACGGCGTCGTCACCCGCGTCACCGCCGACGAGATCGTCGTCGATGCCGCGACCAAGGGCGCGCGCGATGGGGGCACCCCGCTCGCGCGCCTCACGCAGCAGGACCGCTACAAGCTCAAGAAGTACCGCCGCACCAACCAGGACACCGCGCTCAACCAGCGGCCGCTCGTCACGCTCGGCCAGAAGGTGAAGGCCGGCGACGTGCTCGCCGATGGGTCGGGCACGCAGTTCGGGCAGCTCGCGCTCGGGTCGAACGTGACCGTCGCGTTCATGCCCTGGTACGGCCACAACTTCGAGGACGCGATCGTCCTCTCCGAGCGACTGGTCAAGGATGACGTCTACTCGTCGATCCACATCCAGGAGCATGAGCTGCACGTGCGCGACACCAAGCGCGGGCAGGAGGAGATCACGCGCGAGATCCCCAACGTCTCCGAGGAGGCGCTGGTCGACCTCGACGAGCGCGGCATCGTGCGCATCGGCGCCCATGTGCGTCCGGGCGACATCCTCGTCGGCAAGATCACCCCGAAGGGGGAGACCGAGCTCTCGCCGGAAGAGAAGCTCCTCACCGCCATCTTCGGCGAGAAGGCGAAGGACGTGAAGGATTCGTCCCTCAAGGTCTCCCCGGGCGTCGAAGGCGTCGTCATCGACGTGAAGATCTTCTCGCGCGTCGAGGATCAGGTGGTGGAGAAGGACCGCGGCGAGCGCATCGGCGAGGTCCGCCGGCTCGAGGGCGAGGAGAAGGTGCGCGTGAACGACGTGCGCGACGAGGAGATCAAGGCGCTCCTCGCCGGGCAGAAGGTCGCGCTGGCCCTGCAGAACGGGACCGTCGAGGAGGCGATCCCCGCGGGGACCGTCCTCACCGAGGCCGTGCTGCGCGACCTGCGCCTCATCACCCTCGACCTCAAGACCTTCCGCGTCGAGGACAAGAAGGTCAACGCCGCGATCCGGGAGATCATCGACTCGGCCGACGCCATCAAGGCGAAGATCGAGGAGCATGCGGAGGAGCGGATCGACCGCATCCTCCAGCCCGATGAGCTCCCGCCGGGCGTGATCCAGCTCGTGAAGGTCTATCTGGCGGAGAAGCGGAAGATCTCCGTCGGTGACAAGATGGCCGGTCGCCACGGCAACAAGGGCATCGTGGCGCGCATCGTGCCGGAAGAGGACATGCCGTTCCTCCCCGATGGGCGGCCGGTGGACATCGTCCTCAACCCGCTTGGCGTGCCGTCCCGCATGAACGTGGGGCAGATCCTCGAGACCCACCTCGGGTGGGCCGCGAAGATCCTCGGCTTCTATGCGAAGACCCCGGTCTTCCAGGGCGCCAACGAGCGCGAGATCGGGCTCTGCCTGCGCCTCGCGGGCCTCGAGTGGGTGAAGGGGTCGTTGCGGCTCGACGCCGCGACGCCATCGCCGTCGGCGGATGAGCTGCGCCACATCCTCGAGGCCCTCCGTCCCGCGCCCGAGGAGGGCGAGAAGGTGGAGCTCCTCCATGACGCCTCCCTCAACGACCTCTCGGCCCGTGGGATGACCGCCGAGGCCAAGGACGTCGCAGGACGCATCTACGACTATCTCGTGGCGGCGGCGAAGGAGCTGGCCGAGCGCGAGGCGGTGGCCACGCGCCATGCGATCACGCACCACGAGGCGGAGCTCGCCTCGGAGGAGACTTCGGCCGCGCAGCAGGCCGAGCTCAAGAAGGCGATGAAGGAGCTCGAGAAGCGTGCGGCGCTCGACGCGGCCGGCCTCCTCGAGGCGATGGGGCATCCGGCGCTCGCCGCGATGCTCGGCAAGAAGAGCGAGGCCGATGTCGATGCGGCGGCGGTCGAGCTCATCACCGCCGGCGGTCTGCTGCCGGGCGGCAAGATCCGCCTACGCGACGGACGGACGGGCGAGTCGTTCGCCAATCCGGTCACCGTCGGGCAGGTCTACATGCTCAAGCTCAGTCACCTCGTGGACGACAAGATCCACGCGCGCAGCATCGGGCCGTACAGCCTCGTCACGCAGCAGCCGCTCGCCGGCAAGGCGCAGTTCGGCGGCCAGCGCTTCGGCGAGATGGAGGTCTGGGCGCTCGAGGCCTATGGTGCGGCGCACACGCTGCAGGAGATCCTCACGGTCAAGTCGGACGACGTGAACGGTCGCAGCAAGGTGTACGAGGCGATCGTGAAGGGGCAGAATCTGCCCGAGCCGGGCACGCCGGAGTCGTTCAACGTGCTCGTGAAGGAACTGCAGGCGCTTGGCATCCACGTGACCATGGATTCGCACGCCGAGGGCGGCGCGTTCTCGGCCCAGGGCGAGGAGTAAGACGATGATCGACTTCCGAAGCGCACGCGAGAAGGCGGCCTCCGCCTTCGATTACATCCGGGTCCGCATCGCGGCCCCGGAGGAGATCCGGGGTCCCCGGGATCCCAAGGAGCGGGAGCGGCTCGAGATGGCCGGCCTCCGGTCGTGGTGGTCGTGGGGCGAGGTCACCAAGCCCGAGACGATCAACTATCGGTCGTTCAAGCCGGAGAAGGACGGCCTCTTCTGTGAGAAGATCTTCGGCCCGGTGAAGGACTGGGAGTGCCACTGCGGGAAGTACAAGCGGATCCGCTATCGCGGCGTGATCTGCGACCGCTGCGGCGTGGAGGTGACGCTCAGCAAGGTCCGGCGCGATCGCATGGGCCATATCGAGCTCGCCGTCCCGGTGGCGCACATCTGGTTCTTCAAGACGCTACCGAGCCCGATGGGGAACCTCCTCGACCTCACGCTCCGTGACCTCGAGAAGGTGATCTACTACTCGAACTACGTCGTCATCGATCCGGGCGAGCAGGAGGTCCGGGCGAACGATCTGCTCGATGAGGAGCAGTACCTCACGCTCAAGCAGAAGGCGAAGGCCGAGGGCGACAGCGCCTTCCTGGCCGACATCGGCGCGCCGGCGGTGCGCGAGCTGCTCAAGCGGCTCGACGTCGACGCGGTCGCCGAGGAGCTGCGCGCGGGGGTCCTCGTGGAGACCTCGCAGCACAAGAAGAAGGCGATGCTCAAGCGCCTCAAGATCGTCGACGCCTTCCGCAACTCGGGCGACGCCGAGGGGCTGCGCAACAAGCCGGAGTGGATGATCCTCGACGTCGTCCCGGTGATCCCCCCCGACCTGCGGCCGCTCGTGCCGCTCGACGGCGGGCGCTTCGCGACGTCGGACTTGAACGATCTCTACCGGCGCGTCATCAACCGCAACAACCGGCTCACCAAGCTCATCTCGCATCGCGCGCCGGAGGTCATCCTCCGGAACGAGAAGCGCATGCTGCAGGAGTCGGTGGACGCGCTCTTCGACAACGGCCGTCGCTCCAAGGCGATCCGTGGGCGTGGGAAGCGGCCGCTCAAGTCGCTCTCCGACATGCTCAAGGGCAAGCAGGGGC
>Ga0172372_10000287_pt1 | contig 78570 bp, 64 predicted proteins | sample LakKiv5m_2_FD_114544 | JGI IMG/M metagenome (GOLD analysis project Ga0172372, IMG submission 114544) | Freshwater microbial communities from Kabuno Bay, South-Kivu, Congo - kab_092012_9.5m | ecosystem: Environmental > Aquatic > Freshwater > Lake | place: Democratic Republic of the Congo... | reverse complement strand
GCTCCCCGCTTCCTTCACGCCGGCCTCGCGGTTCGACGCTCTGCGGTTCGCTTCGCTCGCTGTGACCAGCTCACGGGTGGACTTTCACCTCCAAGATCGCGCCCATGCCGGGCGCACAAAAAACAAGGCGCCCCTCGCGGGGCGCCTTGTGCTCGACAGAGCGGCTCGAGCTCAGCGCTTGCTGAACTGGAAGCGCTTGCGGGCGCCGGGACGGCCGTACTTCTTGCGCTCGACGGCGCGGGCGTCACGGGTCAGCAGGCCGGCCTTCTTGAGGGCCGGGCGGAGGCTCGCGTCGGCGAGGCAGAGGGCGCGGGCGAGGCCGTGGCGCACGGCGCCGGCCTGACCCGAGAGACCGCCGCCACGGACCGTGGCCTGCACGTCGTACTTGCCCTGGAGCTCGGTGGCCTCGAAGGGCTGGGCGAGGAGCATGCGGAGGACTTCACGCTTGAAGTACTGCTCGATGCCCTTGTTGTTGATGGTGATCGCGCCGGAGCCGGGCTTCACCCACACGCGGGCAGCGGCTTCCTTGCGACGGCCGGTGGCCGAAAAACGCTCGTTCGACATGTGTCAGATCCTTGAAATCGTTGAAGAAGTGGGGCGCCGACTCAGTGGCCGAGCTTCAGGGGCTTCGGCTGCTGCGCGGTGTGCGGGTGGTTGGTGCCGGCGTAGACCTTGAGCTTCTTCAGCTGCTGGCGGCCGAGGCTGCCCTTGGGGAGCATGCCCTGCACGGCGATCTGGAGCATGCGCTCCGGGTGGGTCGCGCGCATCTTGCGGGCCGTCGTGCCCTTCTCGCCGCCGTAGTAGCCCGAGTAGGTCCAGTAGACCTTCTGGTCTTCCTTCTTGCCGGTGAGGCCGATCTTCTCGGCGTTGATCACGACCACGAAGTCGCCGGCGTCGGCGTGGGGCGTGAAGGTGGGCTTGTTCTTGCCACGGAGCACGTTGGCGATCTGGCTGGCGAGGCGGCCCAGGACCTGGCCCTCGGCGTCGACGACGTACCAGTCACGGGGTGCTTCGCCCTGCTTGGCGAAATCGGTCTTCATCTCGGTCCTTTCGGCTCCGCCCACGACGTGTGAACGACGTGGATGAAACCTGCGCCATCGCGGCGCGTGCGGAGGGCGTGTTCGGCATCGGGATGATCCCGAACCAGCCCCACGGGGTTGCTGCCGGGCTTGTGGCCCGCAGGCTGCGATGCGTCAAGGCATCGCTGCGGAGATCGGGCCCGTGTTGCGGCCGGCGCCGGCGATGATCCAGTCCCCCCGATGGGGTCGTCGTCCTCCGCCGGGGTCCGCGTCGGTCGGGGCTGGGTCTTTGGCGGCCCGGCCCACGCCGCCCGCGGCCGCGACGGCGTCCTGCACGACGCCTGGCCGACGACGTCGGCCATCCGCCCCGCCCGCCGCCGCCTGCGCCATGAGGCCCTGCCGGAGATCGTCGACCAGGTCCGCCGCGGCGACGCGTACCTCGTCGTGCGCGAGCGGGTCGCCGGCCCCACCCTGCGCCGGCTCGTCGACGTCACCGTGCAGCAGGGCGCCCGCCTCGAGCCCGCCTGGGCCCTCGCCCTGATCACACCGATCGCCGACCTCCTCGCCCTGCCCGAGCGGGCGAGGCTGCCCGCGCGCGTCGGCCCCGACGCCGTCATCGTCGACGTCGCCGGCGTCCCCCGCTTCGTCGGCTTCGAGCACTGGGCGCCCGTGACGGCGCTGCTGCCGTCGCTGGCCTTCGGCCCCGACAGCGCCGTCGAGGACGACAGCTTCGCCCTCACCGGTACCCTGTTCATGCTCCTCACCGGCCAGAGCCCCACGCCAGAGCGCGAGCAGCTCGGCGTGCTGCAGACGCGGCTGGCCGTCGTCGACGACCCCGCCCTGCGCGCGGCCCTCACGCTGTTGTGCGCAAAGAACCTGCAGACCCGCGCCGCGCTCCGACAGACGACGCTCGAGTGCCTGCAGAGCCTCGAGCACGCCCGCCGCCTCGCCGGTCCCGTCGACACCGCAACCCTCGCCGCCGTCGTCGCCGGCCTCTTTCCCGACGAGGTCGCCGCCGAGCAGGCCCTGCGCGACGAGCCGTGACGTCGACGGGGCCGCGAGCGCGTCACGCTGCCACTGGCACCGCGGGGGCCGTAGGCGGCGCCGGCCTTCATCGCTACGGTCGCGCCATGCGACGCCTGCTGCGCCCCCTCCTGCTGTCCCTGACGACGACGCTGCTGCTGACGACGACGACGGCGTGCTCGTCGCGGGCCATCACCTTCAAGGACGACGAGTTCCGCTTCCCCGCCGGCTTCCACGGCGTCGCCGTCGTCGTGTGGGGCGATCCCGACGGGCAGCTCCTCGAGCGGCCCCGCCCCGACGGGCGCCGCTTCGTGTTCCCGGCCGACGGCGTGCTGCGCCTCAAGGATCCCCAGCCGCCGGGCCAGCGCTGGGTCCGCGATCACCCGCCGCAGTTCGTCTTCGTCGGCAGCGACGGCACGACGACGCCCATCGCCTCCATCTGGAACCCGGCCGGCCGCGTCGAGCAGATCGACATGGGCTCGACCTTCTCGCGCCAGAAGGGCAGCGGCCCCGTGTGCAGCGGCGAGACCTTCCTCGTCGGCTTCAAGGACGACAGCGAGAAGGAGAAGCTGCGGCGCACCACCGGCGAGCGCGTCGAGGCCGCCTGCGACGCGATGGCCGCCGGCCGCACGACGACGACGTCACCGACGACGACGACGACGTCACCGACGACGACGCCACCAACGACGACGGAGCCGTCACCGACGACGGCGCCGGCTCACTGACACAGGGGAAGAACGACGGCCATGAGCCCGGCCGGGTCGTCGGTGTGGACCCAGTGGCCGGCCGCTGGCAGCACGGTATCGACGACGACGCCGGCGGCGACGGCCTGTTGCAGCTTCTGCTGCTCCTCGGGCTTCCAGCGATCCGAGCGACCACCCCGCACCATGTGCACGCCCGGCGGCGCGCGATGGGCGAGCAGGCGTGGCCACAGGTCGAGGGCGCCGAAGTCCGTGAGCATCCGCCGCACCGCCGGCAGCTCGAAGCGCCACTGCAGGGTGAGGCCGTCGTCGGTGGCGCCGCCGTCGCGGGGAACGACGTTGGTCGTCATCCACTGCGCGATGGGCATCGACAGGCCGCGGCCCGTGAGGACCTCGACGAGGTGGCGACGGTCGCGCGCGAGGCCCTCCGGCAGCGACGACACGACGTCGACGACCCGCTCGACCTCCTCGCCGGCGCCGCCGTGGAAGGTGCGCACGCCGGGCGGTGAGTCGACGACGACGACGTGGGCCAGGTGGGGAAAGACGCGGTCGAGAGCGAGGGCCAGCATGCACTTGCCGCCCCACGAGTGACCGACGAGCACCTTCGGCACATGACCATGCGCCGCGAGGGTGCGCACGACGTCGTCGCCGGCGCCGCGGACGGTGTCGTCGACGTCGCGGAAGCGCGCATCGTGGGCGTCGCCGTGGCGACGCAGGTCGACCAGCACCGCCGTCGTCGTCGGCGCGAGTTCGGTGAGCTTTTTCGCGAAGCTCTTCCAGTTGTTCTTGTTGCCGAGGATGCCGTGGGCAAAGACGACGACGTCGCCGCGGGCGGAGGAGCCGGCGACGACGTCGATGGGCAGGAGGGGTGCGTCCATGGCGCCCCATCCCACTTCTTCCGCTGGCGCGCCAGCGGAAGAAGGCTCACTTCTGCTTGAGGGCCGTGAGCATCTTCTGCGTGCGGGCGTTGCCCACGGGCTTCTTGCCGGCGCGGCGCTCGTCGGCGGGCACGTCGGGGAGCTCCTCGGCGCGACCGGTGGCGATGTGGGCGTCGACCTCCATGTCGAGGAGCTGGTCGGCGAGGGCGTCGGTGACGGCGTTGGTGGCCAGGGCCGCCGAGGCCTTCACGCTCACGCCGTGGTGCATGCGCACGACGGCCTCCTCGAGGGAGGAGAGCTGGCGACCCTTCTTCGGCTCGAGGCTCGTGACGCGGCGCGTCTCGGTCTTCGCCGTCGTCGTGGTCGTGGTCGTCGTCGTCGTCTTGCTGCGGGCCATCGGCCGCCTCCACACGTCGTCGATCGGATCGATCGACGGCTCACCGAAGTCGTGGAGCGACCATAGGGGCGAGCGGGGCGGGATTCAAATAATCGGACCTGCCGGGGCCGACGGCGCGTCAGGCTGCGGTCTCATCGGCGTCGGCCGACCCCACTTGACAGACGTTCAGGTCACACCGAAAGACGTCGCCCTCCCAAAAAGGGCGGGGGTGGAGGTGGCTCGAGAGTCCCCGACCATCGGGTCGGTTCAACCGGCCGTCACCGGACCGCGCCAGACCGACGCCCTCGCCCGTAGCATGGGGTGTGGACCCGACCCGCACCGACCCCTCTCCCCGCGAGCCCTCGGTGTGGCTGTGGGCCTTCGGCTACTTCGCCGCCTACGCCCCCTACTCGGCCCTCACCAAGGCGCTCACGAGCGGCCTGCTCGAGGGCGTGCCGAAGCTGAGCGGCACGGCGCTGCTGCCCATCTCGGTGCTGGCGTCGGCGCTCGGCATGTACGTCATGCTCACGGCGCTGGGCTGGTGGGGCTACGCGACGCCCTGGCAGGTCGGCGGCCTCACGCTGCGGCGGCCCCGGCTGCTCACCCTCGTGTCGGGGGCCTGCACGAGCGCGATCGTGCTCACGACGACGCTGGCCTACACCTTCGACGGCGTCAGCATCGTGTTCGCGATGCTGCTCATGCGCGGCGGTGTCCTCGTCATCGCGCCCTTCGTGGACCTCCTCGCGAAGCGGCACGTCCGCTGGTTCTCGTGGCTGGCCCTCGCCCTGAGCGTGGCCTCGCTGCTGGCGGCCTTCGCCGGCGACGGCGGCCTCGCCATCACCGTCGTCGCCGCCATCGACATCGGCGTGTACCTGGTGTCGTACTTCGTGAAGCTGTGGATCATGAGCGGCGCCGCGAAGTCGGTCGACCTCGCGACGAACCGCCGCTACTTCGTGGAGGAGCAGATGGTGGCGACGCCGCTGGGCGTCGTCGTGCTGTTCATCGTGGCCCTCCTCGGGCAGGACGAGCTGCGGGTCGGCTTCTTCGAGCTGTGGGAGCACCCGGCGCTGCCGTGGGTGGTGGTCGTCGGCGTCCTCTCCCAGGGCACCGGCGTCTTTGGCGCCCTCGTGCTGCTGTCGCCGCAGGAGAACACCTACTGCGTGCCGGTGAACCGGGCCTCCAGCGTGCTGGCGGGCGTCCTCGCCACGTTGTCGCTCGCCGTGCTGTGGGGCCAGCGCTTCCCGGCGACAAGCGAGTGGGTCGGCGCCGGCCTCATCCTTGCCGCGATCCTGGCCCTGAGCATCCCGCCGCTGCTCGAGAAGCGGCGGCGCCGGGCCGCGTGACGACGGCGGTGGTCGAGGGCGCGATGACGCGCTATGGCATCGCCCATGAGCCGCCGTGGATTCGAAGTCCGTTTCTCCTCTCCTGCTGTCGAGCGCGCCCGGGCCCGCGCCGAGGAGCGCGAGCGCGCCCGCCACCACGGTGACACCGGCCGCGCCCACGGCGACCGCGTCGACCTCGCCGTCCTCGTCGATGAGCTCGACCAGGGCCCCGTCGAGGTCCGCGAGGACCTGCCGACCGAGTGGGTCTCACAGCTCGTCGATGACCAGCACGAGATCAAGTGGAGTGGCGACGGCAGCGGCCGCGTCGACGTCACGCTCGAGCGCGAGGCGGCCTTTGTCCGTCTCAAGGGCAAGGCCCGCTTCGCCCTGCTGCACCCCTGCGTGCGCTGCGGCCAGCGCGACGTCCCATTCGATGTGCCGCTGAAGCTCGACCTGCGCCTCGTGGAGCGCGCCGAGACCGAGGCCCCCGAGGGTGACTTCGAGGGCTTCAACGACGGCGACGACCACGCCGGCCTGCCCCTGGGCGATGCCGCCGACCTCGAGGACATCGACGTCGCCAGCTACGCGGGCCACACCGTCGCCCTCGACGCCGTCCTGCGCGAGCAGCTGTTCCTCGAGCTGCCGGCCCACCCCAACTGCGAGTCGACGGGGGCCTGCCTGAAGGGCCCCTGCGGCCTCGTCGAGCAGCAGGAGGCCCTGCAGGCCGAGAAGGACCGCTTCATCGACCCGCGCTGGGCCGGCCTGCTGGCCCTCAAGGAGAAGCTGCAGGACGGCGCCACCGGCCCGGCCCTGCCCGCCCCGGCGACGACGGCGGCGGCTCCGACGACGAAGCCGGCGAAGGCGGCGCCGCCGCCGCCGCCGCCGACGACGACGACGACGACGACGAAGGCGACGAAGGCGCCGGCGAAGAAGGCCGCGAAGAAGGCCCCCACGAAGAAGGCCGCGAAGAACGCGCCGGCGAAGAAGGCCGCGAAGAAGGCCCCGGCGAAGAAGGCCACGAAGAAGGCGCCCGCGAAGAAGGCACCCGCGAAGAAGGCCCCCACGAAGAAGGCCGCGAAGAAGGCCCCCGCGAAGAAGGCGACGGCGAAGAAGGCCACGAAGAAGGCGCCCGCGAAGAAGGCCCCCGCGAAGAAAAAGGCCCGCTGACGCATCACATGTGTTGGCGCGGCGAGGTGGGGTCGCTATGCCCGCGCCATGTTTGGATTTGGCAAGAAGCACTCCGACCTCGACAAGAAGCTGGCTGACAAGCAGGAGGCCGTGCTCGCGGCCCTCAACGCCCTGCCCTGCCCCGGCATCTGTGACCACCTCGTCGACGACCGCATCGTCGACGCCCTCCGCGTCGACGAGAGCGACGCCGGCGACAAGCGCGTCGTCGTCGAGGTCGTGCTCCCCACGATGGCCCTGAAGGGCAAGGGAGAGCTGCTCGCCCAGATCGAAAAGACCACGAAGGGCGTCCTCGGCGAGGTCCCCGTCGTCGTCGAGGCCCGCGCCGAGGTCCTGCCCGCCGTGCCCCAGATGGGCGGCAAGGGCGGCCTCCCCGGCATCCAGAACGTGATCCTCGTGGCCTCCGGCAAGGGCGGCGTCGGCAAGCGCACCGTCGCCTCGAACCTCGCCACGGCCCTCGCCAGCCTCGGCTGCAAGGTGGGCCTCCTCGACGCCGACATCTATGGCCCCTCGGCGCCGACGATGTTCGGCATCGCCGACGGCACCCGCCCCGGCACCGCCCCCTCGGCCGACCCGAACCGGCCCCTGCTCGTGCCCCTCGAGCGCTACGGCGTGAAGCTGATGTCGATCGGCTTCCTCGTCGACACCACCACCGCGATGGTGTGGCGCGGCCCGATGATCGCCTCGGCCGCGATGCAGCTGTTCAAGGACGTCATGTGGGGCGAGCTGGATTATCTGGTCGTCGACATGCCCCCCGGCACCGGTGACGTGCAGCTCACGATCTCCCAGCAGGTCGTCGTCGCCGGCACCGTCGTCGTCAGCACGCCGCAGGACGTGGCCCTCGCCGACGTCATCCGCGCCAAGGCGATGTTCGACAAGGTCTCGATCCCCTGCCTCGGCGTCGTCGAGAACATGAGCTACTTCGTGTGCGACAGCTGCAACAAGCGCCACGAGATCTTCCTCCACGGCGGCGCGAAGCAGGCGGCCGAGCGCATGCTCGTGCCCTTCCTCGGCGAGATCCCGATCGAGCCCGCCGTCGTGCAGGGTGGCGATCAGGGCGACCCGATCGTGCACCGCGCGCCGCAGTCACAGTCGGCGAAGGCCTTCCTTGCATTGGCCGAGAACGTCGCGACGTCGCTGGCGAAGACGGCCTTCGACAACCCCGAGGCCCTGGCGCCGCCGACGCTGTCGATCTCGGGCGGCTCCCTCTCGGACGGCAAGCCGAAGAAGAAGGGCCTCCCCGTCGTCAGCTGAAGCCGCTGGCGAAGCGACGGCGGCGTGGCACACCGGGGCATGCACAAGTCCCCGGTCTGCGCCGTCCTGCTCTGTACCGCCGCCTGTGGCCCCGACCTCGAGCCCGAGCTCGCCGCCCGCGTCGAAGGCGCCGACGTCATCTTCCACATCGGCTGCGCCGAGCGCAGCACCTTCTCCGCCGGGCTGTGTGAAGACGAGCGCCGCGTCTGTGGCGACGTCTTCGACGACGCCGCCCTCGCCCTCGCAGACGGCCCCATCGTCGTCGAGCTGCTGATCGACAACGTCGAGAGCGCCTCGCTGCTCACGTGGTTCATCGCGCCGGACGGCTCGGGCGAGCTCTACGCCGAGCGCGGCACCGACTTCCCCCTCGAGTGCTTCTGGCAGCCCTGCGGCCTGACGAAGACGTCGTTTGCGGCCGGCGACCTCATCGAGGGTGACGACGGTGCCCTCGTGCTGCGCGCGGCCCCGTCACAGGACAGCCTCGACACCGACGTCAGCGACACCTGCGAGTAGCGCTCACGGCGACGGCGACGGCGACGACGGCGGCGGCGACGACGACGGCGACGACGCCAGCCAGGCGGCGCTGCGACGGGCGACGTCGGCGCGCAGGTCGGCCCAGAACAGCTGGGCCTCGATGGGGTGGTAGTTCTCGCCGCCGAGGACCCACAGCAGGATGCCGCTCATCGCGTCGCGCTTCGGCAGTGGCTGCAGGTCGGTGACGACGAGGCGACCGGCCTTGCACTGGCTCGTCAGGAACTGCGGCAGCAGGGCGGGCGCGTCGCTGTCGAGAAAGACCGCGCCACCGTGGCGCGTGGCCGGCACCACCTCGTCGGTGATGCGCCCCAGCGTCGGGTTGACGCACAGGCGCGACGCCTCGTCGCTCCCCCAACCGCGCCCACAGATCGACGGCAGCGTCGTCGTCGACCCCGGTGCGGTGGGCGGACAGCCGGCGGCGCCGAAGTCGGCCTCGTTGGGCACATGGCCCGGGCCGCGGGCGTTGTAGGCGACGACGCAGCCCACCTCGCTGTCGGCGCGACAGCCGCGCAGGGCCGCGTCCTCGACGACGGGGGCACCGAGCAGGTAGCCCACCACCAGCCGACGACGGCGGCCCTCGTCGGGGAGGATCTGCTCGCGCAGCAGGCGCTCGCCGAGCACGCTGCCCTGGCTGTGGCCGACGACGACGAACGGGCGGGTCGTGCCGGCGCGGCGCTCGAAGTCGGCGAAGGCCCGCACGACGTCGCCAAAGGCCACGTCGATGGCGCGGGCGCCGTCGTCGTCGGGGCGCGTGAAGGCGCGGCCGGAGGCCTGCCGGTAGCGCGGGGCGTAGACCACGCCGGTGCCGTTGAAGGCGCTCGCCTGGATGAGGGTGCCGCCCCGCGCCGAGGCGACGTCGATCTCGGGGTCGCTGAAGGGCTGGTTCCAGCGGGGCGCGATGCTCGTCGTGGGGTGGAGGTAGAAGACATCGACGGCGGGCGTCGTCGTCGCCGGCAGCGCGGCGATGGCGCGGTCGCTGTCGTCGTCGATGCCCGGCAGGGCGTCCCAGGCGTCGTCGCGCTTGTAGTCGGGAGCAGGAGGCAGGGGCGATTCGGCGAACGACGTCGACGGCGTCATCGACCACTGCGCGAGCTGCGGCGCGCAGCAGGCCACGCCACCGACGCTGCCGAAGACGACGACGACGGCGGCGACGACGACGCGGCCGAGGCGACTCATGGCCCGGCCACCTGGGCGAGGCGGGGATCCTGCGCCCCCTCGACGGTCTGGACCTCGACGCCGTGCTTCTGGAGATAGGCGAGGCCGTTCTCGCCAGCGTAGCCGCCGCCGACGACGATGACCTTCGTGATGCCAGCGTGGTGGATGAGCTTGCTGCACATGAGGCAGGGCTCGCCGGTGACGACGAGCCAGGCGCCCTTCGTCGGCACGCCCGAGGCCGCGCAGTTGCAGATCACGTTCATCTCGGCGTGATGACAGCCGATCTCGAGGCGCGTCCCCGACGGGATGCGCATGTCGTCGCGCAGACAGGTGTCGCCACCACACAGGGTGCCGCCGCCGCGGGGCCCACCGTTGTAGCCATCCATCAGCACGACGTTGCGCTCGGGGTCGAGCAGCAGCGCCCCGAACTTCCGGCGCGGACAGTTCGAGGCCTCGGCGAGGACCTCGCACTGCTGGATGCGAATGCGGATGTGCTTCTCTTTCACGCGCGCTCCGTCGTCGTCATCGTCATCGTCATCGTCGTCGTCGTCGTCGTCGTCACAAAAAACACGACGCGCACGGAGCGCGTCGGGCGTGTCATCGCACAGACGACCGACCTACTCGGCCTTGAAGCCGTTGCGGCTGTGGGCGCCGTCGCAGAACGGCTTGTTCGCCGAGTGACCGCAGCGGCACAGGTAGGCGTCGGGCTTCGTCTTCGGCACGAGGACGTTTCCCTTGCCGTCCTTGATCTCGATGTCGCCCTCGACCTTGAGGGGACCATTGGGCAGGACGGTGATCTTCACGGCGCTCATGGGCACTCCAGCGTTGAGGTTGTCAGAAGGTGACGCCGATGTTGACAAGGAACCCCAGCTGCACCGACTGCTCGATGCGCAGACGACGACCCACGGTGTCGATGGCGGGGTTGTAGTACGGGTTGCGCTCGGCGGGGTTGTCGAGGTCGATCTCGTCGTTGGGATCTTCGAGGTCCTTGCCGAAGTCCTCGATGGCGAGGAAGTGCTCGGTGTCGTAGGCGAACTGACCCTGCACGCCGAAGAAGAAGACATCGTAGGTCTTGAAGCGCAGGCCGGCCTTCGCGCCGAGGCGAACGAACTGATCGGTGTAGGTCATCTCCTTGAAGAGGTCCGACACCTCCGAGTAGTCGCGCCCTTCGCTGAAGTACGTCGCCGAGCCCTGCAGCTCGAGCGAGAAGCGCTGCTTCATCTTCACGTCTTCGTAGGGAACGATCTCGGCGCCGGCGACAAAACCGCCGAACTGGCGCGGCTGGTGGCCGAGCACCTCGGGGGTGGCGTTGCCGACGAACGGGATGGTGTAGTCGAGCTGGAAGTACGGGTCGAAGATGGCGAAGCGCTTCGACATGCCCACGCTGAAATGGAACTTGTGGAGGCCATCGGTGACCGCACCGGGCGCCGCCGGATCCGAGAGGTCGTCGCCGGTGGGGTTCATCTGGCCGAAGAACGGCGCGGTGTAGTCGGTCTGCAGGGTCACCGTCGGCTTCGTCTCGTCACGCTCGTTGTTGAGCGGCGACCAGCGGATACCGAAGACCGGGTTGTCGAGGCCGGCGCGGTAGCCCTCGAAGCCGCCGTCGGCGCCGACGGCCCAGTCGGTGTAGGCCTTGCCGGGGAAGCCGTACTTCCCGTCCTGGATCTGGGGAAGGTTGTTGCCGGCGCCCTCGGTCTCGTCCCACCCCTGGACGCTGGTGTTGGGTGTCGCACCTGCGTTGAGGTCGCGGGCGATGGTGCTGTTGGCCGCGCTCGTTCCCTCGGCAAAGCGGGTCTTCTGCGCGTCGTAGAGCACCACGGGCCACTCGGTGAAGAGCGCGAGGTCGTGAAACACGCCGACCTCGAGGCGGGGCTTCAGGCGCATCCGCAGACGCTCCCACTCGAGCTCCTTCACGTCGGCGGTGCGCGGCGCGCCGTCGGGGTCGTCTGGCGGGGGCTGGGTGTTCTCGCGGGTGATGAGGCCCGTATGCCGGATGAGCTCGAAGCCGACGTCGACCTGGACGTCGATGGGGTCTTCCGGCTCGGCGGCGTCGGCGACATCGGTGATCTGGGCGGCGTGGGCCGGGGCCGCGGCCGCAGTCACCACACCACCGACGAGCGCCACGAGGGTCTGAACGCGCATTCGTCGACGTTAGGGAGGACCGGCCCGCGAGGTCAAGAAACCCCGCCGCCGCCGGCACCTTCGGGCTCGTCGTCGACGTCACGGCCCTCGTCGCTGTCGTCGCGGACCTCGCGCAGACCGAGCTCCTTCATCTTGATCTGGAGGCTCTTGCGGCTGATCTTGAGCCGCCGGGCGGCGTGCGTGACGTTGCCGCCGGTCTCGTCGAGGGCGCGGGCGATGAGGTCCCGCTCGAGCTCGGCCGTCGCCTGACGCACGATGTCCTTCATCGAGCCGCCCTCGGCGAGGGCCAGCTCCCGCGCCCGCTCGATGACGGGCTCGGCACCCGGCGGGCGGCTGTCGTGCATGTCGGTCCGCGCCGGCGGCGGGCTCGCGTCGAGGAGGCCGACCTTGGCGACGAGCTCCGGCGGCAGATCGTCGACGTCGACGGTGGGCTTGCTGCAGAACAGCAGCGTCCGCTCGACGATGTTTTCGAGCTCGCGGATGTTGCCGGGCCAGCCGTAGCGCTGGAGCATCGCCACGGCCTCCGGCGAGAAGCTCTCGACGTCCTTGTGCAGACGCTTGTTGAGCTTCTTCCGGAACTCTTCGACGAGGAGCGGGATGTCCTCGGCCCGCTCCCGCAGCGGCGGCAGCTCGACGGGGATGACGTTGAGGCGCCAGTAGAGGTCCTCGCGGAAGGTGCCCTCGCCGATGGCCTTCTTGAGGTCGCGGTTCGTCGCCGCGATGAGGCGGATGTCGACGTGGAGGGTCTTGATGCCGCCGACGCGCTCGAAGGTCTGCTCCTGCAGGACGCGCAGCAGCTTCACCTGCATGTCGACGGGAAGTTCACCGATCTCGTCGAGAAAGAGCGTGCCGCCGTCGGCCAGCTCGAAGCGCCCCGGCTTCGACGTCACCGCACCGGTGAAGGCGCCCTTCTCGTGGCCAAAGAGTTCGGCCTCGATGAGGGTCGGCGGGATCGCGGCGGCGTTGATGCGGATGAAGGGCTTGTCGCGACGGGAGCTCTTTCTGTGCAGGGCCAGGGCAACGAGTTCCTTGCCGGTGCCGCTCTCGCCCGTGACGAGGACGGTCGACGGGGAGTCGGCGACCTTGTCGATGATCTCGATGACCTTCTGGATGCGGGGTGAGTTGCCCACGAGGGTCCGCTCGTCGTCGCCACCGCCGCCGATGGTGGGCTCACGCTCGTCGCGGTCGCGGTGGGCGATGGCCTTCTTCACGATGGCGAGGAGGTCGTCGCGCTCGTACGGCTTGGTGATGAAGTCGAAGGCGCCCTGCTTGAGGGCCTGCACGGCGAGGTCGACGGTGCCGTGGGCCGTCAGCATGACGACGGGCAGGTCCTTGAAGCGCTTCTTGATGCGCTGCAGGAGCGTCATGCCGTCCATGCCGGGCATGCGCACGTCGGAGATGACGAGGGAGAATGGCTCGCCGGTGTCGGGCTGCACCGACGCTTCGAGGACCTCGAGAGCCTCCTCGCCGTTCTTCACGGTGACGGTGTCGTAGCCCTCGCGCTTGAGAGCCGAGGAGAGGACCTTGCGCAGCGACGCTTCGTCGTCGGCGATGAGGACACGGGCGAACATCCGCTGGTCGTTAGCACGCCCGCTTCGGCAGGGGCGAGGGCGTCCCGGTCGTCGCGCGGCGCGTCAGGCCGCCCTCAGGCCTCACCACGCCGCGGCGACAGCGCCGGGGACGACGACGCGGTCGACTGCGACGAGGTGCGACGCGGCAGGGCCGGCAGGCGGATGATGAAGGTGGCGCCGTGGTCGGCGGCCGGCTGCTCGACGGAGCGGACCTCGATCTGCCCGCCGTGGTGCTGCACGATGCGCTGGCACAGGGCGAGGCCGAGGCCCGTGCCGCGATCCTTCGTCGTGAAGAAGGGGATGAAGATCTGGTGCAGCACCGCCTGGGGGATGCCCGGACCCTCGTCACGCACCACGATCTCGACGAAGCGGGTCGAGCCCTTCAGGCCCAGCAGGGCCGCATCCTTGAATCCCTCGACGCTGCGGGTCGACAGGTGCACCCGGCCGGTGCGCCCCATGGCGTCGGCGGCGTTGAGCACCAGGTTGATGAGGACCTGCTGCAGCCGCTCGGCGTCGCCGTTGATGTCCGGCAGCTCGGTGTCGAGGTCGACGACGATGTCCATCGCGGCGAGGTCGTGCTGCATGAGCTGTGCGGTCCGGCGGACAGCGTCGTTGACGCTGAGGGCGACGAAGGTGCCGCGGAAGGGGCGCGCGTAGTCGAGAAACTCGCTCACCACGCCGTTGAGGCGGTTCACCTCGTCGACGATGATCTCCATCAGCTCGCGGTCGTCGCCCTTGAGGCTCTGCGGATCGAGTTCCTGGGCCGCGCCCTTGATGGCCGCCAGCGGATTGCGGATCTCGTGGGCCAGACCGGCCGACATCTCACCGAGGGCCGCGAGACGGTCGCGCTCACGCAACACCTCGAAAAGACGGGAGTTTTCAACATTGATGGCGAGCTGATCGCAGACGGCCAGCAGGGCCGCGATCTCGTCGGAGGCAAACGCGTCGGTGAGGCGCTCATCGCGCAGACACAGGAAGCCGACAACGTTGCCCTGGACACGCAGCGGCAGCACGAGGTCGGCGTTGAGGGCGTCGAGGCCGGCCAGCAGGGCCATGTCGTGGGCGACGCTGTCGGCGGGGCGTGGCGCCGTCTCGGCCGGCATCGGCGGCGTCGACTGGGCCGCGGCCGACGCCGCGAGAGCCCGCTCGTCGGCGCTGCGGCCGAGGCGACGGGTGAGGGCCTCGCGGGACAGCGGCGTCGTCGCCTTCAGCAGGAAGGCCACGAGGGCCGGGTGGGTGTTGCCGTCGAGGAGCGCCACGGGCTCCTTGCCGCGATAGGCCATGAGCGTGAAGGCGAGGCCGCGGCGGTCGAGCAGGAACACGCTGGCGTGGGTGGCGCGCTTCGCCTCGTAGATCTCGTCGAGGACGGCGGCGAAGGCCCGCGGCAGCTCGATGGTCGTCATCAGGCGGGGGACGAGCCGGCGCAGGCCGCGGCTGAAGGTGAGCTGCTCGCGGAAGAACACGCGGGTCGCGGTCTCTTCGAGGCGGGTTTTCACAGGCTCGAACAGGATCAGGATCAGCGACGACGCCACCAGCGTGTTCGAGAGGAAGAAGCCGCGGCGGTCGCCGACCCACAGGAAGAGCACGCCGTAGACGACGGCGAGGATCAACGCGAGGGAACCAAAGACGAGCACCTTGCCGAGCAGCTCGTGCAGGTCGAGCAGGCGCGACGACAGGATCGCCTGCGACAGGAAGTAGACATAGAGGGCGACGACGAGGCCGCCCACCGCCGGGACCGGCGCGCCGCCGAGGGCGAGGACGTCGATGGCCGCAAAGGCCGTGGCGACGACGCCGGCCCATGCGAGGGTCTTGAGGCGCGTGCGCTCGGCGTTGGACTCGATGCGCCTCGCCACCTGCAAGACGCGCCCGAGGCGCACGGCGATGACGAGCAGCAACACCACCGAGATGGCGGCGGTGACGCCCGTGACCTCGAGCGCCGGCGTCGCCGCGAGCAGGACGATGGCGCCGGTGATGAGCACGGTGCGGCGGCGTTGTTGCCGCGAGCCGGCCGAGACATCGCCGAGGATGCCGGCGAAGAAGACGTCGGCGGCGAGCACGGCGAGGGCGGCCATGACGACGCGGACGGCGACAAAGCCCTGCCCGGCGATGGAGCTCGCGAGGAACGAGCCATGATAGGCGCCCATCGAGAGCGCGAAGAACGCGAACCGAACCGTCGAGCCCTGCGTCGAGCGCAGGAGCAGGGCCACGGCCGACGCCACACACACGATGATGGCGACAAGCGCGGACTGGGAGGCGAGGGTATCGAGCATCGGGTGATGACGTCGTCAGCGGGGCAGAGGTGGCGTGACGCGTTCGTCACACGAACAGCAGCGGGAGGTCGCATGATGGCGCGCCACCCCGCAGAAGGGTAGATTCAAGGAGGAATATCGTTCGGGCCGATGCCGTCTGAGGGAACTGCTGTCGAGCGGTGACGCTCCGCAGGGAACGTGAGGTGTGCTTTCGCCATGTCGATGACCATGTCGCCGTCGATGGACGCCCGGGTGCTGGTGCTCAACCGCAGCTACCAGCCCGTGGCCGTGACCCGCGCTGCGCGCGCGTTCGGGTTGCTGTGTTCCGGTGCCGCGCGCGCGCTCGACGCGCAGTTCCGCTCCTTCGACTTCTCGTCGTGGGCCGAGCTGGGCCATGAGCTGGGTGACGACGTCATCCACACGCCGCGCCTGGTGCTGAAGGTGCCGCGCGTGGTGGTGCTGCAGGCCTATGACCGGATGCCGCGCACGCAGGTGCGCTTCTCGCGGCAGAACGTGTATCTGCGCGACGGCTTCACCTGTCAGTACTGCGGCAAGGTCTTCCAGCGGACCCAGCTCAACCTCGACCACGTCGTCCCCCGCTCGCAGGGTGGTCGGACGTCGTGGGAGAACGTGGTGTGCTCGTGCGTGCGGTGCAACCTCAACAAGGGTGGCCGGACGCCGGCCCAGGCGGGCCTGAAGCTCCTGAAGGAGCCGAAGCGGCCGTCGTGGTCGTCGCTGTCGCCGACCCTCGACAAGGTGCCCTACAAGGAGTGGCTGCCGTTCGTCGACCCGGTGACGGCGAGCTACTGGAACACCGAGCTCGAGGACGAGTGAGACCCACCCGAACGACGACGGAGACGGCGCCTGCGAGGGCGCCGTCCTTTTTCGGGCGTCCGCTCAGTCGGCGCTCCACGTCGCCATGACGCTGCGCAGCCCGGTGTCGTCGAGGGCGCCCGGGTCGTCGCGCTCGAGCAGGGCCGCCGCGTCGCGGGCCGCGACGAAGTCACCGCGCAGGGCGTGGCCCCAGGCGATATAGGCCCGGGCGCTGCGGGCGTGGTCGCGGCCGTCGTCGTCGACGTCGGCCCCGTGCTGCTGCAGATAGGCGCGACAGCGGGCCACCATCTCGGAGGGCAGCGTCGACCACTTGGCGGCGATGCAGGGCTTGAAGCGGAACGAGCGGCGGCGGTCGTCGTCGACGGCGGTGGCGCTGGCGACGTCGGCGGCGAGTTCCTGCAGCTCGGCGGCGAACTCCGCACGGCGGCGGGCCTCGCTGCGTCGGCGCTCGACGCTGTCGCGGAGCGCAGCCTCGACGACGGCGCGGCTGCTGCCCGCAGGGTGCGCCGTGAGGTAGCGCTCGGCCGCCTGCAGTCCGGCGTCGACGCGGACGAGCTGCAGCAGGGCCACCGCCCGGGCGGCCGCCGCGCGCTCGGCGACGTCGACGATGACGTCGGCCGGCAGGCGCGCCGCGATGATGCGGTCGGCGGCGGCGATGAGGGCGTGCAGGCGCCGCGCCCCCTGCAAGGTGTCGAGCAGCACGGATGCCGCCTGCTGCCGACGGGCGACGTCGGCGGCGCCGTCCTCGACGACGGCGAGGAGGGCGCGGGTCCGCTCATCGAGCGCGATGGACACGGCGGGCCCCTGGGCCGCGAGGCGCTGCTCGAGGGCGATGAGGGCCTCGCTGGCGTAGCTGAAGTCGGGGTCGTCGACGACGATGGCCTCGAGGGGGGCGGCGAGGGCCGCGGGTGACGACGACGACGACGACGACAGCGCGGCGCCGAAGCGCCGGTACGACGCCACCCGGGGCGCCTTCGCGCGCGGCGCCGGGGCGCGACCGAGGATGCCGGCGACGACCCGATCCTGCAGGGCGAAGACGTCGTCGACGGCGCCGGTGGCGCTGCCGGCCTCGCCGACCTCGCCGGTCTCGACGACGACGACGCGGGCCACCAGACGCAGCTGTCCGCCCTGGCGCTGGAACGAACCGACGACGACGCTCTTCGCACCCACGACGCGGCCGGCGGCCACGGCGCGCTCGACGTCGCCGGTGACGCCGGGCGGCAGGGTCGCGAGGGCCTGCTGCAGCTGGAGGCGCTCGACGACGGCGACGCCGGCCCGTCGCAGATCGGCCGTCATCGTCTCGGCGGCGCCCTGCTCGAGGAAGCGGAGCTCGTCGGCCGACGAGAGGTTGCGCCACGGCGCCACGGCGATGGGGCCCGGGGCCGTGAGGCTGGCGAGGGACAGCGCGAGCAGCGCGAGCATGGGATGACGCTACCCCGCCGCCCGTGCGACAAGCGTGGCATGTCCAACGCCGACACCATCGCCCGCTTCTACGCCGCCTTCACCCGCGGAGACGCCGAGGGCATGGCCGCCTGCTACGCCGATGACGTCGTCTTCAGCGACGCCGCCTTCGGAGAGCTGCGGGGGCGCGACGCCTCGGACATGTGGCGCATGCTCTGCGCGCGCTCGAAGGGCGACCTCGTCGTGGAGGCCTCGAACATCAAGGCCGACGGCGACCGCGGTAGCGCCCACTGGGACGCGACCTACCACTTCGGTCCCAAGAAGCGCCGCGTCGTCAACCGCATCGACGCCAGCTTCCGCTTCGGCAGCGACGGCCGCATCGTCGAGCACCGCGACGTGTTCGACTTCAAGGTGTGGGCCGGCCAGGCCCTCGGCCTGCCCGGTCGGCTCTTCGGCGGCACGACGTTCATCCAGAACACGGTGCGGCAGCAGGCGCTCAAGGGCCTCCGCAGCTTCCAGCAGAAGCAGCGCTGACCGGCCCGACCACCTCACCCCCGCTGCCGCGCGCCCCTCTCCAGCTGCGTGGAGAGGGGCTCCTGGTCGTCGCCGTGTACCTCCCGGGTCGCACTCCCCCTCTCCACGAAGCTGGAGAGGGGGCCGGGGGTGAGGTCGCCTCAGTTCCGCAACGGCTTGTTCGTCTCGAGCATGTGGGCGATGCGGGCCTGGGTCTTCTCTTCACCGCAGAGCGAGAGGAAGGCCTCGCGCTCGAGGTCGAGCAGGTGCTGCTCGGTGACGCGCTGGCGCGGCGAGCAGTCGCCGCCCGTCATCACGTGGGCCACCTTGAGCGCGATCTTGAGGTCGTGCTCGGAGATGAAGTGCCCGTCCTTCATGGCGCCCAGCGCCATGTCGAAGGTGGCGTAGGCGCTCTTGCCCGGCAGGCGGAAGGTACGACGACGCGGCGGCGTGAAGCCGGCCTCGGCCATGCCGAGGGCCTCGGCCTTCGCCGCCATCAGCAGGTGACGACGGTTGAGGGTCACGCCGTCGGTCGGCGCCAGGTACATGAGCTCCTTCGCCTCCTCGGCCGACGTCGCGATCTTCGCCATCGCCACCGTCTCGAGGGCGCGACGGATCAGGCCCTCGGTCGGGTACGTCGGGTCGTCGACGGCGCCTTCGAGGGTGCGGGCCAGCATCTCGATGTTGCCGCCGCCGCCGGGGATGAGCCCGACGCCGACCTCGACGAGGCCCATGTAGAGCTCGGCGTGGGCGCGGATCTTGTTGCACCACATCGAGAACTCGGCGCCGCCGCCGAGGGTGAGGTCGAAGGGCGCGGCGACGACGGGGATCGACGAGTACTTCATCCGGACACAGGTGTCCTGGAAGGCCTTCACCATCGTGTTGATGGTGTCCCACTGCTGCTCACGGGCCGCGAGGGCGATCATGAGCAGGTTCGCGCCCGCCGAGAAGTTCCGGCCGTCGTTGGCGAGGACGAGACCCTGGAACTTGCCGCTCTCGCACAGGTCGATGGCCTTGTTCACGCCGTTGATGATCTCGTCATCGATGGCGTTCATCTTGGTGTGGAACTCACAGGCGAGGATGCCGTCGCCGAGGTCCACCAGCGTCGTGCCGTAGGCGTCGTCGACGACGCGGCTCTTGTCCTGCTTGAGGAGCGCAAACGACGCGACGCGCTTGCCCTCGTCGAGCACGACGGCCTTCTTCTGCTTCGGATCCCAGTAGGACTTCCGGCCCTTGTCGTCGACGCTGTAGAAGCTCGTGCGACCCGCGGCGAGCATCTCGTCGACCCACGCCGGCACCGCCATGCCCTCGGACTTCATCTTGTCGACGGCGCGGCCGACACCGAGGGCGTCCCAGGTCTCAAACGGCCCCATCTCGTGCATGAAGCCCCACTTCATGCCGTTGTCGATGCTGACGACGTCGTCGGCGATCTCGCCGAGGCGGTTCGCGGCGTAGATGCAGGTCGCAGCGGTGACCTTCCAGAAGAGCTGGCCGGCCTTGTCGTCGAAGCCCATCAGCGTCGCGAGCTTCTCCGCCGTCGTCTCCATCATGCGGATGGCGCCGAGGGACTCGTAGCGGACCTTCTGCTTGGCCCGGTACTCCATCGTCGTGTAGTCGAGGGTGAGGATGTCGTCGCCGACCTTCTTGTAGAAGCCCTGCTTGGACTTGCGGCCGAGCATGCCCTTCTCGACCATGGTCTTCATGAAGGCCGGGGTCTGAAAGACGGCGTGGCGCTCGTCGTGCTTGAGGTTGTCCCAGCAGTTCTGGGCGACGTGCAGGAAGGTGTCGAGGCCGACGACGTCGGCGGTGCCGAAGACGGCGCTCTTGGCGCGGCCGGTGGCGGTGCCGAAGACGGCGTCGACCTCTTCGAGGGTCGCGCCGAGCTCGAGCATCACGCGGATGGTCTCCATGATGCCGAAGACGCCGATGCGGTTGGCGACGAAGTTCGGGGTATCCTTGCCGACGACGATGCCCTTGCCGAGGACGCGCTCGCCGAAGGACTTGAGGCGCTCGATGACGGCGGCGTCGGTGGCCTTGCCGCTCACGATTTCGAGCAGCGGCATGTAGCGGACGGGGTTGAAGAAGTGGGTGACGGCGAAGTTCTTCTTGAAGGACTCCGAGCGGCCCTCGACCATGCCCTCGATCGACAGGCCCGAGGTGTTCGAGGTGACGATGGTGCCGGGCTTCACGATGCCGTCGAGGCGCGCGAAGAGCTTCTGCTTCACGTCGAGGCGCTCGAGCACCACCTCGATGACGAGGTCGCACTCGGCGGCGCGGCCCAGATCGTCGTCGAGGTTGCCGACTTCGATCAGGTCGGCGTCCTTCTTCGTGAACAGCAGCGACGGCTTGCTCTTCACGATGTTGTCCTTGCCACCGATTGCGAAGCGGTTGCGGAAGGCCTTGGAGGCGGTGTCGTCCTTCTCCGTCGGCTTCGGCGGCACGATGTCGAGGAGGATCACGGGGATGCGGGCGTTGGCGAGGTGGGCGGCGATGCCCTGCCCCATGACCCCGGCACCGATGACACAGACCTTCTTGAACGACGACATCGCGACTCCTCGGCGTCGCCGGCGAGCCGACGACAGTTCATGTCCTTCCCGGCCGACGACCGGACGGGGGGGCGATAGCAATCCGCGCCCACAACGGAAACGCGCGGCCCGTGCTTGAAGCTGAACGTTGGATCAGGTATGCGGCGGTGCGGCAGCCGGACGACCTGCGGGTGGGGAGGGTCAGCCCCAGGCAGACGGTCAGCTCCACGCAGCTGATCTCGCCGATGGATTCCGTCGGCGACGAAGGACCGGACGGGGTTGGAATGCGGTGCCGGGCGGCGCCCGATGCGCCGGATCCGCATGGATCATCGGGCCCGCCGGAGCACCGCGCGGTCGCGGTCCGATCGGTTCCATCGTGTCGATCGCTGGCGCGGTCGCCGACGGGACGCGTCAAGTGGGTCCGCGCCGGACCGACGCGTCTCGGCGCCGCGCGCACGAAGCTGCGAGAAAACAACGGGTTGTCGTCGACGCCGCGCCGCCGTGGCCGTCTCCTTGTCAGTCCCGACGCGCCGACGGTACATGCTGTCCCCCCGCCCCGTCGCACAGCCGGAGTCTCATGGCCCCTCGTCGTCCCCCCGAGCACAAGCCGGTCGCCGCTCCCGCTCCCCGGGACGCGTCGATGCCGGACACCTCGGCGGCCGACCTGCTGGCGGCCATCAAGGAGCCGCTGCGCTCCGAGATGAGCCTCTTTGCCTGGCGCGGCTTCCTCGAGCCGCTGATGCCGGGGGATCTCGACGTCGACGACGACGGCCGCGTGTCACTGTCGGTCCTTGCCCCCTCGGCCTTCCTCGCCGACTGGGTGAAGACCCACTACGGCCGGGCCCTGCAGGAGTGCGCCGCCGCCCTCCTCGGTCGCCCCCCGAAGGACATCACGATCCGCATCGTCGAGCGGCCGGCCGGCACCCTGCCGTCGTCGACCCTGCCGACGTCGACGTCGACGCTGCCCACGCCCGCGCCGCACTCGGCGCAGGCCGCCGCCACGATGCTGCCGCAGCCGGCGTCGGCGACCCTGCTGCCGCAGCCGGCGTCGGCGACGATGTGGCCGCAGCAGGCCGCCCCCGCGCGGGTGGACCACACGCCGTCGACGCCGCCGATGTCGCTGTCGGGCCGGGATGGCGCTGTCGTCCCCCTTGTGCCGACGCGCAGCCGCACGTCGCTGCCCGGCCGCCGCCTCGACCCGCGCTACACCTTCGACAGCTTCGTTGTCGGCGCCGGCTCCCGCATGGCGTTCTCGGCGGCGATGAGCGTCGCCGAGCGTCCGGGCGCGCGCTACTCGCCGCTGTTCATCTTTGGCAGCACCGGCCTCGGCAAGACGCACCTGCTGCACGCCATCGGCCACGAGATCCTCGCCCGTCACCCCCAGCAGCGCGTCGCGCTGATGTCGGCGGAGCAGTGGGTCAACGAGTTCATCGAGACGGCCCACGACAAGCGCTTCGAGGCCTTCCGCAAGCGCTTCCGTGACGACGTCGACGTGCTGCTCATCGACGACATCCAGTTCCTCGCCGGCAAGAGCCAGAGCCAGGACGAGTTCTTCCACACCTTCAACGCCCTCTACGAGGCGCACAAGCAGATCGTCGTCACGAGCGACCGCTACCCGCACGAGATCGCCGGCCTCGAGGATCGCCTCAAGACGCGGCTGCAGTGGGGCCTCGTCGCCGACGTCCGGCCGCCCGACGCCGAGACGCGCCGGCAGATCCTCACCCGCAAGGCCGTCGACCTCGGCTGCGCCCTGCCCAACGAGGTCCTCGACTTCGTGGCCTCGTCGATCACGACGAGCGTGCGGGCCCTCGAGGGGGCCCTCACCCGCCTCGTGGCCTGGAGCCAGCTCACCCGCGAGCCCCTCTCCGTCGAAGAGGCCCGCGAGCAGCTCAAGGCGACCCTGCAGGCCGGCGCCGCCTCGCCGCTGTCGATCGCCCGCATCATCGAGGTCGTGGCGACCTACCACGGCATGCGCGCGAAGGACCTCACGGGTCCGAGCCGCCAGCGGCAGATCACGCGGGCCCGCCAGATCGCGATGTTCCTCGCCCGCCAGCACCTGCAGATGTCGCTGCCCGAGCTCGGGCGGGCCTTCGGCGGTCGCGACCACACGACGGTGCTCGCGAGCGTGCAGAAGATCGACCAGTCCCGCGGAGACGACGCGTCGCTGCAGGCGCTGCTCGCGAAGCTCGAGCAGACCATCTTCTGAGCCGCCCGACGGACGGCGCCGACGACGTCGGCGCCGCACGCTCTGCGCGACGGCGGAGCGCTGGCGTCTTCGTCAGCCCTGCGAGGGCACGAAGTCCGGCGGGGGCTTGCTGCCGTCGCCGAAGAAGAACTGCTCGCACTGCTGCTTGAGGAGCTGCCGCGCCGACTTGTCGGAGAGGTCGATGCGGTACTCGTTCATGAGCATCTTCTGGTGCTCGAGCCAGAGGTCCCAGGCCTCGGCGCTCACGCTCTCGAAGAGCTTCTTGCCGAGCTCGCCGGGAAACGGTGGCTTGTCGAGGCCGGGGGCCTGCTTGTGGAGTTTCACACACGAGACGAGGCGGGGAGACGTCATGGGGTCGACCTAGCATCCCGACGGCGCCGCCGGAACGGTCGTCCTCATCGCCGGGCTTGCGTGGATCGGCCCGGTGGTTGGAGCATGCGCCGTGGCCATCATCGGCAAATACCGGGTCCGGCGGAAGCTCGGCGAGGGCGGCATGGGGGCCGTGCTGCTGGCCGACGACCCGCGCGGGCAGGCCGTGGTGCTCAAGATCCCGCTGCACAGCACGCCAGAGATCGTCGCCCGCATGGAGGACGAGGCCGTCATCGGCATGCAGCTGCGTCACGCCCACATCGTCAAGACGCTGGACTTCTTCATGGACGAGGACCGGCCGGTCATCGTCATCAGTCACATCGAGGGGACCTCGCTGCGCGAGCTGCGCGACACCGTCGGCGCCCTGCCCCCCGCGATGGTGGCCCGCGTCGGCGAGCAGATCTCCGACGCGCTGTCGGCCCTGCACCACTTGAAGGACAACACGGGCCGCTCCCTCGAGATCCTCCACCGCGACGTCACCCCCGGCAACATCCTCGTCGACCGGCAGGGCAACGCCTGCCTCATCGACCTCGGCATCGCCCGCTCCGTGCTCTCGACGGCGACGAAGACGTCGATGGGCGTGCTGCGCGGGACATTCCGCTACATCTCGCCGGACCTCTTCCGCGGCGGCGCCTACACGTGGATGACGGACCTGTGGGCCCTCGGCGTCACGCTGTTTGAGGCCTCGGTGGGGCGCAAGGCCGCCGAGGGGACCCAGCATCAGGTCTTCCACGCCATCATGGAGGGCCACATCTCGGGCGTCCGCGCCGGCGAGCAGCTCCACCCGGCGCTGCGCTACCTGTTCGACGGCCTCCTCGAGGTCGACGCCGAGGCACGCCGGTTCCGTGACCCCGAGGACGTCCTGCACGCCTTCCGCGTCATCCGTGGCCGCCTCGGCGACGGTGAGCGCGAGACCGTCGAGGTGATGCAGCGGGTCCCGATCGCGATGGACGAGGAGGCGATGGAGCCCACCGCCGTCGCCGCCGACGCCCCGGCCCCCGCCCCCGCGCGCCGTGCGGTCGATGTGCCGGCGACCACGGCGGTCGCCTCCCCGCCGCAGCCGCCGCCCTCGGCGACGACCCGCCCGATCGTGCCGAAGCCGCCGACGCGCGTCACGGTCGAAGCCTCGGCGACGACGCCACGAGCGCCCGCCCCGGGGACGCGCCCGGTCGCGCCGGCGCCGACCGACGACGACAGCGGCGACGAGTTTGGCGACAAGACCCTCGTCTCGGCGCCGCGCTTCGAGGACATGGATGGGACCGGCACCGTCGACACCGCCATCGGCCCCGCCGGGCTGCCACCGCCGCCGTCGCGGCAGACGAGCCGCACGACGACGGCGGAGTGGGCCGAGCCGACGCTGAAGACGACGAAGCAGAAGCAGTGACCCCGGAGACCCCGTTGTCGACGACGACGTCACGGGCGATGCGGACCCATGGCCTCCTCCCCGCTGCTGGACCCCCTCACGCTGCGCGCCGGTGTGACCCTCAAGAACCGGCTCGCCCTCGCCCCGCTCACCAACACCCAGAGCGCTGACGACGGCACCCTCACCGAGGCCGAGGCCCGCTGGCTGCGTCGCCGGGCCCGGGGCGGCTTCGGCCTCGTCGAGACCTGCGCGGCATTCATCGACGCCGGCGGCAAGGGCTTTGATGGCCAGCTCGGCGTCCACGACGACGTCCACGCCGCCGCCACCGCCGGCCTCGCGGCCGACATCGCCGCCGCGTCGGCGTGCGGCATCGTGCAGCTTGTCCATGGTGGGGTGCGGGCGCCATCGCGGCTCACGGGTCGGCAGCCGGTGGCGCCGTCGGCCTTTGTCGAGGAGAGCCCGGACTTCGAGGCGCCGCGCGCCCTCGGCATCGACGAGGTCCTCACGCTGCGTGACGCCTTCATCGCGGCGGCCGTGCGGGTGCAGCGGGCGGGCTTCGCTGGCGTCGAACTCCACGCCGCCCACGGCTACCTCCTCTCGCAGTTCCTCTCACGGACGATGAACACCCGTAGCGACGGCTGGGGCGCTGACCTCGAGGGGCGGCTGCGGCTGCTCGTCGAGATCGCCCGTGGCGTACGGGCGGCCTGCGGCCCTGGCTTCGTCGTCGGCGTACGGCTCAGCCCGGAGGATCGCGGCTTCGCGAAGGGCCTCGACCTCGACGACAGCCTCGAGGCCGCCCGTCGCGTGGCCGCCGACGACGGTGGCGCCGTCGACTTCGTCCACATCTCGCTGTGGGACGGCCGCGCCATGACGAGGAAGCGCCCCGAAGAACACCCTGCCCGCCTCTTTCGCGACGCGCTGCCGACGACGACGGCCCTGATCGCCGCCGGTGGCGTCTGGAGCATCGACGACGCGCTCGCGCTGACCGGGCACGGCGCCGACGTCGTCGCCGTCGGGCGCGCAGCGATCCTCGATCCCGACTGGGTGCAGCACGTCGTCGTGGAGGGCCGCGAGCCGGTCCGCGGACCGCGCACCGCTGCCGAGCTTGAGGCCGTCGATGTCAGCTCCGGCTTCGTCACCTACCTGCGCCGCTTCCCCGGGCTCGTCGCCGCGGAGTGACGGCGATCTGCCCGCGGTCACACTGCGGTCAGCGGTAGACGACGTGGAGCTCGGCGACGCTGGTGCCGCCGCGCTGATCGAGCACGACGAGCACGAGGCTGTCGCGCTCGCCGGGCTCGGCGTCGGCAGGCAGCTGCCACACGATGCCGAGGCGCTCGTCGTTGAACTGCAGCGAGGTGAGCGTGCCGGAGAGGTCGCCACGCGTGGAGTACCAGGTGCAGGCGAGGTCCTCGACGCGGTTGAGCACGATGATCTCGGAGGTCTCGATGTCGAACGAGAGCACCTGGTAGCGCTCCGCCGAGCCGGGCTCCCACAGCGGCGTGATGGCGACGCGGCCACCCGGCGAGACGCGCAGCAGCGACTGCAGCCCGAGGTCGGGCTCGCCCTCGACGTAGCCCTGGGGCAGGTCGTCCGCGACGTCGGTGGCCTCGAGGCGGAAGCCCAGCAGGCCGGGGTTCACGTTGGCGCCGCGCGGGTGGAGGCACTCGGCCTCGCCCTCGAAGTCCTCGTCGGCGACCGTGTCCGACCCGGGAATCGGACCGTCGCAGATCGTGACGCCGAGGCCGTCGGCGAGGGTGCGGGTGAAGTCCGGCCCGAGGGACGGGTCGGCGAGATCGAGCGCGAGTGGCAGGCGCTTGAACGCCCGCTCCTTGAAGACCTCGGCGCCATCGGTGCGCTGCGTCTTGTTCTCCACCTCGACGGCGAAGCGCGGCAGCAGCGGAAACACCGAGGGCACGTTTTCGCCGTCGGCGTTCTTGGGCTGGAAGAAGTCGATGACGCCGGGGGTGATGTCGGTCGAGAGCGTGGTGCCGACCCGGCCGGCGGCGCTGCCCTCGTCGACGTCGACCTCGATGGTGCGGGGCTCGAGGAGCGCTGCGACTTCGCTCTTCGCGGGCTCGATGAGGCGGGCGAAGTCCTCGTCGAAGTCCTTGTCATAGAGACGGCAGGAGGAGTCGCTGCCCTCGGGACACAGTTGCGTCGTCACCGACACGCGTCCGCCGCGCGGATCGTAGGCGAAGACCTCGGTCTGCACTGTCGTCGTCGGCAGCGGGAAGGGCGGACGCTGGTTGGCCGGCAGCAGGTACAGCGGCGAGAACATGATCTCGGCGGGCTCGTGACGCACGGCGAGGACGCGGGTGTCCTCGATGCGCTCCTCGAGATCGAAGTCGACGCAGCCGGCACCGGTGGGCACCATGGCGGCGACCGAGGCGACGGCGACGGGGATGAGGCGATGGCGCGTCATGTTCAGAACTCCCCCGAGAGACCAAGGACGGGCACGAAGGGCAGCGACGGGATCGCCTGCACCTCGCGCGAGCGGTAGTCCGCCTGGACCCCCTCGACGTTCTGGTTGTTGTAGACGTTGAGGAGGTCGACGTACGTCGTCATCGAGAACTGCTCGAAGACCCACTTGCGGTCGACGCGGACGTCGAGCTGGTGGAAGTACGGCAGGCGCTCGCGCTGGCTCTCGCCGAGGCGCAGGTAGTTCGTCGTGTCGAGGTCGTGCACCGATCCGAGGGGGAAGCGCGTGAGCGCGCCCGACACGAGGCGGAAGCGGCCGCCGAGCGTGAAGCCGTACGGCAGGTTGGTCTGGCCCACCACGGTGAGGATGTGGGTCTGGTCGAAGTCGGTGAGGCTGAAGGAGCTGTCGTCCTCGTCGAGGTCGACGACGGTGCGCGACAGCGTGTAGGCGATCCAGCCGTAGAAGTACTCGGTGATCTCGTGCCGCAGCAGGATCTCCATGCCGACGGTGTTGCCGCGGCCGCCGTTGTTGGAGAACACCGGGTCCACCTCGTCGCTGCCGTCGACGGCGACGACGTCGTCGGTGTCCTGCACGCGCAGGTCGCGGTTCGTATAGTAGAGCTGCACGTCGAGGTTGATGTTGTCGGTCAGGCCCTGCTCGAGGCCGGCGATGAGCTGCACCGCGCGGGGCTCGAGGAGGTTCGGGTTGCCCGTCTGCGGCGAGAGGTCCTGCGGCTCGGGCGGCTGGCGATAGATGCCGGCAGCGCCCTTCAGCGTCGTCTTCGGCCACAGCTCCCAGCGCGCCGTCAGGCGCGGGTCGATGTGGAAGAGGTCGGCCTCGTCGGCCTTCGACGTCGTGCCGTCGCTGAGCTCCGAGGGAAGGAACGTGAACGTCGTCGACTCCACCCGCACGCCGGGCACCAGCTTGAAGCCGGTGAAGGGCACGAGCTCGGCCTCGACGTAGGCGGCGACGGCGTTGGTCATGCCGCTCGACGTGAAGGTCTGCTCGGTGCCCTCGACGCGCGGAAAGACCCGCGGAAAGGAGCCGATCTCGAGCGGCAGCGGCAGCGTGAACGCCGTGCCGAAGGTGGCGCCGAGGTAGTCGAGGCCGGTGCGCACCGTGACGTCCTTCGTGACGTCCCACTGGAGCTCGTCGCGGATGCCCCAGTTCCAGGTGTCGATGCCGATGGCGACCTCGGTGTCGGGGCCGCCCTGGTCGCCGGAGTTGTCGGCGTTGATCGTGACCCGCGTGAGCCCGGCGAAGGGCTGGAAGCGGTGCGTGAGGCCCGGCGCGAGCTTCCAGTCCCAGCGCCCGACGAGGCGGTGGAACGTGGTGTTGAAGCCGACGGCGAAGCCCGCCGCGCCGGTGTTGCGCGAGAAGACCTTGAGGTCGTCGTTGGAGCCGAAGGCGAAGAGGCTGAAGGTCATGTCGGGCAGCGGGCTCGTCTCGACCTTCGTCTGGTAGTCCCAGTAGACGGGCGTGGCGACGATCGCCTGGCCCGTGCCGAGGAAGGCGTCGAGCACCACCGGCAGCAGCGCGTCGATGTAGCTGCGGCGCGCGGCGGCGGCGAACGTGAACGTTGGCAGCTCACCGACCTTGATGGGGCAGCCGAAGAAGAAGCCGGCGTCGAGGATGTCGACCTCGCCGTAGCCGCGGCACGAGCGCAGCTTCAGCTTGCGCGAGCTTACGTCGACGATGCCGGCGGTGGCGCGGCCGTAGTAGGCGCCGAAGCCGCCCGGATAGAACGAGATGTCCTCGAGGAACTCGGCGTTCACGACCGAGGTCAGCCCGCCGAAGTGGTAGAGCAGCGGGATCTCGACGCCGTCAAAGTAGGTGCCCGAGTCCTGCGGGTTGGCACCACGCACGATGAGGGCGCCGCCGGCGAAGGGGGCGCGGGCGAGGCCGGGCAGGTTCTCGATGACGCGGATGGGGTCGCCGAAGGTGCCGGGGACGCGCTTCACCTCGTCGCGCGAGAGGCTCACCTTCGCGACCTCCTTCTGGGCGCGCTTGCGACGGATGACGGTCTCGAACTTCGCCGTCTGGCGCGGCTGCAGGTAGATGACGACCTGCGTCCGCTCCGTCGCCGAGAACGTCTCGTCGGAGAAGCTCGGCTCGAAGCCCGACAGGCTGTAGCTCACGCGGTGCTCGCCGACCGGAATGCCGCGCAGGGCGAAGCGTCCCTCGTCGTCGGTGACGGTGGTGATGGACTCGTAGCGCTCGTCGATGGGCGCATCGGCCGGCACGCCCGCCTTCGGCACCTCGACGGCGACCTCGACGTCGGCGAGGGGATCCTTGCTGCCGGCCTCGCGGACGATGCCCTCGAAGTTGAGCACGCCACCCTCGCGGGCGGTGACGGCGGCGTCCTCGATGGCCACCTGCTCGGTGACCTCCTGCAGCGCGAAGGTGCTCTTGTAGTCGAGGGCCACCGGGCGGTTCTCTCCGCAGGTCTCGACGATGGTGTAGCCGTCCTCGCCGTAGCTCGAGACGCAGAAGGTCGCGGCGATGAACTCGAAGTTCGTCGCCGCGCCCATCGCGGCGAAGGCCAGGGCGTCGGCGATGGCGTCGTCGCCCGGCTTCTCGAGGACCGAGACGTAGTCGACGCGGCCGTCGACGCCGATCACCATGCGCAGCACGACGTCGCCGGCGCGGCCGGCGGCCCGGGCGACCTCGGGGTAGACGGGGTCGGCGTTGGCGATGAGCTCGGGGGGGCTCTCGAGGCGCGGCGGCGGCAGCGGCGGCGGGGGCGTATCGACGATGCGCTGCTGCTGCTCGAGTTGGGCGAGAGCCGGCAGGGCGAGCAGCGACAACGCCAGCGCGAGGGCCAGGCGGGCAGACACGGTCATGGCCGCCGGTCTAGCAGGCTGTCGGTGATGGCGCTTGTCGGGGCCATCACGGTCCGCATCAGGCGCGGCGGGTGGACGCGGCGGCCTTCTTCTTCGCCGCCGGCTTCGCCCGGGGCGCCTTGCGGGCACCCGGCGCGTCGTCGTCGTCCCGGCCGTCGCGGGCCAGCTCCCGCTCGAGCAGCTGCTTCACGAGCATCTGGGTCTGGGCCAGCTCGGCCCGCAGCGTGTCGACGTCGGAGGCCGGCGGCGCGGCGGCGGCGGCGGCGGGCGGCGGCGGCGTGCTCATCCCGGCCGGCGTCGGCGGCGGCGGCGCGAAGGGATTCCACAGGGCCACCGGCGTCGTGCCGGCCTGCAGCCACGGGTTGAGCTTCTCCATCTGGGACGTGAAGGCCCGCTGGGCGTCGACGACGGCGCGCTGGCTCTGCATGAAGGTATCGAGACCCTCCTGCAGGGACTTCACGAGCCCCTCCTTGAGGGGGGAGTTGGCGAGGCGGACGGCCTGCTTCAGCAGCCCCGTCGGCAGCGCCGCGCGGGCGCCATCGCGCTCGAGCAGGAGCTGGACGAGGATCTCCTTCGTGATGTCCTCACCGGTGCGGGCGTCGGTGACGATGATGTCCTTGCCCTGCTGCACCATGGCCTCGACCTCGCCGAGGGTCACGTAGCGCGAGCTCGTTGTGTCGTAGATGCGGCGGTTGCCGTACTTCTTGAGGACGATGACCTCGCCGGTCTGGGCCTGCTGCTCCGTCGTGGCCATGGGTGCCTCCGACGGCGTGGATGACGCGTTTGCACAACAGGGTCAACACGGGGCGTGCAGGTGCAGCATGGGCGCGGGGTCGCCGCGGCGCAGGGCGATGCCACCTCGCTTCGTGACGCGCTGCATTCATTGTGCAGTCGCACAACACGCCTTGACAGTGGCTTTGTGCGGCGGCAACACGCGATCCCGCTGCATGTGCGTTTGCAGCATGAGGTCCCGATGGAGCTGCCCCGCCGCCCCGAAGATGTCCCCGCCGCCGTGGACGACGCGCTCCTCACCGCCGTCCTGCGTGACGGGCGGCCGCCACCGCTCACCGGCGGGCGTCGGGAGACGATCCTCTGGGTCCACGGCCTCGGCCACGACGCCTGGGACTTCGGCCCTGTCGTCGAGCGCCATCGGCGCGCCGGCGACGCCGTCCCCGCCGCCCGCGTCATCGACATGCCGGGCTTCGGCCCGGACCTGATGGACGCGCCGCCGACGCCGACGTCGATGCAGCGCCTCGTCGACGCCGTCAGCGCCGCCGCCAGGGCCTGCCCCCGGCCGCCGATCGTCGCGGCGTCCTCGCTCGGTGGGCACGTCGCGCTGCTGGCCGCCCTCGCGGAGCCCGGGCTCTTCGCCGGCCTCTCGCTGCTGTCCCCCGGCGGCCTCGTCGAGGTGCCGAAGGCGACCCAGCTCGTGCTCAACAGCTACTACAGCGTCGACGCGATCATGCACCGCAAGGACGACGAGATCGTGCGCAACTCGCGCCGCATCTTCGTGCGGCCGGTGCCGGCGAGCGACCTGCTCGCCACCCGCAAGCTCTGCTGGCACCGGGCGACGCTGCCGATGAAGGAGCGCTTCGCCGTCCCCTTCGCGAGCATCGTCCCCGACGTCTGGGGCCACTACCTCGGCGACGTCGTGCATCGCCTGAAGGGCCTGCCGATGCAGGTCATCTTCGGCGAGGGCGACGTCGTGGTGCCGCTGTCGTCGGGCCGCCTGCTCGAGCGGGCCTGCGGCGCCCGCCTCTCGATCCTGCGCAGCGTCGGGCACACGCCCCACCTCGAGGATCCCGACACCACCTGGCAGCTCGTGCGCAGCTTCGCCGACGACGTCTTCGTCGCCGCCGGCCCGCACGAGCCTGCGCCGACGACCACCACCACGACCACGCAGACCGAAGGGGTGTGAGCATGTATCCGGGCGATTGGACCGAGCGTCTCGCGCAGCTGTTCTCCGACCGCGAAGCCATCGTCGACGTCGACGACACCGGCGCCGTGCGTCAGCGCATCACCCACGGCGAGCTGCGTCGGCGGGTGGCCGCCACCGCCGCGGCGCTCGTCGAGCTCGGCGTGAAGCAGGGCGGGCGCGTCGCCATCGTCAGCAAGAACCGCGTCGAGCACCTCGAGCTGATGTTTGCCTGCGCGCGCCTCGGCGCCCTGTTCCTGCCGGTGAACTGGCGCCTCGCCGCTCCCGAGATCCACTACATCCTCAACGACAGCACCCCCACCGTCGTCGTCGTCGAGCACGGCTTCGAGCCCCTCGTCGCGGGCTGGCGCACCGACGATCCCGAGGTGCAGGGGCGCGTGATGTCGGTGTCGGAGCTGCACGGGCTCGTGATCGGCTGTCGCTCGCTGCCGGCGCCGCACCAGGCCGTCGTCACCGACGACGACGCCTGGATCATCCTCTACACGTCGGGGACGACGGGCAATCCGAAGGGCGCGCTGCTGCCGTACCGGCAGGTGGCCTACAACGCGCTCAACACGATGGTGGCCCTCGACCTCACGGCGAATGACCGCACCGTCACCTACACGCCGCTGTTCCACACCGGCGGCCTGCATGTGCTGACGACGCCCGTCCTCGCCCGCGGCGGCGCCATCGTGCTGTGCGACGGCTTCGATCCCGCCCGTGTCCTCGAGCTCACCCAGAACGAGCGCTGCACCATCCTGTTTGGCGTGCCGACGACGTTTGAGCGGATGGCCGACACCGAGCTGTTCCGCAGCGGCACCCTCGACGTGCGCCTCGCCCTGTGCGGCGGCGCCCCCTGCCCGAAGAGCCTCATCGAGACCTGGAACGGCAAGGGCGTCGTCTTCAAGCAGGGCTATGGCCTCACCGAGTGTGGGCCCAACGTCTTGAACCTCAACGCCGAGGACGTCGTGCGCAAGGCCGGCTCGGCGGGCCGCCCGAACCTCACCATCACTGCCGTCGTCGTCGACGAAGACGGCCACGTGGTGCGCGGCGCCGGCCGCGGCGAGCTGTGTCTCGGCGGGCCGTGCGTGTGTCTGGGCTACTGGAACAAGCCCGACCAGACGCGGTCCTCGTTCACCGACGGCAGCGGCGAGGTCCCGGCGGGTCTGCTCAAGACGGGCGACGTCGTCGAGGTCGACGACGAGGGCTACATGACCATCGTCGACCGCAAGAAGGACATGTTCATCTCCGGCGGCGAGAACGTCTATCCCGCCGAGGTGGAGAAGGTCCTTGGCGACCATCCGCGCATCCGCGCCGCCGCCGTGATCGGCATCCCGAACGCCCAGTGGGGCGAGGTGGGCCGCGCCTACGTCGAGCGCAAGGACGACGGCATCACCGTCGACGACGTGATCGCGTTCGCGCGGGAGCGCCTCGCCCGCTACAAGGTCCCCAAAGAGGTCCATTTCATCGACGCCCTGCCGCGAAACCCGTCGGGCAAGGTGCAGAAGCACCTGCTGCCGCGCTGACCGTCCCCGCCCGGAGTCCCGCCATGCGCGCCCTGCCCGTCCTCCTCGGTATCGCCCTGCTTCCCGTCGCCTGCGACGCGCCCGAGACGCCCCGCACCTGCGAGGCCGACGACGAGTGCGACGACGGCGAGACCTGCGACGACGGCGCCTGCGTCGGCCCCGGCGAGGGTGAGGGCGAAGGCGAAGGCGAGGGCGAGGGTGAAGGCGAAGGCGAAGGCGAGGGTGAAGGCGAGGGCGAGGGCGAAGGAGAACCGGCCGGCTGTCGTGACGACGGCGACGCCAGCCTCAGCAGCCGCGAGCTGCCGCTGGCCTTCGATGTCCCCCTGCGCATGATCGAGGCCGAGAGCGACGCCGAAGACCTCCCGGTCGACCTCGTCGGTGTCGACGTCGATGGCGTCCGCACCTGGGACTTCACGGCGCCGCTGACCGGCGACACCCCCAGCTCGGTGGAAGCCACCGTCATCGACGAGCGGCACTGGTTCCGCGACAACGTCGACGAGCTCGGCATCATCGTCGCCGACGGCGAGGTCCTCTACACCGCGCCGCTGGACGACGAGAACATGGGCGTCTTCCGCCGCACGGCGACGGACCTCTTCATCCACGCCGTCGCCTCGGTGGAGCCGGACTTCACCTTCATCAGCCACGACCCGCCGATCCGCGCCCTCGTCTACCCCCTCGTCGACGGCGCGGCCTTCTCGTCGACGTCGGAGGCCAGCGGCACCTTCGAGGCCAACGTCGTGCCCTACTGCTCGACCGACACCTACGAGTCCACCGTCGCCGGCCGTGGCGTCGTGCGCACCGCCGCCGGCGACTTCCCCGTCCTGCGCGTGCTCACGCGCCAGCAGGTCGACGTCTACAACTGCTTCGACTTCACGCAGACGACCCTCCTGAGCGTCGAGCACCGCCAGGTCGTCTTCGTCAGCGCCTGCACCGGCGTCGTCGTCAGCGTCACCTCCGCCGAGGACGCCCCCGACTTCGCCTTCAGTGAGGCCGCCCGGGTGCGCCGGGTCGGCCTGCCCGACTGAACCCGACGACCTCGACGACGACCGAGCGGCCTCGACGACGACACCGGCCTCGACGACGACGACGACGACAACGACGACCACGACGTCATGGCGTCGTCATGGGTGACTTCGCCCACGGCAAAAAAAATGTGTCCGGAATGGCGCGCGGCCAGATCTGGTCTGGTATCAAGCAGGGCCCTTGCGGTTGCGGCTGCGGGGCCATGGGATGCGCACCCCCGGGTGCAGGTGAAGTCTGAAGCGGCGCGTCGACGACGACGTGCCCCGTACGACGGCGCCGGTCGAGGTCGCGGGAGCGACCGGATCGGGCCCGACCGAGGACCGGCCGTGAAGCACACAACCCTCCCCGCCCTGCTGCTGACCTGCCTCGTGGCCGCCGCCGCCTCCGCCACCGGCGAGCCCGGCGACGTCGCCGACATCGACGCCCTGCGCGAGGAGGCCCCGACGGCCCCGACGACGGCTGCGCCGCCACCGGGCCTCGCCCCTGCTCTCGTCCCCGCCGAGGCCTGCCTGCCGCCCGCCCCCGAGGACGCCGAAGACGGCGACGCCGCCGCCCACGGCGACGAGGAGGAGGGTGAGGGCGACGACGTCGAGGACGCCGACTTCAGCCCCGCCGACGACGGCCTGCGCTACACCAAGGACATCTCCGACGACGAGCTCAAGCGCCGCTGGCGCGACGACCTCGCCTCCCTCGGCTCGATGTCGGTGGGCCTCACCAACGCCGGTCGCCTCATCAACGGCGTGCAGTTCCCGAAGGGCCCCTACTGGACCGTCGTCGACGCCGCCGAGACCTGGGCGACGCAGGAGACCGTGGACTTCCTCGTGGCCGCCATCACCGAGGTGAACACGCGCATCCCCGGCACGCTGCCCCTGCGCATCAACGACATCTCGAAGAAGGACGGCGGCTGGATCCGGCCCCACCGCAGCCACCAGAACGGCCGCGACGTCGACCTCGGCTTCTACTACCCGGACGGTCAGCCCCTGCGCATCAAGAAGCGCGAGACCTGCATCGACGTCGCCCGCAACTGGGCCCTCGTGCGGGCCATGGTCACCACTGGCGACGTGCAGGTGATCCTCCTCGACAAGCGCGTGCAGGCCGTGCTGCGCAGCTACGCCGTGAACATCGGTGAGGACGAGGCCTGGCTCGCCAACCTCTTCGACGGCCCCGACGCGATCCTCAAGCACGCCCGCGGCCACCGCGACCACTTCCACGTCCGCTACTACAACGGCCGTGCCCAGGAGCTCGGCCGCCGCATCCAGCCCCTCCTCGCCGAGCGCCCCGAGCACAACCTCGTGCACCACAAGGTCCGCCGCGGCGACACCCTCGGCGCCCTCGCCCGCCGCTACGGCTCGTCGACGAAGGCCATCCAGCGCAACAACGGCGTGAAGTCGAACAAGCTGCGCGTCGGCCAGGTCCTCACCATCCCGCTGCGCGGCCCCTGCACCACCTGCCCCTTGCCGCCGCCCGTCATCGTGCCTGCGCGTCGCCTGCCCGGCCTCGACGACCCGAGCGCCATGTCGCCGGCGACGACGGACGAACTCCTCGACCTGACGGAGCGCCCCGTCGCCGACGCCCTCGCCTCCTTCGCCGGTGGCGCGGGCTGGGCCGGTGCGTGGCGCTGCGGGAGCTGACGGTGCGCGCCGTCGCCGCCGTCGCCCTGCTGGCCGGCGCTGTCGTCGTCGCCGCCTGTGAGCCTTCACCCGCCGTGGGAGCCGCGATGCCCGTGCCCACGCTCGCCGCTGCAGACATCAGCCGCGACGTCGACACCGTCAAGCGTGCCCGTGTCTTCTTCCACCACATGTCCGTTGGCGACAACGTGCTCGCGGGTCTTGCCCGGGTGGCGCCGTCGATCACGCCGGTCAAGGTGGACCCCATGCAAGGCAGGATCATGGGCACCGGCCCGGCGTTTCTGCACGCCATGCTCGGCGGCAATGGCAGCCCGCAAGGCAAGTTCGATGCTTTCACGACGGCGCTCACCACAAGTGGGTTCGAGCAGGCCCCCGACGTCGCCGTCATGAAGATCTGCTTCGTCGATATCGATGCCCAGACCGACGTTGACGCCCTTGTCGCCGGCTACGCGGGCGCTGTCGCTGCGGTGAAGAAGGCGCTGCCGCAGACCCGGATCGTGCATGTGACGGCGCCGCTGCTGCCAAAGGACACGGGCCTGAAGGAGTTCATCAAGGGCACCCTCGGCCTCAAGGATGGCAACGCGCAGGGCAACATCGCTCGCGCACAATTCAACGCCGCCGTGCGCACACGCTTTGGCGGCGACGTCGTCTTCGACCTCGCCGCCGTTTCAGCCACCCGCCCCGACGGCAGCCCCGAGCGTTTCGAACGCGGCGGTGTGCAGTACGAGAGCCTGTATCCGGGCTACACCGACGACGGCGCCCACCTCGCGGGGGAGGGCCAGGACCGCGCTGCCGTCGCCCTCGTGCAAGCCCTCGCGAAGGCGCTGCGCACGCGGCCGTAGCGCCAGGGGCATGGGCGAAGGCCTCGACGTGAGGTGTGTCTCCAGCCGACATGTGGGCGCGTCGAGAGTGACCACTGCACGGACATCAAGACAGGATCCTTCATCGACCGATGAGGCGGCCAGGATAGAGCGACACACTTTTTCGTGAGATTGATCGTCCCGAGCGGGTCATCCAGACTGGACCCATGTCAAGACCACGGCGCCGCAGCCTGCACCTCCGATATGCCGCCGCCGTCGGGCTGACCGTTCTCGCAGGGCTTGTGGGCTGCGCAGAGCCGACCGGGGAGCCCACGCTCGACCTCACGCCGCAGGCCCGTGACAAGGTCCCCGAGGATGCGCTGCGCTACGTCGTGCAGGAATTCGTGGCGTTGCGCGAGCCCGAGGTCATCGTCGTCTACGCCCCTTCGGTGCAGACCGACGCCGACGCGACAACCGCTGGCGTCGAGGACCAACGCTACGTGCGGATGGCCATGACCAAGGCGCAGGTGCAGCGAGACCTTCAGCGCGACCTCGGCGCCAACATCACGATTGCCCTCGACTACGATCACCTCCCGATTCAGGTGCTGCGGGTCGGGACTTCGGCGGCGATGTCGACGCTCCTGCAAGACCCCCGGGTTTTGGCGGTGGATCAGGTTCGCTACGCGGAGGCGAGCGACACCGAGAGCCTCGCCATGATCGGGCAACCTGCTGCAGTAGCCGAAGGCAAGACCGGCGCAGGCGTCTCCGTCGCCGTCATCGACACCGGCCTCGATTTCACGAGGGCGGCCTTCGGCTCGTGCACCGCACCGAACACGCCAGCACAGACGTGCCGGGTGGTCCACGCCGAAGACTTCGCCGTCGAAGATGGCGTGCGCGATTCCGGTGTGTTTCACGGCACCAACGTGGCCGGTATCGTCGCGGCCGTCGCGCCGGAAGCGCAGATCCTCGGTCTCGATGTCTTCTCTGGGGCCACCGCGTCATCCATCGATGTCATCGAGGCCATCAACTTCGTCATCGCCAACAAGACACGGTTCAACATCGCCGCCATGAACCTGAGTCTCGGCACACTCAATGGGGGCGCACCGTTTACCTCTCCATGTGGCACCGAGCCGATGTCGGTGGCCATCCAGACTGCACGGAACGCTGGCATCCTCTCGGCGGTCGCCACCGGCAACGACGGTTTCACCAACGGCACCGGTGCACCCGCCTGCGGGCCTGCGTCGGTGTCGGTCGCGGCCGTTTTCGACAGCAGCGGTTTCACGATCACGTGTCCTGCGGGCGGCAACGAATCAGCCCTCCCCGATCGCGTGACCTGTTTTTCGAACACCTCGTCGTTCACGACGCTGGCCGCGCCCGGTTCCGTCATCAATGCCGCTGGTATCTCGATGCAGGGCACTTCGCAGGCTTCACCGCATGTGGCTGGTGCGATCGCGGTGCTGAAGGCGAGCTTCCCGTCGGAGACGCCTGACGAAATCCTCGCTCGATTGACGTCGACGGGCGTGCCCGTGTCACGCGGCGCGCTCACCCTGCCCCGTCTGAATCTGGCGGCCGCGGCCAGCGGCTGCGTTCTCGGCGTCACGCCCGCCAGGATCGATTCCAGCAATGATGCTTCCCACTCCGTATCGTTCGAGCTGAGAACGAGCCCCGGCTGCGCATGGCAGACCTCGACCACCGGCGGGTTCCTGACGGTCACACCCGCATCGGGCACGGGCTCGTCAACGCTCTCGGTGGCATTGGCGACAAACACCGGTCCGGTCCGCAGCGGGGAAATCCGTGTATCCCTGGCAGCCGGGTCGAGCACGAGCGATCGGGTCGTCTCCGTGTCTCAGGGCTCGGACACCACGCCGCCCACGGGCACAGTGGTCATCAACAACGGCGCGATCGCCACGAACGTGGCCACGGCTTCCCTCGCCATCACGGCGACGGACCCGAGCGGTGTGCCGCTGATGTGTGTCAGCCAGACCACCACCTGCACCGCATTTGAGCCGTTTGCGTCGTCGAAGACCATCACGTTGTCGGCCCCCGGTTCCCGCGAGGTGCGGGTCTTTCTCCGCGATTCACGAGGCAACACCACCACCGCCACCACCGCTCCTCGAGACGGCATCATCTTCGACACCGCCGGCCCCACGGGCGGGGTCCTCAGCGTGGTGCCTGCGATTTCCCAACTGCAACTGTCGTGGACGGCGGCGAGCGATACCCCCGCTGGTGTCGCTGGCTATCGTGTCCACGCGGCCCAGGGCACGGTGGCGCCGGTCTGCACGGGCACCCCGCTCGTCGAGACCACCGATGCTGTTCGTACCGCGACGATTCCGGCCGTGAACGGCGTGGCCACACAGATTCGCGTCTGCCCCTTCGACAAGGCCGGCAACGTCGGCGCGGGAATCACGGGCAGTGGAACGGCCCGCGCCGAACTCACCCCGCCCTCGGGCTCCATCACCGTCACCACGCCGACGCCGGGATTCACGCGGACTGCAGCCGTGGCGTTCACGCTCAGCGCCAGCGACCCATCCAATGTCACCGGGCTCTGCATCAGCTCGGCTGCCACCTGCACGACGTTTGAGACCATCGTTCCCACCGCCAACCTGATCCGGCAGGGAACATTCAACGTGACGACGACGCCGGGGCCGAAGACGATCAATCTCTTTCTGCGCGATGGCCTCGGCAACGTGTCGACAACACCGGCGGCGTCTGCCTCCGTCGTGTTCGATAACGCCGGCCCATCGGCAGGCACCCTGAGCGCGACCCCTGGCAATGACACCGTCACACTCGTCGCCGGCGGCGTGACCGACACGCCGGCCGGTGTGGCGAGCTTCAAGGTCGTGCGGGCCGAAGGGACAGCACTCGCGCCCCCCGTTGCCCCCGCAAGTTGCACCGTGGGTATTCCGTCAGGGGATTTCCCATCAGCCACCATGAGCATCACCGGCCTGACGAATCGCACCGTCTATGCATTTCGGGTGTGTGCCGTTGATCGAGCCGGCAACATTTCCGCCGGTGCGGTACACACAGTCGAGCCGCGGGCCGAGTTCGTCGTCCCGAGCGCCACCGTCGTCATCAATGGTGGCGCTATCGCCACCAACGCGGCAACGCTCAACGTCACCATCGGTGTCACTGAAAACGCAGGCATCGAATCCATGTGCATCGGGTTCGCCGCCACCGGCTGCACTGCGTTTGTCGCCGTCTCCCCATCGGAATCGACGTCGACGACGCTTGCGCGCAGTGTCACTTTGCCGACCACGGTGGCTGGCGCTCGCTCCGTCTTTGTGACCCTTCGCGACGTGAGCGGCAACACCATGGCTGCGCCAGCTTCGGACTCCATCATCCTTGACCAGGCTCCACCGACGGGTGGTGCCTTGCGGGTCACGCCAGGCAACGCCTCGGCGGTGGTGGCGTGGACGGCACCGACCGATGCTCCCGCTGGCATTCGCGGCTACCGTTTGCGGCTCGCCGAGAACGAGGCTCCGGCCACCTGCAACGACGGCGAACCACTCGCCGACGAGACCACGCTTCGACCGCCGGCCACATCGTTTACCGCTCAAGGCCTCACCAACCTGACCACCTACGGCTGGCGTCTGTGTGCCGTCGACAACGCAGGCAACATCGCATCCGGGATCACGATCACCGGGCAGCCGCGGGCCGAATTCCAACCGCCGACAGCGACTGTCGTCATCAACGACGGCGCGGTGTTCACCCGGAGCGCCGACGTGACGGTTCGCGTGACAGGCACCGACGCGTCGGGCGTGGCGTCTTTCTGCATGAGCAACGGCACCGACCCCTGCACGGTGTTTGTTCCGTTTACGGGCTCGCCGCTGGTTGTGCCGGCGACGTTGCCCAGCACGGCAGGGCTGAAGACCATTGCCGTGAGGCTGCGCGATATCCACGGCAACACCATGGTGACGCCGGCGACCGACACCATCACCCTCGACACGACGGCGCCGGTCGGTGGAGCGCTGACCGTCACGCCGCTGGTCTCTTCGCTGCAATTGTCATGGACAGCATCGACCGACGCCTCCGGCATCGAGCGTTATCTGGTGGTCGCCGGGTCGACGACACCTGCCGACTGCAGCGGCACACCGGTGGGAACCGCGACGGCGACCTCGTTCACGCATTCCGCACTCCCCAACGGAACTCCCATGCGATATCGCGTGTGCCCGGTGGATCGCGCCGGCAACGTCGGCGTCGGCTTTGTCGGTGAGGGGATACCGCGAGCAGAGCTGACCGGTCCGGTGGCCAGCCTCGCCCTCAATGGCGGTGCAGCGTTTACGAATTCTCCGGCGTTGACGGCGGCCCTGACGGCCACCGATCCGAGCGGCGTCGCGGGCCTGTGCGTGTCGACGGCCTCGACGGCCTGCACGACGTTTCAAGCCTACGACGGGTCGGCCACGACGTTGCCGGTGACGGTGGCCAACACCGCCGGACCGAAGTCGGTCTTTGTGACCCTGCGAGATACCCTGGGCAACACGTCGACGACATCGAAGTCCATCACCATCGACCTCACCCTCCCGACGGGCGGCGCGATGACGGTGCTGCCCCAGATCGGTGCGCTGCAATTGAATTGGACGGCGTCGTCGGACGCGTCGGGTATTTCGGGATATCGCCTGATGGCGGGCGCCAGCACGCCAGCGAACTGCACGGGCACGCCGGTGGCCACCGTGAGCACCACCTCGTTTTTGCACACCGGTCTGACCAACGGGACCCCGGTTCGCTATCGGATCTGCCCGGTCGATCGGGCTGGCAATGTCGGCGTCGGCTTCATCGGTGAGGGCGTTCCACGCGCTGAATTGACCGGTCCGGTGGCGACGATTCGTATCAATAATGGAGCGGCGTTTACCAATTCAGCAGCACTCACGGTGGCCATCAGCGCCACCGATGAGACCGGCACCGCTGGACTCTGTGTGGCGACGACCTCGACCGGGTGCACGACGACATTTGAGCCATATAACGGCGCAACGTTGACGCGCACGGTGACGACGACGGCAACGGCCGGCGTCAAGACCGTTTTCGTCAAGCTGCGCGATGTGTTGGGGAATGAATCGCAGGCGTCGGCCAGCATCACCCTCGATCTGGCAGGTCCCACGGGCGGTTCCGCCACGGCGTCGACCCCGCAAGCCAACGCGATTCTGTTGACGTGGACCGCCGCCGCCGACCCCGCAGGAGTCTCTGCCTATCGGATCGCCGTCGCCTCAGGCACGACACCGCCAGCGAATTGCAGCGGGGCACTCCTGCAGACGACGGATGGCGACGCACGGACCTTCGTCCACACGGGGCTCTCAGCTGGCGCCCGTGCGTATCGGATCTGCCCGGTCGATGGCACCGGCAACGTCGGCGTGGGTTTCACCGCCGTCGGCACGCCGCGCGGCGAGGTCGACCCACCGGTGGCGACGGTCGTCATCAATGACGACGCCACGGCGACCAACAACAACGTCGTCCGGCTTACGATCACGGCGACCGACGCCAGCGGCCTCGCTGGCGTGTGCGTCAGCAACACGGCCGCGGCCTGTACGACCTTTACGGCCATGACCAGCAGTCCTTTGACGGTGCCGACCTTCACGATGACCAACACCGTCGGCGTTCGCACCGTGTTTGTCACGGTGCGCGACACCCTTGGGAACGTCACGACCACGCCAGCCAGCGATTCGATCATCCTCGATCGCACCGCGCCGACGGGCCTTACACTGACGGCAGATGCCGGCGCTGGGACTGTCAACCTGTCGTGGACGGGGACCGACCCGACGGGCATTCGTCGCTTCCGCCTGGTGGTCCTGCCCGGCACGATTGTACCGGCGGTTCGTTGCACCAACGGGACGGTGCTTGTCGCCGACACGACCACGACGTTTCGTCACTCCGGGATCTCTGGTGCCTTGAGCTACCGGCTCTGCGCCGAAGACGAAGCCGGCAATGTCGCCGATGGTGTCTCACGAAGTGTGACGGTGCGGGCGGCCGGGGCTCCGAGCCCGGGCTGCGGGCGCGCCCTGTTGGCGACTGATTTCCGCGACCAGAATGGCGATGGAAATCCAGAGTCGGAGACGACGCTCGTCGTCGGTGGTCGGACGCGACGTGCCGCCATTCGCGTCCCGGCCAACTACGACCCTGCGTTTCCCCATGCCATCGTCTACGAGCTGCATGGCGATCAGAACGCCGGCTTCACACCCGACCCTTCGACCTTCACGAATGGTATCTTCGGGGCCGACGAGTACGGTGGCGCGGCCATCGTGATTGCCCTGCGCGGCGAGAACATCCTTGCCCCGCAGGTCCGAGATGATTTCGCGGCGTTTGTCTCCTGGGACACGCTCTCGCCGCCGGCCTCCAACCTCGATATCCAGGCGTTGCGGGCCTTCCGCACCTACGTAGAAGACAAGGCCTGCGTCGAGATTGGCAACGTCTCGGCCGTCGGATTCTCGGGTGGCGGATTCCTCGCCCAGACGATGCGCTGCTTCGGTGAGGAGCTCCGCGCCGTGGCGAACTTCCAATCGGGCCTTGATTTCCCCGATTACGATTTCCTTCGTGATGATTCCGGGGCCTTCATCCACCTCGACACCACGCTCTGCACGAGCACACCGACGCCGCAGCTGGTCATTCACCTGGACGGCGACACCACGGTGGTCCCGGCGCAGGGCATCGATACCGCCGAATTCTGGGCCCAGCGGCATGGCTGCAGTGGGCTGTCGCTCGCCACCAGCAGCCCCCTCGATGCCGAGTGTGTGGAGTTCACCGGATGCGGCGTGGACGAGGACGTGGTGCTGTGCACTCCGGCGGGCGGCGGCCACGAAGTCTGGAGCCCTGAGGGCGCGGATGTGCTCGTCTCGTTCTTCAGCCGTTTCTTCTAGCAGGCGCTGAAAAACGGCTTTGCGTTTTTCAGCACCTGCCAGGTGTTGATCCGGCCTCGTTGGAGACGAGGCCCAGAAGTACCTAGCAGGGTTGCTGAAAAAGGCCCAAAGCGGCCTTTTTCAGCAACCTGCTAGCTCGCTCGTGCCGATCAGCTGGCTTCAGTGTTCGGTGGCCGAAGGTGGGCGACGACGCGGACCCTTTCGACGCTCGACCTGAACGGGGAGCCTGGCCTGCCGCCGATCGGCGCGACGGCGCTCGGCGGTCCGGGCGAGCGGTGGTGGCGGTGATGACGGCGGCGATGACGGCGGCGATGACGGCGGCGACGGCGGACGACCCGTGTATTGCATGACGCGGGCAGGCACGCCGATGGCGGTGGCCCCGGCCGGCACATCGCCAATCACCAGTGAGTTCGCAGCGATTCGAGCGCCATTGCCGATATGCACGCCACCAAGGATGCGGGCGCCGGCGCCGATGAAGACATCGTCGCCAATCACGGGCGCGCCTGGTCGCTCCATATTCGTGCCCAACGTGACGTCGTGCATGATGCCAACGCGGGCGCCGATCACACTGTCGGGGTGGATCTTGATGTTCCAGCCGTGCACGAGGTGCAGGTCGGGTCCGATCTGCGCCTCGCGATTGAGCTCGACGCCACAGCCGAGATCGACGGCAAACGCACACACCCCATAGAGCGCCGACGCCGCCTTGCGCACGACGGGATTCTTCACCGCCAGCGCCTCATGGCCGAGGCGATAGGTGCACACGGCCCAGAAGCCCATCTGCCGGGCCGAGCGGCCATGCTTCTGCCACGCGTGCTGCAGCTCGGTGACGACGTCGCTCATCGGAGCCCTCCCTTCATGCTGCATGCGCACACGACGTCAGTCGAAGGTCTTTGCGATCGCAAACGGTGCGAGTTCCGGCACGCCCTCGAGGAGCACCGGCGGCGCGTGCAGGTAGGCCGTCGTGCGGCGCTTCTGGTCGATGTCGGCGTAGACGCGGCGGATCTGGTCGGACTCAAAGCCCATGACCCGCGCGCACTCCTCGACGCTGACGTCGTGGTTCTTCGCCCACAGGATGAGGTCCAGCGAACGGTAGTTCACCGAGAAATAGAAATCCTCCTGCGACTGATCCAGGGAATAGGTGTCCGTCGTCGGCTCGCGGGCGAGGATTTCGGGGATGACGCCGAGGTGGCCGGCCAGCTTGTAGACCTGCGTCTTGTAGAGGCCGGCGATGGGCTTCACGTCGGCGGCGCCGTCGCCGAGCTTCACGAAGAAGCCCTGGTCGTACTCGAGGCGCTGGGGCGTGCCGCCCACGGCGTAGACGAGGCGGTCGGCGTGGTAGTAGGCCATCGTCGTGCGGATGCGCTGCTTGAAGTTCGTCGCCGCCACGATCTCGAGGTACTGCTTCATCGGCAGCCGCGCCCGCTTCTCACCGTCGGGCGTCTTCACGACGACGTAGAAGACGTTGAGGGCGTCGGTGTTGAGCCGGTCGCCGTGCATCACGATCTTCCACGGCATGTCCGGCGTGAACTCCGGCACCACACTCTTCACCGCCGCGTCGCGGATCGCGTAGCAGCCCATCGCCGAAAGCGTCGGCGCGATGTCCGTCGTGAGGTACTGAATTCCGAACTTCTCGCAGAGCTTGCGCCCCAGCTCGGTGCTCTTGCCGCTGCTGTCCTGCTCGGGGAGCAGCAGACCGAACACGCGCTCGGGCCCCAGCGCCCGCACCGCCAGCGCCGTCACGCAGGCGGAGTCGATGCCGCCCGACACGGCGACGACGAGGCCACGGCGCTTCAGGCGGCGCAGCACGACCTCCTTCAGCCGCTCCGTCAAGAGGGCCGCGCGCGCTTCGTGGTCGAACTCCAGGACGTTCTTCGAGAATTCCATCGTCATCCCTCGGGCTTCTTCGTGGCAGTGGGCGGAGTGGGCGGAGTCGTCGTCGTCGTCGCGCCGGCGAGCCAGGCCCGCGTCGCGGCGGCGACGTCGGCGCGGCGGATCTTGCCGTTCTCGTTGCGCGGCAGGGCGTCGACGAGGCGCAGGTGCTTCGGCGTCTTGTAGGGCGGCAGGGTCTGGGCGCAGAAGCGCCGGAGCTCGCTCTCGTCGAGGGTCTGGCCCTCGCGACAGACGACGACGGCGCAGGCGGCGTCGCCGGTGACGGGATCGCTCACGCCGCAGACGAGCCCCTCGAGCACCGCCGGGTGGCGCAGCACGACCTCCTCGATCTCGCGGGGGCTCACGCGATGCCCGCCGATCTTGAGCATCTCCTTGGCGCGGCCGACGACGAAGAAGAAGCCGTCGGCGTCCTCCTTCGCGAGGTCGCCGGTCCAGAGCCAGCCGTCCTTGAACGTGCTCGCCTGGCGCTCGGCGTCGTCGAGGTAGCCGGGGCTGATGTTGTCGCCGCGGGCCACGAGGTGGCCCATCTCGCCGCGGGGCACGGGCTGGCCGTGATCGTCGACGACGCGCAGCTCCACGCCGGGGATGGCGATGCCGATGGAGCCGTCCTTCTCGACGCTGCGGGCCGGCGGCACATAGCTCAGGCGGGCCGTGGCCTCGGTGGCGCCGTACATCACGAAGAACGTCGCGTGCGGCAGGTTCGCCCGCACCCACGCCCGCCCCTCGGGGGTCAGCGCGCCGCCGGCCTGGGTCACCTGCCGCAGCGTCGGCAGCGCGATGGACGCGACGTCGACCTGTCGGCGCAGGAGCTCCCACGTCATCGGCACGCCGACGAAGTTGGTGCAGCCCTCGCTGGCGATGGCCTCGACGACGACGCGCGGGTACATGAAGCGCGGGTCGAGGAAGACCGAGCCGCCGCACAGCAGGTGCGTGTGCAGCACCGAGCGGCCATACGAGTACGACAGCGGCAGCACGAGCATGGCCCGGTCGCTCGCGTGCAGGTCGAGGTAGGCCACGATCTGGCGGGCGTTCGCCATCAGGTTGCGGCCGGTGAGGATCACGCCGCAGGGCGTGCCGGTGCTGCCCGACGTGAACAGGATCAGGGCGGGCGCGTCGAGATCCTGCTGCGCGCAGCGGGCCGGGAAGAGGGCGTCGTCGCCGGTGACCTCGACATCGTCGATGATCCCGTCCTCCCGCAGGTGCAGCGCGCTGTCGCGCTGCAGGGCCTTGAGCATCGCCGCGTTCGGGGCCTGATCGTGCAGCACGACGACGTGCGCCGCCGGCGCATGCGTCGACAACAGCGGCCCCCACACGCGGGCGTCGCGGCCAAAGACGACGACGACCTTCGGCCGGCTCTTCTGGAGCACCGTCTCGAGGACGGCGGGGCCGGCGTCGCGGGCCACCTCGACCGAGACCGCACCCACGAGCTGGGTGCCGAGGCTCGCCACCGCCGTGCCCGGCGTCGCCGGCAGCGCCACGACGACGCTGTCGCCGACGACGACGCCAAGGTCCGCCAGGCGCCGCGCGAAGCGACGGATGCGGGTGGCGAGCGCCCCATAGGTCACCCGCGTCGTCGGCGAGGCGAGGGCCTCGCGCTCCGGGGCGCGGGCGGCGTGCTCGAAGACCCACTCGACGACGATGTCGCTGCGGGCGTCTTCATCGCGGCGGGGCACGATGGGAGCGGTCGTCGTCGTTGTCGTCGTCGTCATGCGGCGTCCAGCGTGATGACGGCGGCGACCGCGTCGTCGGGCACGGGCGGGTTCGCGAGGACCTCGCGGGCGAGAAGCTGGGTCGTGACGATGGCGGTGAGCGCCATCGCGTCGCTCTCGCTGGGCCGCGCCTGCGGATCGGCCACGAGCTTCTCGAGCTTCTCCTTGAGCTTCTGCACCTTGTGGCCATCGAAGACGCCGACGGCGTCGACGGCGTCGATGGAGGTCACGGCCGCCGACCACGACGCGGCGGCGCCGCCGACGAGGGCGCCGGCGATGGGGGCGCGATACGGGAATTTGTGGCGGGCGAGCACCGCCTCGGGCACGAGGCCGCGCGACAGGCGCTTGAGCACATGCTTCTCGTCGAGGCCGCGCAGGCGCCGGTGCTCGGGGATGTGCCAGGCGAGGTCGATCAGGCGATGGTCGAGGAAGGGGAAGCGCCCCTCGACGCCGTTGCCCATCAACATGCGGTCGCCCTGGGCCGAGATGAGGTAGCCGGCGAGCAGCGTGTGCACCTCGAGCCACTGGGCCTTCTGCAGCGCCGTGCCCCGCTTCACGGCGTCGGGCATCGTGGCGACGACGGCCTCGACGGGATCGGCGCCGCTGGTGCGCTCGGAAAACGACGACGAGAAGAAGCGGCCGATGCGGGCGCCGGCGTTCCAGCGCATGAGGTGTGAGAACGCGGGCTGGTCCGGATCGTCGAGGCCGGCGCCAAAGACCTCGCGCAGGTAGCTGTCGCCCTGTTTGGCGAGGTCGAGATACGGGTAGAGGCGCGCAAGCAGCTTCGGGCGCCAGGAGGACTTCGGCTGGCGGGCCCAGAAGCGGCGGACGCGGGTCTCCTTGTAGAGGTCGTAGCCGAGGAGGAACTCGTCGCTGCCCTCGCCGGTGAGCACGACCTTCACGCCGTGCTCGCGCACGAAGCGCGACAGCTGCAGAAACGGCGCGGGCGCCGAGCGCAGCGTCGGCTGCTCGGTGTGGCGCACCATGCGGGGCAGGATGGCGCCGATGTCCTCGTCGCCGACGTGGGCGATGTGGTGGGTCGTGTGCAGGGCGGTGGCCACCTCCTGCTGGAAGCTGCTCTCGTCGAACTTCTTGTGGGCGAACGACACCGAAAACGTGTGCAGGGTGCCGCCGAGCTGCCGTTGTGCAAGCGCACAGACGATGGAGCTGTCGAGGCCACCGGAGAGGTAGGCGCCCAGCGGCACGTCGGAGCGCAGGCGCAGGCGGATGGCGTCGTCGAGGATGTCTTTCAGGCGGCGCTCGGCCTCCTGTTCATCGGCGATCATGGCCGACGGCGCGATGTCCATCGGCAGGTCCCAGTAGCGGCGCACGTCGAGCTGGCCGTCCTTGAAGCGGGCGACGCAGCCGGCCGGCAGCGACGACACGCCGGCGAAGGCCGTGCGCGGCTCGACGGGGGCCCACAGCGTGTAGATCTGCTTGAGGCCGACCTCGTCGAAGGCGGGGGCGACGTGGCCGCCGGCGAAGAGGGCCTTCACCTCCGAGGCGAAGGCGAGGCCGCCGTCGGGGCGGGCGTAGAACAGCGGCTGGATGCCGGTGTGGTCACGGGCAAGGTGCAGGGCGCCGTCGCGCGGGTCGAAGATGGCGAAGGCGAACTGGCCAACGAAGTCCCGCACGCCGTCGATGCCATGCACCATGAAGGCGGCGATGATCACCTCGGTGTCCGACACCGTCTTGAAGTCGTAGCGGTCCTTCAGCTGCTCGCGCAGCTCGATGTAGTTGAAGATCTCGCCGTTGAAGACGACGGTGACGCCCGTCGCCTCGTCGCGCATCGGCTGCCGACCGCCGGAGCGATCGATGATGGCGAGACGGGCGTGCCCGAGCGCCGCGCCGTCGAGCAGCATCACCGTCTGCTCATCGGGACCCCGGTGTCGCAGGGCCGCAGCCATCCGCCGGGTCGCCGGCTCGTAGCGACGGCGACGCTCGCCGACCGACAGTCCCCGCGGAATCGAAAACCCGGCGATGCCACACATGGACGCGCTCCTCGGACGATGCGGGGCTGTCTGCAGCTTCGGTGCCGGCGGAGGTTCGCAGGTCGACCCTCCGTCGGGTCAGGCCTTCTTGCGCTGCACGAAGGCGATCACCTGGGCGATGGAGTCGAGATTCTCGGGCACGAGGTCCGTGTCCTCGACCTTGATCGCGAAGGTCTCCTCGAGGAAGGCGACCAGCTCGAGCACGCCGGTGCTGTCGATGATGCCGTTCTTCAGGAACGACGCGTCGGCGGCGAAGTTGTCGACGAAGAAGGTGTCGGAGATGAAGCGGCGGATCTGGTCTTCCATCGGGTCCCCCGTCGTGGGTCTCCGTGCCGACTAGCGCGTCTCGTCGTCGCCGTCGACCGCAGCCGTCGGCGTGCGACCTCGCCCGCTCGCCGTGCGCGTTGGCCCGGACCGCCGACCAGTGCCCCGCTGATCGACCCGCCGGCCGGGCCTCTTGTGCAAACGCACAACTTCATTGACCCCGCATGCTGCATCTGCAACATGGCCGGCCATGGCCCGTGCGCTCGCATCCGGATGTGCGCTCCTGCTGGCGGCAACGACCGCGGCGTGTCTGACGCCGGCGGCGCGGCTGTCGGCGCCCCCCGACGTCACCGACAGAGCCCGCGACGACGGCATCCGCTTCGTCGACGTCGGCGACGCCTTCCTGCGGGTGCGGGTGAAGGGTCCGGCGACCTCGACGAAGACGCCGCTCGTGCTCGTGCACGGCTTCGGCGCCCGCCTCGAGAACTGGCGCGCCGTCCAGGACGCCCTCGCCGCCGACCGCGTCGTCGTGGCCTTCGACCAGAAGGGCTTTGGCCAGAGCGAGCGCAGCGACGGCGACTACGGCCCCGACAAGCACGGCGCCGACGTCTTGAAGGTGATGGACGCCCTCGCCATCGAGCGTGCCGTCCTCGCCGGCCACTCCTACGGCGGCGGCGTGGTGCTGCGGGCCCTCGTGCAGAACCCGGCCCGCGTCGTCGGCGTCGGCCTCGTCGACGCCCTCATCCTCGAGGCCCAGATCCCGACAAGCTTCCGCTGGGCGAAGGCGCCCCTCGTCGGCGAGGCCATCTTCTCGGTGCTGTTCTCCGAGCTGCCCGGCGAGAAGTACGTGCTGGCCTTCCACGACGGGCAGCGCTTCGCCACCGCGAAGGTCCTCGACGAGGTCCACGCGATGCAGCACCAGCCCGGCAGCACCTTCGCGCAGCTCCAGACGGTGCGGGCGATGACCTACGCCGACGCGACGACGTCGTACCGCACAGCCCTCGCCGACAAGCCCCGTGTCGTCATCTGGGGCGAGGGCGACCGCGTCACGCCGCTGCGGCACGGCAAGCAGGTCGCCGGCGTCGTCGACGCGCCGCTCATCGTGCTGCCGGCCGTCGGGCATGTGCCGATCATCGAGCGCCCGAGCCAGGTGATCGCCGCGCTGCGCGACGTCCTCGCCGCCGCCGACGTGCGCCCTCCACCGCCGCCGCCGCCGACGACGACGACGACGACGACGACGACCGACGCCGCCGGCGACAGCGGGGTGACCCCATGAGCCGCCGCACCGCCCGCCTCCTCGTGCTCGCGACGCTGCTGTCGGCGCTGCCGACGCAGGCCCGTACCGGCATGGGCGACCCGGTCCAGCCGTGGCGCGAGAAGGACCCCGACGAGTGGCTCGCCTTCAAAGGCCACCTGCGGCTGCGCTCGGCCTTCATGAACGACCTCGACCTCGGGCGCGGTGCCTCGTCGGACGGCTCGGTGCTGTGGCCTGGCGGCGACGACGGCTTCACCACCGGCCACGACCTGCGCGTGCGCCTCTCGCCGTCGATCTTCCTCGGCGACAGCGTGCGCCTGTTCGTCGAGGTCGACGTCCTCGACAACGTCGCCCTCGGCGCCCGCCCCCGCTTCACGCCCTTTGGCGAGACGCCCGCCCTCGTCGCCGCCTCGCCGTTTCAGGAGCCGCTATCGGCCGTCGATGGCGCCTTCCGTGTGCGCACCGCGATGGCCGAGGCCATCCTGCCGGTGGCCGTCATCTCCGCCGGGCGCATGCCGTCGCACTTCGGCCTCGGCATCGCCGCCAACGACGGCAACGCCCTCGACGACGACCTCGGCGACCGCGCCGACCGCGTCGCCGTCACCGTGCCGGTCTTTGGCCACATCGTGTCGGGCGCCTTCGACGTCGGCAGCAGCGGCCCCTCCGGCCAGGCCCTGCCCGGGTACGGCCCCGCACCGCGCAATCCCCTCGTGGGCGAGCAGTCGCTGAGTCTCGCGCTCCTGCGCTTCCACGCCCCGTGGGAGCAGGCCCTGCTGCGCGACGACGGCCGCGTCGTCGTCGACTACGGCGTCGCCGGCAGCGTCGAGTGGCAGGACAAGGATGTCCCCGGCTACTACACCGCCTTCGACGACCGGCTGGCCCTCGATGACAACGCCGTGGTCGAGCGCGGCTATCGCGCCGGCGTCGTCGACGGCTGGCTGCGCATCGTCACGCAACGCCTGCGGGTCGAAGCCGAGGTCGTCGGCGCGATGTTCACCATCGACAACCCGTCGCCGTATCCGGGCATCACGCTGCGCGACGCCGTCAACGGCGCGCCGTTCGGTGCCGTCGCCGTCGTCGAGGTGAACCCGCTCGAGCAGCGCGAGACACTGAGCGTGCGCATGGAGGCCGGCGTGGCCTCGAGCGACCCGGCCCCCGGGCTGCCGCTGCCGGCGCCCACGGCCTTTGTCGGCGCCCGCCCCGGCGACGTCTTTGGCAGCCAGCTCGACGGCACGAAGGACACGCGGATGGACGCCTTCCGCCTGCATCCGCTCCATCGCGTCGACCTCATCCTCTGGCGCACGCTGCTCGGCGGCGTGTCGGAGGCGGCCTACGGGCGGGTGCAGTCGACGTGGAACCCGGCGCAGGACGTCATCCCGGGGCTCTCCTTCGAGGGCAACGTCGTCTACTCCCACGCGCTCGACGCGGGCTCGGCGCCGGGCGGCGTGAACCCGCTCGGGCTCGAGTTCGACGGCGCCGTCGTCGTCCCCTACGAGGCCTTCTCGGTGCGCGTCGACGGCGGCCTGCTTGTGCCCTTCGGTGGGCTGGGCGCGCGTGGCGGATCGGCACCACCTCTGGCATCCATGGTCCTTGTGAGGCTCGGCTATGCGCTCTGACCCCTGGCAGTGGACCGTCGTCGTCGTCTGCGGTGCGGTGATCGCCGCCTGCGACCCGGCCCCCATCACCGACGAGGACGAGGACTTCGAGCCCGTCATCGCCGTGCCCGACTGCCGCCCCGACAACGACGGCGTCATCACGGCGGCCGAGCTGCCGGTCGTCGTCGGCGCCACCGCCCGGGTGCGCATCGGCCAGCAGATCCCGTTCGACGTCGACGGCGACGTCGACGACGACGACGGCACGATCGTGTGGGACCTCACCCGGCCCGATCCGGCAGACGAGCCCATCGGCGCCCTGTCGGTGGAGCCCATGGACGGGCAATACTTCGCCGACCTCTTCCCCGAGGCCGACGTCGCGGCGCCGCTCGTGCCGGGCGGCTCGCTGCTCGGTCCGCTGCGCGTCGACGACGACGGCTGGAAGCTCCTCGGCGGCATGTCCGCCGACGAGGACCCCGCCGAAGGCCAGACCCGCATCGTCTATGACACGCCGACCACCCTCTACCCCCTGCCCCTGCGCGAGGGCAGCCGCGTGACGTCGACGTCGCGGGCGAACAACGCGCTGCTGCTCGGCATCCCCACGGCCTTCGACGACATCACCGAGGTCGAGGTCGTGCGGCGCGGCACCGTCGTGCTGCCGGACCTCGTCCTCGACAACACGCTGCAGGTACGGGTGCGCTTCACCCGCACGCTGCTGGCCGGCGACGTGAAGCAGGTCAGCTACATCTTCGTGCACGAGTGCCTCGGCGAGGTCGCCCGCTTCGTCTCCGAGGCCGTCGCCGTCGACGCGACTCTCGACGAAGACCTGCCGGTGGCGAAGGAGGCCTGGCGCCTCGCCCTCTGAGCAAGGCGAGGCCTGCTATCCTGCGGCCATGCAGTGGCAGGCCACGCAGGTCTCGTTCCCTGATGGCAATCGCTGGCGCGTCGTCGTCGGCGACCGCGGCTTCGACGTCGAGCTGCCGGCCCTGCCCCGCGGCCCGGCCCGCCTGCTCGCCCTCGAGGACGCCGTGCATCGCCGCCTCGGCCTGCCCGTCCGCCCGCCACCGACGCCGCCGCGCTTCCGCGTCGACGTGCATGTCCACAGCCACGGCGGCCTCTTCGAGCTCGAGCAGGACATGGTGTGGACCGTCGTCGAGGTCGCCACCGGCCGGGTCGCCTCGAGCTGCGCGGGGGATCGTCGATCAGATCGCCGGGTGGCAGCTCAGCCCCACGCCCCTGCTCAATGAAGCTCGCGACCTCATCGCGCCCTTCCTCCGGGGACGGCCCCTGTTCGAAGGCGCGACACGCCTCAGCGCCCGGCAGCTCACTCTCTCGATGGACTGGGACCGCACCACGGGGACGCTGTTGCTGCTGGCCCTGCGCGGCGCCGGCCTCATCCACGTCGATGAACCGACCAGCGCAACCAACGTCACATCGAGATCCACCAACCCCCTCGGGGTCTCGCCGCGTCAGCTTCTTGGCGTTGGCGTTGCGCCCGACGAGGACGAGATCGAGCTCGCCTATGTTGCACACATCGAACGGGTCGAGGCCGACCTTGCCCGTGCCGTGACCGACATCGAGAGGAGGCCGCTGCTCGAACTCCGCGAGCGCTACGACGTCGCGCGCCAGGCGCTGCGGCTGCAGCTGGGCTTCGCGACCGGCGCCGGCACCAACCCGTTTTGAGGCTCGGGCTCAGGGCACCGTCAGCGTCAGCGTCGTCGACGCCGGCAGGCCACTGATGGCGTTGCCGCTGAAGCGCACCGTCCATGTCCCCGCCGTGAGCGCGTAGCCCTCGAGGAGGTCGACGGGGTCGCTCGTGCGGCCCTGGCCCGCCGTGACGTCGAGGAAGTCGTCGTCGCCGGGCGGCGCCCGCTTCGCCATCATGCCCCGGTAGTCGAGGGCGACGCCGCCCGCGCCGCCCACCTCGAAGATGTCGTTGCGCAGGCCCTCGAAGGGCGTGTGGTAGTCGCAGAACGTCTTCGTCGTCGACGTCGGGTTCTGCACCTGCAGGATCACGCTCGTCGGCGTCGGCCCCGGCAGCAGGGTCACGACGAGGCCGTCGGCGGCGATCGCCTTCTTCGCACGCTTGAACATCGCATCCTCCGCCGACGCACAGGCTCCTGACACAGCGAGCGCGGCGACGACGGCGACGACGACGACGCGCACGCTCAGAACACCTGCTTGCGTCGCGACGACGGCAGGATGCCGAGCACCTCGCGGTACTTGGCCACCGTGCGGCGGGCGATGTCGATGTTCTTCTCCGACAGCAGCTTGACGATGGCGGCGTCGGACAGCGGCTTCTTCGGGTTCTCGGCCTGCACGATGCGCTTGATCTCGTCCTTCACGGCTTCGGAGGCGATGTTGTCGCCGTCGCCGGTGTTGATGGACGAGTTGAAGAAGTACTTGAGCTCATAGACGCCGCGCGGCGTGTGCATGTACTTGCGCGTCGTCACCCGGCTCACCGTCGACTCGTGCATCTCGATGTCGTCGGCGACGGTCTTGAGGATGAGGGGCTTGAGGGGGCCTGTGCCATCGAACCAGTCGCGCTGGTACTTCAGGATGCTCTCGCACACGCGGTAGATGGTGCGCTGGCGCTGGTGGATGCTCTTGATGAGCCACGTCGCCGTCCGCATCTTCTCCTTGATGTAGGTACGGCTCGGATCGGCGGTGACGCGCTGGCCGGCGTCGCGCTGGGCCTGCTGCGCCGCCGTCGCCTCGCGCATCTTGTCGAGGTAGAAGCGCGACATCTTCAGCTTGGGCAGGCCGTCCTCGTTGAGGCTCACGACCCACTCGTCGCCGACCTTGAAGATGTAGACGTCGGGGGTGATGTACTGGGCCTCGGGGCTCTCGCCCTGGGCGATGAAGTTGCGGGCCGGCCGCGGCTCGAGCTGCTCGACGATCTTCATCGCCTCGCCGACGTCCTCGAGGGTCGACTTCGTCGCCTTCGCGATGGCCTGGAAGTTCCGCTTCTCGACGTCCTTGAGGTAGGTCGCCACCAGCTGCCAGGCGAGGGTCTCCTCGTCGTAGCCCCACACCTCGAGCTGCACGATCAGGCACTCGCGGAGGTCGCGGGCCAGGCAGCCGACGGGGTCGAAGTGCATCATCTTCTTGCGGACGGCCTCGACCCACTCGGGCTCGACGTCGAGTTCCTCCGCCACGAGCTGCACCGGATCGACGCGCTCCCCGACGGGCTCCGCCACGACGGCCGCCGCGGCGCGCGTGCGCGGCTTCTTCTTCGGGGCGTCGTCCTCGTCGTCTTCGTCATCGTCGCTGTCGGCGGCCGCGGCGATGGGGCCCTCGATCTCCTCGCCATCGTCGGCGTCGTCGGCGGGGCTCACGGCCGGGGTGGCGGCGGGCTCGCTCGGCGTCGGCAGGCGGGGCGCGCAGTCGAGGAAGCCCTCGTCGGTCATCTCGCCGATGAGCCGCACGGCGATCTCGCGCTCGAGCGAGCTCATGTCGCTCATGCGGACCTGCCACAGCAGGTGCTCCTCGAGGGTCTCGCTGCGGGTGAGGGTCTGGTCGATGCCGGGGAGGTCGTCGAAGCCCTCGCCGCCGCCGCCCGCCGAGGGTGGCAGGTAGTTGTAGGAGTCGGCGTAGGCCTCCCAGTCGATCTGGGGCTCCTGCTGGGCCGGCTGGGTCGAGACCTCGGCCGGACGCTCCGGGGTGGGGGTCGTCGCCGGGGCCTCCTCCCGCGACTCGTTGGGGACGCGGTCGTCGAAGGCCTCCTCGAGGACGGGGTTCTCGACGAGCTCCTGGGCGACGGCGTCCTTCAGCTCCAGATGGTTCAGCGTCAGCAGCTTGATCGCCATCTTCAGCTGCGGCGTCATCACCACGCCAAGCTGCAGTTTGGGGACGAGCTTCAGCTCCATCTCAGCCACTCCAGGCAGGGGCGACCGCCCTGCTCACGAACCGTGCCGACTCTATGCCCCATGGCGCTGGCATGAAAGCGCACCGGGGGTTGCCTCACTGCTCATCTGTTCCGATTCAGCGCAACCCCCTGAAAACGCGGAGGAGACCGGACGGCCGCCCTGGTCGCCCGGCATCGTCAGCCCAGGCGTCGGATCGCCCGCAGGGCGGCCTCCAGCCGTCGGAGCTTGTCGCCGAGCGCCACAGCCGCGTCGGGTTGACCGGGCGGCAGGTGGCGGCCGTCGGCGAAGTCGGCGGCGTGCAGCTCGAAGACGAGCGCCTCTGTCGGCGTCGTTCGCAACGCCAGATGCGTGAGGGCGGCGGCGACGTCGTCGGGCAGCAGCGCGATGGTGGTGCCAAGCCAGGGCCAGCCGAGGGCGGTCGTCACCGGCACCTCGACGAGGGGCGCCGGCGGTCGCGCAAAGAGCGGGGAGTAGGCGCGCCAGCTGCCGGCCTGCGACGCCGAGCGCCCGCCCCGCAGGTGCGTGAGGGCCCGCACCGCCCGCTTCGCCAACAGGTACGGCGGCGACGGCAGCACGCTCGAGGTCCAGCGATGCCCCGTCTCGGCGAGGGCCCGCCACAGGGTCGGGCTCGTCGTGTAGCCGGGCGCGCGAAAGCCCTCGGGGCGCACGCCGGTCGCGTCGGCGATGAGGGACCGGGCCCGCTCGAGGTCGGCGACGACGCGCTCGTGAGGCTGCGCGGCGAGGTCGTAGCGGTGGCTGAAGCTGTGGCTCATCACGGCGTGGCCTTCGCCGATGGCCTGCTGCAGCAGCGCGCGGAAGCGCGGGCGACCGAGGTCGCGGGCGACGACGAAGAGCGTGGCCTTCACGCCGAGCCGCGCGCACATCTCGAGGAAGCGGGGCACGCCCTCGGCGAGGATGGCGTCGTCGTCGTCGTCGAAGAGGCCATCGCCGTGGTCGTCGGCGGCGGCGACGCCGTGGATGGCGCGGTAGCACCAGGCGCCGTCGAGGTCGATCGTGACGGCGTGCAGGCCCGCGGGGCGCGGGGTCACGGCGCGTGGGCCTCGGTGCGGGGCAGGTAGCCGGTGCGCGCGGCGACGGCGACGACGACGAGGGTCACGGCGACGATGGCGAAGATGGGATCGCGGGTGTGGGCCACGAGCGGCACGAGCAGCGCGGCGCTCACGGCGAGGCGCACGGCGTGCAGCAGGCGACGCCGCACGACGAACAGCCCGAGGCCCTCATTGAGGGCCAGCGGGATGCCAAACAGGCACGAGCGGGCGACGGCGTCGAGGTTCTGCTCGACGAGGCGCCACTCCGTCCACAGGATGTCGGCGAGCACGAAGATCGTGGTGACGGCGAAGACGAGGACGCCGCCAGCGGCTGCGTCCTTGGCGAGCATCGCGAGGCGCGAGTACTCGTGGACGAAGAGGTCGATGACGGCCTCGAGGGCGGTGTTCAGGATCTCGGCGAAGAAGACGATGGAGACCGAGAACAGCAGCGCGACCCGCACGCTGAGATCGAGCGGCAGCGCCATGCCCACGATCGCCACCATGAGGCCGGCGACGACGTGGATCTTCATGTTGCGCTGGGTGGCGACGGTGCGCAGCACGCCGGCGATGGCGACCTGGAAGGAGCCGACGATGCCGGGCCGCACGCCGCCCAGCACCGCCTTCATCGGCGGGATGGTGTCGAGGTGCGGATCGGTGAGGACCCGCGGCGCTTCAGAGGGAGGACGTGTGGCCATCGGGCACCGCCCTCAGGCGAGGCCCTCGAAGAGCTCGAGGCCGGGGGCCGCCTCCTCGCTCTCGAGGCCATGCTCGTCGAGGAACTGCTCGATGTGCTTGAGGAGCTCGGCCTGCTCGAAGCGCGAGTACGCCGTCCACGCCGACTTGTGGTCCTTGAGCACGGCGGTGGCACGAGAGAGCGCGCCGGCGCCGCTCACGGCGTCGACGAGCTCTTCCTTGAGGCGGCCCTTCTGGCGGGCGACGAAGCGGTGCAGGACGGCGGTGGACCACTGCGTGTCGACGGGGACGATGCGCACGAAGCGCCCCGGGAAGCGCGCCAGGCGCTCGCGCAGATCGCGCTCGTCATCGAAGCCGTCGACGATGCTGATGACCTCACCGTTGACGGTGTCGAGGTGGCTCTCGCTGCCGGCGTCGCGAAACGCGATCTCGAGGTCGGCCCAGTCGATGTCGAGCGTCTTCATGCCAGCGATGCTGACGTCCGCGGCGCCGCCGGGCAATATTTCTTCCGCTCGCCGTCGTCGCGCCGCCCCGACCGGTGCGGCGACCCGCCCGCCGTCAACGGCGCCGCTTCGTGAGGACGGAGGCGACGGTGCCGGCGGCGTCGTCATCCACGCCAAGGCGCAGGTAGCGGCGCACGCGGGCCTCATCGAGGGGCTGGCCCATGCGGGCAAGGCACAGCAGCATGTGGAAGCGGGTCGACCCCGACAGCGCCACGTCGCCGGCGAGCTGCACCTCGAGCAGGTTCTTCAGCGACGCAAACAGCTCGCCGAGCGGCTTGCCGTCGTTCCGGTGGTGGTCGAGGATCATGGCGAGGGCGCGGACGGCGGCGTCCTTCTGCTCGGGCGGCCCGGCGAGGATGAGCGGGGTGAGCTGCCCCACCGACGAGAGCTGGCCGATCTTGCCGATGGCGATGAGGCAGTCGACGACGCGGAAGGCCTGGGCCAGCGCCCGGTAGAGGGCCGGCAGCACGTCGGGGTCGCCGATCTCGCCGAGCGCCCAGATGACGGCGCGGCTCTCGTAGAAGCGCTCCGGCGAGACGAGCTCACGCAGGATGCGCGCGGCCGGCGCATAGCGCCCGAGCCCGATCAACCGGGCCGCGGTGGCGACAACGCCGGGGTCGGGGTCGGCCAGCCGATGGAGCTGCTCCGAGAGCACGCCGTGGTCGCGGGCAATCGCGAGCGTCTTTCCGACGAGGGCCTGCTGGTCGATCGAGAGGTCGGTGCGCTTGAGCTGGGCCCGCAGGCGGGCGATGACCTGCTTGTCGACGACAGCGTCGCCCTCGCCCGAGACGACGGCGAAGCAGATGTGGGCGGTGGCGTCGAGGGCGTTGAACCACTCCCGCTCGGTGCCCCGCTCGATGAGGTCGAGCAGCTCCGGGAGCGCCGCCGCCCCGCGGGCGATGTGGGTCTCGTAGGGGTGCGTCGCCGCTGGCGGCAGCAGGCCCCGGTCGATCTTGTGCAGGGCCGTGACGACGCGGTTGCCCCAGTCGCGATCGGCGCGCTTCACGAGACCGAAGAGGTCCCGCCAGACCTCTTCGGGCAGGGCCTGCAGCAGGGGCTCGGGTGCCCGCTCGGTCGCTTGCTTGCGCACTGCCATCTGGCTGCCTCCACGTGACGTCGGTCGTCGCACAGCCTGCCTTGGATCCGGGCGGCCTCGCCAGTTGTCATCCATGGTGGCCACAACCCATTGGATTCTCAGGGATTTTCTTCCCTCCGTCAGCCAACCGATGGGTCGTGGGGCGGCCGCTACCGAAACCCTCCCTGCTGCGAGGAGCACCCCATGCCCGTCACCACCGTCAGCACCGCCAGCCGCACCGACCTCCGCACCCGCCCCGACCAGGGCCTCGCCTTCGGCGCCCGCGGTGAGGCCGTCTCGAAGGTGCAGGAGCAGCTCGGCCGCGCCGGCTTCGCCACCGAGGTCGACGGCGTCTTCGGCAAGGACACGCTCCAGAAGCTCAAGGCCTTCCAGGAGGCCCGCGGCCTCACCGTCACCGGCCGCGTCGACGCCGCCACCGCTGCCGCGCTCCAGCCGGCGACGACGGCGCCGACCACGCCGGCCCCGACCACGCCGGCCCCGACGCGCGCGCCGGCCTCCGACGCCACCGTCGCCGACGCGCGCCGTCGCGCCATGACGAGCCCGACCGGCCTGAACCTGCAGAGCGGCTACGTGCCGGCGCCGACGACGGAGCAGGTCCGCGCAGGCACCCACAAGCTCAAGGTTGGCATGGAGGGCCCGGCCGTGCAGGCGCTGCAGGAGCGCCTCAATCGCGACGGTGCGAACCTCACCGCCGACGGCCGCTTCGGCGGCAAGACCGAGGCCGCGCTCAAGCAGTGGCAGGCCTCGCGCGACATCACCGACACCGGCGTCGTCGGCCCGACAACGCAGAAGGCCCTCGACGACAACCGCCCCGCGACCCGCACGAGTGGCGCGCCGACGACGACGGGCAACACCGGTGGCACCACCCGCACGACGGCCATCGACGCGACCCGCGGCATGACCGAGGCCCAGAAGTACGACCACTACAAGGCCCTCGCCGAAGCGCACGGCGGTCAGGTGAAGACCGGCGCCAACCAGAAGAACATCGTGGGCCTGCGCACGCCGACGGACGCCGACGTCAACGGCGGCGGCGGCCGCTACGACGACCGCTTCGCGATGTTCTGGACCGACGCCCAGGGCAACAAGCGCGTGCGCGAGTACACCGGCAACACCGACCCCTCGGCGCGCTACCGCGGCCGCATGGGTCAGGACGCCAACGGCGACGGCCGCCTCGATCAGGGCCGCCTGCCCTCGGGCTTCTACGAGTTCACGACGGGCTACTCGAGCCGCCTCGGCCGCACGCTGAACCCCGTCCGCGACTACCAGGTCGAACGCGACACCAACCAGGACGGCGTCTTCGGCAACGACGGCGGCCGCATGACCGGCGGCGGCAACTCGATGCTGTTTCACGCCGGCGGCTCGACCATCACCGGCAGCGCCGGCTGCCAGACGATGCCGCCCGACGAGTACGCCCGCTTCTGGCGCGACCTCAACAGCGGCGGCACCAACGGCCGCGTCGGCTACACGCTCATCGAGGTCCGTTGACCGTTGCCAGGTCTCCATCACGCGTTTCGCGCGTGATGTCTGGACGGAGACGAGGCGCAGGCCTCAGCGCGTCGACCAGTCGGCGCGCTCGAGGCGATAGACCGCGCAGTCATCGAGACCGAAGCGGCGTCGCTCGATGAAGCGGAAGCCGAGGCGCTCGTAGAATCGGCGGGCGTCGTCGTTGTTCCAGAGGGGGTCGATGAGGATCGCCTCGACGTCGGCGGCGGCGAAGCAGCGCGCGATGGCGAGCCGCATCGCGATGGTGCCGTAGCCGCGGCCAAGGCAGTCGGCCTCGCCGATCCAGATGTCGATGGCCCGCAGGTGCGGGCCGCAATCACCCCAGTAGTGCGAGTCCTCATCGGCGGGGTCGATGATCTGGATGAAGCCGATCGGCCGGCCATCGACTTCGATGATGAGCTGCTCCCGCCACGACACCTCGTGACCGAGCTCGACGTCCCAGTTCCAGTCGTCGTTCGGGTCGGACTCGACGACGTGGGGTTCCTCGTCCCACCGCTGCACGGTGGCGAGATCGGACGGTTGCGCCTGCCGAAGAGAGACCCCTGCCCTCATGCGTCACCCCGCCATGGCTCAGCCGATGGTCGACAAGGCGCCAGCAGCCTCGCGCAACAGGATCACGGTGTCCTTCACGCGTGGGCGCAGCGCGCCGTCTTTGTGGTCGGCATAGAACACGAAGGCCGGCGTGCCCTCACGACCGAGGCCGCCGACGAAGAGGGCCCCGGGCGCCGGTCCCCCGAGCGCCGCGAACCAGCGCAGCCACGCCGGGCCCGTCAGTGCCGGCCCGTAGTAGGCCTCGCGACGACCGGCGAGCTCGCGCACGACGGTGTCGTTCTGCAGCGCGACGGCGACGGCGGCCGGCGACGGCGGCACCGCGAAGCCGGCGGCCGCGAGCAGGATCGGGGTCTCGCCGCGAAGGTCGACCGCGACGGCGCGGTCGAAGCGCGTGACGAGGAACGCGCTGCACAGCTCGCCCACCTCGCGCACCGTGCGGGCCGCGGCGAGCCAGCCCGCCACATGGGCCACCGACTCGATGCGCGGCGGAACATGGGGCGGCGCCATCCGATCGTCGTCGGTGGCGGGCTCGGCGAGCGCGTCGGGCGAGGTGGTGGGCGCCTCGGCGAAGCTCGCCCGCAGGAAGTCGTCGGTGCGGTGCCGCGCCGGCGGCGCCGCCGTAGCGATGGGCGCAGCCGTCGACGTCGGTGACGTTGTCGGCGGCGGCGCGAGAAAAGCGCCCGTCTTTCTGCGCGTCAGCAGCACGGGCTCGCTCGCGACCGGCGGGCGGGCCGGCGCCGCCGGTGCCTTCTTGCGCAACAGCGGCGTGGGCTCGCCGAGCTCGACGGCGAAATGCAGGTCATCCTCGAGAAGCGTCGCCGCTGCGGCGGAGAAGCCCGCGAGGTCTTCGTCGTGCGCGGTGTGGCGGGCCAGCTCGGCGGCGCCGCTCGCGTGCCAGCCGGCGGGGCGGACAAGGCGCTCGAGCTCGTCGAGGAGGCTCCGGGCCGACGTGGGCCGGGCCTCGGGGGACTTCTCGAGGAGGCGCAGGATCATGCCGTCGATGAAGCCGGGGATGGGGTTCTCGGGGCGGGCCTGCGACGGGCGGCGGGGCTGCTCGTGGACATGGCGCAGGATGACCTTGATGGAGGTCTCGCCGGGAAACGGCGGCTCGCCGACGAGGAGCTCAAACCACATCGCACCGAGGGCGTAGAGGTCGCTGCGTGGATCGTCGGAGATGCCGTTGGCCCGCTCGGGGCTCATGTAGGCCGGCGTCCCGGGGATGACGTCGTGGCGCGTGATGGGCGTGGCACCGGGCGCCTGGGTGATGGTGCGGGCGAGGCCGAAATCGAGGACCTTGGCGAAGTCGACGTCGCCGTTGTTCTCGATGAGCATCACGTTCTCGGGCTTGAGATCGCGATGCACGATGCCGCGACCGTGGGCAGCGACGAGGGCGCGGGTCACGCCGATGACGATGTGCAGCGCCCGCTCCCACGGCAGGAACGCCACCTGATCCAGCAGCTCGCGCACGCTGTGACCGCGCAGCAGCTCCATCGCCAGGTACATGTCGCCGCTGGCGGTCGTGCCGAAGTCGTAGACCGTGACGATGTGCGCGTGGGCGAGGCGGGCGATGGCCGCCGCCTCCTTCTCGAAGCGACGGATGGCGGTGACGTCGTCGGCATACTTCTGCAGCAGCACCTTGAGGGCCACGGGCCGGTCGAGCGGCTGCTGGATGGCGAGGTAGACCGCGCCGACGCCGCCCTGGTTGAGCTTCTTCACCACCTCATAGCGGTCGGCGACCATGCGGCCGACGAGGGGATCCGACGCGTTCGACGACGCCACGGGCGCACTGTACGCCGACGACGACGTCCCCGCGAGTGTTCGACCACCGGGCGACCATGTCGGTGCGCGACCTACAGCCGGGCCGATCGCGGCGCGCACACCCGCGTTGGCACGGTGTGTGGTGTGGTGGTCACCCATGCGACGTCCACCCCTGCGCCTGCTGCCGACCTGCTCCCTCCTCATCCTCGCCATCGCCGGGGCGGGCTGCGACGGCACCGGCGATGAAGGCAGGGACGGTGGCGACCCCGACGGCGACGGCGACGGCCGCACGACCTTCGGCTGGCGCGCCGTCGACAGCGGTGTCACGCCCGTCTGGGGCGGCTTCGTCGCCGAGGGCGGTGCGGCCCCGATCCTCGTCGGTGGCGTCGCCGGGACCGGCGGACCGGTGATCGACACCGCCGAGATCCCCGAGGTGCAGGGTGATCGGATCGCGTCGTCCCTGCTCGGCCTCGACGGCCCCCGCTACTGCGGCTGCGGCTTCGTGGACGCCACCCGCGACGAGCTCATCGTCGTCGGCGGCCGCGACGGGCGCTTCCTCGACGTCGAGACCGCCGCCGTCATCGACCTCGACGACGGCACCGTGAGCCCCATCGCCGACGCCGGCCCGGCCGCCTTCCCCGTCGGCTGCGTGGCCTTCTTCCTGCCCGCCACCGGCACGGGCTACGTGTACTCGGGACTGTCGTCGAACCAGCGCGCCTTCGGCACCGACCTGTTCCGCTGGGACGGCGCCGCCCGCACCTTCGTCGCCGTCGACGTCGCTGGCGCGCGACCTGCCCCGCGCTACGACGCCGCCGTCCACGTCGAGGCCAACGGCGGCAGCGCCCTCATCGTCAGCGGCATGGGCCTCGCCGGGGCGCCGGTCTTTCATCAAGACACCTGGCGCTTCGACGGCGCCACCGAGACCTGGACCGAGGTGACGACGACGAACCCGCCGCCCGGCCGTCGCTATGCGTGGTCGGCCCTCGCTCCCGACGGCGACACCCTCGTCTTCGGCCTCGGCTCCGACTCGCCGCAGGGCCTCACGCTGCTCGCCGACCTCTGGCGCCTGTCGCTCGGCACCGGCGTGTGGAGCCGGCTCGACGACGACGCCAGCGCCTTCGACGTCGACACCGCCCTGCCCGCGCGCGGCTTCGCGAGCCGGCTGCCCGGACTGCCGGGGACGGCCGGGCTGCTCTCGGGCGGGATGCAGGACGGCGTGCTCGCCGAAGACGCCTTCGTCCTCGACGTGCCGGCGTCGCTCGACGGCGCGTGGCGCTGACAGGCCGCGTGGGCGGTGTCAGATGCCCTTGAGGAGCTGGTCGAGGCGGGCGCGGGCCTGCTCGACCTCGGGATCGGGCCGGGCCTCGATGGCCTTGACGTACTCCTCGGGGCGCGGTGCCGGCAGCGGCGCGCGCTCGGCGGGCTCCGACGACGACGGCGACGATGCACGCGGCCGGACGGGCTTCGGCGCGGGCGCCGGCTTCTTCTTCGCCTCGGGGACGTCGTGATCGAAGACGCGGTCCTGGACCTTGTCGACGAGCTCCGCGAACGTGATCTGGCCGAACTTCATGCCGCCGAGGACCTTGAGGCCGACGTCGCCGACGAGCACGACGGCGAAGCCGAGCGACGCCATCATCGCGATCAACACCATCAGCTTGAACGCCCGCGCCAGCGGTGAGGCCGGGGCGCTGCGGCCCTTGCCCTTCTTGCCCCGGGCGGCCTTGCCGCTCGGCGCGCGCTCGGCGCGGTCCACGGCCGGACCACGGCCCTTTCGTCGGGTGGCCGCGATGCGGCCGGCGTCGGGTGTCTCTCTGGGGCGTGCCACGTGGTCACCGTAGAAGCCGCCTGGCGGGGTCCGCCAGTTTTCGACCACCAGCGGCACCAGACGGCACCGGATGGCGCCACGCGGCGCCACCGACCACCGCGGACGCTGCTACGGTCGTCCTCCATGCATGCTGTCGCGATCGGGATGGTGCTTGCCGCGTTGTCGCCCGTCGTCCCGCCCGGGCCGGTCCCGGCCGTCGGGCCCGCCAGGGGGGGCGCCGCTGTCGCCGCGCTGCCGTCGTCGTCGCCGTGGGCCGCCGTCGCCCTGTCGCTGCGGCGCCCCGCCGGGCTCGACGACGGCCGCGCCCGCGCCGCCCTCGCCGTCATGGCCGCCGCTGCCACCGCCGTCCTCGGCCGCGAGGTCGGACCCGATCGCCCCGGCAGCGGCGTCGAGGTCGACGCCACCCCCGAGCGCCTCGCCGTCGTCGTCGTCGTCCCCGCCGCCGGCGCCGACCTCGCCACGAAGGCCATCGACGCCGCGCTGAAGGCGCTGCGCGCGCCGCCGCCAAAGACCACCCCGCCGCTGCCGGTCCTCACCGGCGGACGCGGCCCGTTGCCGCCCGGTGACGCCGACGTCGGCGCCGCCCTCAAGGCCGTCGCCGCCGTCGAGGCGGGCCAGACCGCCGTCGCCGTCGTCGCCCCCGGCCCCGGTCCGGACCTGCTGAAGCGGACCGGGCTGCTGCTCGCGACGACGCTGCCGAAGACCACGACGGCGTCCGCGACGACGACGACGACCGCGACGGCCTGGCAACTGCCGGCCCCTTCGCCCGCGCTGCACGCCGCCGTCGAGGTCCTCTCCGCCCTCGTCGGCGGGACGGTGCGCCGCACACCCGATGGTGTCACGGTCACCGTCGACGGTGGCGACGGCGGTCGTGCGATGCTCGAGGGTGTGGCCAGCGCCCCACCGCCGCCAGACGTCGTCGCCGAGGCCGCCGCCCGACGACGGCTCGAGCTCGCCCTGCCCCTCCTCGACGTCCCCGCCCTCGCCCGACGCCTCGCCGACGACCTCGTCGACGATCCCGGGCACGACGACGCCGGCGCGAGCCTCGCCGTCCTCGACGCCATGGCCGCTGTCGGCCCTGCCGATGTCAGCCGCGCCGCCGCTGCCCTCGTCGCCGCTGCCCTCGTCACCGGTGGTGCCCGATGATCGCCCTGGCCCTCCTCGTCGGCCTCGGCCTGCAGTACGCCCCGCCCGCCGCACCACCGGCCATCGTCGCCGTCGACAGCGTCGACGTGCTGCCCGTCGCCGTCGTCGCCGTGGCCCGCGCCGACGGCCGCGCCGGCCACTGCGGTCCGCGCTCCCTTGTCGTCGTCGCCCGCACCGACGTCGACGCCTTCGTCGCCGGCCGCCCCGTGACGACGACGCCGCTGCCAGCCGAGCGCTGGCCCGTCGACGTCGCCGACGCCGCCGGCCCATCGCTGCTGCTGCCGCTGTGGGCGGGCCCCGGCCTGTTTTCCGGCGAGGACCAGATCCTCGCCCTCAGCGTCGACGCCGCCCTCGCGAAGGCGAAGCTGACGACGACGGCGAAGGCCCGGCTCGTGTGGCGGGAGCGACAGCCCTACCTCCGCATCGCGACCTCGGCGCCGGCCAGCGACGTCGCGACCGCACTGCGGGCCTTCACGCCGACGACGGCGCAGCTCGCAGCGTTCGAGGCCACCGTGGCGCGACAGCGCCTCGGGCAGGCGCGGCAGCCGGGCGCCCGCGCGCTCGAGCGCGTCGACGCGCGTCTCTGTCTGGGCGCCCGCGCGGGCGAGACGACGACGACGCTCGGCCCGGCCATCGTGCGGGCCGCGCTGGCGGCGCCGCTGCAGCCCGGCTGAGACGCCGACCCGTCAGCCGCCGACGCCGGCGAGGACGACGACGTAGAAGACGCCCTCGACGGGGTGGAGCGCAAAGCTCGCGCCCATCGCCGTCGTGTCGAGTTCCAGCAGCGGTGAGAAGGGCCCCAGCAGCAGGGGGTCGTCGATGCGGGCCACCAGCGGGTGCACCTTCGTCATCGACGCGTCGGCCTCCAGCGCCACCTCGCCGACCGGACCGCCGAGCAGTGTGTCGTCGACGCGGCCGACCTCCATCATGCGGTTCGCGAGACGCCGGGCGGTGGTCTCGAGGGTGTCGCTCACGCTGAGCGCGTCGTAGCCGCGCTGCACGCGCACCTTGTTGGTGGCCTCGAGCAGCTCCTTCTGGAACGCGACGGGATCGCGGGCCGGCGGACGGCGGCCCAGCAGCATCACGAGGTTGACGACGTCACGCTGCAGGGCATCGCGGCCGCGGACGACGGCGACGCCGACGTGGGTCACGCCCATCGACACGAGCTCGTAGCGGTGGGCCGGGCTGTCGACGAGGGTCTCCCAGGCGTCCTTGAGGGTGCCGCCGCGGGCCTGCACCTCGGCGAGCCGGATGAACTGCGCGCGGGGCTCGTCGCCGAAGCGGGCCCGCAGCGCGGCCTTCGGGTCCTCGCCGTCGAGCCGATGCCCCAGCGTCGCCTCCGACGAGACGGTGCGGGCCCGCAGGAGGGCGACCTCGCTCAGCACCGGCGAGACCTTGAGGGGCTCGAGGAGCTGCTCGTTGCGCAGGCGCTGCACGAGGGCCTCGGCGCGAAAGGTGAGGGCCTGATCGTCGTGCCCCTCGTCGGGGAAGAGCACCTCGGGCACCGGCATCGCGAGGGTCTCGCGGCCGCGGGTGTAGGGCCACAGCAGCGCCACCTCGGGCGCGCCGCGCGGGTTGCCGTCGGCGTCGACGTCGTCGACAAGGACCTCGACGACGTGGCGCCCGGGACGACGGAACGGCAGCGTGAGGGTCTGCCGCTTGTCGGAGCCCTCGAGGGGGATGCGGTCGACGAAGCCGTCGGGCGAGAGCACGAAGACGCGCCCCTCCCGCCGCCGCGAGAGCGACACCGTCACGACCGACGGCACGCTGTCGTCGAGGCGCTCGACCCTGGGCAGGGCGATGACGTCGAGGAGCCGGCGGCTGGCGACGGCGGCGACGCAGCCCCGCCCGTCGGAGCTCGTCGCCTCGGCGACGCCGATGTGGGTGAGGCCCTGCCCCGCGAACAGGGCCGCAGACCTCTCGACGAGCTCGCGGCGCGACGTCGCCATGGCGCCGACGACGCGCCCCTCCCAGACGCCGGCGGCGGCGCGGACGTCGTCGTCGACGACGGCGTCGAGGTCGCGGGCACACAGGAGGGCGGCGGCCTCGTCGAGGGTCGCGGCGGCGGCGAGCTCGCGCGCGGCCGGCAACCACGACGTGTCGCCGCCGAGGGTCGGCGCCGGCGGCGGGGTCGGCGTCGTCGAGCAGGCGACGGCGAGGAGGGCGGGGGCGACGAAACGGAGCACGCGGCGCATCGCCCGGACGATGAAGCCCGCGGCGGGGACGCGCAAGAAAGCGCCCGGCCGGCGCTACTCGTCGTCGGGCGAGGGCGGGGGGATGGGCGGCAGCAGGCCGTCGTCGTCGACCTCGTCGACGTCGTCCCAGGGGGCGGGTGGCGACGTCGCCGTGGGCGCAGGCTTTGAAGGCGTCTTCGGCAGGGCGGCGGCCTCGGCGGCGAGGAGGGCGCTGCGCTGGGCGTCGGTGAGGGCCCGCAGGCTCAGCGACAGGGTCGTCGCGCGCCCCTCGACGATCTCGACGACGGCGCCGTCCATGCGGCCGCTCACGCGGTCGGTGACGCGGACGGCGTGGCGCCCGGGCTTGAGGCGCAGGTCGACGACGGGCGTCAGCAGGCCCGTGTCGGTGCCGTCGATGGTGAGGGTGCCCCACGGATCGGTGCGGAGGTTGAGGGTGCCGAAGGGCTCGCCCTCACCGACGTAGAGCGGCGACGACGGAGCCCGCTGACGATGCCCCATGAGCAGCTGCAGCGCGCGCTCGGCGCGGGCCTTCAGGGCGGCGTCGCCGGTCTTGTCGGCGATCGTCAGCAGCGCGACGTGCACCTCGGGGATGAAGGGATTCTCCCACGTGGCCCGCTCGTACTGCGTACGGGCCTCGGTCCAGGCCTCATCCTGCACGGCGAGGCGACCCAGCAGCACCCGCGTCTGCGGATCGTCGGGGAAGACGGCGACGGCCTTGTCGAGGACGCCCTTCGCCTTGCCGCGGTCGCCCGTCTCGAGGAGCACGCCGGCCCAGCGGTTGTGCAGCGCCGGGCTCACGACGCCGACGATCCCGGCCGCCTTCTCGTACTCGAGGGCTGCGGCCTTCAGACGACGACGCTCGCGCAGGAGGTTCCCGAGCCGCACATAGCGACGACCCTCCTTGCCCTTCGCCGACGCCTCCGACAGCGCGGCCTCGTCCTCGACCTCGTCGGCGCTCTGGCCGGCGCCGCGCGCATCCTTCACGAACGTGAGCTTCTTCGGCTCGGCACCCGGCACGAGCTTGAACGGGCGCTTCTTCAGCCAGCCCTTCCACTCCGTCTGCAGGCCGGCGAGGTCGACGCCGACAGCGCGCCGCAGGGCGTCGTCCATCTCGAGCCCCTCGCCGAGGGCCTCCATCAACACGTTGGTGCTGCGCTTGCCGCCCGCCATCGGCTTCGTCGTCTCGATGTACTCGATGACCGAAAAGACCTCGGCAAAGGCGAGGGCGGTGTCTTCCTGCGAGGGCAGCTTCGCCATCGACGGGTGCATCTGCTCGAAGGTGATGAGCTTGCCCGTCTTCACACCCTTCGCGAGGAGGTTCTCGCTGCTGGCGTCGAGGGCGAGGCCCGGCGGACCGCGCCAGCGCGTCTCGTTGTACTTGGCGAGGCCCTCGTGCAGCCACACTGGCACGCCGTTTCGGCTCTTCTCGGAGATGATGAGGTGCAGGAGCTCGTGGGCCAGCGTGTCGAGCCAGCCGTAGCCTCGCGCGAGGGCCTTCGGGCTCGTCACCATGAGCCGGTTGTACTTGCAGAGCGCGATGGTGCCCGAGGTCTCGATCTCCTTCACCGTCAAGGACGACACGCTCGCGAGGCCCTTCGCGTCGTGCAGGATGTCGACGGCGATCTTGTGCTTCGGCCGGTAATCAAAAGCCTCGGTGATGCGGGCGAAGGCCTGCTCGAGGGCCTCCAGCGCGATGGGCTGCAGCACCTCGTCCTTGCCCGGCGGCACCCGCACGACGAAGTGCTCGCTTTCCATCGCGACGTTGCCGCGCGTCTCCTGCAGCGTGCGCTCGGCGAGGGGCAGCAGTCCGGGGGCATCACCACCCTCGGCAGCGCGCCGCAGCAACCGCACGGCGCTTTCGTAGTCGCCCTGGTGGAAGCGGACCGCACCCAGCAACGCCTGCACCGGCGGCACATCGGGGAGCTGGCGGTCGAGCTCGGCAGCCACCGCCTCGGCCTCGTCGAGCTGCCACGTCGCGAGCGCCATGTGGCCCTGCGCCAGGCGGTCGGCGATCTGGTCCGCCCGCTGCGCCGACGTCGTCGTCGACCACAGCGTCGCCGACGACGCCAGCAGGATCACGAGGAAGCGCCACACCGCGAGCCTCATTTGATGAGCTCCTCGTAGTAGCGCTTCACCTCGCCGGCCCACTCGCCGGGCGCGCCCTCGCGCATGGCGTCGAGGATGTCCTTGCGGAAGGCGTCCTTCACCTTGAAGTCCGAGCCATCGGGGATCTTGACGTCGTCACGGCTGCTCTTGCCGCGCTGCCCCTCCTGGCCCTCGCCACCCGGCGCGCCGCCGTTGGGCAGCGGCATCGGCATGCCCTTGCCCGAGCCCTTGCCCATCTGCTCGAGGGACTCCTTCAAGCCCTGCAGCTGCTGCAGCGCCTGCGACTGGGCCTGACGACCCTGCCGCAGCCCGCCCCGCTCGGGACGGGGCCGGGACTGGCCCTTGAGCCGCTGCGACGCCCGGCCCATGGCCTCCTTCGCCGCGTCGAGCTGCTGCTGATGCTGTGGCCCGAAGATGGGTGCCTCCTTGCCGACCTCGGCCATCTGCTCGGCGAGCTTCTCGGCCTGCTCCTGCAGCTGGGCCTGACGCTCGGCGTTCTTCTGCAGGCGCTCCTTGTCCTTGCCATCGAGGAGCTCGGCCGGGTCGGGCGCGAGCTGGTCGAGCTTCTCGCGCGCTGCGCGCAGCGCGTCGGCGGCGTCCTTCAGCGCGGCCTCCGCCTTGCGCGCCGCCGCCGGCTGAAACGCGCCCCGACGCTGCTGGCGATCGTCGAGCGAGCTCTCGGCCGAGCGGGCCGCGCTCTCGGCCTCCTCGGCGGCACGGAGGGCGTCGTCGATGTCGCCGCTCTCGAGGGCCTTCTCGAGATCCATCGTCCGCGACGTCGCCGCCTCGGTGTCCTCCTCTTCGTAGCGGGTGAGGCCGGCCTCGGCGGCGTCGATCTTCTGCAGCGCCTCGCGCGCCTTCGCCGCCTGCTTCTTCGCCTCCTTGAGGGCCGCCTGGTACTTCGCGCCGAGGCGCTCCTCGGCCTTCTTGCGGGCCTTTTCCATGATGGCCTCGGTCTCCTCGAGGGACTCCTTCTGCGCCGCCTCCAGCGACGAGAGGTCCTGCCCGAAGCGCTCGAGCTTCTCACGCAGCGCCTTGCCCTCCTCGCCGCCGATCTCGTCGTTGGCCTCGTCGAGCTCCTCCATCATCTGCTCGGTGGACTCGAGCATCTTCTGCAGGGCCTCGGCGGCGTCCTCGAGCCGACCCTCCTCGATGAGCTCGTCGAGCGACTGCGCCTGCTGCATCATCTCGTCGGACTGGAAGGCCTCCTCGTTGAGGAACTCGTCGGGCACCTCGCGGCGCAGCTCGCCAAGGCGCGCGGCGAGGTCGGCGAGCTGCTGCTGCATGCGCTTGATCTCGTCGAGCAGGGCCTCGCGGGCCTCGGCGTCGCCGCTCTCCTTGTACTGCTGCAGCAGCGTCTTGAGGTCCTGCTGGGCCGCGCGCAGGTCCTCGACGAGGCGGCCGGCCTCGCGCAGCCGCTCCCGCTGCAGGAGGTCCTCGAGATAGAGGATGTCGCTCTCGAGGCGGGCGACGAGGGCGCGCTGGGTGTCGATGAGCCGGCGCCACAGGCCGAGTGGCAGGGCCCGATCCTCGGGGCGCGGCGTGCGCTCGATGCTGGCCCGCTTCGACGCCACCGCCCGCGACAGCTCGATGCGCATGTTGGCGAGGGCCCGGCGGACGCCGTCGTCGTCGTCACCGTCGCCGAGCTCTTTGTCTTCGGCGACCGCCGCGAGGGTCTCGTCGAAGAACGTGAGCATCTGCGTCGCGCGCGGGACGAGCTGCACGTGGCGATCGAGGGCCCGGCGCTGGCCGTCGGCGTCGACGTCGTCGGGGACGGGCGACTCGAGTTCATCGCCAAGGACCTCGACCATGTGGCCCATGAGCTGCTGCAGGCGCTCGATGACCTCGCGGTGGTGCGCCGCCGCCGAGAACACCGTGAGCACCCGCGTGATCGAGCGGCCGACGTTGGGCCCCGAGACCGTGTCGTTGTCGAGGACCTCGACGGTGAGGGCGAGCTTCTCGCCCGGACGCGCGCCGACGTCGCCGACGACGAAGGTGCCGCCGCCGCTCGTCTGCTTGATGCCGCCGAGGTCCTTCGCGAGGTCGAGGGTGAAGGGCTCGCGGCCGCTGCCCTGGCGCTTGACGACCAGGCGGACGGCAGTGATGCCGTAGTCGTCGTCGGCGCCGTAGACGACCTTGATCTCGTCGTCGGGCTGGACCGTCTCGTCGGCGGCGGGGTGCTCGAGGCGCACGGTGGGCGCGGCGTCGGCCTTCACGAGGATCTTGCGCGCCACCGGGTCGATGCGCTCGCGCCCCCCCTGGGCGAGCCTGAAGCGCCAGGCCCCGGGCGCCGAGACGGTGAAGCGGCCACGCACCTGGCGGCCCTGCACCTCGGCCTGCAGCGACAGCTCCTGGGGGCCGCCGGTGACGACGAGGGCGGCGCCGGTGACGTCGATGTCGGCCCGGCCCTCGACGAGGACCTCGGTGCCGCGCGGCGCGGTGACGTCGCCAGAGGCGCCGGGGATGACCTCGTCGGCGCGGGCCATGTAGGCGGGGAAGCGCAGCGTCAGGGTGATGTCGGTGACGAGGGGCGGCTCGGCGGCGGCGCGCTCGGCGACGGCGACGGCGGCGGCGGCGGGCGAGACGAGCTGCAGCAGCCGCTTCGTGATGGTCTCGTGGGCGAAGGCCATCGCCACGACGAGGACGGCGAAGACGCCGGCGGCGCCGAGGAAGGTCGGCAGGGCCCGCTCGAGGCCCACCGCCGGCAGCGACTGGTGGGCGCCGCCGTCCTGGATGACGACGACGGCGCGGTGGATGTGGGCGTCGCACAGGGCGCGGGAGCGGCCGAGGCGGTCGTCGGTGGTGCTGTCGCGCAGCTCGACGGCGCCGCGGATGGTGTCCGAGACGCGCGCGCCGCGGCGGGCGAGGGCGTCCTCGAGGCGGGCGGCGACGAAGAGGTCACGGGCCAGCAGGCGCCCGTGCCAGAACCACACATGGAGCGCGGCGCCGACGGCGACGGCGCCGATCACGCCGAGCAGCGCGGCGCGCAGCCCGAACGAGAAGGGCAGGAGCCCCATGACGACGACGGCGACGAGGGCGGCGGCGACGACGGCGGCGACGACGGCGACGGCGCCCTCGGCGAGCACGACCCGGCGCAGCAGGCCCCGCCCCCGCTCGAGCTCGCGCGACAGGGCCTGCGCCGCCGACAGGGCCCGGGGCGACGGCGACGACGACGACGGCAGCGTCGGCTCCGGCGGCGACGGCTCCGGCAGCACCGACGACGCCTCCGGCGGCGCGGGTGGCGCGGCGGCGGTGTCGTCGGGGAGGCGGGGCGCGTCGGCCATGGCGTCGGGAGGTCCTTGGCAGTCTTAGCCCGGCGATGGAAGCGGCGCAGCCGCCGCCGGCCGGGGTACGCCGGTTCCATACACGGCCTTGCGACACATGGCGCCGACTGCAGGTCGTGCCATAACCCTGAACAACGCCGCACGGAGCGGGTCTGGTGAGTGAGGCCGATGTGAGCAGTGAGGGCAACAAGCCGATGACGGCGGCGGAGCGCGCCGCGAGGGCGAGGGCCCTCGTCGCCGACGCGAAGAAGACGGCCACCACGGTCGAGGAGCGCCGGGCGAAGGAGCGGGCCCGCGACGCCGAGCTCGTGGATCTGGCCCGCGGCGGCAACAGCCAGGCCTTCCAGAAGCTCGTCGTCGCCCACCAGGCCCGGCTGTTCTCCGTCGCCTACGGCATGCTGCGCGACCGCGACGAGGCCATGGACGTCGTCCAGGACGCCTTCATCAAGGCGCACCGCAAGCTGCCGGAGTTCGAGGGCAACGCCGCGTTCTCGACGTGGCTGTACCGGATCGCCGTCAACCTCTGCATCGACCGGAAGCGCGCCGACGCCCGCCGTCGCAAGACCGACCTCGACGACGCCGCCACCCGCAACCTCGACGACGACCCCCTCTACGCCGAGGCCGAGTACGCGCCGCGGATGGCGGGGGCCAACCCCCTGCGCAACAGCACCGACAAGGAGCTCGGGGCCCAGATCGGCAAGGCGATGGCCCAGCTCACGGAGGACCACCGCGCCATCGTGCTGCTGCGCGAGGTGGAGGGGATGTCCTACGAGGAAATCGCCACGACCCTCGGCGTGCCCAAGGGCACGGTCATGAGCCGGCTGTTCCACGCCAGGAAGAACCTCCAGCGCCTGCTGCGGCCGGCCCTCGGTATCGCCGAGGGCATGGGCCCATCCGGACGCCCCCTCGAGGAGGGCCGCCCGCAGAAAAGCGACGCGGCGGATCCGGAATCGACCGCCAGCGGTGAAGACCCGGCCCCGGCTGGACGTCGCTCCATGAAGGCGCCATCCGTGGGCGCCCCGGGAGGCGAGTGAACCGTGGCTGGCCCCAATGACGCAGACACCCTGGCCCTGCTGAGCGCCTTCCTCGATGGCGAGCTCGGTGCGGCCGAGGAGCGGGACCTGCTCCGCCGCCTGGAGCAGGAACCCGCGCTGCAGGACGCCCTCGACGCCCTGGCCAGCCAGCTGGCCGCGACGCATCGCGTCATCCATGGCGACGAAGCCGACGGCGACATCCTCGGCGGCGTCCTCGCTGGCCTCCCGGCCGACGCGGTCGACGGACCCGAGGGCGCGGCCGTGCTCTCCTTCCTCGTGGCCGACGGCGAAGGCGACGCCGACCAGACGACCCGCCTCGACGCGTTGTGTGACGCCGAGGCCGACGCCATCACCGACAGCCTCTCCTTCGTCGACGCCACCCGCGCTGTCGGCGCCGCCCCCGGCGAGGCCGTCGCGACCCGCCTGCAGCGGCTGCCCGACCTCATCGGCGCCCGCATCGCCGCCACCGAGCAGGCCTTCGCCCTCTCCGCCGCCGCCGCCGATGGCGCCCTCGACGACGCCGACGAGCGCGAGCTGCTCGCGCTGATCGGCAGCGACGCCGGGCTCCTCGACACCCTGCAAGACGCCGTCGCCGCCCGCGTCGACGCCGCCGGCGCCGACCGCAGCATCGGCGAGGCCCTGGCCGCCTTCAGCGCCTCGCCCCAGGTGGCCCGCCTCGCCGAGCGCGCCGGCGCCGCCGCCCTGCAGGCGATCGCCGCCGAGCAGGAGAACGCCCGCCGCGCCGCCCGCCCGACCGTCGTCACGACGACGACGACCACAACGGTGTCGATGTGGGCCCGGGTCCGTCAGGTCTTCTCCCAGGGCTTCGTGCCTCTCGCCGCCGCCGGTGCCGCCGCCGCCGCCTTCTTCGTCATCGGCACCGGTGAGCCGCAGGTGGCGACGCCCGACGGCGGTGGTCACCTCGCCGAGGTCCAGCGCTCGCTGATGGCGGCCCTCGAGCCGGTCATCCTCGCGACCGGCCTGCAGGCCACCGACGGCGCCGAACTCCCCGTCATCGACGACAACACCGCCGACGTCGAGGCCATCGACGCCACCGGCACCACCATGGTCTTTGAGACCGCCGCCTCGAACATCACCGTCATCTGGGTCGCGGGCCTCGACGACGAGGAGCCCGGGGAGCAGGGCACATGAACCTCTCACGACGCAGCATCCTCGCCAGCGCGCTGGCCCTCGCCACCCTCGTCACGGCGACGCCGTCTTCGGCGGCCGGCTCCACCGAGCAGTATGTCGTCGAGGTCCGCGTCATCGAGGGCGAGCGCGGCAAGGCCGGCGAGCGCGGCGACCCGGTCATCGACAAGCGCCTCTCGGGCCTCGCGAAGGACCTCTCGACGCTGCCGTTCAAGTCCTTCGCGCTGAAGGACGCCCACACCTCCCTCGTGCAGGACGGCGAGCGCATCTCCCTCGAGATCCCCGGCACCAGCAAGGGCAAGCGCTTCCTCGTCGTCGCGGCCCATGGTCGGCAGGCCGGCGGCAAGCTCCGCTTCTCGCTGGGCATCGAGGCCGTGAAGTTCGACACCCTCGTCGCCGTGCCCGACGGCGGCACCATCATCGTCGGCGGCCCCCGCGGCGAGGGTGGCAAGGTGGTGCTCTTCGCGTTCACGGCGAAGGCCAGGAAGACCTGAACGTCGCTTGACGGCGTTGCGACGAAGGGGCCGACCCGCAAGGGTCGGCCTCATGCGTTTCATCGCCCTGCGCTCTCCCGGCATCGCGTCCCTCGTCCTCGTCGTCGTCGCCCTGGCGGGCTGCCCCGACGGCGGCGGCGGCGACGGCGGCGAGGGCGAAGGCGAGGGCGAGAGCGTCGTCGTCGACGCCGGCTGTGACGCCGACGACGCCTGCGGCGCGGGCCTCGTCTGCGACGTCGCCACGTCGACGTGCGTGGCGGGCTTTGACTGCTCGGTGAACACCACGATCTGCGGCTTCTGCGGCAGCCCCGACGTCGACTGCGGCTTCGGCGCTGCCCCCGCCTTCTGTGACGAGGACGCCGGGGTGTGTCGTCGCGTGAAGGGGGCCTGCGCGGCCTGCACCGCCGACGAGGAGTGCGGCGAGGGGCCGACCGGCCTGCCCTCCGTCTGCAGCGACGGCTTCTGTGCCCCGGGCTGCGGGGCCTGCGCCGAGGGCTTCACCTGCGAGGCGGGCGGCTGCGTGCCGCTGCCGGGCACGACGTCGACGGGGACCTGCGACGGCGCGATCCTCTGCGCCGACGGCACGCCCTGCCCCGACGGCACCGTGTGCGGCGACTTCGGCGTCTGCCTGTCGCTGTGCGAGGCCGACGTCGACTGCCCCCTCGGTGATATCTGCGCCGACGCCGGCCCGGCGCGGAACACGTGCGTCGCGGGCTGCCCCTTCGGCCAACGCGTCAACGTCGACGGCGAAGACCAGATCTGCCACGGCGACGGCCGCTTCGGGCCCCTGTGCCCGACGCCCGGCGAGACCACCGGCTGCCCGCCGTCGACGGAATGCACCGCCAGCGGCGCCTGCGACCTCGCCGGCTGCCAGAGCGACGCCGAGTGCCCCCTGCCCCGCACGTACTGCGACGTCGCCAGCGCCCGCTGCGTGACCGGCTGCAACGACGCCGACGACTGCAACGCCTTCGAGCTGTGTGAGGCCAACGTCTGCGTCGCCCAGGGCTGTCGCAGCAAGGACAGCTCCTGCAACCTCGGCGAGTTCTGCTGCGGCGAGGAGTTCTACGCCGACGCCAGCACGTGCCCGGCGCCGGTGCAGGACGGCGCCTGCTTCCTCGCCCCCGAGCCGTGGTGCCAGACCTGCAACGACGACGACGACTGCGCCGCCGGCGAGCGCTTCGGCTTCACCGCCCACTGCTTCGAGCTCACGCGGCAGAACCCGGAGACGGGGCAGGACGAGAGCCTCGGCAAGTTCTGCTCGACGGGCTGTCGCGACAACGACGACTGTCCCCGCGGGATCCCCTGTGTGCGCGAGCTGCCGACGCCCGACAGCGGCACGACCCAGGGCTGCATGGACGCCCGCTGCGCCGGCTTCCCGGCCGATCGCTGAAGAGGAAGAAGGACACCATGAGCGAAGCGGGTGAGATGGGCTCGATGGTGAAGCGTGCCGGGTTCAACACCCTGCTGTTCGGGCTGCTGCTGGCCGGCATCGGCGTCTTCACGCGCGTGCGCACAGGCGGCCCCGACGTCGTCGACGTCGTCGCCGCGAGCGTGCTCGGCGGCCTGTGGGCCGGCATCCTCGTGGCGCTCGTCGAGGTCAAGGTGGCCACGCTGCAGCGGGGGTCGCGGCTGCTGGTGTCGGCGCTGTGCGGCGCCCTCGCCTACGTCGGCCTCTTCGTCGCGATGAGCCGGCTCGCCGGGCTCGAGCTGCGCGCGGAGCTCGTCGGGATCGGCGCGGCGCTGGGGGCCGTCAGCCACGCCGTCCGCGCCCTCGCGCGCCGCGACGACGATGGCGGTGACGACGATGGCGATGACGACGGCGCTGGCGACGACGCGCCGCCGCCGGCCTGACGATCCCGCCCGCCACCCGCAGAATCGGCATAGGGGACGGCGGGATGCTCCCGCCGTTCCCCTGCCACACCACCGGACATGCGGGTCCGCATCCGGCGGTTCGGTTCGTTGAGGTCACGTGGCGAGTCGGGGCACACCCTTCT
>Ga0172372_10000286_pt1 | contig 78579 bp, 67 predicted proteins | sample LakKiv5m_2_FD_114544 | JGI IMG/M metagenome (GOLD analysis project Ga0172372, IMG submission 114544) | Freshwater microbial communities from Kabuno Bay, South-Kivu, Congo - kab_092012_9.5m | ecosystem: Environmental > Aquatic > Freshwater > Lake | place: Democratic Republic of the Congo... | reverse complement strand
ATCCCATCCCGAACTCAGAAGTTAAGCTTTTCATCGCCGATGGTACTGTGCGCAAGAGTACGGGAGAGTAGGACGTCGCCAAGATCTTTTTTACTAAATATCAAAGACTGTTTAAGCAATTAAGCAGTCTTTTTTTTTTTGCATTTATTAAAAAAATAACTATCATGCTCATCTTAATGCTCATTTAACAAAAAGGGAGTTTTTATGAGGTTTAGTTTTTTAAGGTCATTGAATGTAAAAGCCATTCTATTTTTTTCACTTTTTTTCATCCTTTTTCAAAAAGCTCTTATCGCAGCGCCAACCTACACCTGTGGATATCAAAAAATTTCATCTATAGATGTAGCAACTCTATGGATCGAAGAGGGTGGTATCAAAAGAGCAATCTCACTTGGAGATGGGGTAAATGACTCTCAGGCCAACTCTATTGCGACTCATCAAAATCATCTTTATGTGGTGGGAATTCAATCGGATGGAATGAGACCTAATGCAACGCTTTGGATCACAAATCTTGATGGCTCCAATCGAAGTGCCATAACACTTGGAGATGGGGTAAATAATTCTTTTGCCATCTCTATTGCGACTCATCAAAATCATCTTTATGTGGTGGGACTTCAATCGGATCCAATGAGATCTAATGCAACGCTTTGGATCACAAATCTTGATGGCTCCAATCGAAGTGCCATAACACTTGGAGATGGGGTAAATGACTCTAGAGCCTACTCTATTGCGACTGATCAAAATCATCTTTATGTAGTGGGATATCAAAACGATGAAACAAATGATAATGCAACGCTTTGGATCACAAATCTTGATGGCTCCAATCGAAGTGCCATAACACTTGGAGATGGGGTAAATGACTCTGATGCCTTCTCTATTGCGACTGATCAAAATCATCTTTATGTGGTGGGAGTTCAATCGGATGGAACAAGATTTAATGCAACGCTTTGGATCACAAATCTTGATGGATCAAATATTAGATCGATCACTCTTGGAAACAAGATAGATGATTCGGCAGGACTTGATGTTGCTCTCCCAAACACAAACTTTACATTTAGAGACTCTTTTAGAAGGTTTTCTTCTGTTTCTTACCAGAGGGGGATATAAAGAGGATCTAATAGATGCGTCTATTTTTGATTCAAAGATTAAAGTATCGTTTTTACTAAACATCAAAGACTGTTTAATTAGTTAAACAGTCTTTTTTTTTTGCATTTATTCAAGTGCGATCTCTTAAAATTGCATATGGGTTTCCTCAGTAAATCCATCAATCTAACTTTCTTCTTTTTAAGTTGTTTCAATCCTTTCCATATCTTATGATTGCCCGCTCTAAATTATTTTTAATTATAAGGTCAGTATGAGTTCACTAGCCCCATTGACTCAGAGTTTAAAAAAAGCAGAGATAGATGATGAAGGTGAAAGCTATAGCGTCGATCCTCAGGATCTTTATGCGAAACTAAAGGCACTTGAAATCGCTTCCTCCAAAGAAGCTAGGATCTCAAGGCTCTTGCTTGATAACTCATATAGCTATAATGGATTTAATGCCTTTTTTTTACCCTTTTTTGCGGGAGCTGAATCTCTTGCTAAAAAACTGATTGCAGTAAGAGAGGAAGATAAAATTGATGTTTCATTATTTAAAAAGTTTTTTCAAGAGAGAATCGGAGATAATATTTTCGGAGCTTTAGATTATGAAGGGGGTTTTCCAAAGTCCTTCACCATTTTTTCAGACGAAATTTCTGAGGTAATTCATTTTGTCATCAATAAACAGCAAAGAGCAGAAAAATTAACTAGAAGAACACTTCTGATGAAAAAAAAGCCTAGCCCTCTTATGGTCTGCCCCTTCAAACAAGAGCAAATGGATCATCCTTTTTACAAAGAGGAAATTAAGGAGTTTGTCGAAGATTTTTTAGAGCATAGAGATGGAGTGATAAATCTAAGGGCTAAAGAGACAATTGATGAGCAGCCAAGAGCTTATGAATATTTTTCTAATTTTATTCGCAAAGTTGGACTTAATGTAGAGCAACTAAAAGCAGAGTGCGAAATTGTTTTTCTTGATGAATACAGTTTAGATCAAGAAGATCGCGTTCCTTTAAAATCTACCTCTGATTTTTTCTTAGAGGAACAAAGAGTTGTTAGCTCAAATTTTGTTGTGTTTATTCGTCCACCAACTTGGGATGTTGAGTGCGCAGACCCTTTTTTTCCTTCTCTTTCGTTTGAGTGCTCAGATGCTTCCTCAAAAAAAAATAGGTATCTACTCAAAGGACTAAGCTTTTCTCAGGACATCGATGGAGAGAGCTTTTGTGGAGCTGTTTTTGATCGTCAAACTCTATACACTTGGAGTAGAAAAAGACCTAAATGCGAGCTTGCTGAAGATTTGCAAGAAGAACTCGAGCAGATTGATCATTTATTGAAAACCAAAGGAGATCTCACTGATTTTTCTTATAACCACTCAGTTTCTTTGATCAATTACGTTGATTTTTGCATTTATGAAAAACAATAGATGGATTTTTTTATGGCATCAAGAGCCCTTTTAAAAACAGATTCTCTGACTCCTAGTCAATTTGCAAGTGCAATTAAATTAAGCTTATTATCGGAGCTTGAAATAAAGGTGGAAAAGCTAGCTCTTCTTCGTTTTGAGCAGTATGGGATTTATAGCGGTTTTTCTGCTTTTTTTCTTTCCCTGATCGCTTCCTCTAAAGAGCAGATCAAAGAGCTTTTAGCTCTAAAACAAGAGGATAAAATTTCTTCAAAAGTTTTCAAAAAGCATTTTTTCAAAACTATCGCACTTCCTGTAATTGAGACGCTAGAGGATCAAAAAATGTTTTTCACCTCAAGGAGTGTCAAACAAGCTGATGTGATGCCGATTTTTTCTCTTTTGAGTGATCAAGAAAGAAGATGCAAGGAGCTTACTCAAAAGACCCTTGAGAAAGTCAAATCTCCAAAAAAATTAGCATTGGCTAGGTGCCCATTCACCTTTATGGAACTTGAAGTTCAAGGTAGAACTAAAGATCAAGAAGCACTAAGAGTTGCTCATCTAGAAGATTTACTTAGAGAGGCCAATATCAGAGAGCCGGTAAATGCTTTAGATCAACCAAGAGGCTATGAGTATTTAACTAATTTTTTAAGGCAATGTGGCTATAGCTTAGAGAGCTTACCTTCCTATATAGATGTTGTCGTTTTAAAAAAAGGGGATATCCCGCCTATCGAGGAGGCTTCAAAGCTTTTTATGGAGCCAACCCCTCTTTCAGAGGTGATTGAAAAATCAAAAGCCTCTAATAAATTGGCTGATCTTCTTGTATTTACAAGAGAGCCCACTTGGGATCCCTTAGAATCTAGCTCCTATTTTTTTAATACAAAACTTGTTGTTGAAAATGCCAAGGGGCAAAAGGCTTTATATAGAATAAAAGCAATCACCTTTAAAATTTCTGCTCCAAATATGCCCTACTCCTGTAGATTTTTTGAGGAAAATGATTGCTTTGAGTGGTCTTTTTTGAATTCTAAAATAAGGCACTATCCTGCATTTTTTGATGAAATCAAAGCCTGCGAGAAGGAGCTTTTAGAATCTAAAAGGATCTCAAAGATAGGACGGATCACGATGATGTCCTTAGTTGAGCTTGTAGACACCTGCTTTTACGAGAGAATTTTATAAGAAAAAGAAAATTTTAAGCTTTGACTAAATGTTTAAGTCTTTGAGATAATTTTGCCTTTATTATCTGAAAGAGAGCCTTGATGAAACTTTTTAATAAGCTTGCACTGTCGATTGTTTCTTTTTCTTTAATTGCAAGCGAAAGCCAGTTTAATTTTAGTATAGATGAGCACTATTCTCCCTTCACAGGAAGTGATGCCCTTTTAAGCACCCACGAATCCCTAGAGCTTCTGGACAGGTGGATTTCTGATGAGACTGAGGAGCCAAAAAAAGGGCTAAAACCCTCTATAAATCGATGGGCTTATCTCTGCTTTTTTTGGACCCCGCTTAATTATCTGACAACTACAGTGCAGCATGAAGTTTTTGGTCATGGTTATCGCATTAGAACAATGGATGTTGCCTCTGTTACATCTTATCATTTTGATGCACCACCTCCTTTTGGACATGGCGGGGGCTCGACTGCGTTTAAAATGAGTAGTCAAATCTATTTAGGAGAACTTCAAGCGATTGCTGTAGCAGGACTTGAAGCGGAATCAATTCTTTCAAGAAATCTTAAATCAAGATTTATTAAACAAAGAAAAATCAATCCAAAACTTGGCTCTTTGTATACTGCTTCAAGATACTCTTCCTTAGTTTATTCAGTCGTTCCATTTTTCGAAGAAAAATCTATAGAAGATCATTTAGTTGGATCTCATGATATACAAAACTATGTGAATTTGCTTGGATATCTCTATCCAGAGTCTGTTGTCTCACCTGAGGATCCAAATACAAAAAAACTAGTTTATTCTGCTGACAAGATGAGAAAATCGACCTCGACTCAGCTTCTTTTTAATTTCTTAGATCCGATGACGTTTTATGAGATTGGAGCTTACTGGTATTATATCTTTACTGGAAAGATGATGAACATTCCAATGATCAAATTGAAAGAGGATCTACTCTATTTACCGAATGTCTCTGTTCAAATAGCTCCTTATGGACTTGAGTATTATTTAGAGAACTTTCTTTTACATAAAGACTCTCTGACATACTTTTATCTAAAAGGTGGCGCACTTCATGGAAATAAATACTATGGCTTTGGAGCGCAAAGCGATGATTTATTTGTGTTAAATAAATATAGCATCGGCATGAAAGTAGATGGCTGGTATCAACCCAATTTTCTCGCTCCTTGGCAGCTTCAGCAAGCAATCGATGGAGAAATTCCAGTTGGGATGAGAAAAGAACTGGGGAAGAAGGTCTTAGGCGGTAGCATTAATGCTGTTGCTAAATACAACCTTGCAAATTCTTCGAATTATTTTTTCTCTGAATTCGGGGTGAAATCAAAAGGATATCTTCCTGGATACCCACTTGATGCAGCACCAATCTGGAGAGTGGGTTTCAGCGCGCAGTTTTAATTTGGCTTAAAAACTTTTTTTCATTACTTTTTAATTTTATCAACTTAAGAAGATCTATATGAAAAAAACGATTTTAATTACCGGAGCAACGGGTTACATAGGTGGTTGTTTAATGAGCCACCTAAGCACTAAAGAGTATCATGTAAAAGCTCTAGCTCGCTTCCCAGACAACCTTCTCTCTCGCCTTCCTTCAAAAAATATCACAGTGATTCAAGGGGATGTTTTAGATGAATCATCCCTTCAAAAAGCCTTGGTTGGCGTTGATGTTGCTTTTTATCTTGTCCACTCTATGGGAGCAAAAGAGGGGTTTGAAGAGCTTGATCGAATAGGCGCTGAAAATTTCGCCAGAGCCTGCGACCGATGTCAGGTGAAAAAAATTATCTATTTAGGGGGGCTTGGCTCATCAAGAGATCAACCCTTATCTAACCACATGAGATCACGTCATGAAGTTGGAAATATTTTAAGAAAAAGTAAAAGTCGAGTGATTGAATTTAGAAGCTCTATCATTCTTGGAAGTGGAAGTCTCTCTTATGAGATGATGAAGTCTCTTGTTGAAAAGCTTCCTATCATGGTAGCTCCTAAGTGGATCAACTATTTAGTTCAGCCAATTTATATTGAAGATGTCATTTCCTATCTTCTTGAGGGAATGGAAAAAGAGTTTTCAGAAAATAAAATTATCGAAATAGGGGGTGCAACTGTCTTATCTTATAAAGATTTTATGCATGCATATGCAAAAGAAAAAGGGCTAAAAAGAGTCATTATTACAGTCCCTATTTTAACTCCTGGACTTTCAAGTTTATGGCTCTCTCTTGTCACCCCAGTATATAAAACCATCGGAAAAAAACTCATAGAGAGTATCGTAAATGATTCTGTTGTCAAAGAGTTTTCTCAAGCAGAAAAATTTAATGTTCACCCACTCTCTTGCAGAGATGGTATAGCTCTTTGCATCGAAGCTGAGAGAAAGAAAAAGGGAGAAAGAATTTGGTATGATGCCGTCTCTTCGAAGGGACTTAGTAAAGATCTGAGTAAAATTAAATTTAAAAAGACGCTAACATCGTGCTACATGGGCTTTTGCAACAATGAGCCTAAAGCTGTTTACTCATTCATTCAAACAATTGGAGGGCAGACGCCATGGTATGCTCAAATTCTTTGGAAAATTCGAGGGTTTATCGATTATCTTTGTGGAGGCGTTGGATTCAAAAGGCAAAGAAGAGATCTAAACCATTTAAAAGTTGGAGATCCTTTTGATTTTTGGCGTGTGATTGAGATGAAGGAAGATGAACTTATTTTACTTAAGGCAGAAATGAAATTGCCAGGAGTGGCATATTTATGTTTTAGAATCACTCCAAAAGATAAAGGCTCAATTGTTGAAGTAGAATCGATCTTTCGTCCCTATAATTTTTTTGGAATTTTTTACTGGTACTTATTTCTACCCTTTCATTTTTTCATCTTTAAAGGCCTTATAAAAACGATTCAAAAAGGAGTTTCTTCCACTTGACTGCAAATTATCTCTCTTGTAGCTTAACCTTTTACAATTAATTTTTTGAGTAGTTGAAAAATGAAAATCCTTGCTATTGCAAATCAAAAAGGGGGCGTTGGGAAAACAACAACTGCAATCAATTTAAGTGCAGCTTTAGCGCTTCAAGGTAAAAAAGTGCTTTTAATTGACACAGATCCTCAGGGTCATGCAACAGTTGGTCTTGGTATTTCTACGAAAAATAAAAAAACCCTCGCTGAGCTTTTAACGTATGAGCAGTGTTTAATCAAAGATGTTGTAGTATCTACTTATATAGAAAATTTGGATCTGATTCCAAGTGATCTATCGCTTGCAGTAGCTGAGATGAAACTTTCTATGATGGGAGCTAAAGAGTTTAGACTTCGCACAAGACTTGCAGATCTTAAAGGATATGATTTTGTGATCATCGATTGCCCGCCAACATTTGGAACCCTTGCGATGAATAGCTTTACATATGCTCATGAGGTGATTCTCCCAATCCAGCTAAGTTATTTTAGTTTAGAAGGAGTGAATAATTTTATAGAGACTTTAAATTTTGTAAATAAAGACATCAATACCATTGTAAATCACAACATAAAAATAGGTGGGGTTCTTGTCACTTTTTGTGATACAAGAGCAAATATTGCCAAAGAAATCCATAGCAGCATTGAAAGAGTCTTTGGAAACGCCTTATTTCAAACAAAAATTCCAATGAATGTAAAAATCAACGAAGCGCAATCTCATGGAAGAGTAGTCTTCGATTATGATCCAAAATGTAAAGGTGCACAGGCCTATAAGCTTTTAGCGGAAGAATTTTTAGAGAGGAGTCTTAAATGAGTAAGATAGGACAAGCTGCAGAAGAAATACTTGAGAAGATTTCCTTTGGCAGTTACACAAAGCCAAGCCCAGCAGTGGACAAGAAAAAATCCGTAGAGGCTAAAGAGGGAAGAAGAAATATTAAAAAAAATAAACTCACTCTTTATCTTACAGAAGAAGAGGAGAAAAAATTTAATGAGATCTATATTTCCCGTCTTTCTAAAGGAAAAAAATGTGATCGATCAGCTCTTTTTGCTGAAGCTGTAGATCTTTTGCATAAAAAAGAGTGCCAAGGATCGAAATAGACCCTATAAAATCATCGCTTCTTCTTTTTCTTGAAAAGAAGTAAGGGGAATCTCCTCAGATGCGAAAATATACTCTTCAAAAAGAATTTGAAGAGTTTTTGTGTTTTTAAATGAGGTTGGATTAAATTCCGTTTCATCTATTTTTTTAATCGGCAAAACTTCTTTTGAGCTTGAGGATAAAAAGACTTCCTCTAACTCCTCAAGCTCACTTAAGTGAATCTCTCTTCGCTCAATTTGAAAATTTGATTTTGCAAGCTCAAAGATCACTTCTTGTGTCACACTTTTTAGAAGAGCGCCTTTTGGTAAAATTAGAGTGTTTTTTTTGAAAGCGCAAAAAGATGCAATTGTCGACTCTAAAAAATTTTTCTGTTCATCTAAAAATAGAATTTGATCACATCTTTTATGTTTCTTTTTTGCAAGAATTCCTGGAAGATAAAATGTCGTTTTTAAGTAAGGAAAGGCTCTTTGATAAAAGGTTGTTGCAACTTCAATTCCATGGGAAAAATCCTGCCTTTGATAGCTGCTTAGGGAGTAGGGGAGAACGATAAATGTAGGTTTAGATTCAGGGATGAGCCCCGATGATGCGATTCCAAGAGTTAAATAAATTTTAAAGCCAAACTCTTCAAATGGATTTTTTTGGATTAAAAAATCTAGGATCTGCTTAATTTCATCAAAGCTATATTCGATATCAATTTCAACTTCTTGAGCTGCTTGAAATAGGCGCACTAAGTGCTCTTTAAGATGAAAGGGTTTTTTTTGATATGTTCGAATATGCTCAAAAAGAGCATACCCTCTTGAAAATCCAAGATCATCAATGGAGAGATGAAGGTGTTTTTTTTCAAGAAATTGACCGTTGTAAAAGCAAATTGCGCTCATGAAAGGATCTCAAAATAGATTAAAAATTAACAGTATAGTATCAATCTTTTTTTTGCTATCTCTTAGATGCTAAAGTTTGCAGCTGAAAATCCAAAAGCAAATCCTATGCAAGCGCCTGCTAAAATATCAATACTCCAATGTTTTTTACTAACATAACGACTGATGCCAACAAGGGATGCTAAGGCTAAAATTGTAATAAAAAGATGGTTTAGCCCTATAAGCTTCTTTGCGATTCCAACTGCTAAAAAGGCCCCGGCCGTATGAGAGGAGGGAAAGGATTTTAAATCTTCTTCGCTTGATTTTCCAAAATAAAAAGGACGCGGCCGAGCTTTTGGAAGATCTTTTTTTAGCATCATCACAACTTTTGTTTGAATGAGACCTGCGATCAATACAAAAACAGGAAGTTTATAGACTCCGCTTGCAGCGCCATACATTGTCATAAAAGCTGGGATCGCCCAACATCCAATATCTCCAAATTTTTCAAAAATGGAAACTGCAAAAGGGTCGTTGTAGCTACTTTCAGATGGCGTTGACAAATTTGGGACGATATCCATCGAGTTTAACTACTCCTAAATCAATTATAATTAGATCTTAGAGCATTTTATCTAACTATTTATAAAAAAACAATTTACACTTTTTAAAAGGGATTAAAAAATATCGATATCACTGCATCTCATAAATAATTGCAGTAGGTCAAGATCAGGCTTTGAATAAGTGCCCCTAGAGGGGTTTGGCCCTTCCGCTTCAAAATATGGGCTCAAAAAGTTTTCACTCAGATAGCTCCTCAAAAATTTTCTTATTTTTTTAAACAAAGTGAAGGCGATTTGAGAGCGTTTCTAGATGCCTTCTAAGATGTTTTTTGTTTTTTTTCAGATTAAAACAAAAAAATAATAAAAATTTTTTTTAAAAAAACATTGCATAAATATCTAGAAAATTAATATTCAATATTAAATGTATGAACTAATTCATAACACCATGAGGAGATCATATTATGGCACTTAAAGAAACAATTAGTCAGTTACACGAACTTTTAGACTGTGTATCAAAAGATCTAGAGAAAGGATCTAAAGGTAACAAAGCAGCTTCCCAAAGAGTAAGAACAGGAACTGTTAAACTTGAGAAAATTGCAAAGCTATACAGAAAACAATCTGTAGCTAATGAAAAAACAAACAAAACAAAAAAAGCAAAGCCTCTTGCAGCTAAGCCAAAAGCTCAGATGAAAAAAGAGCCTGCTAAGAAATCTCATCCTGAGAAAAAGAAAAAGTAATTTTAGGGAGGATTTCCTCCCTTTTCTTTCATTTTAATTTCCAAAATCCTCACAATTTTCTTCTCTTTCATTTTTCTTTCTAAAAGCTCATAATCTTATCCCTTTAAATAAGGTCCTATGTCTATGAAACAAGAGAGAGAAACAGTTGCTCAGATCCAAAGATTTTCCAAAAAAGGGCTTGGGATCGGAGTCAGTGAAGAGTTTAAAAAACATTTAGAAGTAAGATTTGTTTATCCTTCTGAAACAGTGAAGGTGAAGGTTTTTAAATGTAAGCAAGGACTTCACCAAGCTAAAGCTATAGAAGTTTTAAACCGCCATCCAGATAGAGAAAATGGTAAGTGTGCTCACTTTGAAGTTTGTGGGGGATGCTCTTGGCAAAGTTTAAGCTATAAAGCGCAGCTTGAGTATAAAGATCAAATCATTCAGAACCTCTTTGAGCCCTTTGCCTCTTTAGATTTAATTCATCCAATTATTCCTTCTGATAAAATATGGAATTTTCGCAATAAAATGGAGTTTACCTTTTTTCAAACAAGAGACAATCAAAAATCCCTTGGTTTAATAGAAGCTGGTAGCAAAGGAAGAGTCGTAAATTTAGACGAGTGTCATCTTTGCCAAGAGTGGATGATGAATGTTTTAAAAGGAGTAAAAGAGTTTTGGGATCAATCCCAGGTGCAAGCTTATCACCGCCTTGCAAAAACAGGAACCCTTCATACTCTTACTTTAAGAGAGGGGATGAATACAGGGGAAAAAATGGTCATCCTAACAGTCTGTGGGGAGCCCTCTTCGTTGTTTTCTCATAAAGAGCTTAAGGCTTTTGAGGAAGCTGTATTAAGCAAAGAGCCCGCCATCACTTCTATCTTTCTTCAAATCAAAAGAATCCAAGAAGGGGTAGAGACATCGTTTAGTGAAATGCTTCTTTATGGAAAAGATCATATAAACGAGAAGCTTACTATTGCCTATCCAAATGGAGATACTAAAGAATTTGTTTTTAAAATTAGCCCTTCTTCTTTTTTTCAGCCAAATACCTCGCAGGCAGAAAAGATTTTCTCTCTTGCCCTAAAGTATGCCTGCAGTAAAGCGCCTCTTCGAGTTCTCGACTTATTTTGCGGAACTGCTACATTTTCTCTTGTTTTCTCTTCCTTGGTAAAAGAGGTGATTGGGGTTGAAATCAATCCTTATGCTGTTTTTGATGCAGAGGTAAATCTGGAAGTGAATGGAGTGAAAAATGCAAATATCTTAAGGAAGGATGTTGCAGATTTTGTGAAAGAAGCTCAAAGTTTTGGCGTATTTGATCTTGTGATTATCGATCCACCAAGATCTGGACTTGGAGCTAAAGTCACTGAAAAGATTGTTGCAATTAAACCTAAATCTGTTCTTTACGTCTCTTGCAATCCACAAACTCAAGTGCAAGATATAATGCTTTTTAAAGAAGCTGGTTATGAAATTGAGGTGATTCAACCAATCGATCAATTTCCTCATACAATTCACATGGAAAATATTATCCTTTTAACAAAAAGCTGCTAAATATGTTTTTCTTGTATTCATCTAAAAGATAGGGCAATATTTTTCTATGATGAAACCTTCTTACTAAAGGATCTTTTATGAAAAAACTTTTAGCTTCTTTTATGGTAGCGGCTTTTACTTTGACCACTTCTATCTTTGCAGAAGCAACAGATCAGATGCAAGAGTCTAGACAGCAAAATTATCTTCAGACCTTAGTTGTGACTGGAGCTGCAATTTTGTTTTTTTATTTCATTCTTCTTCGCCCTGAGCAAAAAAGAAGAAAGAAATTAGAGCAGCAAAGAAGCAGTATGGAAAAAGGATCAAAAGTTACTGCAATGGGAATCATTGGAGTTGTTGATACTATTTCTGAAAATACAGTCATCTTAAAAATGGTAGATGGATCAAAAATTGAAGTCCTAAAAGGTGCTATCACAGACGTTGAGTCTACTTCTTCTAAACCAGAGTGCGGTAGCTGCAAATAAAAAAAAGCCTAGAAGATCTCTTCTAGGCTTTTAATTCTTTTAATTAAAAATAGCTAAGATTACTGCTTACCTTAGTTCTAGTGCTTTTAAAGACTCTAGTGCATTTTCAAGATCGTCAGAGTAAGCAACAAGATTAGCTAAAGATTGAGTCAAATGGGTGTTATGATCCTTTATGTTCCCACTGCTTAATCTAGTAAAGTCACTTGGAATCTCTTTATAGGTCTTTGGGGACCTTACTTTAGCCATAAGTTCTACTCGCCTGCTTGCAGCAGCCTCTTTTAAGCTCTTAAATTTAGCTTCATTTTCAGCAGCTAATATTAGATCTTTTACTAGCTCTTTTAACCTTGTACGTTCTCCATGTAATTTTGCGCAAGCTTGATTGCACGCTGTGATATTAGCTGTATCTTTATAGGTCTTTAGATTTTCGAATTTAAAATTAGGATCTTTGATGTTTGTAGACTCTCCTCCTAACTGCTTAATGAGTGAATCACGCTTTTTTTGAAGATCGGTAATTTCTTGTTCTGCCTGATCGCAATCTTCTCTTATCTGAAGAAGATCAGCATCCTTTACTTCATTTAAATTTGAAAGAAGAGTGTTTCTTTGATTTAGCGCCTCTCGCTGCTTTTTAACAGCTTCGATCTGATCATTCACATCCGCAATACGATCAGCATCTTCTCTTGCACCCATAGTTAAGAAACTCATTCCAGTTTCAACCCAAGTTTTAGGCTTATTCTCTTTTTCTATGATTTTATCTTTAAATGCCTTTTCTTCTTCGATTTCCTCACCAAAATAATCGCTTAAAGCAATAGAGAACTTACTGTAGAGATCTACAGTATCCTCTCGCTCCTCTAAAGCTACTTTATAAGCTTCTAAGTGATTTAAAAACTTCTCAAGCTCTATCGCTTTTTGATTGTTTTTTAAAATCTCAAGATCATATTTCTCTTTTCTTGTAGCAAATAGTGTAGCTTTCATTGCAGCTGTATCCTCTGCAGGTCTTGGCGCTTCTCTTGCCCATAATTGAGCTTGCAAACCTCTATTTTCTAAAGTAAGACTCTCTAGCTGTTCTCTTAATTGTGCTACATCATCCATTTCCTCTGCTCTTACTGGAAATGAAGAAAATCTACTGGAGCTCGGAGCTCTACCGTCAGAAAAATCCCTTAAACGGGAATCATCAACAGGATTTAAAGTTCTACTACTTGGTAATCGTTCTTGTGCTATGGGTCTAGATCTAAGAGGGGCATCACTGCGATGGTCCCCTTGTCCAAATCTAGAATCACCAAATTCTCTTGAACTTGCTGCAGCTTGTGCAGGCATATGAGCTGATGTTTGTTCTAATACCTTTTCTTGGGCATTAGCATCTTCTATCTGAGATGCTACTAGGGATTTTACAGGTGAGAACGCTTTCTCTAGGATTGTTTTTAATGTGGAAATTGAAAAGGAATGTATTGGATTATTCCTATCTCCTAAGATCTGGACAGTTCCATTTTTTAAAACTCTGATGTTTTTGGCGTCTCTGATGTTATTTTGTCTAATATGTTCTTGGGCTAGCTGCTGAATCATCACGAGATTGGTTTGGGAATCAGTAGTTTGTGTTACCCCTAATGGTTGATCTCGAAAAAAGTATTTAATTTCGTTTGGTCTACTTGATATAGAAGCCATAATTAACCTATTAATTTTAATATTATTAATTAAAATATAATTATAACATAATTTCATTTTTAATTAATATAATATAAATACAGGGGTTAAGTAAGAGTCTGGCTTTTAGTGGGTTAGAAAAATGGCCCGAAAAGTTATTCGGGCCATTTTCCTTTAGAGGGCTGCTTTTTCAGCGAGTTTTTCTAAAATGGAGCTTGTACGCTTGATGAACTCTGAGAAATCAGAGGGCTCAAGTTCTTTTTGAGATAGAAGAGAGAGCTCATAGATTTGCATAGACAAATCTTTAGCTAGCGCCTCATCTGTTTTATTTAGCTTGTAGATGCTATGGATTAGCTTGTTATTTGTGTTTAAAACAAGGGTCTTTTTCTGTGGGAACATGATTTGAGAATCAGGTTGTGTCATAGAAAAATAATCTCTCATTCTTCTTGATTGCTCATCTAAGACAATAAAAGCTGGTAATGTGTCGCTTGATAAACTTTTTGCTTCAACGGATAGATCTTGCTTGTCTAAGTGAGATTTAAAGAACTCCTCAAGTTTGATTGAGAGGGTTTTACCATCTGCATCTAACGTTGTTTCTTCTTTTTTCTCATCAACAAGGGCTGAATCTAAAGCGCCATCGATACGCTGGAACTTCACTTCGCTTTCTTTGCTTTCTATAGAGCTCATTAAAGGCGTATCTAGATATGAGCTTGCAAAAATCACCTCGATTCCTTTTTCCTTGTAAAGATCTAAAAAATGAGAGGTGTGGTTTTCATCTAGAGTGTAAAAGACTTTATTTGGATGACGCTCTTTAGACCTTTCTAGATAGTCTTTAATTGTTGTCCACTCTCCACTTGTGTTTTTCCAAATAAAGAGATCTTTTGCTTTATCATAGAACTTCTCATCTTGAAGCGCTCCAAGCTTAATAATTGTCTCAATATCTTTGAAAGAGGAGGAGTACTTAGCAAAATCACTTTGATAGAGATTTTGAAGCTTATCTGTCACTTTTTTTGCAATATGAGAGGAGAGCTGTCTAACTGTTTTATCCATTTGCAGAGAGCTTCTTGAGACGTTTAGAGGGATATCTGGGCTATCAATTACTCCTTTTAAAACGGTTAGATAATCTGGAAGGATATCTTTGCAGTTATCTGATACAAATACTCTATTGCAGTAAAGTTGTACCTGAGATTTTGTATAGTCAAATCGTTTTGTGATTTTTGGAAAAAATAAAATCCCTTTCAGATGAAATGGATAATCTACATGGATGTGAACCCAAAAAATTGGTTCTGCTTCCATTGGATAAAGATGTCTAAATAGCGTTAGATACTCCTCTTCCTTGCACTCTGAAGGAGCTTTGATCCAAAGTGGAAAATTGTCGTTGATGTGCTTATCATTTAGATAAATTGGAAAAGGAAGAAAGCCGCAGTATCTCTCTAGCATTTCTTTGATCTTCTGCTCGTCTAAAAACTCTTCGCTTTGCGCTTCAATATGAAGAATAATCTCAGTTCCTCTTGAAGCTCTTGTTCCCTCTTCTAGGGTATACTCTGAGGATCCATCACATGACCAAAAAGCACTTTTTTGATCTTCTTTATAGGAGAGGGTATTGATTTCAACAGTAGAGCTCACCATAAAGGCAGAATAGAATCCAAGGCCAAAATGGCCGATGATTTGATCTTTTTCACTTGTTGTTTTGTATTTTTTCATGAAGTCTTCAGCGCCAGAAAATGCTAGCTGAGCGATGTATTTTTCCACTTCATCAGCGCTCATCCCAATACCTGTGTCTTTGATAGTGAGAGTTTTTCCGTTTTTATCAAGGATGATATCAATACGTAGCTCTTCATCTTTAAAAGAGACTTCGTTTTGATCCCGTAAAATTTTAAGCTTAGATAAAGCATCAGTTGCGTTAGAGACTAGCTCTCTTAAAAAGATATCTTTATCTGAATAAAGCCACTTTTTAATAATAGGTAGGATGTTTTCACTATGAATTTTTAGTGAGCCTTTTGTCATAAAAACCTCTAGTTTTAGGGGGTTAAGATAATTTTTAGAAAAATTCACCCTTAGTTTTTAGCATAGTCTTCTCCAAAATACAATAGGTAATTAACTAACCATTTTAAACAAATAGCGGCTCAAATCCTCCATTTATGTGATCTTTTAAGTGGTTTGTAATTAAAATATTTGATTATTTTATATTGAATATAGCATCTTTTAATTAGAGAGCTGCTAATTTTATCTTTAAGGAGCGATTGAATATGAAAATCATGATTTCTCAGCTAAATCCAAAAATCGGGGATTTAGATGGAAATACAAGAAAAATTATCGAATGCATCAGCCGAGCAAGAGGACAGGGGGTAGATCTTGTATTATTTCCTGAACTTTCAATTTGCGGTTATGCTCCAGAGGATTTACTTCTTCATAATTCTTTTATAGATGGAATGCAGCAACATTTAGAGCAAATCATAAAGGCATCCAAATCCATTGCAGTTGTTGTAGGTCTTGCAAGAAGGAATCTATTTCATGGAGAAAAAAGCCTTTTTAATAGTGTTGCAGTGATTGAAGATGGGCATTTAATTGGCTTTCAAGATAAGTGGCTCCTTCCAACTTATGATGTGTTTAATGAAAGGAGATATTTTGAGCCAGGTTTTGAAACTCGGATTTGGAATATCAAAGGAAAAAAAGTTGGGATTGTGATTTGTGAGGACATTTGGCAGCATTCTGGATATGTTGATTTGACTTCTTATCCAAGAGATCCGATTGAAGAACTTGTTAAACTTAAGCCAGATGTTTTACTAAATGCATCAGCTTCTCCTTATCAGATTTACAAACCAGATAAAAGAGTGATTGTCTGCAAAAAAGCTGCTCAAACTCTTTCATGTCCTGTTCTTCTTTGCTGCCAAGTAGGTGCCAATGATCAAATTGTTTTCGATGGATATAGTGTTTATATCGATAAAAAAGGGGATCTTGCAGGCCTTGGAAAAGGGTTTGAAGAAGATGAAATGATAGTCGATATAGATCAAGAAACAACCTCGTGCCCGCTCATTTATGATCCGATGGGAAGTCTCTACGAGGCTTTGAAGCTTGGAGTCAAAGATTACTTTAAAAAATCCAATTTTGAAAAAGCATGCCTTGGAATTTCAGGGGGGGTCGATTCAGCTCTTGTTGCACATATTGCAAAAGATGCTCTTGGCGCTCATAATGTTGTTGGAATTTTTATGCCCTCAAAATATACCTCAAAAGAAAATTACGAAGACTCTAAAAAGCTTTGTGAAAACCTTGGGATAGATTATATCACAGTTCCAATTGATGATCAGGTAGAAGCCTTTTCAAAGGCCTTAAAACCTGCATTTAAGAATAAGCCAGAAGATGTGACAGAAGAAAATATCCAGGCAAGAGTGAGGGGAATCATCCTAATGGCTCTTTCTAATAAACATGGATACATCGTTCTTAGCACAGGTAATAAAAGTGAAACTGCGATGGGATATTGCACCCTTTATGGAGATATGTGCGGAGGACTTGGGGTCATTGGGGATGTTGTAAAAACCCAGGTGTATGAACTTGTAAATTATCTAAACTCTAAAGCTGGCTATGATGTTGTCCCAAGAAGAATTATCGAAAAAGAACCTTCTGCTGAGCTAAAACCGAACCAAAAAGACTCAGACTCTCTTCCAGATTATAAAATTGTAGATCAAGTGCTTCAAGGATATGTCGAAGATTATTTAAGAGTGGATAATATCGCTCAAAAGTATGTCATTCCAGCTGAGGTGGTGTTAAATCTTGTAAGAAAGATCCATCAAGCAGAATATAAAAGAAGACAAGGCCCTCCCATCATAAGAGTTTCGAAAAAATCTTTCGGTGTGGGAAGGCATTACCCAATTGTTCAAGGGTGGATGTAAAAAAGCTTAGCTTTCATTCCATCCAATAGCAACGACTTCTTCAATTCCTTCGGTATTATGACGTAGCATCATCAAACGATCGAAGCCGACAGCCACACCAAAGAAGTCTTTATTTGAGAGTTTTTCTATTGCATGTAAAAAGCTATAATCGAGAGGAAGAGGCTCTTTATCAAGAGAAATTCTTTTAAGGTTCTCTTCTTCTAATCTTCTTTTTTGCTCAACAGGATCTGTGAGTTCATGATAGCCGTTTGCAAGCTCAACTCCATCAAAATAACACTCAAATCGAGAGGCATATTCTCTTTGGTTTTCTTTAAACGTTTTTGAAAGAGCAGCTTGAGAGGCTGGGAAGTTAGTCACAAAGCTTAGCCGATCGATCCCAAGGTTCTCTTCTGCGATATCCCAAAGAAAACTGAGGTAAAAATCTCTTTGCTCTGAGACTGAGCTAAGTCCATGGCTCCTTGCAATTTTAGAAAGCTCATCGAGCGATGCTCTAAAAGGATCAATTTGAAATGTCTTTTTAAAGACGTTTTCATATTTAACGATCTCATAGGGCATAGATCCAAGAAATAAAAAAATCAGATTTTTGGTCTCATCCATTAATTTAGACAAGGAAAAGTTTTGTCTATACCACTCAAGCATTGTAAATTCAATTTGGTGCAACGCTCCAACTTCTCCCTGGCGGTATACGTGACAAAGCTGAAAAATATCTCCAAGTCCTTTAGCAAGAAGTTTTTTCATTCCATACTCAGGCGAGCTATGGAAATATCCCACTTGTTTTGAGGTCGCATTGGTTTTTAAAATATCGATGTTTGCATCGATTGGAGCTGTTTTTGATAAAATCGGAGTGTCAACTTCAAGAACTCCTTTTTCTTCGAAAAATTCTCGAACGGCTCTAAACATAGCCGCTCTATCTTGCAAAATTTCAATCGTGGAACTAGACTCTTGAAACATATTCTCCTGTCCGCGTATCAACCTTAATCTTTTCTCCTTGGTCGACGAAAATTGGAATTTGTACTTTCGCTCCAGTTTCAAGAATTGCAGGCTTTAACACTCTTCCAGATGCAGTATCTCCACGTACTCCAGGAGCTGTTTCTGTAATTAGAAGCTCCATAAATGTCGGTGGTGTAAATCCAACCGCAGCACCTTTGTAAAATACGATATCATAAACGATATCTTCTTTTAGCCAATGAGCTTGATCTTCAATGAGATTAAGTGGGATTTCGATTTGATCAAAGCTCACATCATCCATGAAAACCGCTTCCTCTTTCTCTTTGTAAAGAAGGCGCATGCTTTTTTCTTCTACGTCTGCGATCTCAACTTTTTCACCAGATTTAAGCGTTCTTTCAATGACTCTTGATGAGATTAAATGCTTAAGTTTCACTCTTGTAAACGCCTGCCCTTTACCAGGTTTTACAAATTCTACGTTAACAATCGTGTAAGGCTCTTGATCGATCTCAACTTTTTGGCCACTTTTAAATTCATTAGTGCTTATTTGCGCCATGAGGTGTTTCCTTAATTAGTTTGTCTTGTTATAAATAGGAATTGAATTATTCTCTATGATAAATGGATAATTTTCAAACAAGAAAAATAATTATGCTTTTATTTCCCTGAGGCGGGAGATCTCTTTTGAAAGCTCTCCAATTTTTTCCCCAAGATTTACTTCATGGGTTTCAAAAGAGTTTTTGACTTTGTTAAGGTTAGCTCCAATTTTTTCATATAAATTCGCCGTTACACCATGTTTTTGTTGAAGGGAAAAAAGCTCATTATTTGTTTTTCTAGCAATCGCAATAAGCTGTTGGAGCTTTTCAATTTCCTCCTTGAGAGCCTCATTTTGTGATTCAAAATGTTTATTGTTCCCTTTAAGACTCTCAATCATTTGATCAGAGTTTTGCTTAAACTTTTTATGAGCTCTTTTTAACTGGGAATTTACTTTATTTAAAGATGTTATAGCCCGCTCAAGTTTCTCAAACTTTTCTGTCTCTAAAACGGTTTTATAAGAGAGAATCGCAGATACTCCAAAGAGAGTGACCCCAAGCAGTGAGGATTTGAAGAGAGAGCCTATAGTGCCAACAATTGAGAGGTGGCATGCAAGGCTTGATTTAGCTTTTAATGATTCGCTCTGTTTTTCAATTGGGATTCTATGAATTTTTTTATAGAGGTAACCAGCGATTGGAAAGTGCTTCATTGAAGGAGCATTTGAAAGAAAATTTAAGTAAAGCATGCTTGATGTTGCACACATATTGACACCTAGGTTAAAGTTAATTTTTTAAAGATATCATTAAGATTTTTAAATACTCAATCTATTTTTTAATCCACCTCGCTAAAATCTATATACGTTATAATAAGAGCTGTAAAAAGAATTAAAAATTAATAATTAAAGGTTTTATTATGATTATAGGCCTGGCAATTGCTGGAGCAGAGATCGGATCAAGTATAGCGCTTAGATCTGCTCCTTATCTTTATGCTGGATATAGATTCATGACATCAAGTGGGTTAACAGATGGGGCAGCTAAGGTGGCATCTGATATCAGCTGGCTAATGAAACAACCTTATCATTATTTTTCCTCGATCAACCTTAGGGCAATTACAGGTTTTTCTGAGTGCATGGAAAAAGCAAAGATCAATCAGACATATGGCACTATAGATTATCTAATGGGCAAGACTGCTTTTGATTATTTCCGAGAAAAAATAGGTCAAGTAGAGTGCATATGGAGCTACGCCCAGAATGGTTATTATCTTGGGATGGGTATAGGATTTACTCTTGCTAACATTCAAGTCGGAGAAAAGCTAATTAAAACCTCAAAATGCGCATTCAATCAATCTATCAAACTCTTTGATGCTGCAAAAGCATCAGTAGATGCTGCTAGCTTGATTTATTTTAAATTTAAAACGATTTTAAATGCAGTAGCCTCTAAGTTATCCTCTAGTAAAGAACTTAAATTAACGCAAGAAGATCAAAATGAGATTTTAGATTTATTTAAACAACTATCAGGGTTAGGTAAGATTTCTCCAGTTAAGGTCTTTCAAAATAACAATCAAGTGAATGTAAGATTTGAAGTGGAGCCAGCTTTTGATGAGTTTCTTGATCGAGTAAAAGCTTTAGGGCTTGAGCCAACTTCGATTTTAAAAGATGAAAATGAAAAGCCTCTTTTATTTACGCTTTTTTCAAAGAAGAACTACAGGCTTGAGTTTGTATCGAAGTCAATTTAAAAGGATTTTAAAAATTAAAAAAGGGATATAAAGGTTTTATTATGGCAATCGATATTGGTTTGTATTGCATTACTTTTGCTTTAAAATATGCTCCCGAGGCATATTTTGGCTATGCTCTATTGAATTCAAATGGTAGCCTCTCTACTGCAATTTCCACTCTTTTTTCAACTCAAATATCGCTTGCTCAATCTGTGTATGAGCATGGGTCTTTATTATATTCTCCGATATCACCTGATGAATTATATGCAAACTGCATTAAAAAAGTTGAGGAAACTCAGCTAAAAAGAAATAGTTATAGTGGATGGGATTGGATATTTGCCAAACCAGCCGTTGATTTGGCAGTCGCAAAAAAAGATGAAGCTTTATGTGCTTTAGAGTATCGTCCTTTTAAATTTGCTACAGACTATAATATAGTCAAAGCCTATCACATCGGTGCTATATTTTGCGCTGCTGTAGCGACAGCGCATATTGCTGAAAAACAATATGCGCTAGCTAAGATGGCTCTAAAAACAAGTAAAATGATTTATCATTATAGTTCTAAATTCCTAGGAGCTTCGGTAAAAGGGTGTAAAAGCATCAAGGGCTGTTTACAAAGCTTTACAGAGAGTTCTTCATCAAATGAAATGAAGATAACAAATCAAGATCAAGAAGAAATTTTTTCTTTGCTTAAGAAACTCTCAAGCTCAACATCACTCTCTCCAAATAAAGTTTTTCATCATAACAATAAAGTGAATGTAAGATTTCAAGTAGAGCTTCCTCTTGATGAGTTTGCTGAAACTGCAAAGGCTGCTGGAGTTATCCCAAGTGCAATTTTAAAAGATGAAAATGGAAAAGCTGTTTTAGTTGAGCTCGTCTCGAAAAATAACTACAGAGTGCAAGTTGTTTCGAGGAAGGCTTTCTAGAGCTTAAATTGATGTTTTAACATCATCACAACATATTCTTCTAAATGCTTAGCATCATCAAATGCAGGAAGGGGAATTGTTTTTTTTGTAATCGATTTATCTTTTTCTTGTTTTTGAACAGAAAAAGTAAATTTTTCGAATTTAACTAAGATAAAAGAGTGTTTGTTGGCAAAGATCCTGATTTTTGTCATGTGGTAGAGCCAGATTAAAGGAGTCGGTGGAGTGCCAAAGCGATCCTCTAACTCTTTAAAGAGCTCATCGACAACCTCAACTTCTAAAGCTTCTCCAAGCTTATGGTAAATCTCAAGGCGCAGCGAGGTTTCTTCGATATAAAATTCTGGAATACAAGCGTAGTAAGAAAATTCCATTTTTGTTTCCAAAAACGAAGCTTGTATATTTTTCTTGAAGGCGTCTACAGCTTTTTTTAGTAGTTTACAGTAGAGATGGAATCCAACGGTTGAGACCTGCCCTGATTGCTGAACACCTAAGATATCGCCAGCACCTCGAATCTCAAGGTCTTTCATAGCAAGTTTCATCCCTCCACCAAATCCTGAGGTTTCAACCAGTGCTTGAAGTCGTTTTTTTGAGTTTTCTTGAAGCTCTTTATTTTTTGAAGTTAAAAAGTAGGCATATGCAGGCTTATTCCAACGTCCAACTCTTCCTCTAAGCTGATAAAGATCTGCAAGTCCAAAGCAATCAGCTTTTTCAATAATGATTGTATTTGCATTTGGAATATCAATGCCGCTTTCAACAATTGTTGTAGCAATTAAAATGTCGACAGCCCCTGTTTTAAAGGCATGGAAGATTTCATCGATATCTTCAGCATCCATTTGTCCATGTACAATTTTGATCCGAGAGGGGCCAATGAGTTGCTCGAGCTCTTCTTTTTTTTGATAGATTGTTTCGACTCTATTATGAATATAGTAGACCTGTCCATCTCTTGATAGCTCTCTTAATATTGCATTCTTAATGAGTTGAGGCTCATTTTCCGCTAAGATTGTTTTGATCGGAAGTCTATCTTGCGGTGGAGTGTTAATCACAGAAAGATCTTTCGCTCCAATAATTGACATATGAAGTGTTCTTGGAATCGGAGTTGCAGAAAGAGTTAAACAATCTACGTTTGTTTTTAGCTTTTTTAGAGCCTCTTTTGCTCTTACTCCAAATCTTTGCTCCTCATCTATAATCAAAAGACCCAGATTTTTAAATGCAATATCTTTACTAATTAGTCTATGGGTTCCAATTAAAATATCGACCTCTCCATTTTTTAGATCCTCAAGAACTACCTTCGCCTCTTTTGGAGAGACAAAGCGAGAGAGGGCTTTGATTTTTATTGGAAAGTTAGCCATTCTTTCAACAAAGCTGTCATAGTGTTGCATCGCAAGAGTAGTTGTTGGAACTAAAATGGCAACTTGTTTTTTTCCATCCGCGACCGCTTTAAAAGCAGCTCTCATCGCAACTTCTGTTTTTCCATATCCAACGTCTCCGCAAATTAGACGATCCATTGCCTTAGTTGAGAGCATATCTTCCTTAATTTGAGAGATAGCTCTTAGCTGATCTTCTGTTTCAATGAAAGGAAACTCTTCCTCGAATAAAAGAAGCTCAACACCGTCCTCAGGATAGACAAATCCTCCCTTAGCTTCTCTTTGAGCTTGCATGTTTAAAAGATCTTTAGCGTATCCGATGATGGAGGCTTCAGCTTTAGCTTTTGCCACTTGCCATTTGGTTGTTCCAAGAGTATGAAGAGTTGGGGACTCCTCTTTTACTCCAATGTAGCGGCTCACTAAATGAGATTGAGTCAAAGGGACGTAGAGCTTGCTTGCGCTTGCATACTCGATGATGATAAATTCATCAATATGTCCAAGGTGGTTTTTTTGCTTTTCGATTCCAAGGAATTTTCCAATACCATTGTGGTAGTGAACAACCAAATCTCCGTAGGATAGTTCATGAAATTCAGAAGGAGGGGTGGAGTAGCTGTTTCTCCATTTTTTTCGTCTAACTTTATAGCGATGAGAAAGCTCAGTGTAAGGGAAGAAAACTACTTTTAAATCTAAAACAACAACACCTGATGTTAAATATCCCCTTTGAAATTTTACATCAGAAGGAAGATCAACACCTAGCTCCTCTAGCTGCTTTTTTAAAGAGCTCTCTTCGGAGTCAGACGCTGTAATAAAAATTAAATCTAGCTTGTGATCTTTGTAAGAGGAAATCCCATAAAGAAGATCTTCTGCAGGGTTTTCTGAGAGAGTTTCTGGAGGAAGAAAAAACTCCTCTATTTTTGCAAATGGATGCAAAAGCTTTGTTGCATGGATTTGTCTTTCAAACATCTCAAAAACAAGGGGGGAGCTTGTAGCTGGGGCTTTTTCTTTTTCTTTTTTTATCACCAAAGAAAGGGATTCAATCGGCTCTTTTGAGAGAAAGATTCTTTTGGTTAAATCGCTTTTTTCAAGAAGCTCCTCAAAACTTAAAAAGTCTTTTTTCAAAAATCCAGGAAGTCTTTTGAGAGAAACCCATTTATCTTCTAGAGCAAGAAGATCATCAAAAATAAGTAGTGGGGGAGTCTCAAAATAATCAAGAAGTGAGCTTAGAGTTTCACATGATTTGATAAGAGATAGCTCATCTGCAGGAGATAAAAAAAGGGACGAGACTTTTTCGATAGATTTTTGAGAAAGGGGATCAAACGTTCTTATTCTATCGATTTGATCATCAAAAAATTCTATTCGATAAGGCGTTAAAGCAGAAGAGGGAAAAAGATCAAGAATGCCGCCACGAATAGAGTATTGCCCTTTGTCTGTTGTAAGGGGTGTTTTTTTATACCCTAAATCATTTAAAAAATTTGGAATGTCAGTAAAATCTAAGCTTGCTCCAACGCTCCATGTTTGGAAACATGGGCTAAGTTTCTCTTTAGGAAGGATTTTTTGCAAAGCACCTTGCAGTGAGGTGACGATGATTTGAGAAGATCTACTTTTTTTTATTTTATCTAAAATCTCAAAGCGTCTACCTACAATATCAAGGTTTGGAGAGATTTCTTCAGAGGGAAGTATTTCCCATGAGGGGAACTCGAGGCACTCCTGTGGAGAAAAGAAAGAGAGATCATCAAGAAGTTTTTCCTGTCTTTCTCCACCGGTGATAATCAAAACTGAGCAGCCAAGTTCTTTTTGCGCTTTAAGAGCAACTAAAGCTTTTGGACTATCCCAGAGTTTTTCTAAAAGAATAGAGCCTTCTATTTTTAGAATTTCAAGGAATTCTTTAAAAAAAAGGCTCCTAGAAACTTTTTCTAACACAAAGCCTCAATGGATTTTTTAAATGCATCAAAAGCCTTTAAAACACCTGTTGCATCCACTCCACCTGCTTGAGCTGTCGCTCCTTTTCCTCCACCAGATCCTTGAATAAGCGTTGCAAGAGGCTTGATTGCATCAGTTGCATTCATTCCTTTACTTGAAGCTTGTGCTGCTACTTTTAAAATGATTTGGCACTTATTATCAGATTCAATCGCTAATAGAAAAGTTGTATTTGGCAGATAACTTGATAAAGCATTTGCAAAAGAGTGGAGCTCATGAGCTGATAGATCCACTTTTGCGCAAAGGTACTCAATCTCTTTATGATGAGAAGTTTTACCTTTTAGCTCATCCATCATCTGTTGAAGCTCTTTTGCTCTATATTTTTTTGTTAAAGTCTTTAGCTGATCTATTTCGTGGACTAAAGATTCTGCTTTTTGCAAAAGGGTATGAGAGGGGGACTCTAGCGTTTTTTCTAAAGTTGCAAGCTTATCCTCTAGCTCGTAAAGATGCTCCTCAGCTTTTGCTCCGGTAGCAGCCTCAATTCTTCTTACCCCTTTTGCAATACTACTTTCTTTCAAAATCTTGAAAAGACCAATTTTTCCAAGTGAGCTTACATGGGTTCCGCCGCAAAGTTCCTTGCAACAATCGACCATGTCAACAACTCTGACTGTCAGTCCATATTTTTCTCCGAAAAACTGCTTGATTTCAGTTGATTTTTGGGCTTGCTCATAACTCATTTCGTACCACTCAACTAAGGAGTTGGATCTAATTTTGCTGTTTATAATCTTTTCAACTTCTCTAAGTTCTTGCTGAGTAATTTGTTTATGGTGACTGAAATCAAAGCGGAGTTTGTCTGTTTCTACTAAAGAACCAGCTTGTCTAATATGATCCCCAAGGACTTGGTGGAGAGCAAATTGAAGTAGGTGAGCTGCGCTGTGGTTACACTCAAGCTCATTTCTTCTTTTTGCATCAATTTTAGCGGTAATTGGCTCACCGGAAATGAGACACCCTTTTTTGAGATGCCCTCTATGAAGAGTTAAATCGGGCAACGCAGCGATGGTCTCTTCAACAATAAATTCAGCACCATCATGGAAGATTGTGCCAGTATCAAAAATTTGTCCCCCTTTTTCCGGATAAAAAGGTGTTTTTTCTAGAATTAAAAAGGCAGTATCTCCCTCTTCTAGCTTTGAAGCTTCTTCAGCCCCTTTTAAAATGGCAAGAAGGGTCGATTCACACTCTTTTTCTTTGTATCCAACAAATTGCGTAGAACCATATTTTTCAAGAAGCCCATTATAATTTGATGAGGCAAGTTTTTGAATGTGAGTCTCTTTTGCTTTTTTAGATCTCTCTTTAGCTTCCACTTCAAGCACCTGATAGGAGTCTAAGTTCACCCCAAGGTGATAATCTTTTGCGATTAATAGAATTTCCTCAAGGGGGAAGCCATAGGTGTCTTTTAATTTGAAAGCATCTTCCCCTGTGATTTCTTTTGTTTGAGAAGATTCCGTTTTATGAATGATAGAAGAGAGGATGTTTCCTCCTTTTTTTAACGTCTTGAAAAAGCTCTCCTCTTCAAGAGTTAATATCTCACAGATTCTATCTTGAGCAGATTTTAGCTCGTGGTAGTCGTTACCCATGACCTGCAAGAGCCTCGGAAATACTTTTGCAAGAAATGGCTTTTCAGCGCCAAGCATTCTTCCGTATCTTACTGCGCGTCTTAAAAGTTTTCTTAAAACATACCCTCTTTCTATATTGCTTGGCTGCGCTCCATCAGCAATTGCAAAGGAAAGAGAGCGCAGGTGATCTGAAATCACATGGAACGCTGGTGCTAAAAGAGCTTCATTTGGGTTGTATTTCACAGAAAGAACATCTTCAATTTGAGCGATAAGCTCTCTAAAAATATCTATTTTGAATACAGAGTCAACATCTTCAATTAATGAAACAACTCGCTCAAGTCCAGCTCCTGTATCTACGCTTTTATTTGGAAGATGAGTCATTTTTCCATCTGCCATGGCATTATATTGCATGAAAACAAGGTTCCAAAACTCAAGATATCTCTCTCCAGATGTGTCTTCCTTTGGAGATCTTGCCGAGCCAAATTTTTCTCCGCGATCATATAAAAGTTCAGAACAAGGACCGCATGGACCTGTTTCTCCCATCATCCAAAAGTTCTCTTTTTTCCCGAGTCGAATGATTCTTTTTTCTGGTAGATGCTTTTTCCAAAGTTCGAAGGCTTCATCATCTTCTTCAAAAACAGAGGCCCAAATTTTTTCCCCATCAAATCCAAAAACATTCAATGTCATTTCCCAAGCAAAATCGATCGCTTCTTTTTTGAAGTAATCTCCGAAAGAGAAGTTGCCAAGCATTTCAAAAAATGTCATGTGACGTGAGGTGTGGCCAACGTTGTCTAAATCGTTGTGCTTTCCTCCTACGCGAATGCATTTTTGTGCAGTGGTGGCTCTCTTGTAGTCTCTGTAGCTTTGTCCTAAAAAGACATCCTTAAATTGGTTCATCCCTGCATTGATAAACAGAAGGGTTGGGTCGTCATGAGGGATAACGGAAGAGGATGCTACAATTTTGTGATGATTATTTTTGAAATAGTGTAAAAACTCTTTACGAATCTTAGAAGAAAGCATAAACTAGCCTTTATGTATAAAATTTTCTTACTTGGAACTAAGCATACTTCTTATGCTATTAAATTTTAAGTTCTAAAAAGTTTTTCATAAAAATTAAGGAGAGGAACTTCATGGATCAAGAACTAAAAAAGGTCTTGAATAAAGCTGCAAATACAATTAGAGCTCTTTCTTTTGAAGCAGTGCAAAAAGCTAATTCTGGACACCCAGGTCTTCCTATGGGCTGTGCAGAAATCGGAGCTTATCTTTATGGAGTGTTTTTAAATCATGACCCATCAGATCCCTCTTGGGCAAATAGAGATAGATTCATCCTCTCAGCAGGACATGGATCGATGCTTTTATATTCCCTTCTTCACTTATCAGGGTTCGATCTTTCCTTAGATGAAATTAAAAGATTTAGACAATTACACTCAAAAACACCTGGGCATCCAGAGTATGGACATACTGTCGGAGTAGAAACCACTTCAGGACCCCTTGGGCAAGGAGTAGGAAACGCAGTAGGACAAGCGCTTGGACTTAAAATTCTCCAGGAAAAATTCAATCGAGAGCACTTTGAGATCTTTAACAGTAAAGTAGTTTGCATTGCTGGAGATGGGTGTTTGATGGAAGGTGTTTCAGCAGAAGCTGCAAGCTTTGCAGGTCACCTTGGACTTGATAACCTAATTTTAATTTTTGATAGCAACAAAATTACACTCGATGGACCACTTGAAGATAGTGGGTCTGAAGATACCGCCATGAGATTCAAAGCTTATGGATGGGACGTTTTAGAAATGAATGGAAATAATCTTGAAGAGGTTGCTAAAACTCTTCAAAAAGCTAAAACCTCTCAGACGCGCCCAATTCTTGTGATTGCCCATACAATTATCGGCAAAGGCTCTCCAGCTAAAGAGGGAACTCATCATGCGCATGGATCCCCACTTGGACCAGAGGAGTGTAAAGCAACGAAAAAAGCTTTAGGTCTTCCAGAAGAAGATTTCTACATTCCCCAGCAGGTCAAAGACTTTTTTGCTGAAAGAAAGAGAGAGTGCCAAGAAGGACACAAAGCTTGGAAGGAGCTTTTTAATAAATGGAGAGCTGCATATCCTGAGCTCTATGAGAGCTTCAAAAAAATGGAGGAGCGAAAGCTTCCTAAAGATTTAGAGAAAAAGCTTTTAGATCTAAAGATCGAAGGGGCGCAAGCTGGAAGAAGCGCTGCGGCTGAAGTTTTACAGCTTTTATCTAAAGAGCTAGAGTATCTCTACGGAGGATCAGCAGATCTTTCTGGATCAGATTGTACGATGATGAAAGCGTTTCCAATCATTAAGCCAAAACATTTTTCTGGAAGAAACATCAAATATGGCATTAGGGAGTTTGGCATGGCAACAATTGCCGCTGGGCTTTTTGAAACTGGGATGATTCTTCCTTATATTGGAACATTTTTGACTTTCTCAGACTATATGAGAAATGCAATTCGTCTCTCAACTCTTTCAATGTATCATCTGATTTATCAGTTCACTCACGACTCTATTTTCCTAGGCGAAGATGGGCCGACTCACCAACCTGTTGAGCATCTTGCAGCTCTTCGTGCGATCCCAAATCTTCATGTTTTTAGACCTGCAGATAGCCATGAAGTAAAAGCCTCTTGGTTTTTGGCTTTGAAATATCAAGGGCCATCGGCTCTTATCTTCACAAGGCAAAAACTTCCGTTGCTTTCAGAAACTCAGAAGTACTCTTTTGAAGAGGGCGTTTCAAGAGGCGCTTATATTCTTAAAAAAGAAGAAAAAGAGGCAGACTTTATTTTAATGGCAACAGGATCTGAGGTCTCTCTTGCTCTTGAAGTTTCAAAAGAGCTTGAAAAAAGAGGAAAGGCTGTTCGCGTTGTCTCTATGCCATGCTTTGAACTTTTTGAAAAGCAATCCCACGATTATAAAGAAAAAGTTGTTGGTTCAAAAAAGGCTAAAAAAGTTTCTATTGAAGCAGGTGTAAGCTTTGGTTGGCATAAATGGATTGGATCTGATGGAATCGCAATTGCAATCGATTCTTACGGCGCTTCTGCTCCTCCATCTGAGCTTGCAGAAGAATATGGGTTCACTGTCGATGCTATTTTACAAAGATTGTTAAGTAGTGATGAGTAATAGCTCTTTATTTCTTGATGCACTTTTTGGCAAAAACTCACAAAGAGCGCCTGTTTGGCTAATGCGCCAAGCAGGCCGCTATATGCCTTCTTATCAAAAAATAAGAGAGGGGCATACACTTTTAGAAATGTTCACCACAAAAGATCTAATTATTGAGGTCACAAAGCTTCCAATAGATGAACTTGGAGTGGATGTGGCAATTATTTTTTCTGATATTTTACTTCCTTTATCTGCTTTAGGGTACAATCTCACTTATGAGAAAAAAGAGGGACCCCAGGTCTTTCCTAAATCTTTAGCACCTCTTCATCCTATCTCGCAAGAAGAGCTCGAAAAAAAGTTTTGCTTTTTATTTGATGCAGTAAAAGAGCTTAAATCTCAGATCAAAGTTCCCTTAATTGGATTTTGTGGAGCCCCATTTACCCTTTTAAGTTATATTTTAGAAGAAAAGTCTCACCATCTTCTTAAAAAAACAAAAGAGTCTCTTTATAAAAATCCAAAAGATTTTCATGAGGCGCTAGAGGTTTTAGCAAATGTTGTAATTGATATGGCAAAGCTTCAATTTAGAGCAGGATGTGAGGTGATTCAGATTTTTGATTCGTGGGCTGGCGCTTTAGATTATGAAGAATTTGAAAATTGCTCTACCTTTTATCTTAAAAAGATTGTGACCGCTCTAAAAGAGAAGCACATTCCTGTTATTTTATTTTGTAGGGGCTCTTCCTATTACGTAGATCAGCTTGCAAGCTTAAATCCAACAGCCATTAGTTTTGATTGGTATAAGCCTCTTGATGAGATTGCTAAAGTTGTTCCACAAACAATTGCCCTGCAAGGAAGTTTTGATCCCGATTTTCTAAAGGGATCTAAGGAGTTAATTCAATCTAAAGTAAATAAAGTTTTAACAAGCATGAAGAAGGAGAGAAGATACATTGTCAATCTTGGCCATGGCATCACTCCCGAGATTCCTTATGAATCGGTAAAGTACTTTGTAGATCTGGTGAAAAATTTTACCATTTAGCGCTAGGTGGCATCGAGCATAAAATTGCCTCTGGATTTCCATTTGACTGAAAGCCAAATTTTGTTCCTCTATCATAGATTAAATTAAATTCAACATAGTGAGCTCTAAAGATTGCCTGTAGCTCTTTTTCTTCCTCACTGTAGCTAGTTTGAATTCTTTTATTATAAATTGGCATGATAGCCTCTGTAAATGTCTCTCCAACAGCTCTCCAAACGCCAAAATCAAATAGAGGATCGCCACTATTAAAATGATCGAAAAAGATTCCACCAACCCCTCTCTCTTTTTGTCTATGGGGAATATAGAAGTATTCTTTGGCGTTTTGAGAGAATTTCGGATAAAGAGTCTGATCGAATTGATCTAGAGTTTGTTTGGCAACTAAGTGGAAATGGTTTGTGTCTTCTTCATAGAAAAATCCCATCGGAGTTAGATCATAACCTCCTCCAAGCCATTTTTTTTCTTTTGTTTCCATATAGCGAATATTCATATGAACAGTTGGAGCATGGGGGTTTTTCATATGAGTGATCAAACTAATCCCAGTTGCAAAAAAGGGACCACAGCTATCTTGCATCGGAAAGTTTTCTCCCATGACGCAGGAAAAATTTACAGCGGCTTTTTCAAAAACATCTCCTCTTAAAACTCTCATTTGTCCACCACCTGATCCCTTTTTGTAATCCCAATTAGTAGCTTGAAATCTACATGTTGGTTCAAGGGTTTGAAATGCGCTACAAATTTGAGTTTGAAGTTGTTTTAAAAAAGTGACAGCCTCTTCTCTTTCCATACCATCTCACTAAAAAAAGATTTAAAATTTTAGAAGGTAACGATATTTTCAATAAAAAGAAAGGGGGAGTCTCTTGAGAAAAAAAATAGGAATCATTGGTGGAGGGATTTCAGGTTTATCTCTTGCTTGGTATTTAAAAAAATTTGCAAAAGAGTTTGAGTGCCTACTCTTTGAAAAAAGTGAAAAAGTAGGGGGAGTGATTGGGCGCTATCAACAAGAGGATCTTATTTTGGACTCAGGTCCCAAAACCTTTAGAGAATCAAGCTGCAGCGATTTGTTAAGTCTTATCGAGGAGCTTGAGATGCAAAATGAGATCATAGAGTCTTTAAATGCTTCAAAAATTAGATATATTTACGTAAATCAAAAGCTTTGTCCTCTTCCACTTACTCTAAAGCAATTTCTTTTTTCTTCTTTAACGTTTAAAGCAATTCCATCTTTAGTCAAAGAGATCTTTATCAAGAAAACAACTCTAAAAGATGAGAGTGTCGGAGCCTTTGCTAGAAGAAGATTTGGAAACTATATTGCTGAGCATTTTTTTGATCCGTTTGTGATGGGAGTTTGTGGATGTGATATGGATAAACTCTCGATAGGGGCATCTTTTCCTTTTTTAAAGGAGCTTGAAGAAAAAAATGGTTCAATTATTCGAGGGCTCTTTAAAAGAAAAAAACAAAAAAACAACAAGGGACTTTTTAATTTAAAAGGAGGTCTGCAAACTCTTGTTGAGACTTTAGAGAGAAAACTAGAAAAAGAGCTTATTGTTAACTGCGAAGTGAGTGAGGTTGTTAAAGAGCTAAGTGGTTTTAGAGTTAAAACAGTAAAAGGGGATTTTTTCGTTGATTATCTATTTCTTTCTCTTCCTAGTGAAGGAGTCAAAAAGATGAAATTACCTTTTGAAATAGAGAAAGATCCCTTTTTTTTTCAATCTAACTCAAATAGCTTAGTTGGAGTCTCTGTTGCTTATCAAAGCAAGCAGCATCAAGTAAAGGGATTTGGATATTTAGTTCCCTCAAAAGAAAAAGAGGTAGTATTAGGAGTCATTTTTGATTCAGAGATTTTTTCGAATTTAGATGCTTCAAATTACCAAACTAAACTGACCCTTATTTTCCCAGCCTCTTTCATTGATCTTGGGGAAGAGGTGATTAAAGAAAAAGCGCTAGATGTACTTTCAAGGCACTTAGCAATTCAAAAAGCACCTGATGCTTTTAAAGTCTTTAGATACCCAAATGCTCTTGTGAATTATCCTGTTTTCCACAAAAGCTCCCTTGATCAGATTCAATTTAAAATCAGGGATTTGGACTCTAGGTTGATTCTTGCTGGAAATTACATGCATCCACCAGGAGTCAATCACTGCGTTAAAAATGCTAAAACTATTGCAAAAACATTTCAGGAGCGTTTATGAGGATTCTGTTTTTATTTTTTATTCTTCTATCAGCAGCTGGCTTTTCAAAAACAGCAAAACATCTTTATTTAACATCCCCTGGATATATTGGAGGGGCGGGGTTATTTCATAATTTAAATATTGCCCTTGGGTGCTTAGATCTTTTAGACTCTCATAAGGAGCTCTCACTTACCATCGATTTTGGATCAGAGGGGCTCTATTTTGATCCAAATTATGGGCAGAATTGGTGGAGCTATTATTTTGAAAATTCTTTCTTTCCCTCAAAGCACCTTTCAAAACTTAAACCCCAGATAAAATTATTATCAGATCTAGAAAAGGCAGAACTTGGCAATAGCGCTCATTTTTATATGGACAGAGTAAGAGCAAATCACCTTCTTGGCTCATATATTAAGGTAAAAAAGGAAATTCTTGAGGAAGTAGAGCTCTTTTTTTCAGACCATCTGAGGGGAAGTTATATTATTGGAGTTCACTATAGAGGCTCTGATAAATGGCTTGAATCTAATTACGTAAGCCAGCTTGAGCTTGTAGATCAAATAAGGAAAAGACTTCTTGTATATCCAGAGGCGAAAATATTTTTTGCAACGGATGAAGCTTTTGTTTTAAGAAGTATTCAAGAGGAGTTTAAAGAAAAAGTCTATTTCACAGACTCATTTAGAAGAGAAGATAGCTTGCCTCTTCATTATAACAACAAAGACCCCTATCTTCATGGAAAAGAGGCGTTAATTGATTGCCTCCTTCTTTCAAAATGCAACGAAATCATTCGTACAAATTCAAATTTATCAGCGGTTTCTTGCTTTTTTAATCCGAACATGAAGGTGATTAATCTAAATACGATGAATGATCTTTTAATCCGTGGAGCTGAAACAAAAGGCTCTTTAAACATCTTAAATGTCAAATAAAGAGCTATCTTTTGATAAATGCAGGCTCTTTTTTTAAAGATTCAAGTAAATCGCAAAGGTAGGAGATTTGTTCAAATGTAATTGTGGCATTTATGATAAATCTCAGCCTTGTTTTGTTTTGAGGAGCAAGGGGAGGTTTGATAAAAGAGGCTAAAACATGCCCAGAAGAGAGTGAGTTAAAAAGCTCTTGTCCCTCTTCTAGATCTACATAAAGAGGGATAATGTGAGTGGCATCGTTTGATGTTTGCCACTGGCTTTCTTGGAAGTAGTTTTTGATAAACTCACTATGAGAGAAAATTAAGTTCCTCTCTTCTTCCATATCAGGAATTAAATCCAGTGCTGCATCAATTGCTCCAAGAACAGCGGGGGGAAGAGCTGTTGAATATAAAAATCCTTGAGAAAAGTTGATCAAATATTCTTTCAAAAGGCGATTTGAGACGATATAGGCGCCGTAGGAGCCGCAGGCTTTTGCAAAAGAGCCAAGTGCAATGTCGACTCCTTTATGATGAGCTGCAAGGCCCATTCCATCTTTTCCAAAGACTCCAACTGCATTTGAGTCATCGACAAATAAAAGTGTATTATATTTTGTTGCAAGTCTTGCAATTTCATCAAGGGGAGCTTTATCTCCTTCAAGAAGATAGATCGATTCAAGGATGATAATTTTAGTAGAAGCTTGAATTGGCTCATGGCTCTCAAGCAGCTCTTCTAAGTGCTCTATGTCATTATGATCAAATTTTAAAACTTTTCCTCTTGATTGATAAGCTCCTTGAAAAAGTCCCTGATGGCAGTAGTTATCAATAAAGATCAAAGATCTAGGATTTGCAATGGTCGAAAGAATATTAATACTTGCTTGTAATCCGGAAGAGAGCAAAAGAGCCTCTTCAAAACCTGTGAGCTCAGCAATTTTCTCTTCTATTTGGTGATGGCGCTCAAGATGAGAGGTCATTAATCTAGAAGCTGTCGAACCAGCTCCCCACTGAAGTACATATTGAATGGTTTTTTTCTTCACGTAGGCGTGATCAGAAAGCCCAAGAAAATCATTAGAGGTGAAGTTGATGACTTTTCTTTCAGCAGATAGCATGTTTGCTTCATCAAGAGGAAGTAAGCATCGAAGCTGTTTATACGCATTTTGTTCTACTTTTTTTTTGAGAGCATGGTCGAAAAAGTCATACTTTCCCTGCATAAATCCACCCCGGCTAAAAGATTTATTAAAATCAATTTTTTAAAAAATAGCTTATGGGTCTTTTATTGAAAAGGGGAATCTACTTAGATGTTATAAGGATCAATGGATTAGACAATCCTTCCGTCTAGTAGCGCGAGCTCTGTGGCTACTTCATCATTAGAGAGAAAAGCACTGATCTCCCTTGCCCCGAGCTCCATCTCAACCTCTTCTAGAGAGGGAAAAGAAGTGATCTCGTTATTTGCGAGCTCTCGGTCTACTTGATCATTATGCAAACGAGCAGTGATCTGGTCTAGCCTGAGCTCTAGCTCATCTTTTTCTTTAGAGGCAGAAGCAGGGGTTTTCTTAAATCTAACGCGCGAGCTTAGAGAGTTTTGCTTATCTTCCAAATGGAGGGTATGAGACTGAGTCGGATTAGATTGTAAGCCCATAAGAGCATGCTTTAATAGGGTTTGAATTTTACTTGTTATAACCTTTCTAGGAATGCCAAGTTCTTCTCCAATAAGGCTAGCATTAAAGTTTCCTTGCTTTGTGTTAAGATGATATTTTGGGTCTCGTAATAGCTCTATAAGGCGATTTGTGAGCTCTTCTGTCCACTCAAAATTGCTGTCTCGCCTCTTATTATTGGGAACGAATCTCAAATTCGCAAGAGATTCAAAGATTTTCCTCCTAGCTGATGGATTAGTAATTGATGACATAAAATTCTCCTAATAGTTAATAAGATAAAAGAGGGTGAAGCTTTGATGAAATTAAATCCCCAAATGCTTGCCCTTCTTTTTTTTCTTCATGAGTGTAAACATCAAGAGCCTGATAAATATATCTAGCATTTTGTTTACAGTATGTAATTAAAAAGAAAGGACCTTCAGTTAAAGGAGTTTCTGGAAGAATTAGCGGATTTTTTGGATTAAAAAAGCAGGCGGATCCTGAGGTAAGAGGAAAAGTTAAACTCTCTTTTGTGATTTCAACTTCACTTGCTGAAAGATTAATTAAAAGAGCAATTTCAAGTCCATCGATGGAGCATTTTTCAGAAAGGGGGCTTTCTTTAAAGAAATCTTTAAGCTCATGAAATGAGGAAAAATAATGATCAAATCCAAGTCTTAAACTTTTTTGTCTACAAAGGGCTGAAGCAATCGATGTGAAGTTGTGATTCATAGAAAACTTCTTAAGAACATCATAGTTTTTCCAGCAGTTTCTCTCTGATTTTTTTGGAATGAAGCAAAGGGCTTGCTTTGCTTTATTCAAAAGCTCTTTGGAGAGAAGATCTGTGAATAAGATAGATCCCTTTTCACGGAAATAATCAATATGAATTAGCTCTAAGGAAGATTTGATCATACAAATAACTTTGAGGTTGTTAAGTGGTGGAAAGTTTACCACATCAAATAATTGTATGCCTTAAAAAGATGCCACTTTTTTATTATTTAACATTGAACTTTATTTTAAATGAGTTAAAGAGCGCAAACGTCTTTAAGTTTTAAAAAATTGTTGTATATAATAGATTAATTGTAATTCATAGATGGTTAAAAAAAGTGCTACCTATAGAGCTAATAGAAGAAAAATTAAAATATAGTTTTTATAAAAAAGATCTTTTACAACTTGCCTTTACGCATAGATCTTTTGTGAATGAAAATAAAGAAAGTGTCAAAGAGCATAATGAAAGGCTTGAGTTTTTGGGAGACTCTGTTCTTGGGCTTTTGATTTCAGAGTTTTTATACAATTTAGCTCCGACCCTCAAAGAGGGGGATCTCTCCTATCTAAAATCAAGGCTTGTCGATGCCTCTACCTGTTTTTCTCTTCTTCAAAAACTTGAAGTAGAAGGATATCTCCTACTTGGAAAGGGGGAGATGATGAATGCAGGGAAGGGAAGAGAGACTCTTCTAGCGGATCTTTTCGAAGCAATTTTAGGGGCGATTTATCTAGACGGGGGATTTGAAAAGGTAAAAGCTTTTTTCTTTGATCACTTTGATCAGATCGTTTATGAAATCATCAAACAACCAGTCAAAAACTGGAAGGCTCTTTTGCAAAATCATTATCAAAAGAAAATGCAAAAACAGCCTCACTATAAAGTTCTTTTTGAGGAAGGACCACATCATGAAAAGGTGTTTTGTGTTGGGGTTTTTTTAGAAGAAATGGAACTTGGAGTTGGCAGGGGATTTTCAAAAAAAGAAGCGGAGCAATCAGCTGCGCAAGAGGCTTATAAAAAATTAACTTAAAGGTTCTATGAGCAAGCAAGCGACTAAATGGGTGTGTGCAGAGTGTGGAAACGTTCAGCTAAAATGGTCAGGAAGTTGCAGCGCTTGCGCTCGTTGGAATACCTTTGAGGAAATTTTAGAAATCAAAGAATCTAAAAAGAAATTTGCAAGCAAAACAGAGATGGCAAAACCTGTTTTGATTAGGGATGTCAATCTGCAAGGGTTTGAGAGGGTTCAAACTCCTTGGAGTGAATTCGATAGGCTCATGGGTGGTGGAGTCGTGAGTGGCTCTTTAACCTTAGTGGGGGGGCAGCCAGGAATTGGCAAATCTACTTTAATGCTTCAACTTGCAAACTTTTTTGCAAAAAAAGGGCTAGTTGTTCTTTACGTGTGCGGTGAGGAGTCCGCAGAGCAAACTTCACTTAGAGCAAAAAGATTAAAAGTTGAGGGAGAAAAAATTTATCTTTTAAGTGAGACAATTTTTTCTAATATTAAAGCTCAGGTGGATCTTTTAAAACCTAACATCTTAATCGTTGATTCAGCCCAAATTGTCTATAAAGATGAAATTCCATCAGCTCCTGGATCTGTGGTTCAAGTAAAAGAGGTGGCAATAGAGTGCATGCATCTGGCTAAAGGACACGCCATCACAACATTTTTAATTGGCCATGTGACAAAAACAGGGGATCTTGCAGGTCCACGCGTTCTTGAGCATATCGTCGATACAGTTCTTGATTTTGATGGAGATTCCCACCAAGGATATAGGATTTTACGTTCCACAAAAAATCGATTTGGTCCAACGGATGAAGTGGCTGTGTTTGAAATGGATTATCAGGGGCTAAAGCAGGTGATAAATCCCTCAATGCTATTTTTAGAAGAAAGAAGAAAAGAAACAGCTGGAAGCATGATTGTCTCAACTTTGGAGGGATCAAGAGCTGTTTTAGTTGAGATTCAAGCTTTAATCACTAAATCTTTTTATCCAACTCCAACAAGAAGATCAAGTGGCGTTGATCAAAATAGACTTGCTCTTTTACTTGCTGTTTTAGAGAAAAAAATGAAGTATCCTCTTTACTCGTGCGACGCTTTTGTTTCGATTATGGGGGGGATAAAAATTGCAGAGCCAGGGATTGATCTTGGAATTTTGCTTGCCATTGTCTCTTCTTATAAATCGGCGCCTATTTGCTCAAAAACAGTGATTTTTGGTGAGGTTGGTTTGAGTGGTGAAATCCGCAGCTCTCAAAGAGTGGAGAGTCGAATTAAAGAAGCGATTCACATGGGCTTTTCAAGATGTATTTTACCCAAAAGAAATATATCTTCAGGATTTAGTAAAGATTTTCATGGAAAAATAGAGCTTGTTGGTGTAGAGACTGTTGAAGAAGTGATAGTAAAACTTTTTGACTAATTATGCTGACAATCAAAGTTGCTGCAAGAAATTCTCCACTTTCGATCAAACAAGTGATGGAAGTAGAAGGTGAATTAAAAAAATATATTTCAAGCCTGAAAATTTCTTCGACTCTAATTCATTCTAGTGGTGATTTAGATCTTAAAACCTCTCTTTTATATTTAGAAAAAACCGATTTTTTTACCAAAGAAGTGGATGATCTTGTAAAAGATGGCACTTGTGATGTTTCAATTCACTCAGCAAAAGACCTTCCAGAGCCACTCGATAAAGATCTTGAGATTTATGCTCTTACAAAAGGGGTAGACTCTTGCGATGTTTTACTATTAAGAGAAGGAGAGACTCTTGAAAGTTTAAAAGAGGGAGCTCAAATTGGAACTTCTTCTTTAAGAAGGTTATCTGCAATTTCTTTTCTTCGAAAAGATTTGATTGGCAAAGACATCCGAGGAACAATTCAAAGAAGAATCGAGCTTTTAGAAAAAAAAGAGTATGACGGGGTAATTATTGCAAAAGCGGCTTTAATCCGTCTTGATTTACTTCATATGAATTTTATTGAGTTAAATATTGAAGTTTCTCCTTTGCAAGGAAGACTTGCAGTTGTTGGAAAAAAAAATAATGTAGAGTTAAAAACAATTTTTTCAAACATTGATCACAAAGGATAATCTCGGTGAAGAAAGTTTTATATTTAGGGACAGATCCCTCTTTATATGCAAAATCTACAGCTCACCTTGAGCATCATCCCGTGATTAAAATTGAAAAAAGAGATTTCTCAAGCTTTCAAATTCAGCATCAAATTAGAGACTTCAAAAACTATACGCACATCATTTTTACATCTAAAAATACAGTCATCGTTTTAAAAGAGGCTCTTGAGTTTTTTGGTTATGGGGTTTCCGCTATTTCTTCTAAAGTCATTCTCTCAATTGGAGATGCAACATCCAAGGCTTTGAGCCAGATTGGAGTTAATACATCCCTTCAGCCAGAAATTGCAACACAAGAGGGGATGATGGATCTTCTTGATAGAATCGATTGTGAAGAAGGCTATTTTTTTTATCCTCGATCTTCAAGGGCAAGAGCGACTCTTTCATATTACATGAGAGTTAGAAAATTAAGGCACCAAGTGTGTGATTTATATGATACTAAATTGAATCAAGAGTTTAATATTGGATCTTTAGATGCATTTTCTGAAATTGTCTTCACAAGTCCATCCACTGTTAATGCATTTTATAGACGATACCCCTCGATTCCATCTTCTATTAAAATTAGTGCAATTGGTCCCATCACTCAAGCTGCTTTAGATGAGGAAATAGGACTACAAAAGGGAAAAATTATTCAATAATTTTCTCTTCAACATCTCTAAAGACATCTTGTTGTCTTCTTTTTTCTTTTTGGGTAGGATAGTTTAATCTTTAAACTTTACAACTTTCGGTCCTTGTATGATGGGTTTTTTAAAGCTTTTTTCTAGAAATAAACCAAAAATCAAAATGGATTCTGGCAAAAAAGAAGGGTTTGATGGGTGGATCAAATGCTCTAGCTGCTCTGAGATGATGCATGGAAAAGAACTTGAGCAAAATTTAAACTGCTGCCCCAAATGCCAGATGCATTATCCTCTCTCAGCAAAAGAGCGTATTGAACTTCTTGCTGACGCTTCAACCTTCAAAGAACTTTTTATCTCGCTAGCTCCACTCGATGCTTTATCTTTTGTTGATTCAAGCTCTTACCAAGAAAGAATACAAAAGGCTCAGCAAAAAACGAAAAGGTTAGATGGGTTTTATGCTGGAGAGTGCACCGTTTTCAAAAGAAAAGTAGCTCTTGGTGTGATGGATTTTTCTTTCATGGGAGGTTCAATGGGTTCGGTAGTTGGTGAAAAAATTACAAGACTTATAGAGCACGCTACAGAACATCAGCTTCCTGTTGTAATTGTCTCTTGCTCAGGGGGCGCAAGGATGCAAGAGTCTTGCCTTTCTTTGATGCAAATGGCAAAAACATCAGCGGCGCTTGCAAGACTTGAAAAGAAAAAACTCCCCTTTATCTCTGTGTTAACAAATCCAACAACTGGTGGAGTCACAGCTTCGTTTGCTTCACTTGGAGATGTAATTATTGCAGAGCCTGATGCTTTAATTGGTTTTGCAGGACCTAGAGTCGTCGAGCAAACAATTAAACAAAAGCTACCAGAAAGAGCGCAAAAAGCAGAATTTCTCTTAGAAAAGGGAATGGTTGATGTTGTGTGTTCAAGGAAGGAATTAAAAGAAAAAATTTCCTACTTCATAGAGTTCTTTCTAAAAGCGCCCCTAGAAAATACAAAGGTTGAGCGCGCTGAAAAACTAGATGCAGAAAAATCTCCCTTTCCTGATAAACTCAGTAAATTACTGAGTATTGCAAAAGATTTAAAGTCTAAAGGAAAGAAAGATTTAACTTCTGCATTTCTAGAGGATCCAAGATAAAGGAGGGTATATGGAATCTACAGTTGCTGTAAAAACAGTTGTTACAAGTGAAGAGTTTCTTCCAGTTTATGCAAGTGAGCTGGCAGCTGGGGCTGATTTAAGAGCTTGCATCGATCAGAGTATCCTATTGCACCCTTCAGAATCAGTTCTTATTCCAACAGGGCTAAAAATGGAGATCCCAGCGGGCTATGAAATTCAAATTAGACCAAGAAGTGGACTTGCGCTAAAGCACAAAATTACCGTGTTAAATACTCCTGGGACAATCGATGCTGATTATAGAGGAGAAATTGGGGTTATTTTGATTAACCACGGCAAAGAGCCATTTGAAATCACAAGAGGGTTTAGAATTGCTCAAGCAGTCCTTACTAAAGTTGAAAAAGCGGAGTTTTTTAAAGAAAATATTTTAGAAGCAACGCTTAGAGGCTCAGGTGGCTTTGGTCATTCTGGAACGCATTAGCAAAAAACTTCATCTTTTGCTATCCTTGCTAGAAAATAAAGAGTTCAATCAAGGATATGATGTGGTTTTATCGCACTTTTTAAATTCAAAAAATATCATTTTTCTCAAAGAGAAAGAAAGAGATAAGGTGATTGATGAACTTGTCTGTTTTGCATGTGATACCTATTTCATTTCTGATAGAACAAAGCTTTATGAGGCTGTTGTTGAGAGAGAGAAGATTATTTCTACAGGGATTGGAAAGGGTGTTGCGATCCCTCATGCAAAACTTGATGTGCTAAATGATTTTCATTTCTGCATTGGAATTCAATTAGATTCTAACCTTGAGTGGAACTCTTTAGATGGAAATCCAGTTAGAATCGTTTTTCTAATCTTAGGTCCTTCAAGCGATCAAAAAACCTATCTTCAGCTTCTTTCTGAAATCACCGCTATGGTAAAAAAAGAGGAGTTTTGTTTTGAGATCTTCAAAGGGAAAACTGCTTTTGAACTGGCGCAGATCTTTCAGCAACTAGAAAAAAAATAATTCCTATTTCTATATGTTCTAAATAAGCAAAAATGATAACTTTTGGGTAGTATTAAAAACTTCAAAAGGTGCGTTTGTCTATGGATTTAAAAATTAAAGATGTTGCAGAACTTTTAAATGTCTCAGAGACGACGATTCGCCGTTGGCTCACAGAAGGAAAAATCCCAGCTTATAAAATTCATCATCAATATAGATTCAGCAGAATGGAAATTGAAAATTGGGTGATGAGCTGTCGTCTAAAAAAATCAGGCACACAATTTCTCCCTTTTGAAGAAGAGCAGATCTATCCACTTCAATCGAAACAGGAGATGGAAAAAGAAGAAAAAACTCAAGTAGGTCAGCAGCAATTTAGCTTATTTCGCGCCATTCATAAAGGGGATGTTCTTGGAGGATCGACTTCTCAATCTAAAGAGGGGATTATTGCAGATACAGTGGAGTCAATGGCCTCATCTTTAGGGCTTGATGCTTCAGTGTTAACAGATTTACTTTTGGACCGTGAAAAATTAATGCCAACTGCTTTAAATAATGGAATTGCAGTTCCTCACACTAGAGAATTTTTACTGAAAAAACCCTACGATGTCATTATCGTTGTCTATCCAGAAAAACAAATTGAGTGGGGCGCTTTAGATGGAAGAGCTGTACATACTCTTTTTTTTCTCTTTGCATCCAATGACAAAAGACATCTGCATTTACTTGCGAAAATCGCTCATTTGATTAGTGACGAAAAAGCTCTTGAATACTTAAAGAGTAAACCAAGTAAACAAGAGCTTTTAGAATACATTAAGCAGTGGGAAGGCAATATGAAGCCTCACTCAAGCTAGCTTAAGGTTTAGATTTAGTTTTTTTCGTTTTAGCGGCGCCTGTCGCAATAAGTTTGTCTTCATCTTCTTCTTGAGCTTTTTCAGTTGATTTGAAGACAATCTTATCACCTTCCACTTCTCCTTTAAGATGTTTTTGTCCCTCAGGTTCTCTAAGAACAAGTTCTGCAAGAGGATCTTCCAGATATTGCTCAATAGAGCGGCGAAGAGGTCTAGCTCCCATCTCAGGTTGGTACCCTTTGTTAACAAGAAACTCTTTGGATTCTTGATTAAGCTCAAGAGTAATTTCCTTCTTCTTAAGACGTTTTTCAAGTTTTTCCACTTCGATGTTAATCACATTAAGAAGAAGATTCTTATCAAGAGCTCTAAAGATTACAACGCCATCTAAACGGTTGATAAACTCTGGTTTGAAATGCTTTTTAACAGCCTTATCAATCTTATCTTCCATTGTTTTGTAATCTGGAATTCCTTCTTGAACCCCAAATCCAACTTCTGTGGTTCTTCTGATTAAATCAGATCCCAAGTTCGATGTCATAATGATAATAGTATTTCTAAAATCAATTTTTCTTCCGAATGAGTCAGTTAATCTTCCCTCTTCTAGGATTTGAAGAAGAATATTCATCACATCTGGGTGAGCTTTTTCTACTTCATCAAACAAAACTACAGAATAGGGTCTTTGTCTCACTCTTTCTGTGAGCTGTCCACCTTCTTCATGTCCAACATAACCTGGAGGAGATCCTGTCATACGGCTTACAGCAAATTTCTCCATGTACTCTGACATGTCGACTTGGATTAATGCATCTTCTCCACCAAAAAGGTTTTTTGCAAGTTGACGAGCTAAAAGAGTTTTTCCAACCCCAGTAGGACCTAGGAATAAAAAGGCTCCAATTGGTCTATTTGGGTCTTTAATGTCGGCTCGTGATCTGCGAATAGCTTTACAAACAGTACCAATTGCATCCTCTTGTCCGATGATGGATTGTTTAAGAGTTTCTGTCATATTAAGGATTTTAGTTGTTTCTCCTTCTGTGAGTCGGCTCACTGGAATCCCTGTTTGTTTTGCAACAATTTGGGCAACATCATCTTCATCCACGATGACTTTGTGCTCTTCTTTATTTTTTTCCCATTCAATTTTAAGTTGCTGAAGCTTCTCTCTAAGATTTTTTTCTTTATCTCTTAGTTTAGCCGCTTTTTCATACTCTTGCTTACCAATTGCAGCATCTTTTGAATTTTTTACATCTTCAATTTCAAGTTCATGCTGGGTGATTTCTTGAGGTTGGTGCAGCATGGAAATTCTAGCTTTAGCACCTGCTTCGTCAATTAAATCTATAGCCTTATCTGGAAGGAATCTTCCTGTAATATAGCGGTCTGATAAAAATACAGCAGCATTGATTGCTTGATCAGTATATGAGCATTTATGGTGCTCTTCATATTTTTGTTTTAAACCATAGAGGATTTCGCATGATTCATTGAGTGCTGGAGGGGAGACTGTAATTTTTTGGAATCTTCTCTCAAGCGCCGCATCTTTTTCTATGTGCTTTCTATATTCATCAATTGTTGTAGCGCCAATGATTTGAATTTCACCTCTTGATAAAGAGGGTTTTAAGATGTTAGAAGCATCAATGGCTCCTTCAGCAGCTCCAGCTCCAACGATTGTATGTAGCTCATCGATAAATAGCAGAATATTTCCATTTTTTCTGATTTCATCCATCACAGCTTTGATTCTTTCTTCAAACTGTCCTCTATATTTTGTTCCGGCAATCATTAGAGTTAAATCAAGTGCAATTAGCTTTTTATTAGCTAAGTGATCTGGAACTTCACCATTGACAATTGCATGAGCTAGTCCTTCAACGATTGCAGTTTTTCCAACTCCTGCTTCTCCAATTAGAACAGGGTTGTTTTTTCTTCTTCTGCAAAGAATTAAAGTCAGTCTTTCCACTTCAGATTTTCTTCCGATCACTGGATCTAGCTTACCTTCTCTACAAAGTTCTGTTAAATCATGGCCATAGGCTTTGAGCGCTGGCATTTTGTCTGCAGAAGGAGTTGCTTGAGAAGAAGAGAGTTTGTCTTGATTTCTTGAGCTTGAAGGGGGAGTTGAACTTGAAAGTCCCATTGGAGGGAGTTGGAGATTGAAAGTCTCTAGTTCTTTTAAAACTTCTTTTCTAACTTCTTTCAAATTGATATTTAGGTTTTCAAGAATTTGCGCTGCAACACCATCTGTTTGACGTAAAATTGCAAGAAGCAGATGCTCTGTTCCAACATAATTATGATTTAAGCTTGCAGCTTCTTCATTTGAGTATTCGAACACCTTTTTTACTTTAGCAGTTAAAGCAGGATCTCCATAAACTTGAATCTCTGGTCCAAAGCCAACGATTCTTTCTACTTCTGTTAACACAGTTTCGTAATCGATATTGAGGTTTCTCAGGACATTAACAGCAATCCCTTGACCAAGCTTTAAAAGACCAAGAAGAAGGTGCTCTGTTCCAAGATAATTATGATTAAGTCTTTGAGCTTCTTTTTTGGCCAGCTTAATGACTTGCTTTGCTCTGTTTGTAAACTTATCAAACATAATGTTCCTTCTTGTTTTTTAAAACTAAGCTTTTAAATTTTTATTAAATTCTAGGCGATTTGAGATATAAATAATTAATTTTAAGAACCTTATAATTATATCAATAGTCTCCATATCCCGCTACGATTTTCATTCTATGAGGATGCCCTTATTTTTGTAAATTGCCGTTTAAAAACAGCGTTCTCTCGACTTGAGAAAGATCTTTTGATATGATTTTAAATTTTTAAAACAGAGATTGTTACTATGTGGGAACTTTTTGATTCTGGAAAAAAAACAGCCAAAGAAAATATGCTCCTTGATGAGGCTCTTTTACAAAAGCTAGATCCAGATGGAAAAGCAATCCTTCATTTTTATGATTGGAGTCTTCCCTCTTTTACGCATGGTTATTTTGTCGACCCCAAAGATTCTTTGAATCTTGAAAAACTTAAAGAGCTTCGCGTTGATAGTGCAAGACGGCCCACAGGGGGTGGAATCGTATTTCACATCACAGATCTTGCTTTTTCTGCCCTTGTTCCAGCGAGTTGCGAAGGTTTTTTTGATAATACTCTTTCAAATTATGAGTATATAAACAAAAAAGTTTTGAAAGCGATAGAACTTTCTCTTAAGGAGAGAGGGCTTGCTCTTTTAGAGGAAAAAGTAGACTCAACTCTCAAAGAGGCTTCTCATTTTTGCATGGCAAAACCTACAATCTATGATGTGATGCTGTGTGGAAAAAAAGTGGCAGGAGCGGCACAGAGAAAAACAAAGCAGGGGTATTTGCACCAGGGAACTATTTCAATTGGTTTGCCTGAGGATTCTTTTTTGAAAGAGGTCCTTTTATGTCAGGATCTTATTGAGGCCATGAAGAGTTTCACTTATCTTTTTGGAAATAAAAGCCCCAAAGCTTGCGAAATAGAAGAAATAAGAGAAATGTTAAAAAGACATTTAAAAAACGTATTTTTAAAAGACTAGGAATTAAAATGAATAAGCAAAGAAAAACAGCAATTACTCCAACAAGAGAGGAGAATTATGCTGAGTGGTATCAGCAGGTGATTAAAGCTGCAGATTTAGCGGAGCACTCTCCGGTCAGAGGTTGCATGGTGATAAAGCCGTGGGGATATGAGATTTGGGAAAATATCAGACGGCACTTAGATAAGAAATTTAAACAGACTGGGCATCAAAACGCTTATTTTCCATTGTTTATTCCTCTAAGTTATTTAGAAAAAGAAGCGCAGCATGTAGAAGGGTTTGCAAAAGAGTGCGCTGTTGTAACTCATCATAGACTTGAAGTTGGGCCAAAAGGTAATTTAGTGCCAGCTGGAGAGCTTGAAGAGCCTTTAATTGTAAGACCGACATCAGAAACAATTATCGGGGAGATGTTTTCTAAGTGGGTAGAATCGTATAGAGACCTCCCTGTTCTTATGAATCAGTGGGCAAACGTAGTTCGCTGGGAGATGAGAACAAGACTCTTTTTAAGAACAGCTGAGTTTTTATGGCAAGAGGGGCACACAGCGCATGCAACAAAAGAAGAGGCTCTTGAAGAAACGCATCAAATGCTCGATATCTACACCGATATGGCCAATCATCTTTTAGCTGTTTATGTCATTAAAGGGGAAAAGTCAGAAAGAGAGAGATTTCCAGGAGCTGTAAGCACCTTAACTTTTGAGGGAATGATGCAAGATGGTAAAGCGCTTCAAATGGGAACATCTCATTTTCTTGGGCAAAACTTTGCCAAAGCATCCAATATCTCCTTTACCTCAAAAGAGGGTCAAAGAGAGTTTGCTTGGACAACTTCATGGGGTGCCACCACTCGATTAATTGGAGCTCTTATCATGACCCACAGTGATGATGATGGGCTTGTTTTACCTCCAAAAGTTGCTCCCTCTCATGTGGTGATTGTTCCAATTATTCATAAAGAGGAAATGAAGGAAAAAGTAGAGTCTTTTTGTAAAAATTTAAAGGAGGAACTGGAATCTGTTTGTTTTGCAGGAAGATCTCTTGAAGTTCTCTTTGATCAAAGAGAGATGAGAGCCGGTGATAAAGCGTGGTCTTGGGTGAAAAAGGGGATTCCAATTCGAATTGAAGTTGGACCAAAAGAAATGGATGAAGGAGTAGTTTCTCTTTATAAAAGAACAGAAGATGCTAAGGCTTCTATGAAGATGAAAGTCGATGAGATTAAAGGAAATATTGCTTCAATTTTAGAGGAAATACAAAATACCCTTTATGAAAGATCTAAAGCATTTACAACATCAAGGATTGCGTTAATTAACACAAAAGAAGAATTTTATAGTTACTTTTCAGAGAAAAACAAAGATTGTGGGTTTGCCCTTGTGCACTATAATAAGGATGCAAATATAGAAGAAAAACTTCAGCAAGATCTAAATGTGACTGTTAGATGCATTCCATTTGAGATGGGGCAAGAAGAAGGCTTTTGTCCTTTTTCTAATCTTCCAAGTTCTCAAAGAGTCATTTATGCAAGGTCTTATTAGAACTTGATCTTTTTACCAGCTGGGGGAGTGATTCTTCCTTTTAGAGAAGCAGTTTTTCCTCCAGCATCTTTCTTTAAAGTATTAAGCGCTAAAAAATTGATCTCTTGATATTGAGTCTTGATTGAAGCTGGTCTGTTTTTTAGGCCGTTTGCTAAAGCGCTTGCTTTTTTTGCCACTTCTTTTGGAGAGAATTTAATGTGAAGAGATTTTTTAACAAATCCAACTAAAGGAGAGATAAATTTGTCTACTAAAGCGTTTTTGTCAAATTTCATTGAAGAAACATTTTCTTTAGATAAAGAGACAGCACCTGCTTGATAAATTCCCCCACTTTTAAAAAGGGATTTTACTTTTAGATCCTGCTTCGATGGGGATTTTACTGTCGAAACAATCGGCTGATATTCTGCGCGTAAATGAGAAACTTTCATAGCCTTTTATGACCTCAAGCGTTTTTGTTACTTTAATTTTTTAATACAATCCCACTCAGTTAATTATCAATATAAAAACGATTTTTTTTCTTAGTGGCTTTAGCTTCACTGTAAATCATCTGTATCTTGCAGTTATGATCTGATTTTGATACCCTTTATCCAAAAATATTCTTTTAAAATTGGAAGGGATTCATGCTTAATTTCTTACGTAAACATCAGAAAGTGGTTTTTGGAGTTGTGAGCGGCGCTTTAATTGTCTCAATAGTTTTCTTTGGATCCTATGATGCGATCACAAGTTCGCAAGTTGTCAAAGAAGAAGATAAAGTACTTGGCCGCGCTCTTGATGGAAGCACTATGTCAAAGCTTTATCTAGAAAAAATGGGAAGATTCTTATCTTCTGATTGTAAGGATATGGACCGAGTCTACTCCATGGGAACTCCTAATTTTTTTAATGATGGGGTCTTAAAAAAAGATTTTTTTGAAACAGAAATTGCCTCACTCATCCTCGATAGTTATTTTGATGAAGTGAAAGAAGGATTCGCCAAATCTGTAGAGAAACAAAAAAGATTTAAAGGATACTCCCACCCAGCAGCTCCTTTTTTATCCTCTGAAAATCTTCGACAGCAATTTATGCCCTCTCTTAAGCCTTATTTACTTGGAATAAGTGGAAAAGAGTTTGCTCCAACAAAGCAAACTTTTAAATCAGCTCTTGAGCTTTATATGGAAAATGAGAAGATGCCCTCTCACTTTTTGAGAAGATTTTTAAGTTATCAAGAGGGGCAATATGAGTGGCTTGCAAAAGATCCATATATTGCAAATGGAGACCTTTCTTTGTTTGGATTTCATACAGCAGAAGATTGGTTTGGAAAAGAGTTTATTGATTTGCTCTCTCAAGTTGTTTTAAATGCAAGCGCGTTTGCAAAACAAAAAGGGTATAAAGTGAGCTTTGAAGAAGCAAGAGCTGATCTTTTTAAAAATGGATATGACGCTTTGGTTTCTATTTCTGAGCAAGAAGTCACAAATGAAATGGTGCTAAAAAGTTTCACTCAGGTGCTAAGCTCACTGCGACTGACTGAAAATGAAGCCATTAAAATCTGGCAAGATGTTTTAACATTTAGAAAAATGATGAAAGATTATGGGGAGAGTCTCTTTGTTGATAAGCTTTCTTTAGATCAATTTAGCGCATATGTCAGTGAAGCTAAAGAGGTCCAAAAGTATCACCTTCCAAAAGAGCTTGATTTGCAAAGTTTTAATGATTTGATGCTATTTCAAACTTACCTTGAAATTGTTGCAAAACATAAAAAAGAGATAAATTCACTTACCATTCCATCTGCTTTTAAATCAAAGCAAGAGATTTTAGAGCTCGCTCCAACACTTGTAAAAAGAAATTACGAAATTGAGTATGCATCAGTCTCTCTTGAGGACCTTGAAGCTCTTATTTCATTAAAACAAATGTGGCAGTGGCAATCAACTCAAGAAAACTTTGAGAAAATCCAATCACAATTTAAGCAACTTAAAGAGAATAAGAAGCTCCTCTCTTTTGAAGATTTAGACGCTTTAGATGAAAAATCAAGAGCTGATATTGATAAGTTTTGCATCAAGCAAATTGCAAAAGAAAATCTTTCAAAAATAGATGAGCTGCTTGAAGGAGCATCTTTAGAAAAACTCTCTTTATCTCTTTCTAAAAATGGAGAGGGATTAAAATTAGAGGGGATCTCTTCTCCAAGTAAATTTAAACAAAGGCTTGATTCGATCGCTTCTTTGGAAAATAAAGAGAGTGCATTTTTTACATATTCCGAAGATCAAGGACATTTTTATAAAGTTAGATTGATTGCAAGAGAAGAAGAGGAGAGACTTTTATCTTTTAAACAAGCTCTAGAGGAAAATATCTTAAGAGATCTTCTTGATGAAAAACTAAGAAAGAATCATGAAGCTGCTCAAAATGCAAATGTCACTTCTTTTCAAAATGGGGATGGGACATTTAAAAAATTTGATCAAGTGAGAAATGAAATAGGAGCTTATGTATTTAAAGAGTTAATTGGCCAAATGGATCAAAAATTTGCTAAAGTCAGAGCTAAATCACAGTCTAAAGAAGAGATGTTTGATTTTTATGCAAATAATCGTCTTTATGATTATTTTAAAGATGCTAAAGAAGACATACAAAAAAATTTAGAGAACTCAACATTTTTAAACGTAAATCTTCCATTTCATTTAGAGCAATCCAAAGAAGTTGTAAAAAGAAAAGACCCAACTTTTGAGGGGAAAGAGGAGATTTTTTCCCTCTCTGATGGAAGCTTTTCAGAGGTGTGTATGCTCTCAAAAGGGAAGCCTGCTTTTTTTAAAGTGATTGGATCTAAAAATGAGCCAGATCTTGAGACTTTAGAGAAATTAAATCAGGAAAAACAAGCTCTTGCATCAGAAGCTAAAAGAAAGCTTTTTAGCGAGATACTTGCCTTGATTGAATCTTCCGATTCTATTCATCTTGAAAAGAAACTAGAGATATCACATGAGTAATTTTTTAGAAGAGCTCTACAGTTTTTCTCCTGCTAGTTTTTTTAGGGTAGAATCTGAGATTTTCTATAGCAAGGGGTTTGATAAAAACCCCTATAAAAAAGAGTATTTACTTGGCCACTCTGAAGATCTACTTGATGAAGAAGAGTTTGCAAAAGTTGCAATGTGCTATAGCGAAGAAGGGGTCTATTTGGCTTTAATTGTGAGTAAATCTTTTGAGCAAGTCTCCCTCTCTGATTATCAGCAGGAAGACTCTTTTGAAGTTTTTATTGACACAAGAGATTTAAAAACCAAAAGCTCTCTTCACAAGTTCTGCCATCACTTTGTTTTTTTTCCAAAAGAAGTAGAGGGAAAGATGGGAATGGAAGTGACTAAATTAAGGCTTGAAGATTCTCATCCTCTTTGCAGCAGCGAGCTACTCCATGTTCAGAGCTTCTTTTCAAGAAGTCAATATGAGATGAGGATTTTTATAGAATCAGATGCTTTATTTGGTTTTGATCCCAAATCCTTTCCAAGACTTGGATTTTCCTATAGAGTGAATAGAAAAGGGGATCGCTCCCAACATTTTAACCTTTCATCTGAAGATTATCAAATTGAGAAATACCCAAATTTATGGGCTCAACTAAAACTAAAAAGTAAAGAGTCATAGCTAAGAGGATTAATGAAATATACAGATTCGCATGAATGGATTGATCAGCAAAATCAAATTGGAGTTGTTGGAATCACTAAATACGCACAAAAAGAGCTTGGTGAAATCGTTTATCTAGAGCTTCCAAAAGTTGGACAGAGGGTTGATCTTGGAGAGGAGATTTGTGTGCTTGAATCTACAAAAGCTGCAAGTGATATTTACACTCCAGTTTCTGGAAAAGTTGTTGAGGTGAATACAAAACTCAAAGAGGATTTAAGTCTGCTAAATGAGGATCCAGAAAAATTAGGTTGGCTATTTAAAGTCGAGCTTGAGGATCTCTCAGAGCTTGAATTGCTCTACGATCACAAGCAGTATTTAGAGCTTGTCAGCTCTTAATTACAATTTCTATTTCTTGCGTAAGATGTAAGTAAAAAATCAACTTACGCACTGCATTTAAAATCTATTGTTAATTTTTTAATTTTCTTTACAAGTTAACACCTAACAGTAGAATAGCTCTTTTATCACTTTTATTTTTTTGGTGAATTTCAACTTAACTTCTTGTAATTATACTCTGCTCAATACCGGTGAATTTTTAGGTGCACCCCCAACTGCAGTGCAATCTTGTCCTGCAGCCTTGCCATGCGAGTAAGTTAATTTATAAAAAGCAGTAGAATATTTATTTTATCGTGGTTTTTTAGAAAAAAGACTTAATTTTAATTCCCTCTTTTTATAAATAAAAGTTAAGGGATAATTAAGTCTTTGATGAGTTTTCCATGAAACACCGTTTTTCATTTTTTTCGTTTATTTTATCTGCAGCAATTTTTTCAAGTTGCTCAAATGCTTACTATGAAAGTAAGCCGCTTGAGTCGATTAAAACTAAGCCAAAGGTGGAAGAAAAGGTTGCAGTATTTTATCGCCCCTTATCTAAAAAAGAATCGAAAGCATATCTTGGAAGGGTATGGCAAAGAAGTGGATATCAGCCTGTTCAAGTGGTCATAGAAAACTACTCAGACTCTTCGATTCGATTTGTTAGAAAAGGAATTTCAATGCCAACAGAAGATCTTCAAATCATTAAAGAAAAAGCGCATTCTTCGACAAAATTAAAAGTCTTAGTGGTTGGAGCTCCAAGTATTGCAAGTATAAGCATGGGACTCATTGGACTTGCTTTATCTCCTGCAACTTTTGGGGTTTCAGGAATTTTACTTCCTATTGCAGTAGGAGGGACGGGAGTTCATACAGCATCTACATGGATCAAAGCTGATTTAAAGCTTGATAAAGACTATGAAGAGAAGTTCTTAACAGATAAAGAAATTGATGGGGGAGCAATCCATGAAGGGATTATTTTTGTTCCCAAAGAGGATTTTTCAGATAAATTTAGAGTGAAGATTTTCGATACAAAGCATGAAAGGCTGATTGTAGTTCAAGCTAAAAAATTTAAGGGATAAATCTCATAAAGAGTAAAAGAAGAAATAAATCCTTTAATTGCATATGATATGTCTTAAAATGGAAATTTTTCCCTTAAGTCATAGCAGTGCTGAAAAAAAATCGTTTATTTCTTCTTATTTTTCCTCTTTTTTTCTTTTCTCTTCTTGTATTTCATCGCTTTTTGATTTGTTTTTGCATACAACACTACGCAGCAAGTAAATCTCAGTTTTTCAAGTATGCTCAATTTTCTTATAAGCAGCTAGGGTATAATAAGGGAGCTTTTTACCTAAATGAAATAGAGATTTTTCATCCTGATTTAGATTCTCATAAAATTAAAATAGATAAGGTGGAATACAAACCTCTTATCCGTCTTAAAGCTTTTTCTTTTCAAAATTTTCTCTCCTTTTCTTCTCCTTCTTTTGAAGTAGACCTCACAAAAGCTAAAAAAGGGACTCCTCAGATTTCTCTTTATAGCGCGATGAAATCGTTCTCTTATTTAAAAAATATTGCAATTGAGCAAGGACATTTTCTTCTTAAAACAAAGAAGAAAGATATTAGCGCCTTTTTTTCTTTTTATTCAGGGCAACAGGCCCACTCACTTGGAAAAATTTTTCTCTCTTTTTCAGCAGAGTCTTCTTTAGAGTATCAGGTGAAGTGTGAGCTGATTGAAAATGAAAAAGAGCAGATCTATTGCTATACTAAAATGGAGAATACTCCTTTATCCACTTTCTCTTCTTTGTTTTTTGAGACAGAGGATGAAGTAGAGTTTGAATGTAAAGAAGGTCGAGCTTTTGGAGAATTTGTTTTTGCAGTGAATGATCAAGATCAAATCATTTTAATTGAAAATGATTTGCAGCTATCTAATACAACGATCTCATCCACTTCTAAAAACATCGAGGCCAAACTTAATCTAATCAATCTCACCCTTTGTTTTAACTCAGAGCAAAATCCAATTGATATAAAACACCTTTTTTCTGATGAAACCTTCAATAAAGTGGGAGTTAATATTGATGTAACAGATGGGAAGCTTTTCTTCTTTGAAGAGCATAAGGGGAGCTTTTGGGAGCTTGCTAATGTCTCTATCGGGCTCAATAAAAACATCTATCATCATCCAACAATTTATCTAAATGGTGAGATCAATAACGAGCTGATAAAATCTCCTTTTTCCTTTGAGGGGGAGCTGATCCAAAAAGCAGATAAAAAATGGAAGCTTAAGCTTTTTAACATGGCAGATGATGAAAAGCTTAGAAAAAAATGTTCTTATGTATTTTTGGAGATGGACTCTTTAAAACAAATATGCACCTCGATCGCATTTGAGGGGATTGAGCCTTCAGATATTTCTGTGATTCAAAAAGTTTTGAGTTTCCATGATCCCACTTTAATGAATTGGAGTGTTTTATCCGGGGAAATTCAAGGGGAGCTAAATATCAAATATAGCCAATCTCAGCTTAAAGAGCTCTTCCTAGATCAGCTAGTGTGCAGCAATTTAAGGATTGAGGAGAATAAAAAAAACTTTCATCTTACCCTTGAGCACATCAAAGCCCTATGCAGAATTGATCTTCCTTTTTTTAATACAAAAAGTTCCTCGTTTTATCAGGTTCTTTTTTCAAAAGGTGAGCTGACATCCACTTATTTTTCTAAAGTTTTATTTGAAGGATATGTTTGCTATGATCAGTTTAAGCTTGAGGAGTCGTGGATAAAAGCAGAGCATGAAGGATGTGAGTTTGATGTTTCTTTGCAGGGTTTACTTGATGATTTAGATGTTATTTCTACAATCAATTGCCAAAACAATCTGTTTTTTAATCAACTTCTTGCTAAAGCTAAAAGCCGCTCTGATGCAATTGATACTTTAGAATTTATCAAAACCCATTTAAAAATAAAAAAAGATTTAGACCTTTTCAACGTAGTTGGTCAGTGCTTTTTTAATTTCTCGAAAAAGGAGATAGAAAAAGTAGATCTGTTATTTGAGCTAAAGACATTCAACGCATTTTCTGAGCTCTTACATCTTTTTTCTCAAAATGGAGTGAGAGGCTGCTTTGAATCAGAGAGAGTCTCTCCAAGTCTTTATCTTCTTTTTACTGAATTTTTCAACCAGAGGTGGTTTGTTGTAGGAGATGTAAAAATCAAAGGAGAAATTACCTCAAAGCAACTCACTTTTGATCTAGAAGCAGAAGATGTGGTTTATGACTCAGACGATATTATTGTTTTTCTGCCAAAATCTCAGCACATCCATACAGGACATTTTCTTTTTGATCTGAGCCGAAAAAAATGGGAGATTGATATCCCGATTAAAGGGGGCAGATGCATAGAAAAGAAATTTAAGCTTTCTTTTGAAAATGTCTCAACACAGCTCAATATTTCAGGATTGGCTTTAGAGGCTAAAGATCTAAAAGCAAGTTCTCATGGGATTGATCTTAAAGGGAAAATTGCTTTGGACTTTTCTTCCTCTTCTTTTGTGGATTTACGAATATTTCCTTACCTAATGGAGGGAGAGGTCAAAAGCTTTATCTCTTTTGTTCATTTGATTCCATCGCTTGCAACTTTTAATCTTCCAAATGTGGAGAGCGGGATGATCAAAGGGCACTCTAGCAGCTGCCTTAGATTTAAGTATAATGATAAGGAGAGTTTCTCTGAGATTTTACTTGGCCTTCGAATTGAGCATTTTTCATTTGCCCCTTATAGTGGCTGCGAGATCGAGGGAGCAAGTTTCGATGTTTACTTTGACTCTTTGCAAGGAAGTATAGAAGTTAAAGAGTGTACAGCAAAACTTGCCTTAAAAGAGGGAGAGGAAACAAAAATTTATAAACTTAACGCCCAGCAGCTCCACTGCAGAAATTTAAAGGAGTTTGAGTGGGAATTTGATTTAAGAGTTGAGGCTCCAACTTTTGATTTATTGAGAGTTGCAGCTAGAACTTCCCGTTTTGAAGGAGGATATAAACTAGATTTTAAAAGAAACTCTAATTTTTTCTACGGCGCTAAATATGAGATTTATGAGTGTTTATTAGACTCTTTATTTTCGATCAAAAAGTGCTATTTATTTTCTGAGTTTTCTTTGAATGATCTTTTAAAGCAGCTTCAGTTTTTGCAGGCAAGTCAGATGGTAAAAGTGACAGAGGAGCTGCATCATTATATAAAGACAAGTCAGGGTGAGGGAAGTTTTGTTTTAAATTTAGATTATGACAAATCTAAACAGAGCTTTGATCTTTTTGTAAAAGCCAAAGAGCTTGAGGTCAACGGATCGAACTTTGGGGAGCTTGCAATCGATTTTTCCAAAAAACAAAATCGAGCAAGCCTTAGACAATTTCAACTTAAAGATCTTTTAATCAAAGGGGAATTCGAGACAAATAATCTAGGTTTTAATCTTTTTGATTGGAAACTTAAAAGTTTAGAGGGAAATTATAAAGAAAGTCAGTTTAGCTTTTCCAAAGGAGCCTTTAAAGAAGGATCTTTTAATGGTAAAATCGATTCCTTTTATCTGAATTTAGCGCAAATTGCGCCACTTGCATTTTCTAATAAAAACTTAGATCCATTTATGGTAGGTCAGCTTTTTATCGATGGCGATATGCAAATCGATTTTAAAAAGGGTCTATCAAATTTAAAGGCAAATTTAACATGCTCACTTAGCTGTGATAATTTCTCTTTAGCAAATTTATCGATGCGCTCTAAAGAGCCCTTTTTGATTTCCTATCAGTTAAATAAAGAGCTCAAAATTACATCTGTAGATCTTCGCTTTAATACAAAAGAGCAAGCAGCTGCTTATTTAGATTTAAGATTTAAGGAGGCAATCTTTTCTTTTGAAGATAAAATGAAGCTTGCAAAAAGAGTCAATCTTGTATTGCCCCCTGAGATGCTTACTTATCTCATTGATCATAAAATGGTAAGTGGGATGAAAGAAGAAGGTGGCAAACTCTATTTAAAAGACTATGCTCTTCTTTGGGAAAATGAAATTGATACGGAATTTGACGTGGCTTTTGATGATAAGCAAATTCAAATCCAAGGCACCTTAAAAGAGGGGTATTATTGGATTGAGGGAGAGTCAATTTTTCTTCAAAGATGTTACTACTTTGTGAACCAGGAGAATCTAAATCTTATCTGCGGAGTTGATTACAAGAAAATCAGCATAGATCTGCAGAGTAAAATGGATTTTAAAGAAGAGCTTGGGATCAAAATTTCCTTAAAAGAGGGGCATTCCGAGGAAGAGGATCGAAAATCGCTTGATTTTCTCTTTAAATCCTCACAAGAAGAGGGTCTTTATTTACAAAATGTTGAGGGCTCTTTATTTGGAGTCGATATTTCTCTTCGAAGAAATCCAAGAACTTACGCTCCTGATGTGATGAGTCTTACAGGGCAGATGAAGATTGACACATTTGCTTTGATGAAATCTTTTCCTAAGCTTTTTTCTCAAAAATTTAGAGACCTTGGAATGGGAAGTGGATATGAGCTCTCTGGGGATTTTATTCTTTGTAAAAAGCAGCTGAAAAATTCTTATTTTAAAGGATTTTTAAAAGGAAGAGATTTTGAGTTTTTAGGGTTTTATTTTAAAACTTTAATGAGTGAAGTTGAAATGAATGCCAGCTCGATTTTAGTGCATGAATTTAGCTTAAGCGATGTCTCTGGGGTGATGCAGATTAAAGAGCTTAAGCTTTTAAATCAACATGGAGCATGGATGCTTTATATCCCAGAAATCGTTGTGCAAGATTTCAGGCCGAGTATCTTAAAAAAACAAGAGTTTCAAGAGGAGAAGATGAAGCCCTTTATGATTAAGGATCTTCACTTTTTTTCTATCGAGGGAACGCTTGGTCAAATGGAGAGTTTCAGAGGGAAAGGACACTTAGATTTTATTAATACATTTAAAAGAGAAACAAATCTTTTAGATATTCCAATTGAAATCATTGGAAGAATTGGATTTGATCCACTCATATTTATTCCAGTCATTGGAAAATTTGAATTTGAAATGAGAGAAGGAAAGATTTTTTTAAAAGATTTAAAAAATGCCTACAGCGATGGAAAGAGATCAAGGTTTTATCTTTCTTCTTATAAAGATTCCTTCATTGGTTTAGATGGAGAGCTTTTTATCGATATTAAAATGAAGCAATATGTTCTTTTAAAAATTACAGAACCATTTACACTCTCAATTAGAGGAAACCTTTCTAAACCTAAATATAGCCTCAGATAAATGATTTCTAAGATGTGTAAAGAGCTCTGCTTATTTTTATTTCCAGTTTCATGCGTACATTGTCAAAAAAAAGGGGAGTCTGCTTTTGAGATTTTATGTCAAACATGTAGAGCTCATGTAGAGCTTGAAAAGGAGGAAGAAACATTTTGCTTCAATGCTCACTCTCCCTTTTTTTCCTATTATTATCATCTAAAAAGCATCGATGCAAAAAAACATAGACTTGATGTGATTTGTTATTTGGTAGTTAAGGTGCTATCAGAGCGTTTTTCTAAAGTAGATTATATTTTGCCAGGTGTTGAAAAATCGCTTAAAAAAAATAGTTTTTTTTTAAATATAGTTAAGATGGTTGCAAAACAAATAGATATTAAAATTTGTGATCCTTTTGATTTCAAGCTTGCAGATAGAGTGTATGATAAAAAGGGGAGATTACTTGGATCACTTTTTTTAAAGAAAAAATCTATTGCCCTAAAGGGAAAAAGGGTTTTAGTTGTTTTTGAACGTGAGGAGTTTAGCAAACAAGAGTATGAGCAGGCTTTAAAAGTGAGGGAGGCAGAACAAGTAGAGATCCTCTCTCTTTTTAAATGAAAAAGGGGGCGAAACAGGCCCCCTTTTTTAAACTTATCCTGAGTTTTGCATGACAACGTCTGAGTTGAAAAGCTCAATTTTATCTTCCTCAGGAGCGATTTCGATCTGACCGATGAGTTTTGCTCCTTTTTGAAAGTCTAAATAAGAGGAGGTAATATTTCCAAAGATCTCAGCAGATGAGCTAACAGAAAGTTTTTTTACATTGATATTTCCAACAACTTTTCCATGAATCTCTGCTTCTTCTAAAGTGATATCTCCTTTCACAAATCCCTTAGGGCCCACAATCACTTTTCCCTGAGCATTTAGATTCCCTTCAAAAGTTCCATTAATTCTTAGCTGCTTATCAAAATGAAGCTCACCTTTGACTGTAACACCTTCACTTAAAACTGTTTCTTGGGGTTTTAAACACTTTGAGGCAACATTTAAAGGTTTTTCTATTGCACCTTCTTTTTTTTCGATAGATAGAGGTTTAAAAAAATGATTTGGGAAAATCTCTTTGCATGCTTCATCTTGACACACTTCTTTTTCAAGAAGAGTCATTAGCTTCTTAATGAATGGGTTTTTCATGACTTGCTCTCTGTTATTTATTATCTTGTATTATGCTTCAATATTACGTTTGGTCATCAAAATTTGACGCCGCAGGGTTTCATCAGTTTCTACTTGTTTTGAAACTTTTTTCCAAGCATGAATCACTGTTGAGTGCGTTTTTCCACCAAAAGAGGAGGCAACTTTCATTAAAGAATCGTTCATCATCTCTTTTGCAAGATACATAGCAACTTGCCTTGGGAAGGCAATCTTTTTCTCTCTTGAGGTTCCTCTTAGTTCACTGACTTTAACATTAAACATCGAGGCAACAGAGGCTAAGATACCATCAATTGTCACGCTTTTCTTTGGAGTTTCTTCAAACATTTCACCAAGTGTTTGCTCAGCTATATCTTCTGTGACTTCCTGCTGCATCATACGGCAATAGGCTGAGAGTCTATTAATCGCTCCTTCTAATTGACGAACGTTATTATAGATATGCTCAGCGATGAAAAATGCCACCTTATGAGGCATTTTTAGTCCTTTCAGTTCTGCTTTATGTTGCAAAATAGCAACTCTTGTTTCTAGATCTGGCGCTGCAATATTTGCGACAAGTCCCCATTCCATACGAGCAATTAATCTCTCAGAGAGCTTTAGTTGAGAGGGTGGCTTATCGGAGGTGATGACGATTTGTTTGTTTTGGTGAATGAGTGATTCAAAAGTGTTACAGAACTCTTCTTCAAAATTAAGTCGATTTTGTAAGAACTGAATATCATCGACAAGAAGAACATCTAGATTTCTATAAAATCTTTTCATTTTATCAAGAGTTTTACTTTTAAGATGCTCCACAAGATCATTAATAAAACCCTCAGTTGTAATACATGCGATGTTTAATCTTTTGTTTCCTTTTAAAATATGATGACCAATTCCATGTAAAAGGTGTGTTTTTCCAAGACCTACTCCTCCATGAATGAATAAAGGGTTGTAAGATTTACCAGGATGCAAAGCCACTCCTTGAGCTGCCGATTTTACAAACTGATTTGAGGGACCTTCAATAAAGTTTTCAAAGGTGTAAAGCTTGTTTAATTTAAGCTTTAAAATAGCAGAGGAATTATCCACTTCTACTTGAGGTTGAAACGTTGGTTCTTGGACAACTTTTTTTGCGATAACAAATTCAATAGAGGGTTCACCTGGGGATTTTTCTGGAAGAAAATCACAAAATTCTTGTTTATAGTTATCAAGCAAATATTCTCTAACGAAGATATTTGGAACTTCTAAAGTGATAAGCTCATCTGTTGAAGAAATCAACACAATTGGTCTAAACCAGTTTTCAAATTCAGCTGGGGAGCAGCGTTGTTTGATGAAATCAAGAAATTGATTCCAACATTCTTTTTGTTTACATTCGAGCATTCATGGATTCCTTAAACAAGTTATGAACAAAATTTCCACAGTTTTTTCTATAGCTTTTTCGTGTTTGTAAATCTAACATTGTCAGCTTAACGCCGCAAGAAAATATTGCATCAAATTAGGAGAGAGATTTGATAACTCATTGAGAATAAGACTTACAAAACTGGAAAAAAAATTGCAGCAAGCTTAGCACATTGCAGCAAATTTCAACACTTAAAAAATCCCATTTATTTATAAGAGCTTTAAAAGTTATGAACAATTAATAAAGTTATTTATAAGCAAGTAATAATGCTTTAGCTTGATTTGAAATTTCAATTATCGGATGAGTTTCTAATATTTTAGCTTGATCAATTCCTTGTTTTTTATAACCAAGCATTAAAAGAGCTTTAGCTCTATTTAAAAGAGTAGAGGGGTGATCTTTGTTTAATTTAATCGCTCTTTCAAGAAAATCAAGAGCTGCTAAATTATTCCCCATTTGTAAGTAAAGCGCTCCAAGTGTTTGCATGTCGTATTCTGATTTAGGATTTAAAATCGTCAATGCTTCAAAAAACCTTAAAGCGATTTCATATTTTCCTTCTTTAATATAGGAAAATCCAACAAATCTTAAATCTTCTAATTGCCCCTCTTTCCATCCAAGAATTTCAAGCCAGTTTGCTCGATTCATCGCTTATCCTTTTTTATATTGACTACGTTTTGCGTTAAGATCGATAAGTATTTTATCTAATTGAGACATTAAATCAAGAAAAGCACTCAGTTTTTTTCCCTCTTTTTCTTCATCGAGTAGAGAGATCTCTTCATCGCCATCTGATTTTTTACCTTGTTTGTTTTTCTCCTTTTTTTCTTTCTCTTTTTTAAGTTTCTCTCTAATTCGCTCTCTTAAAATAGCGTAGTTTTCTTCTCCACCAAGTGAGGGGATAAGTTGATAAGAAAATAGAAGGTTTTTTTGATCTTTGTATCCTTTAGGAGGAAGAAATAGTGCCCATCCTTTATTTTTCAAATAGGTTTGAAAAAGAATTTCATATTCAGAGGAAAATGAAGGTGTAGAAACTTCAATTGTTGCTTGAGAGGGAATCAACTTGGATTCTTTAATTAGATCTTTCTCCAAATACTGTTGATCTTGTGCATATCTAATATATGTATCGATTCCAAGGTTATCAATTGTTTTAGAGCGGGGTGTAATTTCCATCGTTTTCCTATAATTGCAATTTGTTAATTAAATTTTTTTGATAAAATCTTTTAATTGGAATGTCAAGAAATCTAACAAAAAAATAAGAGAAATTACCTTGATTTCCACCAGTTATGAGATAATTACCACTAATTTCCACTTAAAATTTTATTTTTTAAGTCCCTAATTTTAGTATAGTTCTAAATAAATTAATTAAAAATGGTATAAAATTTTATAAAAAATATTGCGGTGATTTTTATTATGATGGTAGGATGTGGAATTAAGTGGGAATAATAAAGTTTGTAAAAAATGAGCGACTTTTTTTTCAGTGGTTCCGCAACAGCAAAGCTAGATGACAAAAACAGATTTGTCATTCCTCAAGCTATGCGTTATGGACTTGTGGAAGAAGGGAAGCTAGAGTTTACAATTGCGCTAGGTCTTGGTGGATGTTTAGCGATTTATAAAAAATCAGATATCGATGAAATCGTAAAAAAATTCCAAGCTAAGCAACACGTTGCTAAATTCCAAAAGTTTTTTACGTTGTTTTTTTCAACGCTACATCACACAACATGCGACAGCATCGGAAGAGTAACGATTCCAGCGATTTTAAAAAAAGCTGCGAAAATTGATAAAGAAATCGTTGTTGCTGGAGTGTTAGATAAGATTGAGCTTTGGCCACAAGATAAATACGAAGAAGATTTAGCTAAGTTTTTCGAAGAATCAGATGCAGAAGAATCTCCACTTAATGATATGATGGAAGACGCATTTGCTCTTTTAGCTGAAGGGGATGAAGAAGAACCTAAAGCTGAAGAGAAGCAAGAAGAAAAGAAAGATGCTGTAACTCTTTTAGAAGAGTGCAGAGATCTCATTGAAAAAACTAAAAGTGAAATCGAAAAATGATACCGCATATACCAGTAATGCTTGAAGAGTGTCTTCAGTATTTTAAAGATAAAGAAATAAAAGTGTTTTTTGATGGAACCCTAGGAGCTGGGGGACATGCAAAAGCGCTACTCGAAGCACATCCAGAAATCGAAATGTATATAGGATGTGATAGAGATGAAAGTTCATTAAATCTTGCGAAGGAAAATTTGAAGTCTTTTGGAGATAAAGTAGTTTATGTCCATGGAAACTTTTCCAACCTTGATGAACATTTAAAAAAGCTCAATGTAAAAAACGTAGACGGTTTTTTTTTGACCTAGGAGTGTCATCTATGCAATTAGATCAGAGCAAAAGAGGGTTTAGTTTTTCTAAAGAAGGTCCACTTGATATGAGAATGGACGCATCTGAAGAACTTACAGCAAAATCTGTTGTAAATTCTTGGCCTGAACAAAAGCTTGGTGATCTATTTAGAGACATGGGCGAAGAGCCAAGATGGAGACAAGCAGCAAAGGCAATTGTCCGTGCAAGATCCAAAAAAGCAATTGAAACTACAACTGAGCTAGCTCAAATCGTATCTCAGGAAATGGGCGGACAAAAGAAAAGAATCCATCCAGCAACACTTGTATTCCAAGCTCTAAGAATTTGCGTTAATAAAGAGCTTGAATCGATTCAAACAGGAATTCAAAAAGCTTTGCAATTTCTATCCACTGGTGGAATTATTGGTGTCATTTCTTTTCACAGCCTAGAAGATAGAATTATAAAAAATATATTCAGAGATGCATCTCGTCCAATTAAGAAGTTTATGGATGAGAACCAAGAGCAGTTTTTTCCTCTTTTGGAGACATTAACTAAAAAACCTCTTGTTTGTTCTAGAAAAGAAGCAAGAGCAAATCCAAGAGCTAGAAGTGCAAAACTTCGGTTTGCACAAAAAAATTAGATAAGGAACTAAGCAAATGAATAAAGAGATGTTACTGCGCCTTTTTTGTTGTCTTGCAGTACTCTCTATTTATCTTTATCAGGTGATTCAAAAACAAAATGTTGTGAATTACCTGAGTCTTCAGATCCCAAAATTAAATAAGGATCTTAAAACGTTAGAAGAAGAAAATGTAAGATTGAAATTTGAAATTGATTGTTTTGAGAGTCCAGATCATCTAATGAAGTTAGTGCGTTCTCAGCAGTATGCTTATCTAAAGTATCCTGTGGTTAAAGAGGTTATTTCACTAAAAGAAGGGCTTGCTTTACAAGTCGATTTTGATAAACATCAAGACTCTCTCCGACGTTTTAAAACAGAACCTGTTTTAGCGGTCGGAGTAAGTCATTAATGGTTTTAGATCCCACTCACCTAGTCAAAGCCCAAGACAAAAAAAAGTTGGTTGTAGTCGCGTTTTTTGTTTTTTCTCTTTTTTGCTTTTTAATTTTGCAGTTTTTTAAAATTCAAGTTCTTGAAAGAGAGAAGTGGCTGCAAAAAGCAAGAGCGCAGCATCTTTTTATGGTTTCAGAGCCGTTTAAAAGAGGAGTCTTCTATTCAAGTGGAGCTCTCTCCTCCACCCATGATGATATCGCTCAGCCTCTTGTCACAGACCTTCCTGTATTTCATCTCTATATTGATCCAGAATCAATTAAGGAATCCTACAAAGAATCATTTGCTAAAGAACTCACTGAGTCTCTCTCTTCTCAAGAGGGTTTTGAAAAAAAAATCCTTGAGGAAATTTATAAAAAATCAAGAAGTAGAAAGATTTTAAGCTCGATGCCTCATGAAAAAAAAGAAGAGGTAGAAAAGTGGTGGCTGGGATTTTCAAAAAAAAATCGTCTTCCAAGAAATAGCCTTTATTTTGTTCAAGATTATCAAAGATCTTATCCGTTTGGAAAGCTTTTAGGTCAGGTACTTCAAACCATTAGAGATGAAAAAAACGCAGAGACAAACGAAGCAATTCCAACAGGTGGAGTAGAGTATTATTTCGATAAAATCCTTCAGGGCAAAGAGGGTAAAAGAAGGCTTCTTCGCTCTCCAAAGTTTCCTCTTGATCGAGGGGATGTGATTCAAAAGCCAGAAAATGGTGCAGACGTTTATCTCACAATACACCCCTATATTCAAGCGATTGCTGAAGAAGAGCTTGAAAAAGGGGTTCTTGCAGCTGATGCAAAAAGTGGGTGGGTTGCAATTATGGACGCGCAATCAGGAGATATTTGGGCATTGGCTCAATATCCTTTTTTTTATCCAAATCAGTATAAAAGTTTTTATTCAGATAAAGAAAAACTCGAGCATACCCGCGTTAAAGCAATAACAGATTGCTTTGAGCCTGGATCTATCATCAAACCCTTATCTATGGCGATAGCTCTTAAGGCAAATCAGGAGCTAATCTCCTCTGGAAAGAAGGGTGTATTTGATCCAGAAGAGAAGATAGATCTCAAAAAAATAGAGCTTCCTGGAAGAAAAATTAAGATGAAAGATATTGCAACAAGTCAGTTTATGAATATGAATATGGCACTGCAAAAATCTTCCAATCTTTACACAGCTTCTATGATTCAAAAAGTTATAGATGCGCTTGGCGCCTCTTGGTACAAGCAGCAACTTGAAGAAGTCTTTGGCTTTGGGAAAAAAACAGGGATTGAGCTTCCCTCAGAAGCTGCAGGCTTCGTTCCATCTCCAAGTAAAAGCTACTCAAGTGGAAAGCTGCAGTGGTCTACCCCAACTCCTGGGTGTTTGGCTATCGGGTATAATCTTCTTGTCAATACGATCCAAGTTTTAAGAGCTTACGCGGTTATTGCAAGTGGGGGCTATCAGGTCCAGCCATCTCTTCTTAAAAAAATTGTAAGGAAAGAGACCAATGAAATTTTGTTTGAAAGAAAAGAAGTGATGGAAAAACCAAGAGTCTTAGATGAAAAAATTTGTCAAAGAGTGACAGAGGCGATGAAGTTTGTGACAAAGCCAGGTGGTTCTGCCTATAGAGCAGATGTTCCAGGGTTCACTGAAGCTGGAAAAACAAGCACCTCTGAAAAAATTAAGCATGGAGCCTACTCCAAAAATCTTCATATCTCAACTTTTGCAGGATTTGCTCCTGCTAAAGATGCAAAACTTGTAGCTCTTATTGCAATCGATGAGCCTGCGTATAGAAACGTTCCTGGCGTTGGTCCTACTCACTTTGGAGGAAAATGCGCAGCTCCTATATTTTCTGAAATTGCTAAAAGAGTTCTTCAGTATCTAGGTGCAACCCCAGATGATCCTTATGGATATCCCAAAGGAGATCCAAGACATCGTGAGCAAAAAGCTGATATGTATCTTGAAGTTAAACAGTTAAAAGAATTATTTAATCGTTGGCATAGTATCAAATAAAATCATTTTCACAACTTAACTGAAGCGGGCCATATGAAACTTAAAACTTTGATGCAAGGACTTGATGTTGTCATAAAAGGAAAAAAGGAGCTTGAAATCCATGGAATTTGCGCTCACTCAAAGCAGGTTGCCCCAGGAGATCTCTTTATTGCAAACTCAGGAGCTAAAACTGAGGGGACTCTATATATTGATGAGGCAATCAAAGCTGGAGCTTATGCGATATTAACGGATCTTTATAATCCATTTTTGCCACAAGTCACACAAATTATTTCAAAAAATCCAAGAGAGATCGAATCTGAGATTGCAAAGAGATTTTATAAGAATCCCTCTAAATCTTTAGATGTGATTGGGGTGACAGGAACCAATGGAAAAACCACAACGACTTATTTAATAAAACATCTACTTGAAGATCAAAAAAATGCATGTGGGTTGATTGGAACAATAGAAACCCAAATTGCAGATCATCGCTTTTTTTCCTCTCTTACAACTCCTGATGTGATTTCAATCAATAAGTTTTTTAGAGAGATGATTCATAAAGGTTGCTCCAAGGTTGTGATGGAAGTCTCATCACATGCTCTAATTCAAAAAAGAATAGATCAAATTGAATTTGATATCGCAGTGTTTACAAACCTAACGCAAGATCACTTGGATTTTCATAAAACTATGCAAGCTTATGCAGAAGCAAAGGCTCTATTATTTAAACATCTCTCTTTGTATCAGGAGAAAAAGAAGAAATTTGCTGTGATTAACTTTGATGATCCCTGCTTTGAACTCATGAAAAAATCCTGCAAAGAAAAGGTGCTGGGCTATAGTTTAAAGAATCCAAAAGCGGATGTGTTTGCTTCAAATATTGTCTATAAAACAGATGGGACAACCTTTACTCTTCATCTTGGCAAAGAGATGGTGAATGTTAAAATGAGACTCATTGGAGAATTTAACGTCTATAACGCTCTTGCAGCTGCAGCTGTTGCATTTTATAGAGGAGTATCCTCTAGAGTGATTGCTGAAAGATTTTCCTCTTTTACGGAGGTGAAAGGTAGGCTTGAAAAGGTGAAAAACAAAAAAAGGCTTCATGTTTTTGTTGATTATGCTCACACAGATAAAGCGCTTGAAAACGTTCTTTTAACTTTGCGACTTTTAACGAAGGGATCATTAACTGTTGTGTTTGGATGCGGAGGAGATAGAGATAAAGGTAAAAGGCCCTTGATGGGAAAAGTAGCCTCTTTGCATGCAGATAAAATCATCTTAACTTCTGATAATCCAAGAAGTGAAGATCCCAATCAAATTATGGAAGAGATACTTTCTGGGATTGATAAAAAAGAAAAAGTAATCATGGAGGTAGATAGGAAAAAAGCGATAGAGCAAGCACTTAGTTCATGCAAAAAAAACGATATTGTTTTGATCGCTGGAAAAGGACATGAAATGACACAAACTTTCAAAGAAAAAGCAGCTCCATTTAGTGATGTAGCAGTCGTAGAAAACTATTAACGAATCACAAGCAACGAAACAACAAGACTCAAATGAAAAGATATTTATTTATTGGATTTATACTTAGCTCTCTTAGTTTATCTTATGCGGAAAAAAAGGCTCTTATTTTTGGGGTCACAGGTCAAGATGGACTGTATCTATCTGAATTTTTACTTGAAAAAGGGTATGAGGTGCATGGAGTAAAAAGAAGAAGCTCCTCTCACAACACTGCAAGAATTGATCATCTCTACCAGGATAAACATGAAATTGGAGCTAAATTTTTTCTTCATTATGGAGATTTAACCGATTCTTCTTCTGTTTTTTCAATTATTGAAAAAGTACGTCCAGATGAAATTTATAATTTAGGAGCCCAGTCTCACGTAAAAGTTTCATTTGAAGTCCCTGAATATACAGCAGAAGTAGATGCTCTTGGAACACTTCGCATTCTTGAGGCAATGCAAAGAATAGATCATGAAAAGAAAATGAAGTTTTATCAAGCTTCAACAAGTGAGCTGTATGGTCTTGTGCAGCAAATCCCTCAAAAAGAGAGCACTCCATTTTATCCAAGATCTCCCTATGGTGTTGCAAAACTTTATGGTTTTTGGATTACTAAAAACTTTAGAGAAGCCTACGGGATGTATGCATGTAATGGGATCTTATTTAACCATGAATCTCCTCATCGAGGAGAAACTTTTGTCACACGCAAAATCACAAAGGCTGCAGCTAGAATAAAACTTGGTTTGCAAAAGACTCTTTTTGTTGGAAACTTAGATGCAAAAAGAGATTGGGGATATGCAAAAGATTATGTGGAGGCGATGTGGCTGATGCTCCAACAGCAAAAACCAGATGATTATGTTGTAGCAACAAATGAAATGCACACGGTTAGAGAGTGCATAGAAACAGCATTTTCCTATCTTGATATTCAAATCAAATGGGAAGGGGAAAAAGAAAATGAAGTAGGAATCGATACAAAAACAAACCAAGTGATTGTAAGAGTAGACCCTGCTTATTACCGTCCAAGCGAAGTTGAACTATTGATTGGGGATTATTCTAAAGCTAAAGAGGTTCTTGGCTGGGAGCCAAAAACTAAATTCTATGAACTAATTGAGCTCATGGTTCACTCAGATCTTAAAAATGAGCAGACAACTCTTCGCTAATCTTAAATTGTGGTGCAGAAGCTTTTCTGCACCTTTTTTTATAACCTTAAATAATAAGTTTATAAAAATTTATAGGTTCATTATCGTTTAGCAAATAGCATCTGATAATAAATGAGGCAGGATGTCATTTTTTCGAACGTGCTTTTTATTTTTTGCGCTGCTCTATCTTCCACTAAGTGGTGTAGGTGAGGAGAAAGGGGCTCTAAAGCCAAAAGGTAAAACACAGGTGAAAAAGGTGGTGCGCAAAAAAGTTAACACCCCTCCTTATCCAGTGAAGAAATCAGGGCCAGTAGCGAAAAAAAAAGAGCCCTTTTTAAAAGATCAACAGAATGTAAAAAAAGTCACACCCGCAAACGCCCTTCCAATTATCGAAGCTCCAAAACTTCAAACCCTGCAAGCTCTTCCTAAACCCTCTTCTCAGGTCAATAAAAATTCTCCAAATCAATTGCGCCTTATTGTGCTAGATCCTGGACATGGAGGATATGATATAGGAGCGAGGATGTCAGCCTGTGATGAAAAATCTCTTGCTTTATCTACTGCACTTTTAACAAAAAAACATTTAATCGATATGGGATATCGTGTGATTATGACTCGGAGTCGAGATGTTTTTATGACTCTTGAGAAAAGAGTTTTGATTGCAAATGAAACAAAAAGTAAGCTTTTTGTAAGTATCCATTTTAATGCTGCTAAAAATCTTACAGCTAAGGGAATAGAAGTTTTTTTCTGTGGATCACAAGATAAAATCAGATCTGACTCATCAAAAAAACTTGCCAGCTGTGTTTTAAATAAAATGATAGATAAAACACATGCAGAAAATCGAGGGGTAAAAGATGGGAAGTTTTTTGTTATTCGAGAAACGAAAATGCCAGCGATTTTAGTGGAAGCTGGATTCATGACACATCTTGATGAGCTTCATTTACTCAAAGATATTCAATATCGCGATAAACTTGCAAAAGGAATTGCCGAAGGTATTGATCAATTTTTTAAATGAAGTTCATTCTTATATTTTGGAAAATCTTCTAGATTTGATACTTTTAAAAAAAAGTAAAAACAAAAGGGGAAATAATGAAAGAGCAAAGTGCAGACATCGGACTAATTGGTCTTGCTGTCATGGGACAAAATCTTGTGATGAATATGAATGATCATGGATTTACTGTGGCAGTTTTCAATAGAACAGTTGCAAAGGTGGATGAGTTTTTATCAAAAGCTGCAAAGGGGAGTAAGGTGATAGGAGCTCGCTCGCTTAAAGAGTTTTTTGCCTCATTAAAAAGGCCTCGCAAAGTGATGTTTATGGTCAAAGCAGGTCAGGCAGTGGATGATTTGATTGAAGAGTCTCTTCCATTTCTTGAAAAAGGAGATATTATTATCGATGGAGGCAATAGCCATTTTCCTGATACAGAAAGAAGGGTGAAAACTTTGAAAGAGAAGGGGATTTTGTTTCTTGGAACAGGAATTTCAGGAGGGGAAGAGGGAGCAAGACATGGACCTTCTATTATGCCTGGAGGCAATATAGAGGCGTGGCCCTTTGTCAAACCGATTTTTCAAGCTATCTCTGCTAAAGCTGATAATAATGAACCATGCTGCGATTGGGTAGGAGAAGGAGGAGCTGGGCACTACGTCAAGATGGTTCATAATGGGATAGAATATGGAGATATGCAAATCATTTGTGAAGGCTACCAGCTTCTTTCCTCTACACTTGGGTATTTGGCAGATCAGATTGGTGAGGTCTTCTCTAAGTGGAATAAAGGGGAGTTAGATAGTTATCTTATCGAAATTACAAGTCACATCTTTTCTTATAAAGATACAGATGGAAAGCCCCTTGTTGAGAAGATTTTAGACGTAGCGGGTCAAAAAGGGACAGGAAAGTGGACTGCTATTTCAGCATTAGATCTTGGTATTCCAGTCACTTTAATTGGAGAAGCTGTGTTTGCTAGATGCCTCTCTTCTTTAAAAGAAGAGAGAGTGAAATTTTCCTCAGTTTATAAGCCCTCTGTAGAGACTTATAAGGGAGATAAAAAACAGATGGAAGAAGATATTAAATCAGCTCTTTACGCCTCTAAAATCATCAGTTACGCTCAAGGTTTTATGTTAATGAGAGCTGCTGCTAAAGAATTTGGATGGCATTTAAACTATGGAGCTATTGCTCTTATGTGGAGGGGAGGATGTATTATTCGCTCTAAATTTTTAAGTAAAATCAAAGAGGCTTATGATAAAAATCCGAAACTTGAGAGCCTTCTTTTTGATAGTTTTTTCAAAGATGCTATTGCAAAGCATGAAAAGGGATTTAGAAACACGATTGCTCATGCAGTGAAAGAAGGAATTCCAGCTCCATGCTTTACAACTGCTTTGACATTTTTTGATGGATATCGATCTAAGATTCTTCCTGCAAATCTATTGCAAGCGCAAAGAGATTATTTTGGAGCGCATACCTACGAAAGAGTCGATAAGCCTCGTGGGGAGTTTTTCCATACGAATTGGACCGGGAAAGGGGGCGATGTTAGCTCTACAACATATCAGGTTTGATTAAAGTCATAAAAAGCCACCAGTAGGTGGCTTTTTAATTTGGAATACAAAGTCTATATTTTTCTAAAACTTTTTGTACTTTTGAAAAGAGAGCGGGATCTGACCACCAATCAGTGACATGAGTTCCCCCAACAATTGGTAGAAAAACGCTCTCTTTATCGATACGTCCAAGTTTTTGGATTATTCCGGCGATGTCTTCTCTAGGAACAAGATTATCCCCACCTCGTCCAGTTTGATCAGGGATTCCAATCGAATAAAGAACCATTCCGGATCCATGATCTAGACTTTCAATGACATCAAATCCTGGCATAATTAAAGAAGTTAGCATTTCAAGTAACGGCTTTACAATTGAGATGGTTGTGCTTGCAATAGAGCATAATTTAGAAGAGTCTTTATTTTCTTGGATGTATTTTTCTGCGATTTCAACAGCCACTTTTTTAAAGTTGCTTGGAGCTTGATCTATCCAAACATGAGCTTCTTTGAAAAAGTAAGGAGCGATTGAAGTTGGAACTCCGCCCGCACACTGCCCCTTGAAAAGCATTTTTGAATCTTCATATCCCATTTCTTTAAGATAAAGTCCAGATAGAAAAATAGCCTCCATTAATCCATTTTCTGAATTACTTCCAACTGAAAGCCCTTTTCCTGCGTGGTCATAAGTAAATACATCTATTCCAGCGAGTAAGAAGGTAAGAATTTCATGAGTGTATTGAGTATAGGAGTTTGTTTGATTCATTGATAAAATCACAACTCCTCTCTCTGAATCTTTTTCAGGAGGCAGCTCTGGTTTTCTCTTAATTTGTAAATTTAGAAGAGGGTCGCGTACGATAGGATCTTTGCAAAGAACATTTACAAATAATGAGTTGTTTCTGATGATGAAAACCCCTTTTGCTGTTTTCAAAAGCTCCCACGGTGTTTTGTTGATTTTCAACTCTTCTAATGCCTCAGTAAGCGCATTCTCACTCTCAAAAAAAATGACATCTTCTTCTCTATCGTTTATTGCAAAAATTTCAAGGTAGGGAGAGGAAAATTGCTGTAGGTCTTTAAATATCAAATCTTTTTCAGAGAATTTTTTTTTCTCCCATTCTCGAATCGGGATAATCAAAAGATTGGATCTATTAGATGTGGATGAGAAAAAAAATCCATCTTTTATTTTTGATGCCGGCTGCATTGTAAATTCATCAAGGGCAATAAGTTTGTTCAAGCGAAGAAAGTCTTGCATCGCTGTAGGATCTTTAAACTCTTCCTGCAAAAATAAGCTATAATCAATTTTAGCTCCTTCAATTTCTTCGAGCGATTCTGAATCTATAATTGCAATTGGCCTAGCGCGAGTTAGAAGAGGGTGATTTAGAGAAATTCTTACTTTCGCATCTATTCCTTTATTCTCCGCAATCGCTACTTGCAGGGCGTTGTAATAGAAGTGGGATGCGGACAGGGATGTTCCAGATGTTGTTTTAAGTTCAACTGGTAGATCGCCTATAGCTTGGAGTTTAGAGAGTTTTCCTGTGATTAGGCGAGTTTTATCCCAGGATTTTGAGGCCCCAAGCATGATTGTTTTTGAATTAATGTAGTTGAAGGGGTCATCCAAAATTTTAGCTTGGGTAGAGAGTTCTAAAGTCATTGTAGGCCCTCTTTCTCCCTCTTCAAGACCAAACGACGTAGTTGATCCTTCGTTAAACCCATTTATTGACATAATATTCCCTTTTTTTTATTAATTAATTTTAACATAAAAATGTTATATTTATTATTTAAAACACATTAATTATTAATTAAAAATCCTAATTAACTGATTTTTAGTCTTATAGATTAAAATTAATTTTTTAATCATTTAGGAGATGAGTTTATTTCTAAAAATGGGGCTTAAAAGACTGAAATACAGTGTTTTAGTTCTGTAAAAAATCAAACGTAGTTTGATTTTTTTCAACATAATTATTTAACTAATTAACGCTTAGAGTTTTATAAATTAATTACATATTTTTAAATAAAACTAATTTAGTTAAATAAAATATTTGAAAATATTTTAATCTTAAATTTAATTGAGGTGATTATGTCAGCAATTAGTAAAATGCGTCGCCTACTTTTGTAGATGATCAAGAGACACTTTCATTAGAAAGTTTGCCGTCTGAGATTTTGATATAATCGCAAAAAATCTTGACCCAGAAGACCTGTAGGCTCTTGCATGTACTAGTTGGAATCTCAATGTAAAAATTCTTTCTGCCGCTAAACATGAAAAAATTTTATTGGTGCATTCTTTATTTGATAGAATCGTAAGATCAGCCAAGAGAGGGGGTCAAGAATTTAACGAACTAATTAATGCTTTGTTTGCTCTTCGTAGGGATGTTTTTTCCAAAGAAGAAAAGGGATTAGTGGCTATTAAAAAAGAGGTGTTTTCAACTTTTCATTCTATGCTAACTAAGCGATCTCCAAAAGAAATTGAATCTTTAAAAATCGAGATGGAGAAAAATTTTTCTGATTTAATCCATCATCCAGGAGCTGTTTGTGAGGACCTTTTACTTTTAATAAAAATGGTTGAAACTCGAAATTTTAATTTAGCTGAGCCGTTTGAAAAAGCTATAAAGCTTCAAAGGATGTCTGAAGCATTTGTGGATTATGGTCTAATTGATTCTGCAAGATAAATGATAGAGTTAATTCCTTTAGAAAATCAAAAAGTGCCAGCCTTCAGTTACCTTCTATGTGATTTAATTAATCAAGACTTTATAGAGCAAGCGTTTGCCGCTATAAAACCATCTCAAAATAGTGAAGATGAGTGGATGATGGATGGGCATAAAGAGGCAGCTCAGCTATTAATTAGAAAAAGCAAGCGATCTGAAGCTGTTAAAATGGTTTCTCAAATAAAAAATTCTGATGCAAAAGCAAAAGCCCTTGAGTGGCTTTCATCAAGCGGGAATTAAAAACATATCAAGAAAAAAAGATAATTAGGCTCTTGTTTAAGAATAAAAAGGGAGTAGAGATTCCCTTTTTATTCTAAGCTGAAGTTAGTTTTCTTCTGCTTTTAAAACTTCCATGAAAGCTGATTGAGGAATGGATACTTTTCCATATTCCTTAAGTTTTTGCTTACCTTTTTTCTGTTTTTCCCAGAGCTTTCTTTTTCTTGTGATGTCCCCACCATAGCATTTAGCTGTGACGTTTTTACCCATCGCAGAGAGTGTTTCTCTTGCAACGATTTTTCCACCGATTGCAGCTTGAATTGGCACTTTAAATTGCTGCCTTGGGATCACTTCAGCAAGTTTTTTACAAATCGCTCTTCCTTTTGATTCTGCTTTGGTTCTATGGACCAGGCAAGAAAAAGCATCCACAGGCTCGTTGTTCACTTTGATTTCAAGCTTGATGATATCTCCAAGATCATACTTATCAAATTCATAATCAAAAGAGGCGTAGCCGCGGGTGATTGATTTTAAACGATCGTTAAAGTCTGTGATGATTTCATTCATTGGGAAGCGGTAGGTTAAAATCACTCTAGTTGAATCAAGAGTCTCTGTTTTTTCGCTCATTCCCCGCTTTTCTGTGGCAAGACTCATAATAGCCCCTAGATATTCTGTTGGAGTCATAATATGACATGTGACCCAAGGCTCTTCGATAAAATCAATTAACGTTGGATCTGGGAAGTGAACAGGGTTGTCGATTTTAAGCTCTTTTCCTGTTGTAAGGGTGATTTGATACTGAACGCTTGGAGCTGTTGTAATGATATCAAGGTCAAACTCTCTTTGAAGCCTTTCGAAGGTGATTTCAAGATGAAGAAGTCCAAGAAACCCACATCTAAATCCAAATCCAAGTGCAAGCGAGCTTTCTTGCTCAACATGAAGAGCGGAATCGTTTAGCTGAAGCTTCACAAGAGCATCTCTTACTGCTTCAAAATCTGAGGAGTCGACTGGATAAATCCCAGCAAATACAACAGGAGTAATTAATTTAAATCCCGGCAGAGGCTCTTTAGCTGGTTGTTTAAACGTTGTAACTGTATCTCCAATTTTTACATCAGCTGTGTTTTTGATGTTAGCATTGAAAAAGCCTACTTCTCCAGCTTTTAAGGACTCCACTGGTTTTTCATTTGGAGTGAAGATTCCAACTTGAAGCACTTCAAAGGCTTTATCAGTTGCCATCATCTTGATTAAAGTTTTTTTAGTGATTTCTCCACTTACGACTCTAACGTAAACAAGAACGCCTCTATAGGGATCATAGTGAGAGTCAAAAATAAGAGCGCGAAGGATATCATCTTCTGGCTCTTTGGGAGCTGGAATGTCTGTTAGGATTCTCTCTAAAATTTCAGCAATCCCGATTCCAACTTTTGCTGAAGCATGCACTGCATGGGAGGCTTCGATTCCAATCACATCTTCGATTTGCTTTTTAACAGATTCAGGATCTGCAGCAGGAAGATCTACTTTGTTAATGACAGGAACGATTTCAAGGTTTCGATCGATTGCTAGGTGCACGTTTGCAAGAGTTTGCGCTTGAACTCCTTGAACAGCATCTACAACAAGAAGAGCTCCTTCGCAAGCAGCAAGAGATCTTGAGACTTCGTAGGAAAAATCGACATGTCCTGGAGTATCGATAAAGTTGATTTGATAGGTGTGTCCATCCTTAGCTTTATAGTTCATAGTGACAGGGTGGGCTTTAATTGTAATTCCTCTTTCCCTTTCCAGCTCCATATCATCAAGAAGCTGCTCTTGCATATCTCTTTGTTCCACGGTTCCAGTGAGTTCTAAAAGTCTATCTGCAATTGTAGATTTTCCATGATCTATGTGCGCAATAATGGAAAAGTTTCTAATAAATTTTCTGTCGTATTTAAACATAATTCCTAAGCCAGTAGAGGATGAAAGTATAAGTCTATTTTAAATAGGAGAAGAATTCAAGTGATCGATAAGAATCAGAGACCTTTTTTGAATAATTTTAGACGTGTAAAAATTAAATAATTTTTTTTAATGTTTTTCTTTTATAATTTTTTTTAATTTTATAAAATCAACCAACTCAAATTTAAATTGTTGGAGAAGTGTGATAGGTAATATAAAAAATTTTAATTTTCCAGTGACAAGATGTCAAGACTCAGCAAATGCATTTAGAGCAGCTTTAAAAACTAAGGTGGTAGCAACCCTAGCTGGTTTATCTTCTCTTGCTTCAAAAGTTCAAAATAATGCGGCCCGCTTTATCGCATCACTTGATAAAAAGCCAGCCGCTGCGCCAAAAGAAATCAATGAGTATTTTTTTCGTCCTTTAGATCTATTTAATAAAGAGCGCTTTTATGTCGATGTTGTGGCTAAAGCCGTTGCAGCTATTGTTTTAACTCTTGTGTTTTCTTTGCTAATTGGTGTGATTGTCAAGACAGGCTCGCTTGCTTCAAGGGGTGTTTCAATTTTACTTTTATTTCCTGTTGCAGATCATATTTATTTGAATGTTCGCTCTTTGGCAGAAGATGTAAGGTTTTTTGTCACCCGTAAAAAAAACTTTGAAGAAGAGCTTTTTGAAAAACTACAACCTCTAAATGAAACAGCCCTTAAAGAGCATTTTTTCAAGCTCACTGCCCATGATTTCGATGCTTATTTTGAAAAAGAGACTCTAAATTGCTTAAATAAGGAAAAACCAAAAAAAGCTCCAATTTTTCACTTTATTCCAATCATGGTTAGATATGAGTCATCGAAAAAAAAATTGGAAGATAAAATTGAAGAATTAGCGTCTAAAGTTGCTCTTTTACCTCTTTATACAATACCTCAACAAGATAAGGGGATCCATATTGCAAATTATAAGCCCTTATATGAGATCGCAAAGTTGCGAATTGAGATGGCGTTTAATTTTGCAGTCTTACTTTTTCCAGCGCGTATTCATCAAAGCTCTCTTGAAAACATTGGACACTATATTGATGGAGCTTACACGGGGGAGAAGGATTTAAGAGAGTCTGAGCTTCCTCTTTTTGTTTCTAATCATATCTCAATTGATGAAGGTCCTTATTTCAAATCAAATGATGATTATATCAGCTTTCATGAGGCCTTTTACCACTCAACTTTTGTGAATGCCTCAAAGCTTGCAAATATGGACAAGTTAAAAGATTTAGACTAATTAAATTAAAAAAAAATCCCTTTCTTTTCAGAAAGGGATTTTGGCTTGCAATCTTAACAAGTAGATACTTTATTAAGTTGCTGAAGCTCCTGCAGTTTCCTTGTTTGCAGAATCTTTAGATAAAGACTCAAGAGTTGCAGCAGCTTCTTGCTGTTGTCTTTCTTGTTCTTTTTGCTCTGTAAGATCAGCAAATTTTCTACCTAGAGACTTAGCAGCAGCCATCCAAAGAAGGATAATGACTCCAAGTACCACTCCGATGTATGGAGTTGCAGCAGCAAGAGATCCTAGAGTGATGATTAATCCTTGTTGGATTAATGATCCACCAGACTTACCAAATCTTGCAGCAACTACGTCAATCGCAGCTTTTCCTTTAACTTTTGACTCCTGGTCAAGAGGAATGTATGCCATCTCTTTTGTTGGGTCAAATAGGGAGTACTTACAAGATTTACTCATAATGTTTTGAGCCATACCGAAAATAACAGCTAGCATTAATGGAGTTGTTCCAAATGTAGCAATCATTCCAGATAATGAATCTCTGAAAATGACGAATCCGAAGAAGGCGCCACCTGTCATTAATAGTACAAATGGAGTTGCTAGAGCTGCTTTTGTCCAGCCTAGTTTTCTGATGACGTTACTTCCAACAAATAGCATCATGAAGATAGTGACAATCCCAGTAATCTGAGAGAATAATCCCATGAATGCGTTGTAATCGTTACTGTTTGGGAACTGAGCTTTTAGCTGGCTCTTCCATGTTACTTCAACAAGGTTAATAGAAACACCGTATGCGATAACGATAAGAGCAATAGCTCCCATATATTTAGATCTAACTAGGTATAAGAAGCTTTCTTTCATAGAAAGTTTTGGCTTCTCTTTCTTCTTAGCCTTTTGATCAGCAGCAGCTGCAAATCTTGGGTCTGTTAATACAAACTTATTGATGTACCAGTAAATTCCCATGATTAAAACACCAGAAACAACAACTACACCCATTAGCCAGTTTAAAGAAACTTGCCATGGATCTGTTCCTTCTGTGTATAAGCTTCTCATGCTAGAGAGTTTTTTAACTGCCCATCCAGCAATAATTAGAGAGAAGTTAGCTCCCATTCCAAATAAGCTGTAGAAACGCTTAGATTCAGAAACTTTAGTTGTGTCGTTAGCAAATCCCCAGAATAGAAGAGATAAAGCAACGCTACCCCATAGCTCGGACATAATGTAGAAAAGAGAGAATGTCCAGTTTCTAAAAATAGCAACTAATCCATAAAGTCCTTTTGGAAGAGACGCTTGTAGAGAGTCAGCTAAAGCAGTTGGGTGTAATACATCTCTTAGAGGGTAAAACACTGTGCTGAATAAGCCGAAAAACACAATAAATGGAACAATTGTAGCATAGAAAAGAGTTTGCTTGCTGACTTTGTTACTTAGTTTCGAGTATCCAATTAAGAATAATACAGCAGCTGGGAGAACACCGTACACTTTTAGAAACGGAATTGCTTCAGCGCCAGATCCTGATGCTGTAACAACTAGCGTATCTTTAGTGTCTCTTAACACTGTATAGTTGAATAAAATTAAAAAGAATAAGGCTAGCATCGGCAGCAATTTTTTTAGCTCAAAATTGTGTATCGGCCAAAAAATTGAACGCCACTTTCCAAATTCTGCGGTTTTTGTTTGCGACATGTTTTGTATCCTATATTTTTTAGACAGTTAACAAATAAATATTTTAAATCGCTCTCGGCTATTTTATTACGTTATTATATTATT
>Ga0172372_10000284_pt1 | contig 78627 bp, 76 predicted proteins | sample LakKiv5m_2_FD_114544 | JGI IMG/M metagenome (GOLD analysis project Ga0172372, IMG submission 114544) | Freshwater microbial communities from Kabuno Bay, South-Kivu, Congo - kab_092012_9.5m | ecosystem: Environmental > Aquatic > Freshwater > Lake | place: Democratic Republic of the Congo... | reverse complement strand
TCGGCTTGACATGAACCTGAATCCGGTCAGCACCTTCGCACGATCCCGCCAGATCTTCAGGAAAGCACGCATTCTAATATGCCGGAACACCCGTGACGACGCTGCGCGCCTTCCTGCCTCAACGCTGCGCCGGGGCCACCGGCGCGGGCACGCCGGCCGCGCCGGACGCACCAGCAGCAGGCTCCTGCGCAGCAGGCACTGCGCCAGGGATGGCAGGCGGAGTCACCGAGCCTGCAGGTGCCGGGGCGGAAGGCGCCGGACGGTCGAGCACACTGCCCCCGCCAACCCCACCTGCGCTTCCCCCCTTGCTGGCCAGCAAGGCGAGGCCGAGCGTGCAGACGAAGAAGACCGTCGCGCACACCGCGGTGGAGCGGGACAGGAAATTCGCGCTGCCCGTGGCACCGAACAGGCTGCCTGACGAGCCGCCACCGAAGGAGGCGCCCATGTCGGCGCCCTTGCCGTGCTGGACCAGTACCAAGCCGATCATGACCAGCGCGGACACGATCTGCAAGGCCAGGAGCAGGTTCATCCAGATCTGCATGGTGGGAAAACTCCGAAAGATCAATGCACGCCACGCCACGAGCCGCGGGGAGCGACCAGGCAGACGTGGAGGGAACTCAATGGGCGGGCAGTGGTGGCAGTCACGACGATCGCTAGGCTTCAGGATCCAGCGGCACGACAGATCGCGCCGAAGTCGCCCGCCTTCAGGGCCGCGCCGCCGATCAATCCGCCGTCGATGTCGGCCTGGGAGAAAAGCGCCGTCGCGTTGTCCGGCTTGACGCTGCCGCCATAGAGGATGCGCATCCGCTGCGCGTGAGCACTGGCAGCACCGAGTTGGGCCCGCAGCGTGGCGTGGACCGCCTGCGCCTGCACCGGGGTGGCGGTCAAGCCGGTGCCGATCGCCCAGACCGGCTCGTATGCCACGACGATCTCGCCGACGCAGTGACCCAGGGCGTGGATGACCACCGACAACTGCCGCTTGACCACCTCATCCGTCAGACCGCCTTCGCGCTGAGCGAGCGTTTCACCGACACAGACGATGGGGGTGATGCCATGCGCCAGCAGCGCGCCAGCCTTGCGGGCCACCAGTTCGTCGGACTCGGCGTGCAGGGTCCGACGCTCGGAGTGCCCGACGATCGCATACCGGCATCCGAAGTCGGCCAACATCGACGCCGACACCTCGCCGGTATAGGCCCCTTGCGCATGGGCCGAGCAATCCTGCGCGCCCCAGTCGATCCCCGTGCCCGCGAGGCGTTCGGCGACCTGCGGCAGGTAGGGAAAAGGCGGGCAGACGGCGACCTCACACGCGGTTGGCGTGCCCTGCACGATCAGTTGCAGCAATTCGGCATTGGACTGCACGCTGCCGTGCATCTTCCAGTTGCCCACCACGAGCTTGCGTCGCGACATCGGCTTCAATTCCAACTCAGGACGATCTTGCCGACATGGGTGCTCGACTCCATCAGGGCGTGCGCCTGCGCCGCCTGCGGTGCATCGAACACCCGATGGATCACCGGACGCACCTCGCCCGACTCGATCAGCGGCCACACGCGCTCGCGCAAGGCCGAGGCGATACGGGCCTTGTAGGCAACGGACCGGGGACGCAACGTCGAGCCGGAGATCGTGACGCGCTTGCGCAGCAGCAGCCCCGCATCGATGGAACTGCTGGTGCCACCCTGCACCGCGATCACCGCGATACGGCCATCATCGGCGACGCAGCCGAGCTCGCGACCCAGGTAGTCGCCTGCCACCATGTCAAGGATGACATCTGCACCCCGGCCCGCGGTCGATCGCAGCGTTTCCGCCACGAAGTCACGGGTCCGGTAGTTCACGGCGACATCGGCACCCAGGGCAACGCACGCAGCGCACTTCTCGTCGGTGCCGGCGGTGACGATGACCCGGCAACCCCAGGCGCGGGCCAACGCGATGGCCGTCACGCCGATGCCACTGCTGCCGCCCTGCACGAGCAGCGTCTGTCCCGCCTGCAAGGCCGCGATCTCGAAGACGTTCTGCCAGACGGTGAAGAAGGTCTCCGGCAGGGCTGCGGCCTGGATGTCGTCCAGACCTGCCGGGATGGGCAGGCACTGCCCGACCGGCGCCACACAGTGGCGCGCGTATCCCCCGCCCGCCACCAGTGCACAGACGCGATCTCCCTCACGCCAACCAGCCGCCGACATCGCCGCAGCGTCACCGTCGACGATGACTCCGGCGATCTCGAGCCCAGGCAGGTCGGAGACCCCAGGCGGCATCGGATACAGACCCTTGCGCTGCAACACATCGGGCCGGTTGACGCCGCTGGCCGACACCTGGATCAACACCTCACCCGCTCCATGCGCCGGGGCTGGCCGAACGCAGGGAACCAGGACCTCCGGGCCCCCGGGCCGAACGATCTCGATCGCGTTCATGGCATCTGGTGCGGCAGGTCAGTCCGGACGGTTGTCGCCGGACTCGGCGTGCCCCTCGCCCGGCTGGGCGGCCGATTCGCCCGCCGATTCGCCCGCCGATGCGCCTTCGCGAAGCTCACGCGGCTCACGCGGCTCGCGCGGCTCCCGACGCGGTCGGTCCCCGCGATCGCCGCGATCCCGGCGCCCTCCCCGATCGCCCCGATCCCCACGGTCACCATGCTCGCGCCGCGGGCGCTCCTCGTCGACCATGCCCTCCGGGCGGTCGAGCAGGGCCTTCATCGACAGCTTGATGCGACCCTTCTCGTCGGTCTCGAGCACCTTGACCTTGACGATCTGCCCTTCCTGGAGGTAATCCTCGACCTTTTCCACCCGCTCGAAGGCGATCTGGCTGATGTGCAGCAGACCGTCCTTGCCCGGCAGGATGTTGACGAGCGCACCGAAGTCCAGGATCTTGGTCACCGGGCCTTCGTAGACCTTGCCGATCTCGGCCTCGGCGGTGATCTCCTCGATGCGCTTGCGGGCGTAGGCCGCCCGGTCGGCGTCGGTGGAGGCGATCGTGATCGTGCCGTCCTCGCCGATGTCGATCGTGCAGCCCGTCTCCTCGGTCAGCGCACGGATGGTCGCCCCACCCTTGCCGATGACGTCGCGGATCTTCTCCGGGTTGATCTTCATCGAGTACAGGCGCGGCGCGAAGTTGCTGACCTCGGTCTTGGCCTCACCCATCGCCTCGACCATCTTGGCCAGGATGTGCATGCGCGCTTCCTTGGCCTGCGCAAGTGCGACCTGCATGATCTCCTTGGTGATGCCCTGGATCTTGATGTCCATCTGCAGGGCGGTCACGCCGTGGGTGGTGCCCGCCACCTTGAAGTCCATGTCGCCGAGGTGATCCTCGTCGCCCAGGATGTCGGTGAGCACCGCGAATCGGTTGCCCTCCTTGATCAGGCCCATGGCGATGCCCGCCACGTGCGCCTTCATGGGCACGCCGGCGTCCATCAGCGCGAGGCAGCCACCGCACACCGAGGCCATCGACGACGAGCCATTGCTCTCCGTGATCTCGCTGACCACGCGCAGCACATAGGGGAAGTCTTCCTTCGACGGCAGCGCGGCCACGAGCGCGCGCTTGGCCAGGCGGCCGTGGCCGATCTCGCGGCGCTTGGGGCTGCCCACGCGGCCCGTCTCGCCGGTGGCGAACGGAGGCATGTTGTAGTGCAGCATGAAGCGGTCTTCGAAATCGCCGGACAGCGCGTCGATGCGCTGCGCGTCGCGCTCCGTGCCCAGCGTGGCCACCGCCAGCGCCTGTGTCTCGCCACGGGTGAACAGCGCAGAGCCGTGCGTCCGCGGCAGCACCGAGGTACGGATCTCGATGGGACGCACGGTGCGCGTGTCGCGCCCGTCGATCCGCGGATCGCCCGCAAGGATCTGCCCCCGCACGAGGCCCGCCTCGATCTCGAAGAGCAAGGCCTCGACTTTGACCTCGTCGAATTCGACCCCTTCGGCCTTCAAGGCCGCCTTGGTGGCGGCGTAGGCTTCCCGGCAGGCCTGTGTGCGGGCCTGCTTGCTGCGGATCTGGTAGGCGGCGCGCAGCGGCTCCAGCGCCAGCGCATTGACCTTCGCGATGAAGGCCTCGTCCTTGGCGGGGGGCGTCCAGGTGCCTGCGGCTTGCCACTCGGGCTTGCCGGCGTCGCGCACCAGTTCATGGATGGCTTCGATGGCCACCTTGCCCTGGTCGTGGCCGTAGACAACGGCGCCGAGCATGACCTCTTCGCTCAGCTGGTCAGCCTCGGACTCGACCATCAGCACGGCGGCCTCGGTGCCGGCGACGACCAGATCCAGCTTGCTGTTGGCCAGCTCGGCCTTGCCCGGGTTCAGCACGTACTCGCCGTTGACATAGCCCACGCGGGCAGCCCCCACGGGCCCGTTGAACGGGATGCCGCTGATGGACAGCGCCGCGCTCGTGGCGATCAACGCGGCGATGTCGGCCTGGACCTCGGGGTTCAGGCTCAGCACGTGGACGACGACCTGCACCTCGTTGAAGAAACCGTCCGGGAACAGCGGACGGATCGGGCGGTCGATCAGCCGGCTGGTCAGCGTCTCGAGTTCGCTGGGCCGGCCTTCGCGCTTGAAGAAGCTGCCGGGGATCTTGCCGGCGGCGTAGGTCTTCTCGAGGTAGTCGACCGTCAGGGGAAAGAAATCCTGGCCGGGCTTGGCGTTCTTGGCCGCCACCACGGTGGCGAGCACCACCGTGCCCTCGATGTCGACCAAAACGGCACCGGTGGACTGACGTGCGATCTCGCCCGTCTCCATCGTGACGCGGTGGGGACCCCACTGAAAGGTCTTGACGACCTTGTTGAACATGCTCATGCCATCTGCTCCTGTGTGGGCGCGCTGGTCAGCCCCGCGCCGCGGGCCGGAGCCACAGGTCGACGGCAACAATGCCATTCCAGCGCGACTCGGCGGATCCCCGCAGCCAATCGCCCTGGAATGACACAGCAGTTGCCTGTTTTCCCGTGACCTCCCGACGTGACACGGCGCGCTCGAACGAGGAGCACCGCGTCACGCCATCGATGATCACCCGACGCTTACTTGCGCAGACCCAGCTTCTGGATCAACGCCGTGTAGCGATCGGCATCCCTGTCCTTCAGATAAGCCAACAGGCTCTTGCGCTGGTTGACCAGCTTCAACAGCCCGCGGCGACCGTGATGGTCCTTCTTGTGAAGCTTGAAGTGCGGGGTCAATTCGTTGATGCGCGCCGTCAGGAGCGCCACCTGCACTTCGGGTGATCCGGTGTCCGCCGCGCCGCGCGCATGGGCCTGGATCACCTCAGCCTTCTGCTGGCTGTTCATCGTCATCGCGATTTCCTCTGGAAAGCCGGAAACCACGCCATCTTGCGCACCTGCCGGCGCGACCTGCGCGGTTCCCGAAGGCCGGATGGCCGTTTCACTTGCGAACGCGGGTGGAACCGACCCGCGCCGTGCCTCGTCATCCCCCGCGGCTGTAGCGCTCCAGGCATCTGCCGGACAGCCACCGCCCCGTGGAACAACCCCGCATTCTAACTCACCGGTCCTGCAGCGCCTTCGCAAGTCGGCGGACGCCCAGACGCAAGCGCTCGGTGTCGCGCGAGGCGAAGCACCAGCGCAACCAGCCCTGCCCTTCAGGCCCGAAGGCAGCACCGGGTGCGAGCCCCAGGCCGTGCTGCAACACCAGTTCACGGGCAAAGGCCAACGAGTCGGAGACGCCCTCGACCCGAAGGAAGGCGTACATCCCTCCCACAGGGGCATCCACCGTGACCTGCGGCACGCCCCGCAGGCCTGCGACGAGTTCGTCGCGGCAGGCGAGCATGCGCTGCTGCAGCGCGGGCACCAGCGATGGAGCCAGTCGTACCGCTTCCAGCGCACCGCGCTGGACGAAGACAGGCGCACAGGAGGTGTTGAACTCGATCAGTTTGCCGACCGCGTCCAGGCAGTTCGGTGGCACGACGACCCAACCCAGGCGCCAGCCCGTCATCAGGAAGCTCTTGGAGAAGCTCTGCACCACCACCACCCGGTCATCGGGCGAGGCCAGATCAAGAAAGCTAGGCGCTGCCACACCGTCGCCGTAGTACAGCCGCTCATAGACCTCGTCGGCCACGATCCAGGTGCCGGTGCGACGGCAATGGTCGAGGATCGCCTGGACTTCCGCACGATCGAGGGTCCAGCCGGTGGGGTTGTTGGGCGCGTTGACGAGCAGCACACGCGTGTCGGACCCGACGGCCGATCGCAGGCGGTCGATGTCGAGGGTCCATGCGCCGCGGCGCGGCTCGAGCGGTACACGCTTGACGCGCGCGCCGAGGATCTCGGCCTGCGCGGTCAGGTTCGGCCACAGTGGCGTGATCGCCGCCACCTCGTCGCCCGCATCGACCAGCATCTGCATCGCCAGCATCAGGGCGCTGACGCCCGACGAGGTGACGGCGATCCGCTCGACCGGCACCGCACCGTGGAGCGCGCTGACGTATCGGCTGATCGCCTCACGCAGCACCGGCAGGCCGAGGTTGTGGGCGTAGAAGGTCTCACCGTCGCGCAGCGACCGCACGGCCGCCTCGCGGACGGCATCGGGGGTGACCTCGTCACTCTCGCCAAACCAGAACGCCATGACGTCGGAGCGTCCCATCGCGGCGTTGGCGACGTCACGGATCTGGGAGCCGGGCAAGCTGCGGATGGTGGTTCTCATGGGGTGTCGTCGGGGCTCGGAAGGGCTGCGGCCGTCGCCAGCGCGCTGCGGATGGGCTGCGCAGGCTGCGTGGGCTGCGGGGTTGGCGCGCTCTTGACGCCAGCGCGCCGCTTGACCTGGCGCAAACCACGGGAACTTGAAATGTCCGCCGCGGGAGGCATCTGCGAAGTATCGCCGCTGCGCACGGTGTGCAGCGCAAGGCGCCGCGGTCGGCGACCGCCGGCCCTCCACCCGCAAGGAGTTCACCATGTTCCTCGTCCCCGTCAGCCGTCGTGGTTCCGATCTGTCCCGCCTCTTCGACGAGACCTTCGACCGCTTCTTCCAAACGGCAGGCACGACCGGCCCGGTCGACGCCACCAGCCCGGCGCTGGATGTGTCCGAGACCGACAAGGGCTGGACGGTGCAGATGGACCTGCCGGGCGTGCCGAAGGAGGACGTGAAGGTCTCCATCGAGGGCAGGCTGGTCTCGATCGAGGCCAGCGTGAGCCGCACCGAAGCCCAGGAGGAAGGACGCCGTGTGCTGGTGCGCGAACGCCAGGCCGCGCGCTACGCCCGCAGCCTGACCCTGCCAGCCGAGATCGACCAGGCGTCATCCAGCGCGAAGATGGACAACGGGGTGCTGGAGTTGCACCTTGCCCGCCGCGGAGCGACGGCAGCAGCGCAGTTGACGATCAACTGATCTGGTCCAACGGCCACCTCGGACGCACCTCGAAGGTCAGGGCGTCCGAGGGCACCGACACCCCCGCCTGCAGGCGCATGGCCGCGGCCAGCGCGATCATCGCGCCGTTGTCGGTGCACAGGGCCAGTTCCGGATAGTGCACGCGCAGGCCCCGCTTCGAGGCGGCCTCGTCCAGCCGCCGCCGCAGCAGGCGATTGGCCCCGACCCCTCCCGCGACGACCAGGCGATCCAGGCCTGTGCGGGACAGCGCCAGCAGGCACTTGGCCACGAGCACGTCGACGATCGCCAGCTCGGTTGCCGCGGCCAGATCGGCCAGGGCACGGTCGTCGGGCGTCGGGCCGAGGCGGCGGTGCTGGGTCATCACCGCCGTCTTCAAGCCGGCGAAGGAAAAGTCCAGATCGCCGCTGTGCAGCAAGGGACGAGGCAGGACGAAGACCCCCGCGTCCCCCCGCAAGGCAAGCCGCGACAACGCAGGCCCTCCGGGATACCCCAGTCCGAGCACCTTGGCCGACTTGTCGAAGGCCTCACCTGCCGCGTCGTCGATCGTCTCGCCCAGCATCGTGTAGCGCCCGACGGCGTCGACGCGCATCAATTGCGTGTGGCCGCCCGACACCAGCAGCGCGACGAAGGGAAAGGTCGGAGGGTCCTGCGAGAGGAAGGGGGACAACAGGTGCCCCTCCAGGTGGTGGACACCGAGCACCGGCCTGTCCAGCGCTGCGGCCAGCGCGACCGCGAAACCTGCCCCCACGAGCAGCGCACCCGCCAGACCGGGCCCCTTCGTGTAGGCCACGACACCCACGTCCTCGAGACGGTGGCCGGCATCCGACAGCACCTGCTGCGTCAGCGGGATCACGCGCCGGATGTGGTCACGCGAGGCCAGCTCGGGCACGACCCCGCCGTAGGCCTCGTGCATCTGCGCCTGGCTGTGCAGCGCATGTGCCAACAGGCGCGCGGGACTCGCCCCCTGCACCGCCACCAGCGCCACGCCGGTCTCGTCGCAGGAGGACTCCACGCCGAGGACGAGCATGTCAGGAGCGGAGGGTCCGTCCGATGGCGCTCGGGCCACGATGGAGGTCAATGCCGCTCGCGCGCATGGTTGATCGAATACCGCGGGATCTCGATGGTGACGTCCTGGTCCGACAGGATGGCCTGGCAGGACAGGCGCGAGGTCGGCGTGAGGCCCCAGGCCCGGTCGAGAAGATCTTCCTCGGTCTCGTCGATCTCGCCCAGCGACGCATAACCCTCACGCACGATCACGTGGCAGGTCGTGCAGGCGCAACTCATCTCGCAGGCGTGCTCGATTTCGATGCCGTTGTCGAGCAGGGCCTCGCAGATCGACGTGCCCCGAGGCGCCACGACGGCGCTGCCGTCGGGACAGTACTCGGCATGGGGGAGGATGCGGATGACGGGCATGACGGGTGGACGTGGAGTCGTTCAGAGGTCACCGACCTTGCGGCCGGACAGGGCGGCACGGATGCCGCGGTTCATGCGCGCGGCGGCAAAGGCCTCGGTGCCCTTGGCCAACGCGTCGATGGCGGCATCGATCGACACGGGATCATCACCCCTGGCGGCGGACACCACGTTGCCGACAAGACCGTCCAGGCTCGCACGCGCCTCGTCGGACAGGAGATCGCCGTCGGCGGCCACCGCCGAGCGCGTGGCCAGGACCATGCGCTCGGCCTCGACCCGGGACTCCACGAGCCTGCGGGCCTGCATGTCCTCGTCGGCGTGGGTGAAGCCCTCACGCAGCATCCGCGCGATGTCGTCCTCCGCCAGCCCGTAACTCGGCTTGACCGCCACCGAGGCCTGGACTCCCGAGGCCAGTTCACGCGCCGACACGCCGAGGAGCCCGTCAGCGTCGACTTCGAAGCTCACACGGATCCTCGCTGCACCGGCGGCCATCGGCGGGATCCCCCGAAGCTCGAAGCGCGCCAGGCTGCGGCAGTCGGCGACGAGGTCGCGCTCGCCCTGGACCACATGGATGGACATCGCGGTCTGCCCGTCCTGGAACGTGGTGAAGTCCTGCGCACGAGCGGTCGGGATGGTGGTGTTGCGCTCGACGATGCGCTCCACCAGCCCGCCCATGGTCTCCAGACCCAGGGACAAAGGGATGACGTCGAGCAGCAACAGGCCGTCGGCACCGGCATTGCCCGCCAGCGCATCCGCCTGCAGCGCCGCGCCGATGGCCACGACTTCGTCGGGGTTGACGTCCGTCAGCGGCGCACGACCGAACAAACCGGCCACGGCGTCCCGCACCAGCGGCATCCGCGTCGAGCCACCGACCATGACCACACCCTGCACCTCGTCACGGCCGACGCGCGCATCGCGCAACACGCCGCGCACGAGCGTCAGCGTGCGCGCGATCAGAGGCTGCGCGACGGACTCGAGATCGGCGCGCCGCACCGGCACCTGCACGGTGCGTCCGTCGATGTCGAAGGCCATGGTCACCTCGTCCGAGGCGGTCAGGGCCTCCTTGGCCGATCGCGCCGCAACAAGCACCGCGCGGCGGTCACGCGCGCTGCGAGCCTCGAGCCCTGCGCGCCCGAGCGCCCAGGCGGCGAGCGCCGTGTCGATGTCGTCGCCCCCCAGCGCGGCGTCACCACCCGTGGCGACGACCTCGAAAACGCCCCGGGTCATGCGCAGCAGGGAGATGTCGAAAGTGCCACCACCGAGGTCGTAGACGGCATAGAGCCCTTCGCTGCCGCGGTCCAGGCCATAGGCCACTGCGGCAGCCGTCGGCTCGCTGATGAGACGCAGCACGTTCAGGCCCGCCAGTTGCGCGGCATCCTTGGTGGCCTGACGCTGCGCGTCGTCGAAGTAGGCCGGCACCGTGATGACGGCACCGAACAGGTCCTGGTCGAAGCTGTCCTTGGCGCGCTGGCGCAGCGTCGCAAGAATCTCGGCGGAGACCTCCACGGGCGACTTCTCGCCTTCCCGCGTGGAGAGTGCCACCATGCCCTGACGGTCGATGAAACGGTAGGGAAGGCGTTCATGGCCCGAGATGTCGCGCAGGGCGCGTCCCATGAACCGCTTCACCGACACCACCGTGTTCTCCGGGTCGTCGGCCTGCGCAGCCAGCGCCTCGTGGCCGATGTGCCGGGCGCCACCGCCCAGATAGCGCACCGCCGACGGCAGGATGACGCGCCCCAGCGCATCGGGCAGGCACTCCACCTGCCCATGGCGGCGGGTGGCCACGAGCGAGTGCGTGGTGCCGAGGTCGATCCCCACCGCGATGCGGCGCTGGTGGGGGTCTGGCGATTCGCCGGGTTCGGAGATCTGGAGCAGGGCCATGGATGACTGTGGGAGAAAGAGGCTGGCACCGCGCACGTGACGGCGCTGCGGCAGGGAGGTGCTTCAGGCGTCCTCGAGCCGGCGCTCGACGTCCTGACGGAACCGCGAGACGAACATCAGGGCGCGCACCGTGGCGGCCGCGCGAGCGGGATCGGCCGCGTCGTCGAGCTGGTGCCGCAGCGCCTCCAGCATGTCGCGCTCGGTTTCGTCGACCTCGGAACGCAAGGCACCGAGCGCAGCCGGATCCGTCGAATCCGTGAGTGCTTCACGCCAAGCCATCTGCTGCACGAGAAAGGCCTGCGGCATGCCCGTGTGACGCTGGGCGTCCACCGGCACGCCCGCCAGCTCGCAGAGGTAGCCGCCCCTCGACACGGGATCCCGCAAGCGACGATAGGCCTCGTTGACCCGAACCGCCCATTGCATGGCCAGTCGCTGGGCCGACGCTCCCTGGGAGGCGAAGCGGTCAGGGTGCACCTGCGCCTGCAACGCGCGCCAACGCCCGGCCAACTCGGATGCGTCCAGCGCGTGCCGCCGCGGCAGGCCGAACAGCGAGAAGTCGTCGTCTTCGAGTTTCATCTGCCGAGTCCGCCCGCGCGGATGCCCGCGCCCTAGACCCGGAAGGACTCTCCGCAACCGCAGCGGTCCCGCTCACGGGGGTTGTGGAACTTGAAGCCTTCGTTGAGGCCTTCACGGACGAAGTCCAACTCGGTGCCGTCGAGGTAGGGCAGGCTCTTCGGGTCGATCAGCACCTTGACGCCGTGGTCCTCGAAAACGATGTCCTCCGGAGCCACCTCGTCGGCGTACTCGAGCTTGTAGGCCAGGCCGGAGCAACCCGTGGTCTTCACCCCAAGACGCACCCCCACACCCTTGCCGCGCCGCGACAGGAAGCGTGTCACATGACGCGCGGCAGCGTCGGTCATCGTCACAGCCATGGCAGGGCCCTCAATGCGCGACCGCGTCCCCGGAAACCGGCTCGCCGTGCTTGGCCCGGTAGTCGTTGACCGCGGCCTTGATCGCATCCTCGGCGAGGATCGAGCAATGGATCTTCACCGGCGGCAAGGCCAGTTCCTGGGCGATCTGCGTGTTGCGGATCGTCATCGCCTCGTCCAGCGTCTTGCCCTTGACCCATTCCGTCACGAGCGAACTCGACGCGATGGCCGAACCGCAGCCATAGGTCTTGAACCGGGCATCCTCGATCGTGCCCGTGCGCGGGTCGACTTTGATCTGGAGCTTCATGACGTCGCCGCAGGCCGGTGCACCGACCATGCCGGTGCCGACCGTGTCGTCACCCTTGTCGAAGCTGCCGACGTTGCGCGGGTTCTCGTAGTGATCGATCACCTTCTCGCTGTATGCCATTGCAGAGATCCTCCTCAGCGTATGCGGTTGGGTTCAGTCGTCTGGTTGCCCGTCCGGCAGACGGACCTGGCGATCAGGACATTCAGGTCATTTCAGTGGGCTGTCCACTGGATGCTGCCCAGGTCGATGCCATCGCGGTACATCTCCCACAGTGGGGAGAGTTCGCGCAGCTTGGCGACGCGGTCCTGCAGCGTGGACACGGCGTAGTCGATGTCGGCCTCGGTGGTGAAACGGCCGATCGTCATGCGCAGGCTCGAATGCGCGAGTTCATCGCTGCGGCCCAGGGCACGCAGCACATAGCTCGGCTCGAGGCTGGCCGAGGTGCACGCCGACCCCGACGACACCGCGATGCCCTTGATGCCCATGATCAGCGACTCACCCTCGACGAAGTTGAAGGATGCGTTCAGGTTGTGGGGCACCCGCTGCTCGAGGTGGCCGTTGATGAAGACCTGCTCGATCTGCTGGATGCCGTCGAGCAGACGCCGCTGGAGCATGCGGACCCGCTCGTTCTCGGTCCCCATTTCGGCGCCGGCGATGCGGAATGCCTCGCCCATGCCGACGCACTGGTGCGTCGGCAGCGTGCCCGATCGCATCCCGCGCTCGTGGCCGCCGCCGTGCATCTGCGCCTCCAGGCGCACCCGCGGCTTGCGCCGGACGTACAGCGCCCCGATCCCCTTGGGGCCGTAGGTCTTGTGCGACGCCAGGCTCATCAGGTCCACCGGCAAGGTGGACAGGTCGATCAACACCTTGCCCGTGGCTTGCGCCGCATCGACGTGGAGGATGATGCCCCGCTCGCGGCACATCGCGCCGATCGTGGCGATGTCCTGGATCACCCCGATCTCGTTGTTGACGAACATCACCGACACGACGATGGTGTCCGGGCGCAACGCATCGCGCAGGCGATCCAGGTCGACCAGACCGTCCTCCCGGACGTCGAGATAGGTGACCTCGAAACCCTGGCGCTCGAGATCACGCATCGTGTCGAGCACCGCCTTGTGCTCGGTCTTGACCGTGACCAGGTGCTTGCCACGGGACGCGTAGAAGTGTGCGGCCCCCTTGAGCGCGAGGTTGTTGCTCTCGGTGGCGCCCGAGGTCCAGACGATTTCGCGCGGATCGGCGTGGATGAGGGCCGCGACATCGGCGCGCGCCTTCTCGACGGCCTCCTCGGCCTCCCAGCCCCAGGCGTGGCTGCGCGAGGCAGGGTTGCCGAAGTGTTCACGCAGCCAGGGGACCATCGCGTCGACGACGCGCGGATCGACGGGCGTGGTCGCGCCATAGTCCATGTAGATGGGGAAATGAGGCGTCATGGCGTGTTCGGAAGTTCTTGCCGCGATCGCAGGCGGCACAAGGTCTGGGGTCGTGTGGCGCGGCCGGGGCTCACTTGGTGAACGCACCGCCGAGCGCGAAGACCGAGTTCGGGGCCGTCACCTTGATCGGCTTGACCACCGGCTGGTTGGAGATCGCGCGCTTGACGGGCGTCTCCTCGATCGAGACACCGCGGGCGATCTGGTCGTCCACCAGTTTATTCAGGCTGATCGAGTCCAGGAACTCGATCATCTTGCTGTTCAGGCTGGCCCACAGGTCATGCGTCATGCACCGGCCGGATTCCTCGCCCATGCAGTTCTCCTTGCCACCGCAACCGGTCGCATCGATGGGCTCGTCCACGGCCACGATGATGTCGGCGACCGTGATCTCGGCCATGCTGCGTCCCAGCGAATAACCCCCGCCGGGACCGCGGGTGCTCTCGACGAGTTCATGGCGCCGAAGCTTGCCGAACAACTGCTCCAGATACGACAGGGAGATCTGCTGACGCTGACTGATCGCGGCCAGCGCCACCGGCCCGTTGTGCGATCGCAGTGCGAGGTCGATCATCGCGGTGACGGCGAATCGGCCCTTGGTGGTCAGACGCATCGTGGATCTCCTGCGCGCTCGGTGGCGGCGTTGGGTGGCGAAAGCATCCCGGCCCAGCCCGCCTCGCGCCACGGTGGATCCGGATGCGCTGGACAGCCCCCTGACGGCCGTGATTCCTACTGGAAGACTCAACTTTAGCAGAAACCGAGCGTTTTGATCGAGAAATACCCACGCAAATCCCGACGGTCGAACAGGGCCATTGAACCGCCCCCCAACGGGATCAGGCGGGCGGGCGCGCGCCTCGCCTCGCCGTCGACGGTGTCAAGGCACCGTGGCCTGCGGCGTGCGCCCGGATGCGCCGAAGACCTGCTCCTTCAGCGCGGCCAGTTGGTCGCGGATGCGCGCGGCCTTCTCGAATTCCAGGTTGCGCGCAAGGTCGAGCATCTGCTTTTCCAGCAACTTGATGCGCTTGCCGAGGTCCTTCTCGCTCAGCACTTCAGCCTGGGCTTGCGCCGAGACGGAAGCCCGCCGGGCATCGTCCTGCCCCGCGCGGTCCGACACCACCCCGTCGATCAACTCCCGCACCTGCTTCGACACGCTGCGCGGCACGATGCCGTTCGCCTCGTTGTGCGCAAGTTGCCGGCCGCGGCGGCGCTCGGTCTCGTCGATGGCGCGGCGCATCGAATCGGTGATCTGGTCAGCGTAGAGGATCGCCTTGCCCCGGACGTTGCGCGCGGCGCGGCCGATGGTCTGGATCAGGCTGCGCTCGGCGCGCAGGAAGCCTTCCTTGTCGGCGTCGAGGATGGCCACGAGCGACACCTCGGGGATGTCAAGACCCTCGCGCAGCAGGTTGATGCCCACGAGCACGTCGAAGGTGCCCAGGCGCAGGTCGCGGATGATCTCCACGCGCTCGACGGTGTCGACATCGCTGTGCAGGTAGCGCACCTTGACGCCGTTGTCCGACAGATAGTCGGTCAACTGCTCGGCCATCCGCTTGGTCAGCGTGGTGATCAGCACCCGCTCGGCGACATCGACCCGCTCGCGGATCTCCTGCAACACGTCATCGACCTGCGTGACCGCCGGCCGCACCTCGATGACCGGATCGACCAGCCCCGTGGGGCGCACCAACTGCTCCACGACCTGCCCGGCGTGCTGCTGCTCGTAGGCGGCCGGGGTGGCCGAGACGAACACCGTCTGGCGCATCTTGGCCTCGAACTCCTCGAACTTCAGCGGTCGGTTGTCGAGCGCGCTGGGCAAGCGGAACCCATATTCGACCAATGTGGTCTTGCGTGCCCGGTCGCCGTTGAACATCCCGCCGAACTGTCCGATCAACACGTGGCTCTCGTCCAGGAACATCACCGCGTCGCGAGGCAGGTAGTCGACGAGCGTGGGCGGCGGGTCGCCCGGACGGGCACCGGACAGGTGCCGCGTGTAGTTCTCGATGCCCTTGCAGTGGCCCACCTCCTGCAGCATCTCCAGATCGAAGCGCGTGCGCTGCTCCAGCCGCTGGGCCTCGACCAGCTTGCCCGCGGCGACGAGTTCGGCCAGCCGCGTGCGCAGTTCGTCCTTGATCGACTCGATCGCGCCGAGCACGCGCTCCCGCGGCGTCACGTAGTGGCTGCCCGGGTAGACCGTGAAGCGCGGGATCTTCTGCCGGATGCGTCCGGTCAGCGGGTCGAACAGCTGCAGCGACTCGATCTCGTCGTCGAACAACTCGATGCGGATCGCGAGTTCGGAGTGCTCGGCCGGGAAGACGTCGATGGTGTCGCCGCGCACGCGGAACGTGCCGCGCGAGAAGTCGGTCTCGTTGCGCGCGTACTGCATGCGGATCAGGTGGGCGATCACATCGCGCTGGCCGACCTGGTCGCCCACGCGCAACGTCATCACCATCTGGTGGTAGTCCCCCGGGTCACCGATGCCGTAGATCGCGCTGACCGAGGCCACGATGACGACGTCACGGCGCTCGAGCAGGCTCTTGGTGGCAGACAGCCGCATCTGCTCGATGTGTTCGTTGATCGAGCTGTCCTTCTCGATGAACAGGTCACGCTGCGGCACGTAGGCCTCGGGCTGGTAGTAGTCGTAGTAGCTGACGAAGTACTCCACCGCGTTCTTCGGGAAGAACTCGCGGAATTCGCTGTACAGCTGCGCCGCCAGCGTCTTGTTCGGCGCGAAGACGATGGCCGGCCGGCCGCTGCGCGCGATCACGTTGGCCATCGTGAAGGTCTTGCCCGAGCCGGTCACTCCGAGCAGGGTCTGGTAGCTCAGCCCGGCCTCGAGACCGTCGACCAGCTGCAAGATCGCCGCCGGCTGATCCCCCGCGGGCGGATAGGGCTGGAAAAGTTGGAAAGGCGAGTCGGGAAAGCCGACGAAGGTTCCGGGCGTCTGGGCGCCCTCGACAGGGGCGCCTCCTTCCACGGCCCCTTCGGACGCAGACGCCACGGCCAGGGCGGCGTCGGCGCCGGAAGCAGCGTCCGCGCCTGGCGATGCAGTGACGGCGGCAGCGCGCGCTGCGCTGCGGGGAGCTCTGGGCATCTCGGGCAAATCCTAGAATCGCGATCCTGGCGCCCGGCGGATGTCGTCGGGCAGCCCGTCAGCGTAACGCAGGCAGCGGGAATCGGCCGCGATGATGCCCGGCACCGCTGACCTGACCCGTCACCCCCTCCACGGAACACCCACCATGTCCCTGTTCGACGCCGTCGAAATGGCCCCGCGCGACCCCATCCTCGGCCTGAACGAGCAATTTGCCGCAGACCCGCGGCCAGGCAAGGTCAACCTCGGCGTGGGGGTGTATTTCGACGAGAACGGCAAGCTGCCCCTGCTGGGCTGCGTCGCACAGGCCGAGCAGGCGCTGGTGGCCGCCGGCAAGCCGCGGGGCTACCTGCCGATCGACGGCATCGCCGCCTACGACAAGGCGGTGCAGGGCCTGGTGTTCGGCGCGACGTCCGATGCCGTGTCCGCGGGTCGTGTGGCCACGGTCCAGGCGCTGGGTGGCACCGGGGGCCTGAAGATCGGCGCCGACTTCCTCAAGCGACTGAACCCGGCGGCCAAGGTCCTGATCAGCGACCCGAGTTGGGAGAACCACCGCGCCCTGTTCACCAACGCCGGCTTCACGGTCGAGACCTACCCCTACTACGACGCGGCCTCGCGAGGCGTGCACTTCGACGACATGCTCGGCGCGCTCGAGTCGGCCGCGCCCGGCACGATCGTGGTCCTCCACGCCTGTTGCCACAACCCGACCGGCTGCGATCTCGAGCCCGCGCAGTGGTCGAAGGTGGTCGAAGCCGTCAGGCGCGGGGGTCTGGTGGCCTTTCTCGACATGGCCTACCAGGGGTTCGGCGACGGGATCGCCGAGGACGGCGCAGTGGTCGGCCAGTTTCTCCAGGCGGGCATCGATTTCTTCGTCGCGACGTCGTTCTCGAAGAGTTTCTCGCTGTACGGCGAGCGCGTGGGCGCGCTCAGCGCGGTCTGTGCGAATGCCGACGAGGCTGCGCGCGTGCTGTCGCAACTGAAGATCGTCGTGCGCACGAACTACTCGAACCCGCCGACACACGGCGCGCAGATCGTCACCACCGTCCTGACCACCCCGGCACTGCGTACGCAGTGGGAGCGGGAGCTCGCCGGCATGCGACTGCGCATCCGCGAGATGCGCCAGGCACTCGTCGACGGCCTGCGCACGGCGGGCATCACGCAGGACCTCGACTACATCACGCGCCAGAAGGGCATGTTCAGCTACTCCGGACTGGGACGGGAGCAGATGCACAGGCTGCGCAGCGAGTTCGGTGTCTACGGCGTCGACTCCGGCAGGATCTGCGTGGCCGCGCTGAACCATGCCAACCTGCCTGCCGTGGTACGCGGCATCGTCAGCGTGATCTGAGCGTCCGGGAGGCGACCGCCCGGCGAACCCTCGGCCCTGTCGCCGGGTGCAAGCGTCGCGACGCACGCGTCGCATGCGCCGCGTCTGTCAGCGCCACGGCAGTCGGACGACCTACATTCGGACGCATCGGCTGCTGCGCTGCAGCAGATTTCGTGGCAAAGTGCGCTGCGCAACGTCAAGGCGGGACCACAGCCCGTCGTGTCACGTTGCGCTTGCACAGGGATCCGACATGCTCTACCAACTCTACGAGACCCAGCGCGCGATGATGGCGCCGTTCGCGGAATTCGCCAGCGCATCGGCAAAGCTCTACACCCATCCGCTGTCGCCGTTCTCGCAATGGCCGCTTTCGCAGCGCACGGCCGCGGGCCTGGACCTGATGCACCGCCTGGCGAAGGAGTACGAGAAGCCCGAGTTCGGCATCACCAGCGTCGAGATGGACGGGGTGTCGGTTGCCATCCAGGAGCAGGTGATCGTCGACAAGCCGATGTGCCGCCTGCTGCGCTTCAAGCGGTTCACCGACAACCCCGTGGCGCTCGAGCGCATGAAGCGCCAGCCCACGGTGCTGCTCGTGGCACCGCTGTCCGGCCACCACGCCACGCTGTTGCGCGAGACCGTGCGCAGCCTGCTGCAGGACCACAAGGTCTTCATCACCGACTGGACCGACGCGCGCATGGTTCCGGTCGAGGACGGCCCGTTCCATCTCGACGACTACATCGCCTACGTCCAGGACTTCATCCGCCACATCGGCTCGGACGTGCACGTGGTCTCGGTATGCCAGCCTACCGTCCCGGTGTTGGCCGCCATTTCGCTGATGGCCAGCGCCGGCGAACCGACGCCGCGCACGATGACGATGATGGGCGGCCCGATCGACGCACGCCGCTCGCCCACGGCGGTGAACAATCTGGCGACCAACAAGAGCATCGACTGGTTCGAGCACAACGTGATCTACCGCGTGCCCCTGAACTACCCGGGCGCAGGCCGGCGGGTCTACCCGGGCTTCCTGCAGCACACCGGTTTCGTCGCGATGAACCCGGATCGGCACCTGAGCTCGCACTATGACTACTTCCTCGACCTGATCCGTGGCGACGAAGACAGCGCGGAAGCGCACCGTCGCTTCTACGACGAGTACAACGCGGTGCTCGACATGCCGGCCGAGTACTACCTCGACACCATCCGCACGGTCTTCCAGGAGTTCGCCCTGGTCGACGGGACCTGGGAGGTGCAGGGTCGACTGGTGCGTCCCCAGGACATCCGCGACACGGCACTCATGACGATCGAGGGCGAACTCGACGACATCTCCGGCGCCGGCCAGACGCGCGCCGCGCACGACCTGTGCAGCCAGATCCCCGCTCAGCGGCGCTTCCATGTCGACGTGCCCGGTGCGGGCCACTACGGCATCTTCTCGGGAAGACGCTGGCGTGAATGGGTCTACCCGCGCATCCGCGACTTCATCGGGGCACACACGCAGGCACACACGCAGGCACACGGGGCAACCGCGCAGGTGGCCCGCGCCGCGTGAGCGACACCGGGCACGGGACGGCGGTCTCGCCGGCCCCGTGCGACGCGCCAGGAGCGCCGGCACCGTCGCTGGCCGATCGGATCGACGCGTTGCTCCCGCAGACCCAGTGCACGCGCTGCGGCTACCCGGACTGCCGGACCTACGCCCAGGCCATCGCCGGCGGCGATGCCGACATCGACCGCTGCCCGCCGGGCGGCGCCGAAGGCGTGGTGCGTCTGGCAGCGCTCACCGGGCGAGGCGTGCGCCCGCTCGACACCACGCGTGGCGCAGAGGGCCCTCGGCTCCTGGCCGTGATCGACGAAGCATGGTGCATCGGCTGCACGCTGTGCATCAAGGCCTGCCCGGTCGACTGCATCGTGGGCGCGCCGCGACAGATGCACACGGTCATCGCCGACCTGTGCACGGGTTGCGAACTCTGCGTACCCCCCTGCCCTGTCGATTGCATCGAAATGCGCCCGATCACCCCGGGCAGGACGGGCTGGGACGCCTGGAGCGAGGCCCAGGCGCAACGGTCACGCCAACGATACACCGCTCGCCGGCAGAGGCTGCGCCGCGAACAGCAGGCGCAGGAGGCGCGGCTGGCAGCGAAGGCCACGACCAAGCTGGCCGATCTGGCGGCGGCGAGCACGATCCAGGACGCGGCGACCCTGGAGCGCAAACGCTCTGTGGTGGCGGCAGCCGTCGAGCGTGCACGGGCGCGGGCTCGCGCCAACGAAGCGGCGCAGTCGCCGCCATTGCCGCCATCGCCGCCGGCAGGGGACGCCGCATGAAGATCGTCGACATCGAGCCTTTCTTCTCCACGCTGAAGGAGGCCAACCCGCAACCCGTGACGGAACTGGTCTACACCAGTGTCTTCGAACTGCTGGCGGCGGTGTTGCTGTCGGCGCAGGCCACCGACGTCAGCGTCAACAAGGCCACCCGTTCGCTGTTCGCCGTCGCACCCACGCCACGCGCGATGCTGGGCCTGGGCCTGCCCGGCGTGGAGTCGCACATCCAGCGCATCGGGCTGTACCGCACCAAGGCGCGCCACCTGCTCGAGACGTCCAGACTGCTGCTGGAGCGACACGGCGGCCAGGTGCCGAGAACCCGGGACGCCCTGGAAGCCTTGCCCGGCGTGGGCCGCAAGACCGCGAACGTGATCCTGAACTGTGCCTTCGGCGAAGAGACGATGGCCGTGGACACGCACATCTTCCGGGTGGCCAACCGTACAGGCCTCGCACCCGGCAGGACGCCCGGTCAGGTCGAGCAAGGTCTGCTCAAGCGCGTGCCCGGACCGTATCGCGTCGACGCACATCACTGGCTCATCCTCCATGGCCGCTACGTCTGCAAGGCGAGGTCGCCCGCCTGCCATGCCTGTTCGGTCGCCAGGTGGTGCGATTCGGCCCCGGGGCGCCACACCCCGGGGCGCCAGAAGGCCTGATGCTTACAATCCCGCGCACCGTGGATGTCTGGGCCAGCGCATGTCCGACTTGAACGCGATCGTCGAGCGCGTCGACAAACTGCTCCTCAGGCACGAGGAGTTGAAACGGACGAACGACCTGCTGCGCGCGCAGATGGATTCCCTGACGGCTGAAAGAGACGGCCTGAGACACCGGCTGCAGGCTGCGCGGGCTCGCCTGGATGTCGTGCTCGCTCGACTGCCCGGGGAGCAGGCCACCGACACGCCCCTCATCCCATGATGAAACAGGTCGAGGTCACGATCCTCGGGCAGAGTTACATCCTCGGATGCCCACCCGGCGGCGAGTCCAGACTCGAAGCCGCCGTTGCCGTGGTGGATCGCGAGATGAGCATGATCCGCGACAACGGCAGGATCAAGGCGCGAGAGCGGATCGCCGTCCTCGCTGCCTTGAATCTCGCCTATCGCATGGCCGAACGCGACGCGTCATCGAGCCTGCCGCCCGCCGCGGCGCCGACGCGCGAGCCCGCTCAGGCCGATGAGGTCCGGGCTGACGTGCAGGCCTCGATCACCGCACTGCTCGCACGGCTCGACGCGGCCTTGTCTGACGACGGGCACCTCCTGTAAGCAGGCGGCCTACAATCATGTCGTCCGCCGAGGTTTCCCCGGGTCTATATTTCCTTGAACCGATGCTCATCGAGCCAGGGCTTGGAACATCGCCCGGCGGGCGTGATCGTCTCGCGTCAGACGAACCCGAAGCCTCGCTGACCTCGCCCACCTGAACTTCCCTGAGGGTTCAGGAGTGCGGCTCGGGCACCTTGGCGGACACCCCGATCTTGCGCCGGAGGATGGACGAACGGGTTGCTCGTTCGGGCACCGCCGGCCGGCCCTATAATTCGCGCTTTTGCGCCAACATTGCCTCACATGACCACGATCCGTGTCAAGGAAAATGAGCCTTTCGACGTTGCCCTGCGTCGGTTCAAGCGAACGATCGAGAAGCTGGGCCTGCTCACCGAGTTGCGGGCACGCGAGTTCTACGAGAAGCCCACGTCGGAGCGCAAGCGCAAGAAAGCGGCCGCTGTGAAGCGCCACTACAAGCGGGTGCGCAGCATGCAACTCCCGAAGAAGCTTTACTGAATCTGGACGTTGTCTGTCCGACCGGATCCAGGCCCGCGCGGCTCGCCGCGGCGGGCCTTTTCCACTGAGTTGCGCCGATGTCTCTGAAAGACCGCATACAAGACGACATGAAGGCCGCGATGCGGGCCAGGGACGCCGCGCGGCTGTCGGCCATCCGCATGCTGATGGCCGCATGCAAGCAGCGGGAGGTCGACGAGCGCATCGAACTCGACGATGCTGCCATCGTGGGGCTCGTCGACAAGTTGCTGAAGCAGCGCAAGGATTCGATCGCTGCATTTGCGCAGGCGGGCCGTCGGGACCTGGTCGACAAGGAGCAGGCGGAAATCGTTGTCCTGGAGGCCTACCTGCCCCAGCGCCTGGACATGGCGCAGATCGCGATCGAGATCTCCGCCCTGACACAGGAACTCGGTGCCGTCGGCCCCGCGGACATGGGTCGCATGATGGCAGCGGCCAAGGCCCGTCTGGCGGGGAAGGCCGAGATGGCGCTCGTGTCTGCCGCCGTCAAACAAGCACTGTCACGTTGAGGAATCCCTCCATGGATGCCACCCTTTCCGTTCAAGCGATCGCATCGGATGTGTGCGTCGCCCCCCAGATGACTGCAGAAGGGATGGCCGCAGCGGCCCGTGCGGGATTCCGCAGTGTGGTCAACAACCGCCCCGATTTCGAAGGCGGGCCCCAGCAGCCGAGCCATGCCGATCTGGAGCAAGCCGCCAGAGCCGCCGGTCTCGAATACCGCTACCTGCCCGTCTCGAGCGCCTACCAGTCGCCCGAAGACGCCGCAGCCATGGCCCGACTGCTCGCGGAACTGCCCCGCCCATTGCTGATGTTCTGCCGCTCGGGTGCCCGATCGGCACGGCTCTACTCCCTGGCGCAGCAAGCCTGACGAAGCTAAGGCGCCGACACGCCGGCTTCGAGCCTCGGGTCCGCGCAGTCATCGGCGCCGGTACCCCACCCAGGCCGCGGGAATCGTGGCCCGGGCCTGCGCCGACCATCGGCGACAATCAATCAACGAGGGTGGGTGATGGACGTTCCCGGGGGTACATCGTGCGGACATTGCTCGGAATATCGCGCCTGATCGACTGGATCAACGAACGCATCGGCCACGCCATGATGTGGCTGGTGCTCGCGGCCGTGCTGATCAGCGCCGGCAACGCGATCATGCGCAAGGCCTTCGACATCGGCTCGAATGCCTATCTGGAGATCCAGTGGTACCTGTTCGCTGCCGTGTTCATGCTCGGCGCGGGCTACGTCTTCCTGCGCAATGCCCACGTGCGCATCGATTTCATTTCTTCGCGACTGCCGCGACGACTGAACACCATGATCGACACGGCAGGCATCGTCGTCTTCGTGATACCGCTGTGCGTCATCCTCATCGACCTGTCCTGGCCGGTCTTCCACCGGGCCTGGGTATCCGGTGAGGTGAGTTCCAACGCCGGTGGCTTGATCCGTTGGCCAGTCCTGCTGCTGATCCCGGTGGGCTTCGGTCTGCTGCTGCTGCAGAGCATGTCCGAGTTGATCAAGAGGGTGGCGTTCCTGCTCGGCCACCTCGACCAGCCCTTCAGCGTCGAGCCGGCCACCGCCGGGTCGCCCGAGGACCCGGCGCCTGCGGATGGCGCCGCCGAGCGTGCTGCGATCGGGGGACATCAGCCATGAGCGAGTTCATCTCCGGCAATTTCGTCCCGCTGCTCTTCCTCGGGCTGCTGTTCTTCCTGCTCACCGGCATCCCGGTGGCCTTCGGCTTGGCGGCCACCGGTCTGCTGTTCGGCTTCATCGGCATCGAGCTCGGGTTGTTCCCGGCCAACATGTTCGGTGCCCTGCCGTTGCGCGTGTTCAACATCATGCAGAACGACACGCTGCTGGCGATCCCCTTCTTCACCTTCATGGGGATCGTGCTGGAGAAGTCGAGGATGGCCGAGGATCTGCTCGAGACCGTCGGGCAGGTGTTCGGGCCCATGCGTGGCGGCTTGGCGGTGGCGGTCATCCTCGTCGGTGCGCTGCTGGCCGCGACCACGGGCGTCGTCGCGGCAGCGGTGATCTCCATGGGCCTGATCTCGCTGCCCATCATGCTGCGCTACGGCTACAACCGGACGGTGGCCACCGGCACGATCACAGCGTCAGGCACGCTTGCCCAGGCGATCCCGCCGTCCCTGGTGCTGATCGTGCTGGCCGACCAGATGGGCCGCTCGGTCGGCGACATGTATGCTGGAGCCCTGTATCCCGCCTTGATGCTGGTGGGGTTGTACCTGCTTTACGTCGTCGCGCTCGCGCTCTTCAAGCCCTCCTGGGTGCCGGCCCTGCCGCCCGAGGCGCGGATCTACCGCGAGCCCGATGGCGCGAGCGGTCATCGGTCGCTGCTCCTCCTGCTGGGCATTGCGGGGGCGGTCGGCTATGGCTGGTCGCAGGTTCACGACGGCATCCTCAAGCAGTTCATCGAGCGCCCCTTCGCCGCCCCGCGTGACGAGATCTTCATCCTGTCGATGACGGTGGCCTCGTTCACGGCGCTGGCGATGGCGCTGGTCAACCGGGCGTTTAAGCTCGGGCTGCTGTCCCAACTGTGCGAGCGAGTGACCTTCGTGCTCATCCCGCCGCTGGTCCTGATCTTCCTGGTACTTGGCACCATCTTCCTCGGTGTGGCCACCCCCACCGAGGGCGGTGCGATGGGGGCGGTCGGCGCGCTGGCGATGGCCTTCGGGCGGCGACGCCTGAGTTTCTCCCTCATGAAGCAGGCGCTGGACAGCACGACGCGACTGTCGACCTTTGTGCTGTTCATCCTGATCGGCTCCACCGTCTTCAGCTTCACGTTCAATGCCGCAGACGGTCACTTCTGGGTCGAGCACCTCTTCGACCAGTTGCCAGGCGGCGCGCTGGGCTTCCTGATCTTCGTGAACTTCCTGGTCTTCGTGCTGGGGATGTTCATCGACTTCTTCGAGATCGCCTTCATCGTCGTGCCTCTTCTGGCCCCCGTGGCCGCCAAGATCCTGCCCGAACTGCTGCCGGGTGTGCCGGAAAGCGCGGTGATGATCTGGTTCGGCGTGATCCTGGCGATGAACATGCAGACCTCCTTCCTCACGCCGCCCTTCGGCTTCGCACTGTTCTATCTGCGCAGCGTGGCAGCGCGCAAGGACTATGACGACCGCATCACCGGCGCGCGCATCCCGGCTGTCACCACAGGCCAGATCTACAAGGGCTCGATCGCCTTCATCGTGATCCAGGTGCTGATGGTGGCGATCGTGATCGCCTACCCGAAGCTGGTCGTGGGCAGCCTGATTGACACCGGCCCCAAGATCGACGTCGACAAGGCCTTCGATCTGCTGATGGAAAAGCAGACGCAGGATCCGTCTACACCGTCGAACGACCCCTTCGCGCCGCCTCCGCCGCGTCAGCAGGACGCGCCGGCGTCCAACGACCCCTTTGCGCCGCCGCCTCCCCGGCAGCCGCAAGCGTCGGCATCGACCGACCCCTTCGCTCCGCCTGCGCCGAGTTCCGGCAACGACGATCCGATGCGCAGCGTGCTGGAAGCCTTGAAGGAAGACGCGCAGAAGAAGTGAGGGGATGTCGTGGGCGCGTCTTGCAACGATGGCGGTCCGCGACGCACAGGCGAAAAAAAGCCCCGCGACGCGGGGCAGCGATCGAACCGCTCGGGCAAGCGGTTCCCGAGCCTGGCGACCGTCGCAACGCGACGGCCGCCAGGGCCGAATCACAGGCGCTGCTGCTGCATGAAGTCGTCGAAGCCCGCCTCGGAGAAGCGGAACCACAGGTGGGCGTCACGGCGATAGGCCGACAGATCGGCGTAGATCTTGCGCCAGGCCGGATTGCTCGCCGACAGTTCCGAGTAGATGTCCTGCGAGGCCTTGAAGGCGCCGTCGAGCACGTCGCGCGGGAAGCGGAACAGCTTCGTGCCGCCAGCCACCAGGCGCTTGAGGGCGGCCGGGTTGCGCACGTCGTAGCGCGCCTGCATCACTGCGTGGGCGTGGGAAGCGGCCGCCTCGATGATGGCCTTGTACTCGGCGGACAGCCCGCCATAGGCCTTCGAGTTGACGTAGAAGTCCAGCTGCGGGCCGCCCTCCCAGTACCCAGGGTAGCCGTAGAAAGGGGCCACCTTGTAGAAGCCGAGCTTCTCGTCGTCGTAGGGGCCGACCCACTCCGCGGCATCGATCGTGCCCTTCTCCAGCGCCTGGTAGATCTCGCCGCCGGGGATGTTCTGCGGCACGGCGCCCAGACGCTCCATGATGCGGCCGCTGAAGCCGCCCGTGCGGAACTTCTGGCCCTTCAGGTCGTCCAGGGACTTGATCTCCTTGCGCCACCAGCCGCCCATTTGCGCGCCGGTGTTGCCGCCGATGAAGTTGACGATGTTGTAGTTGGCGTAGAACTCGCGCATCAGCTTCAAGCCATTGCCGTCGAGCATCCAGGCCGTCATCTGGCGCGAGTTCAGACTGAAGGGGATCGCACAGCCCAGCGCGAACGTCGGGTCCTTGCCGAAGTAGTAGTACGGCGCCGTGTGCGCCATCTCGACCGTGCCGGACTGCACCGCGTCGACCTGACCGAAGCCACCGACCAGTTCGCCCGAGGGGTGCACGGAAATCTGGAACTTGCCGCCGCTCATGTCGCCGACGGCCTTGGAGAACACCTCGGATGCGCCGAAGATGGTGTCGAGCGCCTTCGGAAAGGCCGAGGTGAGACGCCAGCGGATGTTGGCCTGTGCATGCACGACTGCCGGCGCGGCACCTGCCGCGAGGACACCGGCCAGACCGGCACCTTGGACGAATGAACGACGTTCCATGGAGATCTCCGAAAAAAGTGGGAGAAGAAAGGGCCTTGCGGACGCCGCAAGCCCGCGGATTCTATTGATTCGGTTCGGGAGCGGGCGCCGGGGTTTCCCCGTGCATGCGAGGGGAAAGCCGCGCGGGCGGGACCGCGATCAACCGCGATCAACCGCGAGCAAGACAGGCCCAGGCAACAGTGCCGCCTGCTGCTGCGTCAACTGCCGGCGACCTTCATCCGGTCGACAAGGATGGACCCGACCGACTTGGCACCCATCTCGTAGACGTCCGAACCGATGGCCACGATGTCACCCAGCATCTGCCGCAGGTTGCCGGCGATCGTGATTTCCTCCACCGGACGCGCGATGCGCCCATCCTCGACCCAGAATCCAGACGCGCCGCGCGAATAGTCGCCGGTCACGTAGTTCACGCCCTGCCCCATCAGATCCGTGACGAACAGCCCGCGGCCGAGCTTGCGCAGCATCGCATCCAGATCATCGCCCGGCTGGGTGAGGCGACTGGTCATCGACAGGTTGTGCGAGCCACCCGCGTGTCCGGTGGTGCGCATCCCGAGCTTGCGCGCCGAGTAGCTCGACAGGAAGTAGCCCTGGATGATCCCGCCGTCGACGACGCGTCGGGCGCGGGTCAGCACGCCCTCGTCATCGAAGGGTGCACTGCCCTTGCCGCGGGTGCGATGGGGGTCCTCGTCGATGTCCACATGCAGTGGCAGGATCTGCTGTCCGAGACTGTCGAGCAGGAAGCTCGCCTTGCGGTACAGCGCACCGCCCGAGATCGCGTGGACGAGCGCGCCGAGCAAGCCGGCGGCCAGTGGCGCCTCGAAGAGCACGGGCACTTCACAGGTCGCCACGCGGCCGGCCTTCAAGCGGGAAAGCGCACGCTGCGCGGCGTAGCGGCCCACGGCTTCCGGCGAGGCAAGCGCCGCCGGATCGCGCATCGAGGTGTACCAGGCGTCGCGCTGCATGCCGCGCCCGCGGCCGGCGATCGGCGCCACCGAGATCGAGTGGCGCGAACTTGCATAGCCACCCCGGAAGCCCCTGCTGTTGCCCGCCCAGAAGTGCGACTGCTGTGCGGAGACGGCCGCCCCCTCGGAGTTCGTGATGCGTCGGTCGATGTCGAAGGCTGCCTGTTCGCAGCGCAGCGCCAGCTGCGCCGCCTGGGCCGCGTCGATCGCCCAGGGATGGAAGAGTTCCAGGTCGCTCGCAGCCTCGGCCGCGGTGGCCAGGTCGGCCTTGTCGGGCAGTCCGGCCGCGACATCCTCCGCTGTGAAACGGGCGATGTCCCAGGCCGCGCGCACGGTCTGCGCCAGAGCGGCGGCAGAGAAATCCGAGGTGCTGGCGTTGCCGCGTCGAGACCCGACGTAGACCGTGACACCGAGCGACTTGTCACGGTTGCGCTCGACGTTCTCCAACTCGCCCTTGCGCACCGACACCGACAGGCCCGATCCCTCGGACACCTCTGCCGCGGCGTCGGTCGCGCCCAGACGACGGGCCTGGGCGAGCACATCCTCGACCATCTCCTGGAAACGCTCTCGACGATAGGCAAAGCCCGCACCGGCACCGGCTGCGGCGCCCTCTGAGGGGTCGACCAGGGGTGCGGTCGGGGGAGGAACAGCGTGGGAACCGGACATCGGATGGGCCTGTGCAGGCGGCAAGGTCGGCAAGCTCGGAATTATCATGCCGGGGATGTCCAAACGTCTTGCGCCGGGTCGGATGCCCGCACGTGATCCAGATCCCGATTTCGATGCCGATGCACGGCCCAGCAAGAGCCGGCGCAAGCGCGAGTCGACGGCCGCCCAGGATCTGGGCGCACAACTGGTGTTGCTGCCGACAGCCCGGCTCGACGCGCTGGTCCTGCCCGAAAGCCTGCGTGAAGCCCTGATCACCTACCGGAACACCCGCAGCCACGAGGGCAGGCGCCGCCAGATGCAGTACATCGGCAAGTTGATGCGCACCGTCGACACCGCGCCATTGGCCGAGGCCGTCGCCGAGCATCGGCTGGGCGGCGCGCGCGCGACGCTGGCCCTGCACCTGGCCGAGCAGTGGCGCGAGAACCTCGTCGCCGACGAGGACGCCCTCACCCGCTGGATCGCTGAACACCCGGACTGCGATGCCCAGCGTTTCCGCACCCTGGTCCGACGCGCACGGCTGGAGCGTCAGGAGCGCGCAGCCGAAGCCGTTGGTGCCGAGGGCATGCGCCAAGGTCGGGCCTGGCGTGAACTGTTCCGGGCCATCCGCTCCAACCTCGACGCCCGAGCCGCGCAACCGACATGAACCCACACGACCGCGTACGCATCGGCCTGGTCTCCGTCAGTGATCGCGCCTCCCGCGGGGTCTACGACGACAAGGGCATCCCCGCTCTCAGACAGTGGCTCGAAGCAGCGCTGCGCAACCCGATCGAGTGGGAGACCCGGCTGATCCCCGACGAGCAGCCCGAGATCGAGGCGACGCTGAGGGCGCTGGTCGACGAGGCGCGCTGTGACCTGGTGCTGACCACCGGCGGCACCGGCCCGGCACCGCGTGACGTCACCCCGGAAGCCACAGTGGCCGTGGCCGACAAGGTGATGCCCGGCTTCGGCGAACAGATGCGACAGATCAGCCTGCGCTTCGTGCCCACGGCCATCCTGTCGCGACAGGTCGCGGTCGTGCGCGGACGGGCGCTGATCATCAACCTGCCGGGCCAGCCGAAATCCATCGCGGAAACGCTCGAGGGCCTGCCACATCAGCAGCCCCCCGTGCATGGCATCTTCGCGGCGGTGCCCTACTGCATCGACCTGATCGGCGGGCCCTACATCGAGACCGACGAGTCGATCTGCAAGGCCTTCCGCCCGAAGTCGGCGCAGCGACCAGCTCGCTGAACGCTCGTCGGATTCGACAGCCGGCATGACGCGCTGATCGGTGCGGCCGGTGATCTACCCGCGGCCCCGGGGCGGGCCGCCGACGTCACCGCAGGGGCTCCGACCCTGTCTGCGTCGGGCCCGAGCGGCCCCAGCAGCAGATCACCGCACCATGCGCGTCAAACGATCCGCATCGAAGTGCTCGTGGATCTGCGCATCCTGCGGCACGCAGTCGGGCGCGGGGAGTTCGCGAGACCGCTGAGACAGCTTCTCGACGGCCTGCCACAGCAGCGCGATCTGGTGCTCGTGTCCTGCGGTGCCGTCGATCAGACCCTTGAGCGCGACCGACACCGGATCATCACCCTGTGTCAGGCCATAGGCGGAGAAGCCCATGCGCGCGGCCGCCGCCTCACGCTGCGCGTCGGCCTCGGCCTGCAGGATTCGCGCCGGGTTGCCCACCGCAGTGGCCCCCGGGGGAACCGGCTTGACGACGACCGCCCCGGAGCCGATGCGTGCGCCGTCACCCACCTCGAACCCGCCCAGGACCTGCGCGTTGGCGCCGACGATCACGCCCTTGCCCAGGGTCGGGTGCCGCTTGGCGCCCCGGGTCAGCGATGTACCGCCCAGGGTCACGCCCTGGTAGATCGTGCAACCGTCGCCGACCTCGGCCGTCTCTCCAATGACCACGCCCATGCCATGGTCGATGAAGACCTGCCGCCCGATCGACGCGCCAGGATGGATCTCGATGCCGGTCAGCACACGCCCGATGTGGGAGGTGAAGCGCCCGAGCCAGCGCAAGCCCCGCTTCCAGCAGGCATGCGCGAATCGATGGAACACGATCGCGTGCAAGCCCGGGTAACAGGTCAGCACCTCCCAGTTCGAACGCGCTGCGGGGTCGCGTTCTCGGATGCAGGCGATGTCTTCTCGCAGGCGGCTGAACATGGTCTGTGCGGGATCACGGAACGGCCTGCGAGTGTAGGTCGGGGCGCGAATCCACGCCGGCGGCACATCAAGGCGGACGTCGAGCGTGAGCGCCAGGGCGTGGGCACGACGAGAGCGGCAACGGGGGCGGCGACGGGGGCGGCGACGGAAGCGGCAACGGAAGCGGCGACCGAGCCAAGCCAGGGCCAGCCGCTGCGGGCTTCAAGCCCGCCGCTGGCTGTCGCGGGAACCTGCTGCCGGGACCGCGTCGGCCGGGGAGTGCGGCGCAGGTCGCGCCCTGCAGGCGGTCACCTGCATCGCCCGTGCCACCCCGCGCAGGATGTCGACCTCTTCGCGGGTCAGGCACAAGCGGTTGGCCAGCTGATTCAGGCGCGGGACGAGCTTCTTCGGCGCCGCCGGGTCGAGGTAGCCGACGTCCACGAGCGCCTCGCGCCAGTGCTCGAGCAGGCCCTGGACCGCACGGCCGTCGGCGCAGGTCGGCGTCGCGACCGGTGACACCACCCCGAATCCACCGATGGCCATCCGCCACTCATAGGCGAGCACCTGCACCGCCTGCGCCAGGTTCAGCGACCCGTAGCCAGGATCGGTGGGGATGCTGAGCACGGTGTGACAACGCCAGACATCCTCGTTGGCCAGGCCGTGGCGCTCGGCGCCGAAGACGAAGGCGACGCGGTGACCGCGCTCACGCAACATCGCCAGAGCGGGCAGCGCCTGTCGCGGCGCCTGCGCGGCGGCGCCGAAATCGCGCGGCGTCATGGCCGTGGCGCAGGCATGGGTGATCCCGTCCAAGGCCTGCGCAAGGCTGTCGACGACGCGCGCCCGCGCCAGCACATCGGTGGCGCCACTGGCGAAGGCACGGGTGTCCTCGCGCTCCAGCACATCGTGGAACCGCGGCCGCACCAACACGAGATCGCGAAATCCCATGACGCGCATCGCGCGCGCAGCGGCGCCCACATTGCCGCCGTGGCTGGTGTGCATCAGGATGAAGCGGGTGGCGTCGTCTGCGGACATCGGTGGCATGCCGGCGTGGACCGGGCGGCAGGATAATCCCGGTCCATCGACCGGAGCCGCATTGTGCGGGCACCCCTCGGTCGGGTCGATGACCGACCCGCCGGTCTCGCGCCGGCCCACCCCCAGGCCGGCGTGCCCCGCCCGCCCCACCTGCCATCACGCAATGTCACAGACCCTGCACCCCATGCTCAACATCGCGGTGCGCGCCGCGCGCGCCGCCGGCGCCATCATCAATCGCGCCGCACTCGACGTGGAGGTGCTCAAGGTCGCCACGAAGGGCACGAACGACTTCGTCACCGAGGTGGATCAGGCCGCCGAGGAAGCGATCATCACGACGCTGCTCGAGGCCTATCCCGGCCACGGCATCCTGGCCGAGGAGTCCGGGCGCGAACGCGGTGCCCGGCACAGCGACTACGTCTGGATCATCGACCCGCTGGACGGCACGACGAACTTCATTCACGGCCTGCCGGTCTACGCGGTGTCGATCGCGCTGGCCTTCCGGGGCCGCATCGAGCAGGCCGTCGTGTACGACCCGTCGCGCAACGACCTGTTCTACGCGAGCAAGGGCCGAGGCGCCTTCCTCAACGACCGCCGACTGCGTGTGTCCAAGCGCTCGCGCATGGCAGATGCCCTGATCGGCACCGGCTTTCCCTTCCGCAAGGGCGACAACTTCAAGCGCTACCTGAAGATGTTCGAGGAGGTCATGCAGCACTGCGCCGGCGTGCGTCGGCCCGGCGCTGCGGCGCTGGACCTGTGCTACGTGGCCGCCGGTTGGTACGACGGCTTCTTCGAGACCGGGCTGCAGCCCTGGGACGTGGCCGCGGGATCGCTGATCGTCACCGAAGCCGGCGGACTGGTGGGCAACTTCACCGGTGAGGCCGACTACCTCTACCAGCGCGAACTGGTTGCGGGCAACCCGCGCATCTACTCGCAACTCGTGCAGACCTTGGGGCCCTACTCGAGAGTGATCAAGGCCCCGGCGGCGGCAGGCGAGGACACGGCACCGACGCCGCAGTCCAACGCCAGCGACGCCAGCAACGCCAGCGACACCACCGACGCCACCGACGCCTTCGTGCGGTCTGCGGCCACAGCCGCAGCGTCGGCACCCGAGCCAGTGCACGACGCCGCGCCGGCACCCCGTCCTCGCCGCATACGCAAGCAGGACCTGGCGGCCAGTGGCGACGGTGACGCCGCCTCGCCTGCCGCAGCCGCATCCCCCAACAGGCGAGCGGGCTGAGGAAATCACGTACGCGCGGCAGCGCCCCCCTGCGCTAGCATCAGTTCCTTTGCGACTTTTCAAGGAGCGATCGCCATGCAATGGTTCAAGAAAATGGGTCTCGCGCTGGGTCTGGGGATGACCCTCGCGGCCACCGGCGCGGCACATGCCCAGCAGCAGTTCGTCAACGTGCTGACGGGTGGACAGGCCGGCGTGTACTACCCGCTCGGGGTGTCGCTGTCCCAGATCTTCGCCAAGGACATCCCGAACGCCCGGTCGACCGCGCAGGTCACCCGGGCCTCCGCGGAGAACCTGAACCTGTTGCAGGCCGGCCGCGGTGAACTGGCCTTCACGCTGTCGGATGCGCTGTCCTACGCCTGGGCCGGCAATGCCGAAGCCGGGTTCCCGCGCAAGCTCGACAAGCTGCGCGGCCTGTCAGCCACCTACAACAACTACATCCAGATCGTCGCCAGTGCCGATTCGGGTATCCGTACCGTGGCCGACCTGAAGGGCAAGCGTGTGTCGGTCGGCGCAGCCAAGTCGGGCACCGAACTGAACGCGCGCGCCATCTTCAAGGCCGCCGGCCTGGGCTACCAGGATCTGGCCAAGGTCGAATACCTCCCCTTCGGTGAATCGGTCGAGTTGATGAAGAACCGTCAGCTCGACGCGACACTCCAGTCCGCCGGTCTTGGCGTGGCATCGATCCGCGACCTCGCCACCTCGATCAAGATCGTTGTCGTGCCGATCCCGGCGGATGTCGTCGAGAAGGTGGGCGATGCCGCCTACCAGCCCTCGGTCATCCCGGCCAACACCTACTCGGGCCAGACGGCTGACGTGCCCACGGCGGCCCTGGCGAACTTCCTGGTCACGCACAGCGGCGTGTCCGACGATGTCGCCTACCGCATGACCAAGGCGATGTACGACAACCTCGACACCCTCTACGCGGCGCACAACGCCGCCAAGGTGATCAAGCGCGAGAACGCGGTGAAGGGCATGCCCGTGCCGCTGCACCCGGGCGCCGAGCGCTACTACCGCGAAGTCGGTGTGATGAAGTGATCGTATGGGCCGGACCGGTCCGGCCCACCTTCGGCGTCAGGATGCCCCCGGTGGTTGTCCGGACGGCGAACGTCCCGGAAGCCACCGCATTCAGGCGGCACACCCCCATCGCGTGAACCGCGCATCGGCACATGCGGCCGCCTTGCGCACCCAAGTCCCGATGCGCACGTGGGCGTCCCGATCCGGACGGCCCTGCCGACATGACCTCCCCCTCCCCGTCGCGCGGTTTGGCCTCCGGCCATGTCCGCCGGCAATCACCCAGTGACCTGAAGGTGGCCCTGTGAGCGAACCCAAGGACAGTCCGCACGGCGCGCTCACCGGCGCCGCCTTCTGGATCGCGATCGCTTTCTCGGCCTTCCAGGTCTGGATGGCGGCCTTCCATCCGCTGTCGAGCCAGGTCATCCGCGCGATCCACGTCGGCTTCGTGCTGCTGCTGATCTTCACGCTGTATCCGCCCTTGGGTGGCCATCAAGGGCCGTTGCAGCGCGTCGGACGTACGATCGGCTGGGCGCTGGGCGGTCTGGGCTTTGCCACCGGGATGTACCAGTGGGTCTTCGAGGCCGATCTGACCCTGCGCGCGGGCGAGTTGATCGCGCTGGACTGGGTCGTGGGCGTCGCGGCCATCGCGCTGGTCTTCGAGGCCGCGCGCCGGGTGATGGGCCTGGGCCTGCCGCTGATCTGCGCCGCCTTCCTCGCCTACGCGATGTTCGGCCAGCATCTGCCCGGCGCCCTGGCCCACCGAGGCTACGGCCTGGACCAGATCGTCAGCACGCTGGGCTCCGGCACCGAGGGCATCTACGGCACGCCCACCTATGTGTCGTCGACCTACATCTTCCTGTTCATCCTGTTCGGTGCCTTCCTCGAGCAGGCCGGCATGATCCGGCTGTTCAACGATTTCGCCATGGGCACCGTCGGCCACACGCGTGGCGGCCCGGCCAAGGTGTCGGTGATCTCGTCGGGCCTGATGGGCACGATCAACGGCTCCGGCGTGGCCAACGTCGTGACGACCGGGCAGTTCACCATCCCGCTGATGAAGCGCTTCGGCTACAGCCCGGCCTTCGCCGGCGGGGTGGAGGCGACCTCCAGCATGGGCGGGCAGATCATGCCGCCGGTGATGGGGGCCGTGGCCTTCATCATGGCCGAGACGATCAACGTGCCCTACCTCGCCATCGTCAAGGCCGCGATCATCCCGGCCATCCTGTACTTCGTCACCGCCTTCTGGATGGTGCACCTGGAGGCCGGGCGCAAGAACCTGCTGGGCCTGCCGAAGGAGGAATGCCCCAACCCGTGGACGGTCGTGCGCGAGCGTTGGTACCTGCTGCTGCCGCTGGCCGGCCTAGTGGCGCTGCTGTTCTCAGGTTACACGCCGCTGTTCTCGGGCTCGGTGGGCCTGGGCCTGACCGTGATCCTGATCTTCGGCGCAGCGGTTGTCTCGGGCGTGAAGGGCACGCCGCTGCGCGTGCTGTTCTGGGTGCTGCTGGGACTGGCCTGCGCCGGCTTCCTCGAATTCGGCGTCATGACCTTCTTCATCGTCACCGCGGTGCTGGTGGCGATCACCTGGCTGCGGCGCATCGGCAGCGACACCCGCGCGCTGGCGGTGCGCGCGCTGGTCGATGGCGCCCGGCATGCGCTGCCCGTGGCGGTGGCCTGCGCGCTGGTGGGGGTGATCATCGGCGTGATCAACCTGACGGGCGTGGCGGCCGAGCTCGGCGGCTACATCATCGGCATCGGCCGGCACAGCCTGTTCCTGGCCCTGCTGCTGACGATGCTGACCTGCCTGGTGCTGGGCATGGGCATCCCGACCATCCCCAACTACATCATCACGAGTTCGATCGCCGCGCCGGTCCTGCTGGAACTGGGCGTGCCGCTGATCGTCTCGCACATGTTCGTCTTCTACTTCGGCATCATGGCCGATCTGACCCCACCCGTGGCCCTGGCCTGCTTCGCGGCAGCGCCGATCGCGCGCGAGAAGGGCCTGAAGATCAGCATGCAGGCCATCCGCGTGGCCATCGCGGGCTTCATCGTGCCCTACATGGCGGTCTATTCGCCCGCGCTGATGTTGCAGGCGGGCGACTGGGTCGACACGCTGTGGATCGTCTTCAAAGCCCTGGTGGCCATCGGCATGTGGGGGGCCGGCGCGATCGGTTTCCTGTTCTCCCCGCTGACCTGGTGGGAGCGCGTGTGGGCGGTGGTGGCTGCCAGTTTCCTGGTCGTGGCCTTGCCGGTCACGGACGAGATCGGGCTGGCGCTGGTGGCCGCCTTCGTCGCCTGGCACGCCTGGCGTACGCGGCTCGCCAGGCGTGCGCCCGCTGCCTGATCGCCCTGCCCTGCCGCCTCGGGAGACCGCATGGGACCCGCTGGCCTGTGTCTGGCGCTGGCGCTGGCGCTGGGCCCGACCCCCCCGGTGTTCATCGAGGCGCAGGCCTTCACCCTGGCCTGGACCCACAGCATCGAGAAGGTGCGCTGGGAGGAGGACTATCGCATCGTGACGCCGGGTGACGGCTCACCGCCGGCGCTGGTGGCCTGGCGGGCGCGGGTGCGGGGCTCCGGCGCCGGCATGGAGCCGGGCGCACAGGCCCGCTGGCGGGACGGCTGGTTCGAATACCCCACACCCATGGATCCGCTGCCGGCGCTGCACCTGTCTCGATCTGAGTTCGTGCCCGACTATGAACTGTGCCTGGCCGCGGGCTGCCGGCCGATGTCGCACTGGCTGCCCAGTGACGGGGGGACGACGGTGGTCACGGCTTGCGCGGGGAACCGGCGCTGACGCTGGCACCAGCGTCAAGGAAGGTCGCCCGACACCTCAGGCAGCCGCCGCAGCGCGAGGACGCCACCGAACCGGCTACACCAGCACGATGTCGTACTGCTCCGGCCCCATGGCCGCTTCGGCACTGAGGGAGATCGGGCGGCCGATGAACTCGCTCAAGCCGGCCAGATGCACGCTCTCTTCGTCCAGCAGCATCTCGACCACCGCAGCCGGGGCGACGACGCGGAACTCGCGGGGGGAGAACTGCCGCGCCTCGCGCAGGATCTCGCGCAGGATCTCATAGCACACGCTGCGCGTGGTCTTGACCTGGCCGCGGCCCTCGCAGGTCGGACAGGGCTCGCACAGCATCTGCGCCAGACTCTCGCGCGTGCGCTTGCGCGTCATCTCCACCAGCCCCAGCGCGCTGAACCCGCTGACCGAGGTGCGCGTGCGGTCGCGCGCCAGTTGCTTGCGCAACTCGGCCAGGACGGTCTGGCGGTGCTCCTCGCGCGTCATGTCGATGAAGTCGACGATGATGATGCCGCCCAGGTTGCGCAGGCGCAGCTGCCGGGCGATGGCGCCGGCGGCCTCGAGGTTGGTCTTGAAGATGGTGTCGTCGAAGTTGCGCGCGCCGACGAAGCCGCCGGTGTTGACGTCCACCGTGGTCAGGGCCTCGGTCTGGTCGATGATCAGGTAGCCCCCGCTCTTGAGCTCGACGCGACGGCCCAGCGCCCGCGCCACGTCCTCTTCGATCCCGAACAGGTCGAAGATGGGCCGCTCGCCCCGGTAATGCTCCAGCTTGCCCAGCACCTGCGGCATGTAGGTGCGGCCGAAGGCCTGGAGCGCGTCGAACTGCATGCGCGAGTCGATGCGGATGGACTGCGTGGCCTCGGTGCAGAGGTCGCGCAGCACGCGCTCGGTCAGGCTCAAGTCCTGGTGCAGCAGGGTGCCGGGGGGCTGGGTGATCGCACGCTGGCGCAGCAAGGCCCAGGTCTTGCGCAGGTAGGCGATGTCCTCGGCGAGTTCGGCATCGCTGGCCTCCTCGGCATTGGTGCGCAGGATGAAGCCACCCCCGCCGCCGGTCTCGGGCGTGCCCACCAGGGCCTGCATGCGCGCACGCAACTGCTCACGCGTCTCGGGTGAGCCGATCTTCTGCGAGATGCCCAGATGCTGGTCCTGCGGCAGGTGCACCAGCATGCGCCCGGCAATGCTGATCTGCGTCGACAGCCGGGCACCCTTGGTGCCGATCGGGTCCTTGACCACCTGCACCGTCAGCGTCTGGCCCTCGAAGACCTGGCGCTCGATGGGCACGGGTGGCGCGTCGTCGACGCGGCGGCCGAAGGGCACGCCAGCCTGCAGATCGGCCACGTGCAGGAAGGCCGCGCGGTCCAGCCCGATGTCGATGAAGGCACTCTGCATGCCGGGCAGCACGCGCGAGACCTTGCCGAGGTAGACATTGCCGACGATGCCGCGCTCGAGCGTGCGCTCGACGTGCAGTTCCTGGACGGCGCCGTTCTCGACCACGGCCACGCGGGTCTCCTGCGGAGCCCAGTTGATGAGGATGTCCTGACTTGCCATGGGAACCTGAGTCTAGGGCCTGTGGGCAGACGAGACGCCGCCGGGCTCGGCGCGCTCGGCGGTCACAGTGCCGAGCGGACCCCTGCAGCGCGCAACAACCGGGCGGTCTCGTGCAGCGGCAAGCCCATGATCCCGCTGTAGCTGCCCTCGATGTGGGCGATCCAGCCCGCCATAGGCCCCTGGATGGCGTAGCCCCCAGCCTTGTCGAAGGGCTCACCGCTGGCCACGTAGGCCTGGATCACCGAGTCGTCCAGTGGCGCGAAACGCACACGAGAGATCTTCAGGTCGTGCTCGACGCCGGCAGCATGTGCCACCGCGACGGCAGTCAACACCTGGTGGGTGCGCCCCGACAGCGCGCTGAGCATGCGGGTGGCCTCGGCGGCATCGGCCGGCTTGCCCAGGATGCGCCGGCCCAGCGCGACCGTGGTGTCGGCGCACAGGATCGGCGCTGGCGGCAGGCCACGGCGTGCCAGACGCTGCTGTGCCGCCGCGATCTTGGCGGCGGTGACACGCTGCACGTAGTCGCGCGGCGGCTCGCCGGCGCACGTGGCCTCGAGCGACTCGGCGTCCTCGAGCGCATCAGGGACCAGCAGCTCGGCGCGCACACCCAGCTGCCCAAGCAACTGCCTGCGCCGCGGACTCTGCGAGGCGAGCCAGACGAAGTCATGGGGGACACTTGCAACGGGTTCGGGAGGCGTCATGAAGGGGTGCGGACCAAGGACGGAGCCAAGGGTGCGGAACCTGCGAGGCGATGAGATGCGATGCGGATCGCGCGGGCCGCGGCAACGTTCGAGCTCACTCGCGATGATAGGGGTGCCCTGCGGTGAGCGACCAGGCCCGGTACAGGGCCTCGGCCAGCAGCACCCGCACCATGGCGTGCGGCAGGGTCAGGTCGGACAGGCGCAAGGTCTCGTCGGCGGTGGACTTGACCGCAGCGTCCAGCCCGTCCGGCCCGCCGATCAGGAATCCGACGTCGCGGCCGTCGGCCATCCAGACGCGCCAGCGCCGTGCGAGCGCGGCCGTGGTCAGGCTGCTGCCGCGCTCGTCCAGCACGACGCGTCGGCAGCCGCGCGGCAGCGCCGCCTCGAGCCGCTGCGCCTCGGCCCCCAGGCACTGGGCCACCGTCCGGCCGGCACGCGGCTCGGCCTTGACCGCCTTGAGTTCCAGCCGCGCCTCGGGCGGAAAGCGCCGCGAGAAATCCTCCCAGGCTGCGTCAGCCCAGGCCGGCTGGCGCTGGCCCACGGCCACGACGAACAGACGCATCGGTGCGCCCAGCCACCAGCGGATCAGGCCCCAGGAAGCCGGCTCAACCGGTCCGGGAGGTGGCCTTGGAGGCGGCCGGGAAAGCGGCTCTCGCAGCGGACCTCGAGGCCGGCTTCACAGCAGCCTTGGAAGCGGTTTTCGCCGCCGTCTTCACCACCGTTTTCGACGCGGTCTTGGCCGCCGTCTTGCGGGCGGTCTTGCGCGCAGGCGTCACGGACGCGCCGGTCTTGCGCGCGGCAGGCTTGCGCGCGGCAGGCTTGCGCGCCGGGTCTGCATCGGTGCGGTTGACGGACTTCCGCGCCGGCCGACGCGAAGGCGACGCGGTCTCGGCGGCCGAGGCGGCGGGCGCCGGCACGGCCACGCCAGCAGGCTTGCGGGTGCGGGTCTTGGCCTTGGCAGAAGGCCCCGACGCGATGCCGGCAGCCAGCGGCTCGTCAGATGCCTTGGGCAGCCCGGCAGCGACCACGTCGCGCTTGAGCCGAACCGGCTTGCCGCCCCAGATCTCCTCGAGGTGGTAGTAGTCGCGGATCGACGGCTGCATGATGTGGGCGACGGCCGCCCCGCAGTCGACGATGATCCACTCGCCGTTCTCCTCGCCCTCGGTGCGCAGCACGGCCTGGCCGCGGGACTTGACGGTCTCGCGCACGCTGGACGCAAGCGCCTTGGTCTGGCGGTTGCTGGTGCCCGAGGCGATGATCACCCGCTCGAACAGCGGCGAAAGGGCTTCGGTGTTGAAGACGCGGATGTCCTGCGCCTTGACGTCCTCGAGCCCATCGACGATGGCTCGCTGCAGTTTGCGGATGTCCATTCAGTGCGTCACGCCTTCCTTGGGCTCATAGAGATGGTGGTCGGCAATATAGCCTGCCACCGCGGGGCCCACGTCCGGCTGGAGCGCATGGCCCTGCGCAGCCGCCTGCCGCACCGCCGTCGACGCCACCGGCAGGTCGGGCAGGGGCAGGACGTGCACCCTGTGCGCCACCAGGCGCAAGGCCTCGGGCGCGGTCGGCGGGTGGCCGTCGCGCCCGGCCACGGCCAAGGTCATGCACGCCAGGATCTCGCGCCAGTCCCGCCAGGTGTCGAAGCGCGCGTACTGATCCTGACCGATGACGAGGAAGCGTTCGGCCTGCGGATGCTCGGCGGCGAGTTCGCGCACCGTGTCGACGGTGTAGGTGGCGCCCCCCCGACGCAACTCTCGCTCGTCGATCACGAAGCGCGGCTGCCCGGCGGCGATCAGCCGCACCATCTCGAGACGGTGCCGCGCATCGGCCAGGCGTCGCCCGGCCTTCTGCCAGGGCTGGCCAGCGGGCATCCACAGCAGCACGTCGAGCGCCAGCACCTTCAGCGCCAGGTCGGCCAGCGCGCGATGCGCCCGGTGTGGCGGGTCGAAGCTGCCACCCAGCAGGCCGATGCGGCGCCAGTTCGCCGGCGCCGGCAGCGCCTGCCCGAGGTCGCAGGGCTCGACGCCCGAGCCGCTCAAGCCCAGTCCCGCGGGCGCAGGAAGTCGCTGTACAGGCGCGCCTCCGGCGTGCCCGGCTCGGGGTTCCAGGCGTAGCGCCACTTGACCACGGGCGGCATCGACATCAGGATGCTCTCGGTGCGGCCCCCGCTTTGCAGGCCGAACAGCGTGCCGCGGTCGAAGACGAGGTTGAACTCGACATAGCGCCCGCGTCGGTAGGCCTGGAAATCCCGCTCGCGCTCGCCGTAGGGCGTGTGGCGACGGCGGCGGACGATGGGCAGGTAGGCATCGACGAAGGCGTCGCCCACGGCGCGGGTCATCGCGAAACTGCCCTCGAAGCCGCGCTCGGCGTAGTCGTCGAAGAACACGCCGCCCACGCCGCGGGGTTCGTTGCGGTGCTTGAGGAAGAAGTACTCGTCGCACCAGGTCTTGAAGCGCGGGTACAGGGCGGGGTCGATCGGGTCGAGCGCTTCACGGCAGGTGCGGTGGAAGTGCTGCGCGTCCTCCTCGAAGCCGTAGTAGGGCGTCAGGTCCATGCCGCCGCCGAACCACACCACCGGCTCACGCTCCGGTGGCAGCGCCGCGAACATGCGCACGTTCATGTGGACCGTGGGCACGTAGGGGTTGCGCGGGTGCATGACCAGCGACACGCCCATGGCCTCGAAGGGCGCACCCGCCAGGTCGGCACGGTGCTGTGTGGCCGATGGCGGCAGGGTGCGGCCCTTGACATGGCTGAAGTTGCAACCGCCGCGCTCCAGCAGTCCCCCCTCCTCCACCAGGCGCGACAGACCGTCGCCCTCCAGCCGTCCACCGGGCTCACGCGTCCAGCCGTCGCTGACGAAGGCATGGCCGTCCTCGGCCTCGAGCGCGGTGATGATGCGGTCCTGCAGACCCAGCAGATAGTGGCGCACGGCCTGGGTGTCGATCGCGGCGTGGGCAATGGGGGCGGACATGGACGGACCTTGTGCTCCAGCGGGGAATACAGACCGGCGCCATCAGGCGCCGGCAACGTGGCGGTCGGGAGACCGTGGTGTGCGACTGTGCCACGCGCGCGCCCACGAGCGCATGACCTGCATCAGGCCGGACCGCGATCGAAGGGTCCATCAGGGAATACCCTCGGCACCTGACCTATGCATCTGAGCTCGTCACCGCACCGCGGCGTCACCACCCGGCGGCGCCGTGCGGGCAAGCAGACACACCGGCGCCGCGAACTCGACATGGAAGCCGCGCACCCCGGCGTAACGGCGCTCGATCTCGGCCATGTCCAGGTCTTCATGACCGCCCAGCCGCAGGCAGGTGCCCACGCCGACCCGTCTTCGACCCCAGTCCAGATGCGCCAATGCCAGCGGCACGTCCGCTTGCACCGCCACGCGGTGGAAGCCGCTGCGCCAGCCGGGCATCCACCGGCGCGTGCCTTCGGGCGACAACGCGAGCCAGAAGAACCCGCCCTGCTCCCGAGCGGCCTGCAAGCGCTGCACCATGGCGCTGACCACGCCGGCCGGCGCGGAGCGGTCCAGCGGCACACCGCCGACCCAGCGCAGCCAGCGCCCGAACAGCGGCACGGCGAACAGGGTGTGCTTGCCCCAGAACGCCACCGGGATGCCGATGGACCACTTGGCCAGGATGCCGATGATGAAGTCCCAGTTCGAGGTGTGCGGATAGACGATGAGCACCCCCTGCGCCGCGGGCAGCCCGTCGAAGTCGACCTGCCAGCCCCCCAGTCGCAGCAGCGCCCGCGCCAGGCGGCTGCCGCGCAACTGGATCGGGCGCTGAGGCAGATCCTCGGGAGGCCGCCTTGCGGCGGAGGTCTGCGGATCGAGCCCGGTCGCCTTCATGCACCCGTCTGCCACGAGGCCCGCGCCGGCGGCGGGGCCCATCGAGGAGGTGTCCGCGAACACCAGGGCGGGCATCGTCAGCGCGGGCGGATCGCCCGGTGGCCGATGTCGCGCCGCCACTGCGCGCCGTCGAAGCCGATGTGTGACAGCCTGTCATAGGCGCGCTGCTGCGCCAGGCGGGCCGACTCGCCCAGCGCGGTCACGCACAGCACGCGGCCCCCGGCACTCAGGACCTGGCCGTCGGGCCCGGGGGCCGTGCCGGCGTGGAAGACGTGGACACCCTCGTCCCCGCCGCCGAGGCCTTCGATGGCGTCACCACGGCGGGGGTCGGCAGGGTAGCCTGCCGCGGCCATCACCACGCCGAGCGCGAACTGCCGGTCCCACTGGACTTCCGCCCGGTCCAGCGTGCCGTCGGTGGCGTGCATCAGCAGGTCGACCAGATCGCTCTTCAGGCGCATGAGCAGCACCTGCGCTTCCGGGTCGCCGAGGCGGGCGTTGAACTCCACGGTGCGGGGACGGCCCTGGGCGTCGATCATCAGCCCGGCGTAGAGGAAGCCGGTGAAGGGCGTGCCGTCCCGGCGCATGCCCGCCACGGTCGGCCCGATGATCTCGCGCATGACCCGTGCGTGCACCTCGGGGGTCACCACCGGCGCGGGCGAGTAGGCCCCCATGCCGCCGGTGTTCGGGCCCAGATCGCCGTCGAGCAACCGCTTGTGGTCCTGGCTGGTGGCCAGCGGGACCACATGTGCGCCGTCACACACGACGATGAAGGAGGCCTCCTCGCCGGCCATGAACTCCTCGATCACGACCCGGGCGCAACCGTCGGTCTCGTCCGACGCCGGCACACCGGCCGGCAGCATGGCGTCGATGGCGTCGTGCGCCTGCGGCAGCGTCATCGCCACGACCACGCCCTTGCCTGCCGCCAGTCCATCGGCCTTGACCACGATGGGGGCGCCGTGCCGATCGACATGGGCGTGCGCGGCCGCCGCGTCGGTGAAGGTGGCATGGTGCGCGGTGGGGATGCCGTGGCGCAGCATGAAGGCCTTGGCGTGGGCCTTCGAGCTCTCCAGGCGCGCGGCCTCCCGCGTCGGGCCGAAGATGCGCAAACCCCGGGCGCGGAACAGGTCGACGATCCCCGCCGCCAACGGCGCCTCCGGCCCGACGACGGTGAGCGCGATCTTCTCGGCCGCGGCGTAATCGGCCAGTGCCTGCGGGTCGCTCAGCGCTAGGTTGCGCACGCCGGGCTCGAGCGCCGTGCCGGCATTGCCCGGGGCGACGATCACGCCCGACACGCGCGGGCTGGCCGCCAGTTTCCAGGCCAGCGCGTGCTCGCGCCCGCCGCTGCCCACCACCAATACCTTCATTGCCAGGACACTCCCTCGGCCTGCGTGCCTGCCGGCACCGACAGTCGATCAGTCGAACGCAGCGTTGTGATAGACGTCCTGCACGTCGTCCAGGTCTTCGAGCGCATCGAGCAGCTTCTGCATGCGCACGGCGTCCTCACCGGCGATCTCCACCGGGTTTTCCGCACGCATCGTCACCTCGGCCAGTTCGGGCGCCAGCCCGGCGGCCTCCAGCGCGTGGCGCACGGCCTCGAAGTCCGCAGGCGCACACAGCACCTCGACCGAGCCGTCCTCACCGGTGATCACGTCCTCGGCGCCGGCCTCCAGGGCCACTTCCATGACACGGTCCTCGTCGGCGCCGGGCGCGAACACGAACTGCCCGCAGTGCTTGAACTGGAAGGCCACCGAGCCTTCGGTGCCGAGGTTGCCACCGTGCTTGCTGAAGGCGTGGCGCACCTCGGCCACCGTGCGCACGCGGTTGTCGGTCATGCAGTCGACGATGACCGCGGCGCCGCCGATGCCGTAGCCCTCGTAGCGGATCTCCTCGTAGCTGACGCCCTCGAGGTTGCCTGTGGCCTTGTCGATGTTGCGCTTGACCGTGTCGGCGGGCAGGTTCGCGGCCTTGGCCTTCTCGACCGCCAGTCGCAGGCGCGGGTTGGCGTTGATGTCACCGCCCCCCTGCCGGGCCGCGACCATGATCTCGCGGATGACCCGCGTCCAGACCTTGCCGCGCTTCTCGTCCTGGCGGCCTTTGCGGTGCTGGATGTTGGCCCACTTGGAATGACCGGCCATCTCGACTTTCCGGCCGCAACCCGACAGCGGGTGCACAAGACACCAGCCACCGCGTGCAACCTCTTGGTTGTTTAGACTGCCGACGATTTTACCGACCGCCCCTGACACGGCCGGTGCGGGCCCGACCGAACCGGCCCGCCGGCCGGCAGCGCAAGCCCGCGAACCATGCCCGCCGGGGCGCATCCGCAGGAACTCCAGAACATGCCCGAACCGCTGCTCGTCGCACGGCGCGACGCAACCCAGGCCCTGCTGCTGCCGGCGCTGGCCAACCGCCATGGCCTGGTCACCGGCGCCACCGGCACGGGCAAGACGATCACGCTGCAGACCCTGGCCGAAGGCTTCAGCCGCATCGGCGTGCCGGTGTTCATGGCCGATGTCAAGGGCGACCTCACCGGCATCAGCCAGGCCGGGCGGCCCTCGGACAAGTTGCTGCGCGTGCTGGCCGACCGCGGCCTGGACCCGCCCACGTCGCAGGCCTGCCCGACGACGCTGTGGGATGTGTTCGGCGAGCACGGTCACCCGGTGCGCGCCACGGTCAGCGACATGGGGCCGCTGCTGCTGTCGCGCATGCTGGACCTGAACGAGACCCAGGCCGGCGTGCTGAATCTGGTCTTCAAGATCGCCGACGACCACGGCCTCGAGATCGTCGACCTGAAAGACCTGCGCGCCATGCTCCAGCACGTGGGGCAGCACGCACGCGAGTTCACCACCGCCTACGGCAACGTCAGCGCCGCCAGCATCGGCGCGATCCAGCGTGCGCTGCTGCAGATCGGACAGCAGGGCGGTGAGCGCTTCTTCGGCGAGCCCATGCTGGACATCGCCGACCTGATGCAGACCGACCGCGGCCGAGGCGTCGTCAACATCCTCGCCGCCGACCGGCTGATGAATGCGCCGCGCCTGTACGCGACCTTCCTGCTGTGGCTGCTGTCCGAGCTCTTCGAGACCCTGCCCGAGGTCGGCGATCTCGACAAGCCGAAGCTCGTCTTCTTCTTCGACGAGGCCCACCTGCTGTTCGACGACGCGCCCAAGGTGCTGGTCGAGCGCATCGAGCTCGTCGTGCGGCTGGTGCGCTCCAAGGGTGTGGGCGTGTACTTCGTGACGCAGAACCCGCTCGACATCCCCGACAGCGTGCTCGGCCAGCTCGGCAACCGGGTGCAGCACGCACTGCGCGCCTTCACCCCGCGTGACCAGAAGGCGGTGAAGTCGGCGGCGAGCACGATGCGCGCCAACCCGGGATTGGACGTCGCGACGGCGATCACCGAACTCGGCGTCGGCGAGGCCCTGGTGAGCCTGCTGGACGACAAGGGTCGACCCGCGATGACCGAGCGCCTGTGGGTCGTGCCACCTGGCAGCCAGATCGGTCCCATCACGCCCGAGCAACGGCACGCCCTGATCGAGGGCTCGTTGGTGGCGGGCGTCTACGAGCGCGCGGTCGACCGCGAGTCGGCGTATGAAAAGCTGGCCGCCGGCGCCAGCGTGGGCGCGGGCGCGGGCGCGGGCGCCGCGCCGGCGGCCGCCGGGCGCGCCGGCGGAAGCGGTGGCGGTACTGGCGGCATGACGGACGAGGGCGATAGCGCCGGCGGCGGCCTGCTCGGCGGGCTGGCCGCGCTGCTGTTCGGCAGCACCGGCCCGCGCGGCGGCCGGCGCGAGGGCCTGGCGCAGACGGCCGCGCGCAGCGCGATGCGCAGCGTCGGCTCCGCCGTCGGGCGCCAGATCGTGCGTGGCGTGCTCGGCTCGCTCAGCGGCGGCGGACGGCGTCGTTGAGACAGCCCGAGGCCCCGGACGTCGGCCCCCCTGAATCCACGGCCTCGAAGCGCTCAGCGGTCTGCAGGGGAGCGCAGGCGGCACGGAAAACCGGACCCGAGGAGGCTGTCGGGCTTGGGGCGCCGAAAGCGAAAGTCGGCCCCAGCGAGGCCAGTTCTTGCCGGATTTGCAGGCCCACAGCCCCGCCATGGGCCGAGAAGACGGAGAGAAATGGACCGCTGCGGCCGATTTGCAGCCGGCGATTCCCAAGTCCGACAGCCTCCTAGAATCTTGCGATGCCTCCTGACGCTCCAAGACACAAGGCGGAAGCGCCGAAGCCGGCGAACTTCCTGCGTACCCTGATCGAGCGCGACCTGCAGACCGGCGCACTCGACGGCCGGCGGTTCGCCGGCACCCCGGGCGATGCGCCGCACCACGCCGAGGCCCCCGTCGATGCCGCGCGCATCCGCACGCGATTTCCGCCCGAGCCCAATGGCTACCTGCACATCGGCCACGCCAAGAGCATCTGCCTGAACTTCGGCCTGGCGCGCGACTACGGCGGGGTGTGCCACCTGCGCCTGGACGACACCAACCCCGAGAAGGAGGAGCAGGTCTACGTCGATGCGATCAAGGAGGCCGTGCGCTGGCTGGGCTTCGACTGGGAGGCCGAGGTCGGCGGCGTGCGCCGCAGCCATCTCTACCAGGCGAGCGACTATTTCGACTTCATGTACCGCGCCGCCGAGGCGCTGGTGCAGGCCGGCCTGGCCTATGTCGACGAGCAGACGGCCGAGCAGATGCGCGCCAACCGTGGCGACTTCAACACCCCCGGCACCGACAGCCCGTACCGCAACCGCACCGCACAGGACAACCTCGCCCGTCTGCGCGAGATGCGAGACGGTCGCCTGCCCGATGGCGCGGCCGTGCTGCGGGCGAAGATCGACATGGCCTCGCCCAACCTGAACCTGCGCGACCCGGCCCTGTACCGCATCAAGCACGCGACCCATCACCACACGGGCGACCGCTGGTGCATCTACCCGATGTACACCTTCGCGCACCCGATCGAGGATGCGCTGGAGCGGATCACGCACAGCATCTGCACCCTGGAGTTCGAAGACCAGCGGCCCTTCTACGACTGGCTGCTCGAACACCTGGCCGACCTGGGCCTGCTGGCACGCCCACTGCCGAAGCAATACGAGTTCGGCCGGCTGAACCTCAACGGCGTGGTCACCAGCAAGCGCAAGCTCAAGGCCCTGGTGGACGAAGGCCTGGTCGGCGGGTGGGACGACCCGCGCATGCCCACGATCTACGGCCTGCGCCGACGCGGCTACACGCCGGCGAGCATCCGCGCGATGGCCGAAGCCACGGGGGCGAGCAAGACCAACATCTGGCTCGACCCTGCGGTGCTCGACGTCGCGCTGCGCGAGGATCTCGAACCCCAGTCCCCGCGCGCGATGGTCGTGCTGGACCCGCTGGCGCTCGAGTTGGTCAACTGGGACGAGGTCTTCGGCGCGGGGCATCTCGAGGCCTGCGAGGCACCGGCGCACCCGCAGCGCCCCGAACTCGACCGGCGCCGTTTCACGCTCGGCCCGAAGGTGTGGATCGAGCGTGACGACTTCGCGGTCGAGCCGCCCAAGGGCTACTTCCGCCTCTTCCCGCCGCGCACACTGCCGGACGGTTCGTCCGCGCCTGGCAACCGGGTGCGGCTGAAATACGGCATGGTCGTGGAGTGCACCGGCCACGTCGCCGACGCACAGGGCCGGATCGTGAGGGTCCTCGCGCGCATCGTCCCCGACACCAAGAGCGGCACGCCCGGAGCGGACGCCGTGAAGGTCAAGGGCACGATCGGCTGGGTGGGAGCGCACGAGGCGCAGGCCATCGAGGTGCGGCTGTTCGAGCGGCTGTTCGTCGATGACCAGCCCGAGGCCGGCGGGCGTGACTTCCGCCAGGCGCTGAACCCGCACAGCGTGCGCGTGGTCGGCGCGCTGGCCGAGCCTGCACTGGCGCAAGCGGCCGCCGAGGACCGCTTCCAGTTCGAGCGCCACGGTTATTTCGTCGCCGACCGCGTGGACCACCGTGCCGACCGGCCCGTGTTCAACCGCATCACCCCGCTGAAGGAGGCCTGGCGATGAGCCGATACCCACGACACGCCCTGCTGGCCCTGTGGATGGCCCTGGCCGCAGGCACGGCCTGGGCCCAGGCACCCGCCCCGGGGACGGAAGTGCCGGCGCCGGCCGCGGCCCCCGGCGTCGCCGCGCCGCCAGCATCCGGTGACGCCGCCGCCGGCGGCACGCAAGATGGTGCCGCGCCGGCCAGCCCCACGGTGGCGATCACCGAGGAAGTGCCCTTCATCACCACACCCGACCACGTCACCCTGGCCATGCTCGAGGTCGCGCGCGTGGGCCCGAAGGACCGGGTCATCGATCTCGGCAGCGGCGACGGGCGCATCGTCATCACTGCAGCCCGGCGCTTCGGCGCCAGCGGTCTGGGGGTCGAGATCGTGCCCGACCTCGTCGAGCAGAGCAAGCGCAATGCCGAGATCGCCGGCGTGTCCGAGCGTGCCGAGTTCCGGGTCCAGGACCTGTTCCAGACCGATCTCAGCCCCTACAGCGTCGTCACGATGTACCTGCTGCAGGAGGTCAACCTGCAGCTGCGGCCGTCGTTGCTGCGGCTGGCGCCGGGCACGCGGGTGGTGTCGCACGACTGGGACATGGGTGACTGGATGCCGGATCGCACGCTGACGCTGGACGTGCCCGACAAGGCCGTGGGCCGCGAGAAGCTGAGCCGGGTGCACCTGTGGGTGGTGCCGGCAGCCATCGAGGGGCTGTGGTGTGGTGACGACGGCGCGCACTGGCGGTTGAGCAGGCGCCACCAGTTCGTGCAGGGCCATGCCGGCAGCGCACGCGACGTGCTGGCCGTGCAGGGTCGCATCGACGGCATGACGCTGTACCTGGGCAGCCCGCAGGGCGAGTTGTGGGCGCGTCTGGACGACACGGTGCCGATCCCGCGACTGCAGGTGGTGGCCGCCACCGGCGTGTGGCGCGCCTGGCGCGAGGCGAAGTTCCTGCAGGCCTCGGGAGATCGCTGCACAATTTGAGCGTGCTCCGGTCGGGCCGCCACGGCGGCCCGGACATTGGCAGGCATGAAGGAGTCCGCTCGTGCAAACGTCCTCGACCACCTGGCCGGGGCAGGCGGGTCGTGAGGTCCGGCGCGGCGCGCCGGAAGCCGCCGCCGCTGCCCCCCGTGCGCTGTCCGCGCTGCTGGAACGCGCCGACATCCGCCTGAACGGCGACCGTCCCTGGGACATCCAGGTCCACCGCACGCGCCTGTACCGCCGGGTACTGACCGGCTGGTCGCTGGGCTTCGGCGAGGCCTACATGGACGGCGACTGGGACTGCGCGCAGCTCGACGAGCTGTTCACGCGTCTGATGCGCCAGGATCTCGAGCAGCGTGCCCTCGGCCTGTCACGACTGCGCCTGGCACTGGCCCTGGCCGCTGCCTCGCTGACCAACCCGCAGCGCGAGGAGCGCGCCTTCGTCGTCGGCGAGCGCCACTACGACCTCGGCAACGACCTGTACGAGCGCATGCTCGACAGCCGGATGATCTACTCCTGCGCCTTCTGGGCGCGCGCCGGCACGCTGGAGCAGGCGCAATGTGACAAGCTCGAGATGATCTGCCGCAAGCTCGAGCTGCGTCCGGGCATGACGCTGCTCGACATCGGCTGCGGCTGGGGCGGCTTGGCCGAACACGCCGCGCGCCATCACGGCGCCCGCGTGACCGGCATCACGGTCTCGCGCGAGCAGCAGGCGCTGGCGCGCCAGCGCTGCGCAGGGCTGCCGGTGGACATCGAGCTGGTCGACTACCGCCGCCTCGAGGGCCGATTCGACCGCATCGTCTCGGTGGGCATGTTCGAGCACGTCGGCCCGAAGAACCATGGCGTCTACTTCGACACCGCGCAGCGTCTGCTGGCCGACGACGGATTGTTCCTGCTGCACACCATCGGCATCGACCGCGCGGCCACCCACACCGACCCCTGGATCGAGAAGTACATCTTCCCCGGCGGCAAGCTGCCCGCGCCGAGCGAACTGGCCAGCGCCGCCGAGCGCGCCTTCGTCATCGAGGACTGGCACAACTTCGGGCCAGACTACGACCGCACGCTGATGGCCTGGCATGCGAATTTCGAGGCCGCCTGGCCGGGCCTGCAGGCGCGCTACGGTGAGCGCTTCCGGCGCATGTGGCACTACTACCTGCTGAGCTGCGCCGGCTTTTTCCGCTCGCGCCAGGGGCAGCTGTGGCAACTCGTGCTGTCCCGACGCGGCAGGCCGGCCACCTACCGGTCGATCCGGCCCTTCGGCCTCGTCTGAGGGCGCCAGCCCCCGGACCGATCGCGGTCAGTTCAGCGTCGACGGCGCCGGCGGGTGGTCGGCCGCGGCCGTGAACAGCTCGCCGGCGTCGACTGCGTCGAAGCGGTACTGCAGGCCGCAGAACTCGCAGCCGACCTCGACATCGCCGCGCTCGGCGACGATGTCGTCGACCTCCGCCTTGCCCAGCGATCGCAGCATCCCGGCCACGCGCGCCCGAGAACATCGGCAGGCGAACCTCGGCCGCTGGGGCTCGAAGCGCTGCAGCCGCTCCTGCCAGAACAGGCGGCGCAGCACGGTGTCGGCATCCAGGCCCAGCAGTTCCTGCGGGGTCAAGGTGGTCGCCAGGTGGGCGATGTGCTCGAAGCCCTCGTCCAGGCCGATGGTGTCCTCGTTGCGCAGCAGGCCGCGCCCGGCGAGGTTGGCCTCGCCCTCGACCGGCAGGCGCTGGATCAGCAGCCCGGCGGCGATCTGGTCGTCGGCCGCCAGCACGAGGCGGGTGTCGAGTTGCTCGCTCTGCAGCATGTAGTGCTCGAGCACCTGGCTCAGATGCTGCAGCGGCTCGCGCCGGTCGCCATGCAGCGGCACGATGCCCTGGTAGGGCTGCTGGCCGGGCTGGCGGTCCTTCGGGTCGAGCGTGATCGCGCAGCGGCCACGGCCGTTCACGTTGAGCATCGCTTCCAGGCCGGCGGCCGGCGCCACCTCGCCGTGCACCTGCGCGGTGACGCGGTAGCCGAGGTCGGGCTGCGCTTCGACCACGGCCAGACGCACCGGGCCGTCGCCCTGCATCTGCAGGATCAGCGCGCCGTTGAACTTGATGTTGGCCTGCATCAGCACCCCGGCGGCGGCCATCTGCCCGAGCAGGGCACGCACCGGGGCGGCGAAGGCGCCGCTGCCGCCGCGCGCCGGGTCGCGCCGCGCCAGCGTCTCGCGCCAGCTGTCGGTCAGCCGCACCAGCATGCCGCGCACCGGCATGCCCTCGAAAAGGAATTTGTGAAGTTCATCCATGGACAGCGTGCCTGTCAGTCGATGCGGCGCAGGCCGTCCCGGTGTCGCCGTGCCTGTTCGACGTAATGGCTCGTCCCGCGCCGCACACGCTCGATCTGCTCGGCCGACAGCTCACGCACCACCTTGGCCGGCGCGCCCATGATCAGCACCCCGTCGGGGAAGGCCTTGCCCTCGGTGACGACCGCGCCGGCCGCGACCAGGCAGCCCCGGCCGATGCGCGCGCCGTTGAGCACCACGGCCCTGATGCCGACGAGCGAGCCGTCGCCGATGGTGCAGCCGTGCAACGAGACCTGGTGGCCGATCGTCACGTCCTCGCCGACCGTCAGCGGCTGGCCGACGTCGGTGTGCAGCACGCTGCCGTCCTGGACGTTGCTGCCGCGCCCGATGACGATGGGCTCGTTGTCGCCACGCAGCACGGCCCCGTACCAGACGCTGCTGTGGGCCTCCAGGCGGACCTGCCCGACGACGGTGGCACTGTCGGCCACCCAGGCACTGCCATCGATCTCGGGAATGACCCCATCGAGCGCGTGAACGGCCATGGAAATTCCCCGCGTGAAAAACCATAATTCTAGGGATGGAGATGCGCTGCCTGGCCCTGGACGCCCTAGCCGAGCCCGACCCGGCGCGCAAGATCGCGTCCGTGGAGGCCGGCTGGGCATTGGCCACGGCGGGCTGCGAGGCCGACCCGACGCTGCCGCTGACGGCCCGTCTGCCCCTGCCCGGTCGCCCGCAGCGCCCGAACCTGGTGGCCGTGCAGGACGTCCCCCGGCGCAGTCCCTACACCGCCGCCGGGCGCGCGGCGCTGCTGCACGCGGTGGCGCACATCGAGTTCAACGCGATCAACCTCGCGCTGGATGCGGTCTGGCGCTACGCCGACATGCCGCAGGCCTACTACCGGGACTGGTGGCGGGTGGCGAGCGAGGAGGCCCAGCACTTCCACCTGCTGAGCCTGCACCTGCGCAGCCTGGGGCACGCCTATGGCGACTTCGACGCGCACGACGGCCTGTGGACCATGGCCGAGCGCACCCGGGACGATCCGGTCGCACGCATGGCGCTGGTGCCGCGGACGCTGGAGGCGCGTGGGCTCGATGCCACCCCGCCGATGCAGGCCCGGCTGGCCCGCGCGGGCGATCTCGAGGCCGTGCGCATCCTCGACGTGATCCTGCGCGACGAGGTCGGCCATGTGGCGATCGGCAATCGCTGGTATCGCTGGCTGTGCGAGCAACAGGGCCTGGATCCGCTGAGTCACTACCGGCTGCTGGCCCGTCGCCACGGGGCGCCTCGGCTCAAGCCGCCGTTCAACCTGGACGCCCGCGCGCGCGCCGGCTTCACCGAACGCGAACTGGACGATCTGGTCGGCTGAGAGCACTTGCAGGGTCGGGCGATGCCCGTCCCGCCGGCTTCCGCGAGGGCGCAGGCCGATTTGGGCCCGCCCGCCGCACCGGGACGTCACCCGCGCGGGTGATGACGCTGGTGCAACTGGCGCAAGCGCTCGCGCGCGACGTGGGTGTAGATCGTCGTCGTCGAGATGTCGGCATGGCCCAGCAGCATCTGCACCGCACGCAGGTCGGCGCCATGGTTCAGCAGGTGGGTCGCAAAGGCATGGCGCAAGGTGTGCGGCGACAACGGCGCGTGGATGCCGGCGGCCACCGCATGCCGCTTGACCAGGGTCCAGAACATCTGCCGCGTCATCGGCCCGCCACGCGCGGTGACGAACAAGGCGTCGCTGGCCTGTCCCTTCAGGATCGCCGACCGGCCCTCGGCGAGATAGCGGCGGATCCAGGCATGGGCCTCGGCGCCGAAGGGCACCACACGCTCCTTCGAGCCCTTGCCGGTCACACGCAAGGCCCCCTCGTCGAGCCCGACGTAGACGGTCTTGAGCGTGACGAGTTCGCTCACGCGCAGCCCGCTCGCGTACATCAGCTCGATCATCGTGCGGTCGCGCAGGCCCAGCGGCGTGGCCACGTCGGGCGCGCCGAGCAGCGCCTCGACCTGCGGCTCGCTCAGCGTGCGGGGCACGCGCAGCGGCTGGCGCGCGCTGTGCAGCTTCAGCGTGGGATCGGCCTTGACGAGATGCTCGCGCGCGGCCCAGCGGAAGAAGCGCTTGAACACGCTCAGCCGTCGATTGGCCGTGGTGGCACGCGTGGCGGCGTGGCGCTCGGTGATGTAGCCCAGCAGGTCAGCCTCGCGCGCAGCCGCCAGCCGCGGGCCGTCGGTGTGCTGCAGCCACTGCGCGAACAGCGAGAGGTCGCGCCGATAGGCCGCCAGCGTCAGCGGCGCCAGGCCGTCCTCGACCCACAGGGTGTCGACGAAGGTGTCGATCACGCCCACATCCTCGGCGCGCAACGGCGCAGGCGCAGCCGTGGGCGTCCGGCCCGCGGCACGACCGGTTGAACGACCCGCGGCCCGACGCCCGGAACCGCCCCCGGCGCGAGCCTCGGGATGGCGTCCGCGATCCCCCTGGCCGCCATCGTCAGGACTGCCGTCGCGGTGGCCGTCGCGGTGGCCTTCGCGATGGCCGTCGCGATCCCCCTCGTGATCGCCCCCGTCCACGTCACGGGGGCTCACGCGACAATCCCGCTCGCCCATGTCCGACGCCCTGCTGCTGCTTCCCGATTTCGCGCTCATCGTCATCGGCTTCGCGCTGTGCCGCTGGACCTCGCTGGGCCGACCGGTGTGGGAGGGCGCCGAGCGGCTGGTGTACCAGTGGCTGTTTCCCTGCCTGCTGTTCAGCGCGATCGTACGCCACCCCCCCGACGCCGCCGGGGCGCTGCCGCTGGCCGCCACGGCGCTGACCGTCGTGGTCACCGGCATCGCCCTGGCCCTGGCCCTCGGGCGCTGGCCCGGGGTGGACGCGCGGTTGCACGCCTCGGGCGCGCAGGTGGCCTTTCGCTTCAACTCCTACGTCGCGCTGGCGCTGGCCGAGCGCCTGGGCGGCGCCCCAGGCGTCGCGTCGATGGCCCTGGTGATGTCCTTGGCCGTGCCGCTGTGCAACGTCGGCGCGGTCTGGCCACTGGCGCGCCAGGGGGGCCAGGGCTATCTGCGGGAGCTGGCGCGCAACCCGCTGATCGTCGCCACCGTCTCGGGGCTGGTCTTCAACGCCCTCGGCCTGCGGCTGCCCGAGCTGGCGGCCACCACGCTGACGCGCATCGGGCAGGCGGCGCTGCCGGTGGGCCTGATGGCGGTGGGCGCCGGGCTGCAGATGGGTGCGCTGCGCGAGGGCCCGCGGCTGGCGCTGGCACTGCTGTCGATCCGCCACCTCGCGCTGCCGCTGCTGGCGGTGTGGCTGGTCCTCGCCGTCGGACTGCCCCCTCTGCAGCAGGCCATCGTCGTCGCCTTCGCGGCCATGCCCACCGCCTCCAGCGCCTATGTGCTGGCCGTGCGCATGGGCGGCCACGGCCCCTTCGTCGCCGGGCTCGTCACCGTGTCGACGCTGCTGGCGATGGCCGGCTTGCCGGCCGCCCTGGCGTTGCTACGGGCGCTGGGGTGACCGTCCGGCCACGGGCGTTGAACCCGAAGCGGTCCAGGCCCGATCGACAGGGGCAGGGGCACCAACGGCGGCATCGACAGCGGACCGGGCCTGCCCCAGCGCCCAGTCGATGTGCTCGGCCACCAGGGGCGAAGCCGCCCCTCGGGCGGCATGCAGGGCCTGGGCAATATCGGCGGCATCCAGGCAGCGGGTCGACTCGCGCAGCGCGTTGCCCAGTGCCACGGCGAGGTTGCGCCGCCAACGCTCCCAGCCGATGCGCCGGATGGCGCTGCCCTCGGTGTGGCGGCGCCAGGCGGCTTCGTCCCAGTGCCACAGCGTCAGCAGCGTGGCGCCATCCAGGCCGTGGCGCGCATCGAAGTCGGGCACCGGCGTGCGTTGGGCATGGCGGTTCCACGGGCAGGCCAGCTGGCAATCGTCGCAGCCGTAGACCCGGTTGCCGATGGCACCGCGGAATTCGATCGGGATCGGGCCCTCGTGCTCGATCGTCAGGTAGGCGATGCAGCGCCGCGCATCGAGCCGGTAGGGCGCGACGATGGCACGCGTCGGGCAGATGTCCAGGCAGGCGCTGCAACTGCCGCAGTGCGATGCCACCGGTGTGCTGGGCGGCAAGGGGAAGTCGACGAAGAGCTCGCCGAGGAAGAACATCGAGCCGGCCTCGCGGTGCAGCGCCAGCGTGTGCTTGCCTCGCCAGCCCAGGCCGCTGCGCGCGGCGAGCTCGACCTCCAGCACCGGTGCCGAGTCGGTGAAGGCGCGGTGTCCGAAGGGGCCGAGTTCCCGCGCGATGCGCCCGGCCAGCGCCTGGAGCCGCGCGCGCAGCACCTTGTGGTAATCCCGGCCGCGGGCGTACAGCGAGATGACGGCCTGCGTCGGATCGGCCAGGCGGGCGGTCTCGTGCGTGCGCCAGTCGTCCGCCGCCGAGGCCGGCAGATAGTCCATGCGGGCGGTGATCACGCTGACGGTGCCGGGCACCAGCTCAGCCGGCCGGGCCCGCTTGAGCCCGTGCGCGGCCATGTAGTCCATGGTCCCGTGGAAACCGGCGGACAACCACGCGAGCAGCCCCGGCTCGGCCGCCGACAGGTCCACCCCCGCCACCCCGATCTGGGAAAATCCGAGCTCACGCGCCCATAGGCCGATCCGGCCCACCAACGCCCCGCCGTCGAGCTCGCCGCGGCCCGGATGATGACTGTTCACTTCCCCCCCGCTCATCGGCAGATTCTAGGAACGCGGCGCCTGGCATGGCCCGACGAAGCCGCCTGCGCCGCCTGGGCGCGTGCGCTGGCGACCCGGCCGGCACTCGTCGATGCCTGCATCGAACTGCACGGCCCGCTCGGCGCGGGCAAGACCACCTTCGTGCGCCACCTGCTGCGGGAACTCGGCGTGACCGGGCGCATCAAGAGCCCCACCTACACCGTGATGGAGCCCTACCAGGTGGGCACGCTCGAGATCTCGCACTTCGACTTCTACCGCTTCACCGACCCGCGCGAGTGGGAGGACGCGGGCTTGCGTGACGTGTTCGCGCGACCCGGCCTCAAGCTCGTCGAATGGCCGGACAAGGCCGCCGGCCGGCTGCCACCGCCCGATCTGCGGTTGGAACTGGCGGTCGACGAGGACGACGGCCGCGACGTGACGCTGGAAGCGCTGAGCCCGCGCGGCCTGGAGTTGCTGTCATGCACACCCGCACAGGCGTGACGGCCGGCGACGGCGGGGCGCCCGTGGCCGTCCCGGCATCTGCATTCAGGCTGGGATGGGCGGGCAGGCCCCGCACCAGCATGGCGTGATGAAGACGCACCAGACCGTGGACGACACCCGGCGCGGCCTGCTGCGCAGCGCCGGCGTGGTGCTGGCGCTGGGCGCCTGGCACCAGGCCCACGGGGCGACGATCCTGGCGGTGCGGATGTGGCCCGCGCCCGACTACACACGGCTGACGATCGAATCGGACGTCGTCCTGCAGGGCCGGCATCAGCTGTACGACGACAGCCCGCGCCGCCTGGTGATCGACATCGACGACCTGACACTGGACGACACCCTGCGCGAAGTCGTGCGGCAGGTGCGGGCCGACGATCCCCATGTCGCCGAGGTGCGCGTGACGCAACTGCAGCCGGGGACGGTGCGGGTGATGTTGGCGCTGAAGCAGCCGATCGAGCCGCAGCAGTTCGCGCTGCAGCCGGTGCCGCCCTACCGCCATCGCCTGGTGTTCGACCTGCGGCCCACGGTCGAGCCCGATCCGCTGCTGGCGCTGGTGCGCGAGAAGGAGGCGGCCGAGCGCAACGCCGCGCGGGCCGTCGACGACGCCCTGGGCGATTTCATCGGACGGCTGGAGCAGGTGCTGCCCGACACGCCACCGGCACCGGGCGCGCCGGGCTCGCCAGCGCAGACGCCGTCCGGCACCGGCCCGGCGGGAGGAGCGGCACCCCGCAACCCACCCACGCCCGCTCCCGCCGTCCCGACGCAGACACCCGGGCCACCGCGCCGCGGGTCGCTGGACCGTCTGTACATCGTCGCGCTCGACCCCGGCCATGGCGGCGAGGACCCGGGCGCCGTCGGCCCCGGCGGCCTGAGGGAGAAGGACGTCGTGCTGCAGATCGCGCGCCAGTTGCGCGACGTCCTGCATGCGCGGCGCGGTGTGCGCGTGCTGATGACGCGCGATGCCGACTTCTTCGTCCCGCTGGGAGAGCGCGTGCGCAAGGCGCGCCGCGTGGAGGCCGATCTGTTCGTGTCGATCCATGCCGACGCCTTCATGCGGCCGGAGGCGCGCGGCGGCAGCGTGTTCGCGCTGTCCACGGGCGGCGCCACCAGCGCGGCCGCCCGCTGGATGGCCGAGCGCGAGAACGGCGCCGACCAGATCGGCGGCATCAACCTGGCGGTGCGCGACGACCTGACGCTGCGCGTGATGGCCGACATGGGCACCACGGCGCAGATCCGCGACAGCCTGACGCTGGGCGAGCGGATCCTGTCGCGCATGGGCGAGGTCGGCCGGCTGCACAAGCCGCGTGTCGAGCAGGCCGGTTTCGCGGTGCTGAAGTCGCCCGAGATCCCGAGCATCCTGGTGGAGACCGCCTTCATCTCCAACCCCGAGGAAGAGGCGCTGCTGCGCAACCCGCAGTGGCAGGCGCGCATGGTCACCGCCCTTGCCGAGGGCATCCAGCACCACCTGCGTCAGACCCCCCGCATGCCGCGCCAGCGCCGGGTCTGAGGCGTGCTTCCTAGAATGGGGGCGATGCAGCCCTCAGACGTCTCCCCGGGCCCGACCCGGCGCGTGATCCGCGAGTTGCCGGACGAACTGGTCAGCCAGATCGCCGCCGGCGAGGTGGTCGAGCGGCCCGCCTCGGTCGTGCGCGAGCTGGTCGACAACGCGCTGGACGCCGGCGCCACGCAGGTCACCGTGAGGCTGGCTGCAGGCGGGGTGCGGCAGATCACGGTCGAGGACGACGGCTCGGGCATCCCGCGCGAGGAGATGCCGCTGGCGCTGCGCCGTCACGCCACGAGCAAGATCGCCAACCTGCACGATTTGGAGCACGTCGCGACCATGGGCTTCCGGGGCGAGGCGCTGGCCGCCATCGCCAGCATCGCCGAGGTGGCCTTGACCAGCCGCACCGTCGATGCGGCGCATGCCTGGCGGCTGGACGCCCGCAGCGGCGAACTGCAGCCCGCCGCGCGCGCCACCGGCACGACCGTGGAGGTGCGCGAGCTGTTCTTCAGCACCCCAGCCCGGCGCAAGTTCCTCAAGACCGACGCCACCGAACTCGCGCATGCGCTGGAGTCGCTGCGCCGCCATGCACTGGCTCGGCCAGACGTGGGCTTTGCGCTGTGGCACGAGGGTCGGCTGGTCGCGCAGTGGCGCGCCGCCGCTGCGCCGCAGCGGCTGTCCGATGTCCTGGGCGCCGACTTCTTCGAGGCCAGCCGGCCGGTGCAGGCCCAGGTCGGCCCGCTCGTCATCTCCGGCCGCGCCGGCCAGCCCGAGAGCGCACGCTCGCGTGCCGACCAGCAGTACCTGTTCGTCAACGGCCGCTTCGTGCGCGACCGTCTGGTGTCGCACGCGGTGCGCTCGGCCTACGAGGACCAGCTCCACGGCGGTCGGCAGCCGGCCTACGCACTGTTCCTGGGCATCGCCCCCGAACTCGTCGACGTCAACGTCCACCCGACCAAGGTGGAGGTGCGCTTTCGCGACGGACGCGCGGTGCACCAGGCCGTGCGGCAGGCGGTCGAGAACGCGCTCGCGCCGACGAGGGCCGGCCTGGGGGCCGACGTGCCGGGCACCGCGGGAGCCGGCGTCATCGGCGGGCAGGCAGGACCGTCGCCCGACGCCGCGCCGGCCCAGGGCGAGGCGACACCCCCCGGCGACGGGCGCGCCGATGCGGGCGACTCGGGCGCGCGCGGCATGCGTACCGGTTGGGTCTACACCTCGGCACGCGGCGCGCCGCAGGCGCGTGAGGCCGATCCGCCCTGGCAGCAGCCGCTTCCGCAGACGGGCTCGGGCGGGCTGGCGGCCTGGCGCGCGCTGCTCGGGCCTGCGGCGGTCGCTTCGGACCGGCAAGACGACGGCGATCGGCCCGATGGGCCCGTCGAGCCGGGCGGCGGCGAGCCCGGCGCGCCGAGGGCAGCGTCGGCCGCGCCGGACGGGCGGCCCACACCAGCCCCCCAGACCGCAGCGGACGACAGCCCTGGCGCGGCCGCTGGCCCGGACGGCCACACGGCCGCGCCTGCCAGCGCTCACTGGCCACTGGGCCGCGCGATCGGGCAGATCGGCGGCGTGTACATGCTCGCCGAGAACGCCCGGGGGCTGGTGCTCGTGGACATGCACGCCGCACACGAACGCGTCGTCTACGAGCGCCTGAAGCGCGCGGCCGACCAGGGGCAGGCGCTGCCGACCCAGTCGCTGCTGATCCCGCACACCTTCGCCGCGACGCCGACCGAGATCGCCACGGCGCAGGACGAGCGGGAGGCGTTGCTCGAACTCGGCCTGGATGTGGATGCCCTCGGTCCGGGCACGCTGGCGGTGCGCAGCCGCCCGGCCGCCTTGCCCCAGGCCGACCTGACCGATCTGACGCGCTCGGTGCTCGCAGAGCTCGCACAGGTTGGCGGCAGCCGGGCCGTGCAGCAGGCGCGCGACGCGCTGTACGCCACCATGGCCTGCCACGCGGCGGTCCGCGCGAACCGTCGGCTGACGCTGGAGGAGATGGACGCCCTGCTGCGCGACATGGAAGCCACCGACCGCGCGGACACCTGCAACCATGGCCGCCCGACCTGGCGCCAGTTGAGCCTGAAGGAACTCGATGCGCTGTTCCTGCGCGGGCGCTGAGGTCGTGGCCCAGGATCTGCGAAGGCGTGGCGCGCTGCCGGCTGGCGGCGGCATGATCGGCCCCGGGCAGGCATGGACCTGATGACACGCACACCCCTCCCGACCGATCCCACACCGCGCCGACGACACCTGCTGGCGGGGCTGATGCTGGCCAGCAGCCTCCTGCTCTGGGGCCCGGCACGCGGCCAGCCCACCGCACCGGCCCTGCCGACGACCGCCCCGGCGATGGCCGTGGAGCGGATCGAACTGGACGCACCCGTCGTGCTGCTTGGCGAAGTGCACGACCACCCGCAGCAGCACGCGCTACGTGCACGGGCCTTCGACGCACTGCTGGCTCGCGGGGGGCGACCGGCGCTGGTGCTCGAGCAACTCGACGCCCACCGGCAGGCCGAGATGGACCGCTTGCGCGCCCAGCCGGGCGGGATCGATGCCGGCACCCTGATCGCGCGGGTGGGCGGGCCGGGCTGGCACTGGCCCTTCTACAAGCCCTTCATCGAGTTGGCGCTTCGCCACGACCTGCCCATCGTGGCCGCCAATGTCGGCCGCGATGCGGCGCGTGCGGTCATGCGGGACGGTCTGGCGGCACACGGCTTCGACGCCCAGGTGCCCGAGGCCCTGCTCGCCACGCTCGCCGGCATGATCGAGCGCAGCCACTGCGGGATGATCAGCGCGCCGCTGGCGCAGCGGATGGCACTGGCCCAGGTGGCGCGCGACCAGTCGATGGCGCGCGCGCTGCAGGCCCATGCGGCACGCGGCGCGGTGCTGCTGGCCGGCAACGTGCACGTGCGCACCGACATCGGCGTGCCACACTGGCTGACACCCGACGTTCGCGCGCGCAGCGTGGCCATCGGGGTGGTCGAGCAGGGCGACGCAACCACCGCCTTCGACCGACGGGCGGTCACGCCACCTCATCCGCGGGCCGACCCCTGCGCCGACCTGCGCGCGCCCACCGCGCGCCCCACCGAGAGCCCCCGATGACCGAACGCAAGCGCCTGGGCCTGAAGCCCGAGGCGACCCCGAGAGACCCGCAACGGCGCCCGGTGCGCGGCCACAACGCCCTGACACCACGGGCCCGACCGCAAGGGGCCGCCGAGACCCCCCGCAGCGGGCCGCCTGGGCCTGGGCCTGGGTCGGCGCCGGTGCTGGGGCCGGGTTGGGGGCCAGGGCCAGGGCCAGGGCCAAGGTCAGGGTCAGGGTCAGGGTCAGGGCCGGGACCAGGACCAGGACCAGGGCCCGCAAGATCAGATCAGCGACCGCATCACCATCGCCCGGCACCCGCGCCCGCACAGGTGCCGTTCGCCGGGACGCCGAGCGCAGCCTCGCCTAACGAAACGCAGCCGCGCGGGATGAGGCCACAGGCGATGAAGCCGACCCCGACCGCCTCGATCGCGAGTCGCTCGACGGCCACGCAGCCAACCACCCGCCCGCCCGTAGCCACGAGGCCGCAGGCGCCGTCGCCGGCGGCACCAGGGCCAGTCCCCGCCGCCACCGATGACAACGCCCGCGGCACGCGGCTGTCGCGCGTGATGTCCGATCGCGGCATGGCCTCTCGCCGGGAAGCCGACGAGTGGATCGCCGCGGGTTGGGTCCGGGTCGACGGCCGGGTGGCGGTGCTGGGGCAGCGCATCGGCGGCGACGAGCGCATCGAGATCGACGCCGCGGCGCAGCGCGAACAGGCCCGGCGCGTGACCATCCTGCTGCACAAGCCGCTGGGCTACGTCAGCGGACAGGCCGAGGACGGGCACCAGCCGGCCGCCGTGCTCGTCACCCCCGACCGTCGCTGGAGCGAGGACCACGGCCTGCCCTGGCAGCCGGGCCACGCCCGCGGCCTGGCACCGGCCGGGCGCCTGGATATCGATTCCACCGGGCTGCTGGTGCTGACGCAGGACGGCCGCGTGGCGCGCCACCTGATCGGGGAGGATTCGGACGTCGAGAAGGAGTACCTGGTGCGCGTGGCGCCCATCGGGCCCCGCTCCTTCCCGGAGGACGGTCTGGCCCGACTGCAGCACGGCCTGAAGCTCGACGGTCGGCGCTTGCGTCCGGCCAAGGTGAGCTGGGCCAACGAGGACCAGTTGCGCTTCGTGCTGCGCGAAGGTCGCAAGCGCCAGGTGCGCCGCATGTGCGAGCTGGTCGGGTTGAAGGTGCTGGCGCTCAAGCGCGTGCGCATCGGCAGCGTGGTGCTGGGCAAGCTCCCGCCGGGACAATGGCGCTATCTGCGCGACGACGAGCGGTTCTGAGCGCCAACGCTGCCGCCTTGGTGTCGGGCCCGCGAGGGTCACGGGCCGGCGCGGGCCGATCCCACCGAACCCTGCCCGTGCCGCCGGCCCCGGGACTGGAAACTGCCTGCCGATGACCCCGACCACCGGCGCGCCAACGCGCCGCCCCTCCCCTGCCACGCTGGTGCTGGCGCTGTCGCTGCTGCTCGGGCTGCAGCCCGTGTCCTCGGACCTGTACCTGCCGGCACTGCCCGCGATCGCAGCCGACTTCGGCGGCGCGATCGGGCTCAGCCAGCTCACGCTGTCGGCGCTGCTGCTGGCCTTCGGCATCGGGCAACTGGTGCTCGGCCCGGTGTCGGACCGTTATGGGCGCCGCCCCGTGCTGCTGGTCGGGCTGTCCCTGTACGTGCTGGGCTCGGTCGGCAGCACCGCAGCCGGCGGCATCGAGGCGCTGGTGGGCTTCCGGGCGCTGCAGGGCATCGGTCTGGCCGCCGCGGTGGTGTGCGGCCGCGCGCTGCTGCGCGACCTGCACTCGCCGGTGGAGGGCGCGCGGGTGATGTCGCTGGCGATGAGCGGGCTGGGCGTGCTGGCGCTGGCCAGCCCCATCATCGGCGGCCTGCTGGCCGGCTGGGCCGGTTGGCGGCCGACGCTGGCGGCCACCGGCGTCTTCGGCGCGCTCACGCTGGCGCTGATCGCCTGGAAGATGCCCGAGACGCTGGCCCGGCCCAACCCGCGCGTGCTCGAGCCGGCTGAGATGCTGCGCCAGTGGCGGCGCATCGGCGCGCACCCCACCTTCGTCGCCTGGACGCTGCTGAGCGCCTGCACCTACGGCGGGATGTACACCTTCCTGGCGGCAGGCTCCTTCGTCTTCATCGAAGCCCTGGGCAGCTCGCGCAGCGCCTACGGAGTGTTCCTCGCGGTGTCGTCTCTGTCCTACCTGACCGGCACCTTCCTCGGCCGCCGGCTGCTACGCCGCCACGGCCTGCGCGGCGCGGTGGCGCGCGCCGGAGTGCTGACGCTGGCCGGCGGTGGGGGCACGGCGCTGCTGTCGCTGGCGGGCGTGATCGGCCCCTGGGCGATCTGCGTGCCGCAGATCCTGTTCGCGCTCGGGCACGGCGTGCACCAGCCCTGCGGCCAGGCGGCGGTGGTCGGCCCCTTCCCGGCGCACGCCGGCGCCGCCTCGGCCCTGGCGGGCTTCGTCAGCGCGGCCATGGCCTTCGTGCTCGGCCTGTGGCTGGGCCATGCGATCGACGGCACCGTCTTCCCGCTGACTCTGACCCAAGGGGTGATGGCCCTGGCCACCTCCATCGTCGCCTGGACGCTGGTGCAGCGCCATGGCGAGCCTGCAGCCCTGCGAAGCTGAGCGCGGGCTGCCTGTGGTCACACCCGTCATGGACAGCCTCGAGACTCCCCGGCCGAACTGGCGAGCCATCGCCATCGCCGGGCCGACGGCCGCCGGGAAGAGCGCGGCGGCGATGGCGGTGGCGCGGGCGCTCGCACCCCACACGGCGGTGGAGATCGTCAGCGTCGACTCGGCGCTGGTGTACCGGCACATGGACATCGGCACGGCCAAGCCCGATGCAGACGAGCGTGCAGAAGTGCCGCACCACCTGATCGACCTGATCGAGCCGACACAGGCGTATTCGGCTGCGCGCTTCGTTGCCGATGCGCGGCAGTGCATCACGCAGATCCAGGCCCGCGGCGCGATGCCGCTGCTGGTGGGCGGCACGATGCTGTACTTCAAGGCGCTGCGCGAAGGCCTGTCGACGCTACCGGGTGCTGACCCGGCGGTGCGCGCGTCGCTCGACGCCCGCGCCGCGGCCGAGGGCTGGCCGGCGCTGCACGCCGATCTGGCGCGGGTGGACCCCGCCACGGCCGCGCGCCTGGCGCCGCACGACGCGCAGCGCATCCAGCGGGCGCTCGAGGTCTGGCTGCTCAGCGGACAGCCCTTGTCGGCTTTCTTCCAGCGCGACGGCGTCGGTGGCGTCGGTGGCGCCGGTGGCGCCGGTGGCGTCGGTGGCGTCGGTGGCGTCGGTGGCGACGTGAGCGACGTCAGCGACGGGGGCGGCGCACGCCGATCGGGCGGTCTGGATTTCCACCTCATCTCGCTCGAACCCCGGGACCGCGCATGGCTGCACGCGCGCATCGCCGAACGCTTCGACCAGATGCTGAAGGCCGGCTTCGTCGACGAGGTTCGCGCGCTGCGCGCCCGTGGAGACCTGCGGCCCGACCTGCCGTCGATGCGCTGCGTCGGCTACCGCCAGGCCTGGGAAGCGCTGGACGCGCTGCAGGCCCGACAGGACCCCGCCGCCGGCGCGCGGGGCCGGAGCGCCACGCTCGAGACCGATGCCAGCGCCTGGTCGGCCTTCCGCGACGCCGGCATCGCCGCCACGCGTCAACTGGCCAAGCGCCAGCTCACCTGGCTGCGCTCGATGCCCCACCGCCATGTCGTCGATTGCGACGGCCCCGACCCGGCGGGCGAAGTAGTGGCACTCGTGCGCCACCTGATCCAGACCGACGCATCGAGCTGAGCCAGGGAGGCTGTCGGACTTGGGGCGCCGAGAGCGAAAACCAGGCCCAGTGGCTACAGTTCTTGCCAGTCTTGCCGGGCTGTCGCCTCGCCATGGGCCCGAAAGCCGGTGAGAAACGGGCCGCTGCGGCCGATTTGCAGCCGGCGATTCCCAGCCGGCGATTCCCAAGTCCGACAGCCTCCCAGGCGGCGTCGCAGGCCAGTCCCTCAACCCTGCCGGGCAGCAGGTCGCCGCCGGATCTCCCGCTCCAGTTCGTGAAAACCACGCCGGGCATACAGGCCCATCAGGGCCGCCAGCAGGAACAAGCCCGCGCCGAGCGCCAGGTCGAAACCCAGCCCGGGCGGGCGCCAGCCCAAATACAACGCCATGCCCAGGAAAGGCGCGAGCGCGCCGCGCAGGCCGGTGAGCGTGACGTGGATGCCCATGTAGGCCGAGAGCTGGTCGCGCGGTGCGAAGTCGTTGTGCCCGATCTGCCAGGCCAGCGTGCTGCCGGCGTTGACGATGCTGGTCAGCAGCCGACCAGCGACCAGCCAGCCCAGCGACAGCGTCAGCGCGCCCCAGCCCATCAGCAGCACCCCCAGCGACCACCACAGCGTCTGTCGTGCGCGAAAGCCGGCCACGTGCCGCCGCGCCATGCGCCGCGCCCACCAGGGGATCAGCAGCAGGTTCAGCAGGAAGGGAATGACCATCACGAGCACGATGCTCTGCAGGTAGCTGGCCCCGATCTGGCGCGACACCAGGTACACCAGCGGCGGCTCCAGCATCATCGCCGCGAAGCCCGAGACGAACTGGTGGTGCTGGTAGCGCGCGTAGTCGCGGTCGGATTTCAGGATGGCAAAGAAGCCGCTGCCGCCGCTGCCGTTGCGCTCGCGCCGGCGCTCCAGCACCTGCTGGCGCTTTTCGCCCTCCAGACGCACGCCGGAGAAAGCCCACACCCCGAGCGAGCCGGCCAGCACGCCGGCCCCATACAGCAGGCGATGGCTCTCGGGATGCGCGTCCAGCAGCAGCGCGCCCAGCCCGGTGGTGAGCACGAAGGTCAGGCTCGACAGCGACTGGAGCCGTCCGATCATGCGTGCGCGCACCAGGCGCTCGTAGTTCAGACTCCAGGCGACGCTGCGCACGGTGACGATGCCGGAGATGCACAGCCGGCTCGTCACCACCGCCACCAGCAGCACCCACACGCCCGTGTCGTTGCGCGGGCTCAACGCAATGGCCAGCACGCACAGCAGCACCACCGCCTGCAGCGCCAGCGCCATCGGCACCTTGGGCCGCCCGGCGGCGATGCGGTTCCACACGAAACTCGACAGGTTGCCGAACATCGGCGCCGCGGAGGTCACCGCGATCACCCATGCGGGCGCATCGAAGGCCTTGGCCGCGACCACCCCGATGAAGCCACCCTCCATCAGACCGATCGCCACCGGCATGCTCAGTTCGTAGAACTGCTCACGGCGAAAGCTCGGCCGCACCGCGGGGCTGAGCGGTCCGGGGTCAAGGAAGGCGTCGAGGATGGCCATGGAGCGCGGCCCGCTCTGCGGCGGACGCCGACCGATTGTGCGAGTGCCACGACCTGCCCCCGTGCCGGCACCTCGGCCCGTGGGTTCGTGTGACGAAACACCATCGATCACACCGCAGGGCTGCAGGCCAACGGCGCCGATCCTCGGGCCGGCGGCGCGAAGGCAGGCGCACAGGGAGGCGCGACGTACCCGCCGGCGCCAAGTCCTTGATCACCGCCCCTCGAATCGCGGCTCGCGCTTCTCCGCCCAGGCGCGTGCGCCCTCCTGCAGGTCGCACGAAGTCCCGGCGCGTGCGATGTCGCGCGCCAGATCGTCGGCGTCGAGCGTGCCTCGGGCGATGCGCCGCAGGTGCTTCTTCATGCCCTGCACAGCCAGCGGCGCCAGCGAGGCCAGGTGGGCGCAGAACGCATCGGCCAGCGCGGGGACGTCGGCGGTGTCGTCGGCGCAGCGGTCCAGCAGGTGCAGCGCGCGCATCTGCGCGGCGTCCAGCCGGTCGGCCGACACCAGCAGACGCCGCGCCGCCGGCAGGCCCACGGTGTGGACGAAGCGCTCCAGGCCGCCGCGGTAGTAGTGCAGGCCCAGGCGCGCCGCGGGCACCTGCATCTGGCTGGCCGGACCGCCGACGCGGAAGTCGCAGGCCAGCGCCAGGTCGGCCGCGCCGCCGAAGGCGCCGCCCTGCAGCACCGCCACGGTGAGCGGACGCGCACGCTCCAGCGCGTCGGCCAGCGCGTCGAAGCGGTCGCCGGCCCCGGCACGCTCGGCGCCGACCTGGCCGAGGTGGAAGCCGCTGCAGAAGTGGCGGCCCTCGCCCTGGAGCTTCAGCACCCGTACACCGGCATGGGCGTCCACCTCGAGCAGACGCTCCTGCAGCACGGCAAGGTCGTCGGTGTCGAGGCGATTGGCCACGCTGGGCCGGCGCAGGGTGATCGTCGCGATGGCGCCGTCGATGCAGAGTTGGGGCGGGTGGTCGGTGGGCATCTGGACGGGTTGGGAATGCACTGGGGATGGGTGAGAACTGAACAGAGCGATACGAAGCACCGACCGCCCTGGGTGGGTAGGGCGCCCTCAGGGCCTGCACCACCGGGTGCGCCGATCGGCGCGATCCCGCCTCTGCACGGGGTCGGGGGATCCGGTCACGACCTGGGCGCCGCAGCGGGGGACGGCGGCGGGACGGCAGGGTCTTCGGCTTCCTGCGCGGCCTCACGCGCCCGGTATTCCTCGATCAGCCGCTCCCACACCACCTCGAGCTCGTAGGCACTGGCCCGCGCCAGGCCGTCCAGATCGGGAAACAGCGTGGCATTGGTCACGTTCATGCGGTACAGCGCCTGCATGGCCTGCGTGCGCATCGCGCGCGGCAGCACGATCTTCACCAGCAGCGGCTCGCGCGAGGGATAGCCGGCCAGGATGCGGTCCAGCGGCTGGTCCAGCACGCCGGGCACGACGAACAGACCCGACTGCGCCACCAGCCGCTGGTCCATCTCGCGCGGCTCGCCGCACCACACCACGGGCCAGCGGTTGCGGCTGAACCAGCGCTCGTAATTCCCCGACAGCCGCGGATCGATGCGCTCGCGCGTGAGCGTGGGGTCGAAGGCCGGCGCGGCGGCCCACAGCGCCGGCGTGTTCAGCGCGTAGACCGCGGCATCCGACACCGCGTCCTCCAGCGCGAAGAAGGCCGCCACGTAGGGCGACTTGGTGAAGTCCAGCAAGCGCGTGGGCGCGCCATGGTGCTGCATCAGCGCCAGGCAACGCAGGTCATCTTCCAGCGCCGTGCGTTCGTGCAGATAGATGTGGGCCTTGCGCCGGAAGATGCGGATCGCGCGCTCCTCGCGCAGCGGCCACAGCGACCGGTCGTCGCAGAAGGTCTGCAGGCGCCGCGTGAGGGAGCTGACCAGCGGCCACTGCGCCGACACCTCGCCACGGAAGGCCCAGCCCGGCTGCGCCTCGGTGAGTGCGACAAAGTCGGACCACTGCGACACGCGGATCACGTCCATGCGCGACCTCCAGGCTCGCTGCCACGCGCCCCGGCCCCGGGGAGGTGCCCGGACTTGGGGGCCGACTGCGGCAGATCGGCGCCCCAAGCCCGACAGCCTGCCGGGTCCGCAGCCCCATCGGCGAGTCGCGGCACGCGCCACCCGCCGCGCCCAGCCAGCGTCGGGCGGAAAGTTGACTGCGCCACTCGGCCATGACCGCTGCCCCGGGCCAGACGCGGATAGCATCGCCCCTGGTTCGTTTCATTGATGAATCGTTGTTTCATTGGTAAAACTTCGTTGATCGGTCCCGCCTTGGATCACACCCCTGCCGTCCATTCTGCGCCCGCCGTCCCGGCGCACGCAGACGCGCCAGTGGAGATCGAATTCCAGGCGGTGTCCAAGCGCTTCGACACGCGCAACCGCCGCGCGGGCGAGCCCGCGCCCTGGGCCGTGCACCAGGTCAGCCTGCGGGTACGGCGCGGCGAGGTGGTGTCGCTCATCGGCCCTTCGGGCTGCGGCAAGAGCACGCTGCTGAACATGGGCTCGGGCCTGTACCTGCCCACGCAGGGGGAGGTGCGTGTGGGCGGGCAGCGCGTCACGCGGCCGATGCCGCAGGTGGCCTTCATGCTGCAGAAGGACCTGCTGATGCCCTGGCGCACCATCCGCGCCAACGTCGAACTCGGCATGGAGATCTCGGGCATGGCCGCCGCACCGCGGCGCGCCCGGGCTGACGCCCTGCTCGAGCGCTGCCACCTCCACGGCTTCAGCGATCACTACCCCTACCAACTGTCCGGCGGCATGCGCCAGCGCGCGGCCCTGGCGCGCACACTGGCGATCGAACCGCAGGTGCTGCTGCTGGACGAGCCCTTCTCTGCGCTGGACGCACAGACCAAGATGGTGCTGCAGCAGGACCTGGCGGAGATGCTGGCCGAGCAGCGCAAGACCGCCCTGTTCATCACCCACGATCTGGTCGAGGCGGTGGCGCTGTCGGACCGCCTGCTGGTGATGAGCGCCCGCCCGGGGACCATCGTCGAGGAGATCACCGTCGACCTGCCGCACCGCGACCAGCCGCTCAAGCGCCGCACGCTGCCCGAGGTCGGCCCACTGGTGGCGCGGCTGATGTCGCTGCTGAAGGTCGGGGCCGGCGATGCGCTGACGCACTGACCCGCCGACGCATCGACGCCGCCCACCGACCGCCCCGAACCACCGCACCACGCCACGTCTTTCCCACCCCGAGCAGCGCCCCTGCCCGCCTTCCACAGACGCACCACCGAGGAGACCTCATGTCCAAGATCCTGCACACCACCCGCCGGGCTGCCGTGGCCCTGATGGCCGCCGGCACCTGCCTGGCTGCCCAGGCCCAGGCCGCGCTGGAAGAGATCACCTACCTGATGCCGGCACCGCCCACGCTGCCCGCTTTTGCACCGTGGCAGATCGCCGCGGCCAAGGGCTTCTACGCCCAGGAAGGCCTGAAGCTGAAGTTCGTGCTGGCGCGCGGCGGTGTCGACGTGGCCAAGCAGGTCGGCGCGGGCAATGCGCTGATGGGCGGCGCCATCGGCGACACGCCGCTGATCGTGCGCGCCAACGGCGTGCCGGTGAAGGCCGTGGCGGTGCTGGGCGGCGGCTCGCTGATGCTGCTGGCCACGCACGCCGACTCGCCCATCAAGGCCGTCAAGGACCTCAAGGGCCAGACCGTCACCGTGCTGGCCTACACCGACACCACCTACTACGCGCTGCTGGGCAGCATGAAGAAGGCCGACCTGAACAAGAACGACGCCAACATCCAGGCGGCGGGGCCGGCCGGCGTGTGGCAACTGTTCGCCTCGAAGAAGGCGCAGGCCATGGCCGGCACTGCCGACTGGATCGCCTCGGCCGAGGCCGCCGGGGCCAAGGTGAACATCATCTCGCCGGCCGAACTGTTCCAGAGCATGGCGCAGGCCATCATCGCCTCGGACGACGCCATCCAGAACAAGCCCGAGACGGTGCAGAAGGTCGTGCGCGCCACGCTGCGCGGGCTGAAGTTCATGATGGACGACCCCAAGGGCTCGATCGACGCCTTCATCCAGGCCGTGCCCGACTACAAGGGCAAGGAAGCCCTGCTCGAGCGCGCCTTCTCGCTGCAGCGCCAGTACGTCTACGCCGGCCAGAAGACGCTGGGCGAGATGGACCGCGCGCGGCTGGACGCGGTGCAGAAGTTCTACGTCGAGGAAGGCGTGGTGCCCAAGGCCACGGCGCTGGACGACCTGTACACCAACCGCTTCGTCGGTCGCTGAGACGGCTGACCAGGACGCCACACCGTGGACCGCAGCGCCTGGGCCGGCAGCGCCGTCGTGCTCGCCTTGTTCCTGGCCGCCTGGCAGTGGGGGCCGGGGATGCTGGGCATGCCCGAGTTCATCCTGCCCCCGCTGAGCCGCGTGGTCGAGGAGTTCGGCCGCATGGCCGCCGACGACCTGTGGATGCACACCGGCATCACCGCGCTGGAGATCGTCGTCGGCTTCGTGCTGGGCGCGTTGCTCGGCGTCGGCGCCGGCGTGTCGCTGGGCCTGTCACCGCGCGCCGAGGCCATGCTGTCACCCTACATCCTGGCGCTGCAGATCGCGCCCAAGGTGGCCTTCGCGCCCCTGTTCGTGATGTGGCTGGGCTACACCGTCTACCCGAAGATCCTGGTGGCGGTGCTGATCGTGTTCTTCCCGATCATGGTCAACGTGCTGTCGGCGATCCGTACGGTGGACCCCGACATGATCAACCTGGTGCGGGTGCTCAACGGCCGGCGGCTGCAGATCTTCCGAATGGTGGAGTTCCCGTCGGCGTTGCCGGCGCTGTTCTCGGGGCTGCGCATCGGCTCGACGCTGGCGGTGATCGGCGTGACAGTGGGCGAACTCGTCGGCGGCAACCTGGGCCTGGGTTTCCTGCTGGTCAGCAACGAGGGCCAGGGCAACACCGCCGGGGTCTTCGTCACCATCATCCTGCTCACGCTGATCGGCATCGCGGCCTACGCCGCCGTGGTGTGGGCCGAGCAGCGCGTGCTGCACTACCTGCCCAAGGCCCAGCATGCCACCGTCTGACGCCGACACGCCCGCCCCGGCAGCCGCCGCCCCTGCCAGCGCCGGCCTGCTGGCCGGCCGCCGCGTGCTGATCACCGGCGGCGCGCGCGGCCTGGGCCGGGCCTTCGCAGAAGCCGCCGTCGGCGCGGGCGCGCGCGTCGTCATCGCCGACCTGCGCGCCGAACTCGCGCAGTCCACGGCGGCCGAGCTGCGCGCACAGGGCCACGATGTCCACGCGCTGGCGCTGGACCTGGCCGACCCGGGCTCGGTCCAGGCCTGCGCCGCCGCCGCGGTGGCGCATCTGGGCGGCCTTGACAGCCTGGTCAACAACGGCGCGGTCACCGACTCTGGCGGGCGCACCCTGGACCAGATCGAAATCGACACCTGGGACCGGGTCATGGATGTCAACGTGCGCGGCACCTGGCTGATGACGCGCGCCTGCCGCGCCGCGCTGGCCGCCAGCGGCCGGGGCGCGGTGCTGAACCTGGCCTCCGACACCGCGCTGTGGGGCGCGCCGCGGCTGCTGGCCTATGTGGCGAGCAAGGGCGCGGTGATCGCGATGACCCGCGCGCTGGCGCGCGAACTGGGCCCCGAGGGCATCACGGTCAACGCCATCGCTCCGGGCCTGGTCGAGGTCGAGGCGACGCAGTACGTGCCGGCCGAGCGCCACGCCCTCTATGTCAATCAGCGCGCGATCCAGCGCGCCCAGCAACCGGCCGACGTCAGCGGCCAGGTGGTCTGGGCACTGTCGGATCTTTCGCGCTTCGTCACCGGCCAGACGCTTGCCGTCAACGGCGGCTTCGTGATGCATTGAACGCTGGCCCTGGCCCTGAGCCGACACCCGCATCCGGCAACCGACAACCGACGCCCCGATCCGCCCCCCCGAGGAGAGCCCACCCCATGCCCGAGACCCTTCCCCACCCCCGTGAATCCAGTTGGCAGCGCCCCGAGGGGGCGAGCCTGGAGGACTGGATGCACACGCGCGTCGCGCGCTTCGCCACGCGCCGCTACGACTGGGACGCGCTGAAGTTCCAGGAACAGGTCGACCCGCGCTACCGCCGCGCGCAGATGCGCTACGTGGGCACCGGCGGCACCGGCGTCTCGCAGGACGGCAACACCGTGCCAGCGGGCAACTTCACCTTCTCGACCATGGTGATCCCGGCCGGCCACATCGGCCCGTCGCACATCCACCTCGACGTCGAGGAGATCTTCTTCGTCATGCGCGGCAAGATGAAGCTCGTCGTCGAGGTCGACGGCGAGCGCTACGAGACCGTGCTGAACGAGCGCGACCTGGTGTCCGTGCCCCCCGGCGTGTACCGCGAGGAGCACAACATCGGCGACGAGGACGCGCTGATGTGCGTGATGCTGGGCGCGCCCAAGCCGGTCACGCCGACCTATCCGCCGGACAGCCCGCTGGCGAAGATAAAGCGCTGAGAGGCCGAGCCTACGCCTTGCACGGGCCCACGCGCCGACCCGCATGAACTCCCCGCCACCCGCCGCCCCGGCCTGGCTGCCCACGCTGGAACGCGATTTCCCGCGCGAGCGCGTCGCGCTGGGCGGCGGTGCCGTCGTGGCGGTGCGCCGCTGCGGCCGCCCGGACGCGCCGGTCGTGGTGCTGCTGCACGGCATCGGCTCGGCGGGCGCCTCCTGGCTGCCGTGCGCGCGCCTGCTGGCGACCACGCACCGGGTCATCGCCTGGGACATGCCGGGCTATGGCGGCTCCACGCCGCTGGCGGGCGCGGCGCCACGGGCCGAGGACTACGCGCTACGGCTCGAGCAGTTGCTCAAGGCTCTGGGCGTGACGTCCTGCCTGCTGGTGGGCCACTCGCTGGGCGCGATCGTCGCCGCCGCACACGCGCATCGGTACCCGCAGCGCCTGCGCGCGCTGGTGCTGCTGTCGCCGGCCGGCGGGTATGGCGGGCCCGGGCAGGAGGCCGACCAGGCGCGCGTGCGCGCCGAGCGCCTGCAGGCGCTGGACCGGCTGGGCGTGGCCGGCCTGGCCGCCACGCGCGGGCCGACGCTGCTGCAGCCGGGCGCGCCCGAGGCGGCGCGGGCGTGGGCGCAGTGGAACATGGCGCAACTGCACGAGGCCGGCTACCGGCAGGCGGTGGAACTGTTGTGCGGCGACGACCTGCGCCGCCACGCGCCGCTCGCGGTGCCCGTCCACCTGCACGTCGGTGACGCCGACACGGTGACGCCGCCGGCGCGCGTGCGGACGCTCGCCACGGCCTTCGGCGTCGCGCCCGAGGCGGTCGGGCTGATCCCGCAGGCCGGCCACCTGTGCGCGATCGAGCAGCCCACCGCCGTGGCACAAGCCCTGCGGACGGCCGACGCCTCAGCGCCGGGAGCGCCGGGAGCGCTGCGATGAGCGACGCGGCAGACCGCTACACCGTACCGGCGCTGGAACGCGGCCTGCAACTGCTGGGCAGCTTCGACCGCCACACGCCAACGCTGACCCCGCCGGAGCTCGCGCGGCGGCTGGACCTGCCGCGCTCGACGGTGTTCCGCCTGCTGAACACGCTGGAAGCACTGGGCTATGTCGAGCGCGTCGACGGCGGCCGCGCCGTGCGCCTGGGCCTGGCCGTGCTGCGGCTGGGCTTCGAGTACCTGGCCTCGCTCGAGCTGACACAGCTCGGCACGCCGCTGCTGCGCCGGCTGTGCGAAGGCACCGGCTACCCCTGCAACCTGGTGGTGCGCGACCGGCGGTCCATCGTCTATGTGGCCAAGATCGCTCCGCCCTCGCCCTTCAGCGGCGCGGTGACGGTGGGCACGCGGCTGCCGGCGCATGCCACCGTGCTGGGTCACGTGCTGCTGGGCGATCTCGACCTCGACGCACTCGCCGCGCTCTACCCCGAAGGCCGGCTGGAGGCCCACACCGACCGCACGCCCGCCGACGTGCCGACGCTGCACCGCATGGTGCAAGCGGTGCGTACGCGCGGTCACGTCGTCGGCCAGGGCTTCTTCGAGCCGCGGATCTCCACCGTCGCCGCGCCGGTACACGGCGCCGACGGACTGACCGTGGCGGCGATCGGCGTGACGATCCCGACCGACCGGCTGGAGCCCGAGGCCATCCCGCCCCTGGTGGCGCAGGTGCTCGAGGCCGCCCGCGAGTTGTCGCGTCTGCTGGACCACGCGCCGTCCGCCCGGGGCGGGGCCAGGGTGGCGGTGCCCTCACCGGACACGGGCCGTTCGGCAGCCGGCCAGGCGGCTCACGCCGTCTCGGGCGACGACCAGAGCGCCGGCCACCGCCACGACCCTGGGAACGGGCACGCCGCCGACTTCGCCATCGATCCCGATCGGCAGATGCATCCCGATACGGACGTCGACCTCGATCCCGACGCCCGACCCGCCTCCCCCATCCGACAGACCCGGGCCGCGCGCCCAGCCGCCGCAGGATGACCTCTCCGCACACGCCCCCCCCCTCCCGCGACCTCACCGGCCGCGTGGCCGTTGTCACCGGCGGCTCCTCCGGCATCGGCCTGGCCACGGCCGACCTGCTGCTGGCGCGCGGCGCAGCCGTGGCGATCTGCGGGCGCGACGCCGCGCGGCTGGACGCGGCCCAGGCGCACTTGCGCGCCCGCCACCCCAGCGCCGCGCTCCACGCCGCCGCCGTGGACGTGCTCGACGCCGAACGTGTCCGCGCCTGGGCCGCCGAGGTCGACGCCACGCTGGGCCCGGTGGCCATGCTCGTCAACAACGCGGGCCAGGGCCGCGTCTCGACCTTCGCCGACACCACCGACGACGCCTGGCAGGAGGAGTTGCGGCTGAAGTTCTTCTCCATCCTCCACCCCACGCGGGCTTTCCTGCCGCAACTGGCGCGACAGGCGGCTGCGCTGGGGGATGCCGCCGTGGTGTGCGTGAACTCGCTGCTGGCGCGCCAGCCCGAGCCGCACATGGTGGCGACCTCGGCCGCCCGGGCCGGCGTGGTCAACCTCGTGCGATCGATGGCCACCGAGTTCGCGCCCCAGGGCGTGCGCGTCAACGGCGTCCTGGTCGGGCTGATCGACTCGGGCCAGTGGCGCCGTCGCTTCGACGCGCGCGCCGACCGCTCGCAGGACTGGGCAGCCTGGTCGGGCGCGCTGGCGCGCGACAAGAAGATCCCGCTGCAGCGCCTGGGGCGCCCCGATGAGGCCGCGCAGGCCCTCGTCTTCCTCGCCAGCCCGGCGTCCTCGTACACCACGGGCGCCCACCTCGACGTCTCCGGAGGCCATTCGCGACATGCCTGACGACCGATCTGCCGATTCCATGGCCGCCACGATGCCCCCCACCGCCACGATGACCGTCGGGGAGGTGGTGACGGCCTTTCTCGAAGCCTGCGGCGTGCGCTGCGCCTTCGGCGTGATCTCGATCCACAACATGCCGGTGCTGGACGCCATGGCGCAGCGCGGAGCGATCCGCTTCGTGCCCGCGCGTGGCGAGGCCGGCGCCTGCAACATGGCCGACGCCCAGGCCCGTGTCAGCGGCGGCCTGGGCGTGTGCATCACCTCCACCGGCACCGCCGCGGGCAATGCCGCGGGGGCCATGGTGGAGGCCCTGACCGCCGGCACCCCGCTGCTGCACCTGACCGGCCAGATCGAGACCCCCTACCTGGACCGCGACCTGGCCTACATCCACGAGGCCCGCGACCAGCTCGCCATGCTGCGCGCGGTATCGAAGGCGGCGTGGCGCGTGCGCAGCGCCGAAACGGCCCTGGGCACGCTGAAGCTGGCCGTGCAGACCGCGCTCACGGCGCCGGCAGGCCCGGTCAGCGTGGAGATCCCGATCGACATCCAGGCCGCGTGCATCCCGGTGCCGGCCGACCTGTCCCCGCTGCCGGTGCCCGTGGCGCAGCCGGATGCGGCCGCGCTGGATGCGCTGGCGGCGGCGCTGGCCACGGCGCGACGGCCGCTGTTGTGGCTGGGCGGCGGCGCGCGCCATGCCGGTGAGGCGGTGCGGCGGCTGATGGCCATGGGCTTCGGGGTCGTCACCAGCACGCAGGGCCGGGGCATCGTGCCGGAGGACGATCCGCGTTCGCTGGGCGCCTACAACCTGCAGCCGCCGATCGAACGCTTCTACGGGACCTGCGACGCGATGCTCGTCGTCGGCTCGCGCCTGCGCGGCAACGAGACGCTGAAATACGCGCTGAAGCTGCCGCGCCCGCTGTACCGCATCGACGCCGACCCCGCCGCCGATGGCCGTGGCTACCCGAACGCGCGCTTCGTCGCCGGCGACGCCGCCCTGGCGCTGCACGGGCTGGCCGACCGCCTGGAGGCCTTGCCGGCGGGCACACGCGCCCTCGACCCGACCTTCGACGCCGACCTGCGCGACGCACACGACGAGGCGGTGCAGGCGCTGCACCGGGGCCTGGGGCCGTACAGCGAATTGGTGCGCGCGCTGCAAGCGGCCGTCGGCCCGGCCGACATCTGGGCGCGCGACGTCACGGTGTCCAACAGCACCTGGGGCAATCGAGAGCTGCGGCTGCACCACCCCCGCGCCGGCGTGCACGCGCTGGGCGGCGGCATCGGGCAGGGCCTGGCGATGGCGGTGGGGGCGGCGGTGGGTACGGCCGTGGGTCAGGTGGAAGGGACCTGGACGACCACGCCCGCCCGCACCTGGTGCCTGGTGGGCGACGGCGGCTTCGCGCTGAACGTCGGCGAGCTGGCCACCGCAGCGCAGGAAGGCGTGGACCTCGTCGTGCTGCTGATGAACGACCGCGGCTACGGGGTGATCCGCAACATCCAGGACGCGCAGTACGGCGGCCGGCGCTGCTATGTCGACCTGCACACGCCCGACTTCGCCCGCCTGTGCGAGGCCATGGGCGTGGCCTGGCGGCGCATCGAGTCGGCGTCGCAGACCTCGGCGGTGCTGGCCAGCCTGCCGCGCGGCCCGGTGGTGGTCGAGGTGGACATGACGCGCGTGGGCGCTTTCGCCACCGCCTTCGCTGGCCCGCCGGTCAAGGCCGCGGGGGCCGACACGCCCTCACGGGGCTGAACGGGGCTGGAAGGGGCCGAACGGGTGACACCATGCTGAAGGTCTCGATGATCGGCTTCGGCGCCATCGGCACCTCGGTGCTCGAGTTGCTGGGGCAGGAGCGCGATCTGCGCGTGGACCGCGTCGTCGTCCATGCCGGCTCCTGCGCGCAGGCGCAGCGCTGGCTGTCCGAGCACGGCCACGTGGCCACGCAGGTGGCCGACCGCCTGGACCTGGATGCGAAGACGCGTCCCGACCTCGTCGTGGAGTGCGCCGGCCACAGCGCGATCGAGCAGCACGTACTGCCGGCGCTGGCGCATGGCGTGCCCTGCCTGATCGCCTCGGTGGGTGCGCTGTCGACGCCCGGCCTGCCCGAGCGTCTGGAGCAGGCCGCGCGCGCCGGGGGCACGCAGGTGCAGTTGCTGTCGGGGGCGATCGGCGCGATCGACGCACTGGCGGCCGCGCGTGTCGGCGGGCTCGACCGGGTCTGCTACCGCGGGCGCAAGCCGCCCCAGGCCTGGAAGGGCACGCCGGCCGAGCACCGCGTCGACCTCGACACGCTGGCCCAATCCACGCTGATCTTCGACGGCACGGCCCGCGAGGCCGCGGCCCGCTACCCGAAGAACGCCAACGTCGCCGCAACGCTGGCGCTGGCCGGCCTGGGCCTGGACCGCACCGAGGTGCGCCTGTATGCCGACCCGCAGGTCTGCGAGAACGTGCACGAGGTCGACGCAGAGGGCGCCTTTGGCAGCCTGACGCTGACGATGCGCGGCAAGCCGCTTGCGGCCAACCCCAAGACCTCGGCGCTGACGGTCTACAGCGTCGTGCGCGCGCTGGGCAACCGGGCGCATGCGCTGAGCATCTGAAACCTGGAAAGGCCGCAACGCTGAATCGCTGAAACGCCGAGTGGCCAAGTACCCAAGTACCCAAGTACCCAAGTAC